>WFLX010043291.1_pt1 | contig 10679 bp, 9 predicted proteins | sample 4967041 | NCBI WGS metagenome assembly WFLX01 (sample SAMN12857096, study PRJNA449069) | gut metagenome | isolation source: stool from male and female vole | host: Microtus ochrogaster | place: USA:Florida | collected 2017
TATCAATAAATTATGAAACAAAGCAAATTTTTGATGTTCGGAGGCTTCATGGCACTGACACTGGCTTCCTGCTCTTCCGATGAGATCATCAATGGTGTACCCTCTGAAGGTGCACGTCCCATTGAATATTCAGTGGCCACTTCAAATGTCACACGCGCACTCAACAGCTATTGTTCTTATGCTATGCCTCAGCAACTCACTTTGTGGAGCCATGTGGCTGCAGGTCCGGAGTCACTCGTGGGCAAGACCTATATTGACGGGGACGTGCTCGCATATGACGGCAACAACTACTCGGATGCAACAGGTACTCGTTTTTGGCCAGCATCTGATAATGAAGGCACAGAAGTGGCACTTGACTTCATCGCTTATGTTGACCCGATGGGCACTGAAGGCAATGGTGTAGGCTTCACTTGGACTGATGCAGCAGAAGGTGATGCAGCTGACAACATCAATACAGCCAAAACATACAGTTACAAAGGATATACAATTGAAAAAGAAGTTGCTGATCAGCTCGATTTCATGTATGCAGTTGCTCCCGGAGCAAAAGAGGCTGACGGAAAGGTTACACTGAATTTCCGCCACGCCTTGAGCCAAATCTGTTTCAAGGCTGAGAATCAAAACCAGCATGTCAATATTTATATTAAGAGCATCGAGTTGGATGGACTTAACAACGCTGGCGACTATGAGTTCCCTCGTGTGTTGACAATGGATCAATTCGAGGATCACTCACAAGATACCAATACTTTTGATCATGAAGGTACAAGAGGGACATGGAAAAATATCTCCGGAGAAGAGACCTATACTTTGACATTCGATGGTAATGGAGTCCTGACAAGCAATCTTGCAACTGGAACTCACGGCGATGCAGATGCTTTCAAGAACGCTCTTAACCTTCTTCCGCAGGCAAAAGCAACTCAAAAATTCAAACTAAACCTATACATTGAGAATATATCCAAGGAGTTTGAGGCTGATGAAGAAGGCAATCTGACTGAATCAGATACTAATATCACCTCAGTAAATGAAGTTTCTGTGACACTCTCTACCAAGATAGCATGGGAGCAAGGCAATCGATACACTTACAAGTTTGTGTTTGCTAAAGACTGGGATGCGGAAAAGCAACTTGACGCGGTTTCTCTCGAAGTCACTGCCGACGACTTTGTCAATGCTGGCGAAGAAGTTATTAACTTTAACAAATCTCCCGAAGACGAACAAACAGAAAACAATGAAGGTGAGCAATCCGAAAATAATGAGCAAGAGCAACCTGAAAACAACGATTAAGAGTTGATTAATGATTGAATCAACTCAAACATGATGCAATGCGGCCCATAAAGGTCGCATTGCTTTTTTTGTCAAAAAATTCTTATTGACTGAATGAAAAATATTAGAAAAAATTTGTGGGATTTCGGAGGATTTGTTAATTTTGGAGATTAATGTGAGTTGCTGGGATTGTCGTTCAAAGCAATTTGCTATTAAAGATTGAAATTTAACATAAATCTAACTAATATAACGATTACAATGGAAGAAAATCTCGTGAAAACATGCCTTCACGACCGCCATGTGAAACTTGGGGCACTCATGTCGCCCTTCGGCGGTTTTGATATGCCTATACAGTATAAGGACATCACAACGGAGCATAATGCGGTCCGCAATGAGGTAGGCGTTTTCGACGTCAGCCATATGGGCGAGGTACGTGTGAAAGGTCCGGAAGCAGAGAAATTTGTTCAGCACATATTCGTCAATGATGTGGCAGGAGCACCCGANGGACAGATTTTCTATGGCATGATGTGCTATGAAAACGGCGGTACTGTCGACGACCTCCTTGTATATAAGGTGAACGACAANGAGTTCTTCCTTGTGATCAATGCAGCAAACATTGCAAAGGATGTAGCTTGGATTTTTGAAAAGGCNGAGGGATATGATATCAATGTAGAAAACGAAAGCCCATATTATGGAGAACTCGCTGTTCAAGGTCCAAAGGCNGAAGAGGTGCTTTCTAAAATCCTTGGTCTGCCCCTGGAAGAAATTGCTTTCTATAACTTCAAGACATATCATCTTGAAGGAGANGATGTGATCATCAGCCGTACCGGTTATACNGGCGAGGATGGTTTCGAGGTGTATGGTTCTCATGATTTCACTGTCCGTCTTTGGGATAANCTGATAGAGGCCGGTGTGCAACCTTGCGGTCTCGGATGTCGCGACACCCTTCGTTTTGAGGTAGGACTTCCACTCTATGGCGATGAACTTTCAGCCGACATTACTCCAATNGANGCAAGTCTCTCCATGTTTGTCAAACTCGACAAGGAAGAATTCATCGGCAAGGAGGCTCTTGCCCTCCAGAAAGCCGAGGGNGTNAAACGCCGTATCGTAGGTATAGAACTTGAAGGCAATGCTATTCCTCGCCATGGCTATCCTGTAGAAGTGAATGGGGAAGTGGTAGGAGAAATCACTACCGGCTATCGCTCTATCTCAACTGGCAAGTCAGTGGCAATGGCAATGATACAGAAGCCTTTCGACAAACTTGGCACTGAAGTGGAAGTACGCATCCGCAAAAAGACTTTCCCCGGCAAAGTAGTCAAAAAACGCTTCTACGACAAGAACTATAAAAAATAATTTCTCAGCAATTCATAATTCATAATTCATAATGCATAATTTTGACGGATTATTCCTGTTGTTGTAAAAGATACAACTTTATGTATTTTCTTGAGTTGCTCCAATTATAGAAAGAAATATTATTAACTATAGCATTTTCATGATGTATTTGAATAGTATGATTCTGCATTATGCATTATGAATTATGCATTAAATAAAAAAGATATGACAATCAAAGAAAATCTCCGCTATGCGGAATCTCACGAATGGGTAAGCCTTGAGGGCGAAATTGCAACTGTTGGTATCACAGACTATGCTCAGCATGCTCTTGGCGACATCGTATATGTAGATATGCCAGAAGTTGGCGACGAAGTCACTGCAGGAGAAGAATTCGGTGCAGTGGAGTCAGTAAAGGCAGCTTCCGACCTCTATTCACCGGTAAGCGGAGAAGTGGTAGAAATCAACGAAGCACTTGAAGACGAACCGGGCCTTATCAACCAGGATGCTTTCGAGAACTGGATCATGAAGGTAAAGGTTTCTGACCCATCTGAAGTAGAAGCACTTCTTGATGCAGAAGCATACGCTAAAATCTGCGAAGAGTAATTAACTTAATGCATAATGCATAATTCTTAATGCATAATGAAAGGTGAGTTTGATTTTGGCAATGGAACTCAACATATGCAAATAATTATGAATTATGCATTATGAATTATGAATTAAAGAAATGAACAGATATATTCCGCATACCGAAGAAGACATCAAGGTGATGCTCGATAAGATCGGTGTGAATTCAACCGACGATCTTTTCTCCGATATCCCTGAGGAAGTAATCTTCAAAGGTGAATATGAAATCCCTTCCGCTATGTCGGAGGTGGAATTGCGCAAGCATTTTCAGGAACTTGGCGAAAAAAACTCACGATTGATTGTATTTGGAGGTGGTGGCGTCTATGATCATTACTCTCCATCAGTGATCGGACATCTTCTATCACGCAGCGAGTTCTATACTGCATACACTCCTTATCAACCGGANATTTCNCAAGGAACACTCCAGTATATNTTCGAATATCAGAGCATGATATGCGAACTTACCGGATTGGAGGCAAGCAACGCATCAATGTATGACGGTGCGACTGCAACAGCTGAGGCAGCCATGATGATGGTGGCTTCTGCTAAAAAGAAGAATCGTGTTCTTGTCTCTTCTACTGTGGCAACGCGAGTGCTTGAAGTAGTGAAGACTTATACCAAGTTTCATGGCATCGACCTGACAGTCGTTCCAGAGAAGGAAGGAGTGACAGATCTTGACGCACTTTATCAGGCATTGGAAGGAGGAGATGTGGCAGGAGTGATAGTGCCATGTCCGAATAAATATGGTATAATTGAAGATTTCACTGGAGTTGCTGANAAAGTGCACTCTGTGAAAGCTCTTATGACTATGACTTGCGACCCATCGACNCTTGCAGTGCTTCGCACGCCGGCAGAGTGGGGTGCTGATATTGCTTGTGGTGATGGCCAGACTCTCGGCATGCCGATGCAGTTTGGTGGACCATTCCTCGGATTCATGGCTTGCTCTAAAGCACAGCTTCGCAAGATGCCGGGCAGAGTAGTAGGAGCCACTAAAGATGCCGACGGAAAACGCGCATTNGTGCTTACACTTCAGGCTCGCGAGCAGCATATCCGTCGCGAAAAGGCCACCTCAAACATTTGCTCAAACCAGAGTCTGATGGCACTCTATGCTACTATCTACGTGGCATTGATGGGCAAAAAGGGTCTTGAGGAAGTGAATAAACTCAGTTGCGATGGTGCTCACTATCTATATAATAAACTCCTTGCCACTGGGAAATTCCATAAGGCATTTGACAAGCCATTCCTCAAAGAATTTACTGTCAAGACTGATCTTGACATAAAGAAAGTGAATGAATATCTTGCATCGAAGGGATATATGGGAGGTCTGGATCTTGGCAATGGACTTGTAGAGTTTGCAGTCACAGAGAAGAGAACCAAGGAAGAAATCGACGAATTTGTAACTTTAATGCTGGAGGACTAAGCAGATGAAATACTACGATAAACTGATATTTGAACTCTCACGTCCCGGCCGTGTAGGTTATGAATTGCCGAAAAATGAATTTGGCACAGAAGGAGAAAAGGAAATCCCTTCAGATCTTCTCCGCACCCAACCGTTGGAACTCCCGGAGGTGTCGGAACTTGACGTAGTGCGCCATTATACCAATCTCTCTAATAAGAACTTTGGAGTAGACACCGGTTTCTATCCTCTTGGCAGTTGCACTATGAAGTATAATCCAAAGATCAATGAGGAAGTGGCGACAATGCCCCAGTTTGCAGAACTTCACCCTCTACAGAATCCGGAGACAGCACAAGGAGCTCTCGAACTCTATTGGAATCTTCAAAATGCACTTGCCAAACTGGCGGGATTCGAGGAGTTTACTCTCAATCCATATGCAGGCGCTCACGGAGAGTTGACCGGCCTAATGGTGATGAGAAGTTATCACGAGGCACGCGGCGACCATAAGCGCAAGAAAGTGATTGTTCCTGACTCTGCACATGGCACTAATCCTGCGTCAGCTATGGTTGCAGGGTTGGAAGTGGTAGAAGTGAAAAGCCGTCCCAACGGATCAATAGATATCGAGGATCTGAAGCCATTGCTCAATGATGAGATAGCAGGCATCATGATGACAAATCCCAATACACTTGGTATGTTTGAGACCGAGATTCTTGAGATTGCAAAACTCGTACATTATGCTGGAGGATTGCTCTACTATGATGGAGCCAATTTCAATCCTCTTCTTGGGAAAGTACGTCCTGGCGATATGGGCTTTGACATCATGCATATTAATCTCCACAAGACCTTCTCTACCCCTCACGGAGGTGGCGGACCCGGCAGTGGTCCGGTGGGCGTGGCTAAACATCTTGTTCAGTTCCTACCTAATCCTCATGTGAAGAAAGATGAGAACGGTAAGTTCTATGTGGAAAATGGTGATGATGCACTTGGCAGCGTCTCTACATTCTTTGGCAACTTTGGAGTGATGATGAAGGCTTACGCTTATATCCTCAGCCTTGGAAAGGAAGGAATTAAGGAAGTAGGTCCGATGGCCACTTTGAATGCTAACTATATTAAGGAGAGCCTAAAGGATGATTATCTGCTTCCTATCGAAGGCGCATGCAAGCATGAATTCGTATTCGATGGACTCAAAGATAAATCGACAGGAGTCACTACCCTTAATGTAGCCAAACGTCTTCTCGACTATGGTTTCCATGCTCCTACAATCTATTTCCCGCTTCTCTTCCATGAGTCAATGATGATNGAGCCTACTGAGACTGAAAGTCTTGAGACTCTTGATGAGTTTATCGANGTGATGCATAAGGTGGCAAAGGAAGCACGCGAGACTCCGGATGAAGTGAAGAACGCACCTTTGACCACAATAGTGCGCAAACTCGACGAGACTACAGCAGCCAAGAATCCCATCCTCAATTACAAGGCTCTCAAAAACGCATAATTATGAAGATAATTATAATAGGAGCAGGTCCAGGTGGGTATGAGACGGCTTTGGAGGCAGCAAAAAGAGGTCATGAGGTGACGCTTTTTAATGGNGACCGCCTTGGTGGCACATGCCTCAACGAAGGGTGCATACCTACTAAATGCTTATGCCGTAATGCCGAAATGGTAGCNTCTTTCAAGGACGCTGACAAGTTTGGTGTAGACGATTTCACCTTCACGCTCGACTACAATAAGGTAGTCGAGCGCAAGAAGGAGGTAGTAGACACACTTCGTTCGGGAATTGACTCAATGCTGAAGGCTGCNAAGGTGAATGTAGTGAATGCCAAGGCTTCTTTTAAGGACGCTAACACTGTGGTGGCTGAAGGAAATGAATATAACGCAGACTATTTCATTATCGCTACNGGCTCNACTTCGAAATCNCTNCCAATTGAAGGGCATGATCTCGAATGCGTTAAGGATTCCACTCAAATGCTCGACATTGAATATATTCCTGAGTCACTTACCATCATTGGAGGGGGAGTGATTGGAATGGAATTCGCCAATATCTTTGCATCTTTCGGGTCGAAGGTGACTGTGATAGAGTTTATGAAGCAGATTCTCCCTCCGTTTGATGCCGATATTGCCAAACGTCTAAAGCAGACTCTTTCCAAGAAAGGCATTACTATTGTCACAGGAGCGGCTGCAAAGAAAATTGAGCAGAACGAGGATTATGAAATCGTGGTGACCTATGAGGCNAAAGGAAAGGAAGAGACAGTAGTAAGCACTGATCTTCTGATGGCAGTAGGAAGAGCACCGCGAGTAGATGGTCTTAATCTCGAAGCCGCAGGCGTGGAGTATTCTCCCAAAGGAATTGTAGTGGACGACTGGATGCGTACGAATATACCTCATATATATGCCATTGGCGACGTCAATGCAAAGATGATGCTCGCTCATGTGGCTACATTCCAAGGAATCCANGCTTTGAATGCTATCGACGGCAAAGAAGATAAGATCAACTTTGAAATTGTGCCGAGTGCTGTCTTTGTTGTGCCTGAATGTGGTATNGTTGGTCTCACTGAAGAAGCNTGCAAGGCGCAGGGAATTGAGATCCGTAAGGGTCAAAGTTTCTTCCGCGCCAATGGTAAGGCACTTGCAATGGGAGAGCCGGATGGTCTTTGCAAACTGATCTTCCGCAAGGATAATGGTTTGCTNATAGGNGCCCATATCATGGGAGTAGAGGCNGCNGACCTTGCCCAGCAATGTGCCGACCTNATGAATGCCGGTGCAACACTCGAAAGTATGAAGAATATTATTTTCGGGCATCCNACNATNTCNGAAGTGATANTGNCTGCAGCTGCANAATGCCTGANNTNAANAANAAAATAATAGTATAAATTACCTCTTTTTCCAGCAGCGATTAAATATGCCATAAAAACAATCATATCGCTGTTGGAAGAATCTGTTTATAGCATTATATAGTATTGATTGAAAATGAAAACTGAAGTCAAAGACATGCCAATAGATTTGGTTTATCTCTGGGTAAATGGGAATGATCCCGTTTGGATTGCGAAGCATAATAAAGTGATCGGAAAAACTGAGAAAGATTCTGCTGTAAACTGTGAAGGAAGGTATGCAGACAACAATGAGTTACTATACAGTTTGCGTTCTGCGGAATTGTACGCTCCCTGGATACGCAGGATATTTATTGTCACCGACGATCAAGTGCCTGAATGGCTCGATACCACCAATCCTAAAATCAGAATAGTAGATCATAAAGAAATTCTTCCACCGGAAGCATTGCCATGTTTCAACTCCACAGTCCTCGAACATTTTATCCCTCAAATACCAGACCTGGCAGAGCGTTTTCTTTTTGCTAATGATGATACGTATTTCAATCAGCCAGTCAAGCCATCGGATTTCTTTGCTGCGGACGGATTGCCCTACGTGCGAGTAAACCGTNGANCATTAANAAAACTACAATTGAANCTTANAGAGANGCTTCNGNANANGANNATAAGTCATTATAATCAAATCGTACAAAATGCTGCAAAAGTTGTGGAGAAGGAATGTGGAAAATATTTCGGAGCGAAATCTCACCATAACATTGATGCATATTTGAAAAGCGACTTTTTACATACATTTCAAAAGTATTACGAATATCTAAAACCTACGTTTGCTAACCATGTGAGGAATTCGATTGACATTCAACGAAGTTTATACACATATAATGCTATGGCTGAGCATCGCGTACATGTGCTCTATGTGTCGCAGAAGGTATCGTTTAGGCTACATATAGAAAAACAAAGGCACTATAAGAAATTAGATGCATATAATCCGATGCTTTTTTGCATGAATGACTCGGAATATGCCAACGATGCAGACCGCCAGCGCTGTGCTAACTATTTGAAACATCGCTTCCCTGAGAAATCAAGTTTTGAAAAATAAGCGAGTTCGATGATGTTCATAAACTATAGTCGCGCGTATCTTCAATGTCATTCAAGTCATACTCGTCGAAATATTCACGGCTAACAGTTCTCTTCCTTCCGCTTGCTCGTCCTCGATTTTGCTTTTCAAGAAATTCCTCAAATGATCTTACAGCATAATGGTTGATTCGTATAACATCCTGCTGTGGNACACGATCACGGAAATTTCGTGTAATAGNATTGCCATGNGAATCGGCTCCNTTNCCNGAAATNCGAGCNGCTTCATGGCAACCAATCATNCAGAACACNCGACGAGGNTCAACAATGCTTTTCACATGGCGNTTNAGGATATGNTCNGGCTTGGAGTGTTTCTTGAAACGCTCCATCATCCCCCCCGGTTGCTTTTCCTTAGCACCACTGCTACCATACACTAACCAATTAATCTCAACAACAGGACGATCTTCAAAATTTTTAAGAAATTCCGGAATGTTAGTGTGTTTCATAGGCACGATAAACTCATCAAGGTCAATGAAGGCAATCCATCTGCTATCAAACCTATGGCGGGCTATACAATCGTCATATGCTGCCAATTGTTTTCTGTATCCAGGAAAATAATGATATTCTACAATCCCAGCATCTATGTAAGGCTTCAGTATTTCGCTTGTTTCATCAGTACTCTCGTTGTCGTAGATGAAAAATTTCTGGACACCCATCTTTAGATGCCATTCTATCCATTCCTTGAAGTATGGTCCTTCATTTTTAGCTATTGCACAAACTGTGAGATAATATTGCGGCAATGTCTTATCATTACGAATCTCGCGCTTTAACTTAAAAGCATTAATGAGACCGAAACGGAGAATACCCCTCCATCGGTTTCGAGCCATCTTGTTTGGAATTAGCCCTGCAATTATTTCAGCTGCTACCTTATTCATAACTCTACTATTTTAAAGTTCGAAAGATGATTTATCAGGTAATATGCTTTCAAAAGCATCTTTGATATTCATCATCACTTGGTCATAGTTGCGAATATGCACATTGTCGTTGAGGCAAATTAGTGCATATGATTGTTTCTTGATGGCTTCTACAGCCTGTTTTGGCTTTACCATCAGTGGAAACATTTTAGTGTCTTTATAAGTGTTATATGGAATAAAATTCCCCTTGCAAATTTGCCAAGTACGGAACAATTCAGGTGTATAATCAGTGACTTTTCTGAATCGGTTGGAGGAAGTCTCAGTAAGTTCTTTTCCCACCTCATCCCAAACTTCCTCGAATGTCTTCTTCAAATAAGGTTGGGCATTATGGGGAATGCGCAAGGTGATGAAATGCGGATAAGGGAGCAATAAATAATTCATCCAAGCCTTGGAACCATACGTTTTGTCAAACCATTTGTCATGGAATTGCTTCATGACTGTTTTTTTGTCGAAATGCTGGTTTATGAGCCGAATATTATTTTTTATCCTAATATAGTATTGCGACCAAGAAGGATTATATTGAAACACTGCAATGTCGCGAGGAAGTCCGNTAANAAAGANACGATCNTCACTAACCGNGCGAATTATGAAAAAATCATCGTTGAAATATATAAAATGGTCTGCTAATCCTGGTATGCGATACATGTAACGCTCTATCACAACCGAATTGAAAGTAGGCAANAATTCTGAAGGAATAAAATCTTTATGTCTGACAATATTTAGTTTAGGATTCGACAGATTGAGCCATTCTGGTGGGTTTCCGGAACTTATAAAGTGAATCTTTCTTACCCATGGAGCAAATTTTTCAACACCGCGAAACCAATATTTCAAAAATCCATAGTCACGGAAACGAGCTACAGAGACTCCATTTTTTTCATTATCATTTTTACTGGAATATTTATCAAACTCTTTTTTCCAATTAGGATCATCCATATTGACCCATGTGACAACTATATCAATTTCCATAATAATCGTAAAGTAGTTTAACCCTGCTTTTTGTGTCAAAATCAAAGAAATGAACGGCTCTCATTATGCTAATGAATGCAAACGCTTGAAAGTTCTCCATTTGCCTTAGGTATAACTTTAAAACGAGTGTCTTTGACTGCATACTCATCGTAGATATCAGCAGAAGCATCCCGACTACTATCATCTAAAAGAATACACACCCATTGAGAGAATGTATGGGATTTAATGGAGTCCAAA
>WFLX010076390.1_pt1 | contig 10679 bp, 5 predicted proteins | sample 4967041 | NCBI WGS metagenome assembly WFLX01 (sample SAMN12857096, study PRJNA449069) | gut metagenome | isolation source: stool from male and female vole | host: Microtus ochrogaster | place: USA:Florida | collected 2017
CCACCCCGATCGTAATCGAACCTAACAATGACGGCAAGAACTTTGTGGTTAAAGCAGGTCTCCAGCCCGGACAGCGCATTGCAATAGAAGGTGTCGGCACACGCCTGAAAGACGGAATGCCCATCACTCCGGTTGACCCCCAGGCAGCAGCTGCGGCACAGCAGCAGGCACCTGCCGCACACTAAACATAAACCAGTCAACGTGTAATTTCACAAAGTCACATTCATGAAATTAGATACATTTATCAATAGACCTGTGCTGTCAACGGTGATTTCAATTTTCATCGTGCTTCTGGGTCTTATCGGACTTTTCTCACTGCCTATCACCCAGTTCCCTGACATTGCGCCGCCTACTATCTCGGTTACTACCAGTTATACAGGCGCTAACGCGCAGGCGGTGATGAACTCGGTCATCGCGCCCCTTGAAGAGTCTATCAACGGTGCTGAAGGCATGACATACATGGAGAGTACCGCGACAAACACCGGTTCAGCAACAATCAACGTTTACTTCGAGCAGGGATTTGACCCCGACATGGCTGCTGTGGACGTCCAGAACCGTGTGGCAAAGGCACAGAACCTTCTCCCGTCTGAGGTTACACAGGTCGGCGTCCTCACACAGAAACGCCAGACCTCAATGCTCCTCAACGTTTCACTCTACGACAAGAGCGGCAACTACACCAAGGAATTCCTTGACAACTATGCGAAAATCAACATGATTCCGCAGTTGCAGCGTGTGTCCGGCGTGGGCGACGTAATGGCATTCGGCGCGGATTACTCTATGCGTATATGGCTCAAGCCTGAGGTAATGGCACAGTACAACCTCATGCCTACCGATATTTCGTACGCTCTCGCCGAGCAGAACATCGAGGCAGCTCCCGGTGCATTCGGCGAACAGGGCAACCAGAGCTTCCAGTACACAATGAAGTATAAAGGTCGCCTCTCTACCCCGGAAGAGTTTGCAGACATCGTCATCTCCGCAAAACCGACCGGTGAAATCCTCCGCCTCGGAGATGTTGCTGAAATCGAGCTCGGACGTGTGACCTACGGTTTCTCCAACTTGCTCAACGGCTACCCTGCAACAAGCTGCATGGTGTTCCAGACAGCAGGTTCTAACGCTACCCAAATTATCAACGACTGCCTCAAGGTGGTTGACAACATGAAGAAGGACCTTCCTGCAGGATTGGAAATCGCTGTGCCGATGAACAACAACGACTTCCTTGACGCTTCTATCCATGAGGTTATCAAAACCCTTATCGAGGCGTTCATCCTTGTGTTCTTCGTCACCTATGTGTTCCTCCAGGACTTCCGCTCCACCATCATCCCGGCAATCGCGATTCCGGTGGCACTTGTGGGCACATTCTTCTTCATGAACCTCATCGGCTTCTCAATCAACCTCATCACCCTTTCAGCTCTCGTGCTTGCAATTGCGATTGTGGTCGATGACGCGATTGTGGTGGTGGAGGCTGTGCACGCCAAACTCGACGTGGGCTATAAGAGCGCACGCCGCGCGTCAATCGACGCGATGGGCGAAATCGGCGGTGCCATCATCTCCATTACCCTTGTAATGATGCTTGTGTTCATCCCTGTGTCATTCATGTCCGGCACCACCGGCGTGTTCTACCGCCAGTTCGGTCTGACCATGGCGATAGCAATCGGTCTTTCCGCACTTAACGCGCTCACCTTGTCACCCGCCCTTTGCGCAGTGTTCCTTAAAGCCCACGGCGATGACTCCTCTCTCAAGGAGCGCATGGGCAAAGCATACGGAGCTGCTGCCGAAGCGGTTGTAGGCAATACCAAGCGCCGCTTCACCCTCAATATGCCTCCTTTGGTGACATTCGCGTTCCTTGCCGCTACAATCACTTTCATGGTGCTCGGATGGTACAACATAGAGCATCCTGTAAAGCTCGTCATTGCATCGGTAGTTGCGATCATCACCATTCTCGGCATTTTCAACAAGCGTTTCCACAAAGGATTTGAAAAAGGGTTCGGACGCATCCTCAAAGCATATAACAAGTTCACCGCATTCTTCATCGGGCATAAGATTCTTTCCCTCGGCATCGTTGCAGCATCTGTGGGCATTCTTGTATGGCTCATGAGCATCACCACCTCCACCCTCGTGCCTAACGAGGACACCGGAGTGCTCTTCTGCATGGTCGACATGCCCCCGGGCACATCACAGGAGCGCACCATGGAGGTACTAAACCAGGTGGATAACGTGCTCGCTACCGTTCCTGAAATCGAATACCGCCTTGAAATCGCAGGCTATAGCTTCATGGCAGGACAGGGCGCNACCTACGGNACTTTCATCATCAAGCTCAAAAACTGGGAGGACCGCAGACANGCAGGNCAGACATCCGATGCTATCCTCGGAAAANTGTACGGCATGACCGGAGCATTGATCAAGGATGGTCGCGTAGTGCTCTTCGCTCCACCTATGATTACCGGTTANTCNCTCACCAACGGTTTTGAAATCAAGATGCAGGACCGCACCGGCAGCGACATCAACGATTTCTTCGCAATTGTGCAGGGCTTCCTCGCCAAACTCAACGAGCAGCCTGAGGTGCAAGTTGCAATGACAACCTTCAACCCCACCTTCCCGCAGTATATGATTGACATTGATGCTGCGAAAGCAAAACAGGCTGGAATTTCACCAAGGGACATCCTCACTACCCTTCAGGGGTACTACGGCGGCATGTATGTGTCTAACTTCAACCGCTTCGGCAAAATCTACCGTGTGATGATGCAGGCAAACCCTGAATCACGAATCAACCCCGAAACCCTCTCATCCATCAAGATAAGAAACGGCAGTGAAATGGCATCTCTCAGCAATTTCGTCACCCTCACCAAAGTGTATGGTCCTGACTTGCTGAACCGATTCAACATGTTCCAGTCTATCTCCGTTACCGGTCAGCCCGCTCCGGGATTCTCATCCGGCGACTGCCTCGCTGCTATCGAGCGCGTTGCCAAGGAAACACTTCCTCCCGGCTACGGCTACGAATACTCAGGCATGACACGTGAGGAGGCTTCATCCGGCGCAGGTTCCACCACCGCCATCATCTTCGGTCTCTGCCTGCTCTTCGTTTACCTCCTGCTGTCAGCGCAGTACGAAAGCTACATCCTGCCTTGGGCGGTTATCCTTTCGATTCCCTTCGGTCTTATGGGCACATTCGTGTTCGCGCAGATTTTCGGGGTCACAAACAATATCTACCTGCAGATTGCGCTCATCATGCTTATCGGTCTTCTCGCTAAGAACGCCATCCTTATCGTTGAGTTCGCAGTTGAGCGCCGCCGCACCGGCATGTCCATCGTCAATGCCGCAATCCAGGGCGCAACCGCACGTCTCCGCCCGATTCTCATGACCTCGCTCGCCATGATCATCGGTCTTCTGCCCCTTATGTTCGCATCAGGCGCAGGAGCAAACGGCAACCGCGCTCTCGGCACAGGTTCAATCGGCGGCATGCTTATCGGCATGATTCTCCAGGTGCTCATCGTGCCCGCCCTGTTTGTGCTCTTCCAGAAGATCCAGGAGAAAATCACTCCGCTCAAATGGGAGGATACCGACAATGAAGGCATCGAAAACGAAATCGAGCAGTATTCCCGTTAATCCANAGTTGACTCTAACACGATTTCACAACATGAAACTAAATAAAATAGCAGTTGCAGCAGCATTTGTAAGCGCCTCAGTGGCGTTTACAGNCTGCAACATGTACGGCAAATTCAAAATGCCGGAAGATTCGGCACTTGGTCAGGAATATGCCAAGGCAGCAAAAGAGGAGGTTGACTCAACCACTTTCGGAAACCTCAAATGGCAGCAGGTGTTCACCGACCCGACCCTCGTAGACCTCATCTACCAGGCTCTTGACAACAATAAGGACCTCAAGAACGCCAAACTGAATGTTGACATCGCCCATGCGCAGCTCCTCGGCGCCAAGCTGTCATATCTCCCCTCGCTTGCTTTCACCCCCAACGGAGCGGGAGCAAAATATGCATCCAACCCGTTCTCATGGACCTACCAGGTGCCTCTTGCCGCAAGCTGGGAAATTGACATTTTCGGCAAAATCCTCAACACCAAGCGTGGAGCGGCTGCGAATTACCACATGAGCCAGGATTACCACCAGGCTGTGCGCTCGCAGATTATCGGCGCGGTTGCAAACACATATTATACTCTTGCCGCGCTTGAAAGCCAGCTTGCACTTAGCCGCAACACCGCAGAGCTGTGGAAGCAGAATGTTCAGACCATGAAGGACTTCAAGGAAGCGGGACGAGTTAACGAAGCTGCTGTTGTGCAGAGCCAGGCTCAGTATTACAGCATCCTCGCCTCAATCACCGACCTTGAGACCCAGCTTGATGCCGCAAACAACACCATGTCGCTTCTTATGAACGTGATGCCCCAGAAATGGATGGTGTCTGACAACGCGGCACTCACTGCCCCGGAAATTCTCCGCGACGCGATTCCGATGAAGGAACTCGCCGCCCGTCCTGACGTGCGCGCGGCTGAACAGAGCCTCGCAGCGGCTTACTACACAACCGCAGGCGCACGCGCCGCTTTCTATCCCGGACTGAACATCACAGCCAATGGCGGATTCACCAACCTGCTCGGCGGATTCATCCAGAATCCTGGCGACTGGTTCCTCCAGCTCGCGGGCTCGCTGACAGCACCGCTTTTCAGCCGTGGCGCGAATATCGCACGCCTCAAAGCTGCTAAAGCGCAGCAGCAACAGGCACTCAACAACTTCGAGTACACCATCATGAGCGCCAGCGCGGAAGTGAGCGACGCAATGACAGCCTACGAGAAGAACCATGAGAAGAGCGGCTACCTGGCACAGCAGGTGGACAACCTCAAGAAATCGGTTGATATCACTGAGGAGCTCCTGCGCCTCGGCACCTCCGGCACCACCTACCTCGAAGTGCTCACCGCACAGCAGAGCCTTCTCCAGAGCCAGCTTGCAGTGATTGCCTGCGACCGCGCAAGAGCAGCAGCCGTAATCAATCTCTACCAGAGCCTCGGCGGAGGAAGATAACCAGCACCTTAAATACCAATAATACCATCTATGGCTAACAACATCAGCAAACTGGCACACGTCGACCCGTCGGCTAAGATTGGCGACAATGTCACCATCCACCCTTTCGCTTTCATTGACGCGAATGTGGAAATCGGTGACGGATGCGAGATTATGTCGTACACAAGCGTGATTAACGGCACCCGCATAGGCAAGAACAACAAAATCTACCAGGGCTCGATTATAGGAGCCGACCCGCAGGACTTCCGCTGGAAAGGGGTACAGACATACTGTTATGTGGGCGACAACAATGTCATCCGCGAACATGTCATCATCAACCGAGGCATTACCTCCGACGGCGGCACACGCATAGGAAGCGACTCCTTTATCATGGCGGAAACCCATATCGGGCATGACTCGCACATCGGCGACAAATGCGTGCTCGGAAACGGAGTCCTCATTGCCGGGGACACCGAAGTTGGTCAATGCACCATACTGTCAAGCGGAGTCATGCTCCACGAAAACAGCAAGGTTGGTGAATGGGTGCTTATCAAAGGCGGCTGCCGCATAACCGGCAATGTGCCTCCCTTCATCATCATGGCGCACAATCCCGCTTCATATTTCGGCGTCAACGCTGTGATTCTCCGCAAAGGCGGCTACACCGAAGAGCAGATTGACGATATCGCCAAAGCATACCGCCACATCTACCAGACAGGCACCTCTGTTTTCAATGCGCTCCGCCGCATCGAGGCAGACGTTGCCGAAGGAGAAGTGCGCGACAACATTACTGATTTCATCCGCGGCGTGAACCTCAAAATCGTAGCAATCCCCCGCGAGTTGGAATAAATTTTCTTTTTGCATAATAATGAGGGAAGAGACTGTTTGACAATATGTTAGATAGTCTCTTTTTTTACGTTAGACAATCTGTACACCCAGTTGGTCNAATCCTTGATGTANCATGGAGCATCAATCCTGAGGTCTTCAAGTCTGACGAGGCATATGGGATTTCAGCATGGACATGATGGCAGTTTTCCGCAAAAACACATCTTTCCAAAGAAAAATGCTGCTTTTTGTGAGAAAAAACGGCATTTTTTTTGCGATATAAAAAATATCACATAATTTTGCGCCGTAACACAGCACGAATATGATAAAATCATCAACATACTTCGTACAGCAGCGAAATCAGCAGCAGAACTTGAATAATGTTCAAGTTCAAGTTTCTGTGTGTATTAGCCGTACCAGTCCGGCAGTAATTATAATTTGAAAATGACAGACAGAGATATAAGAGAGGCTGGTTTCCCATCAGGGGGATTAGCCTCTCTCCTTTTTTAGTTAAGAATCAGACATGGATTAATAATATAAACTTTAATGTTATGAGTAAACTGAGATTCGATGTGGTTCAAGAAGCCTTCAAGAAGAGGGCTCTTGATGTGGTTGCACCTGAAAAACGTCCTTCAGAATATTTCGGGGAACTGGTGTTCAACCGTGACAAGATGCGCAAATACCTCAAGCCGTCGACATACGAAGCCCTTGTAGCATGCATAGAAGGCGACAAGGCTCTCGACCGTAACATTGCCGATCAGGTTGCTGAAGGCATGAAACAGTGGGCGATGGAACATGGGGTGACTCATATCACCCATTGGTTCCAGCCATTGACCGAAGGAACAGCCGAGAAGCATGACTCTTTTATGGAATATGACGGCAAAGGAGGCATGCTCGAGGAATTCGACGGGAAATCCCTGTTCCAGCAGGAGCCTGACGCATCTTCCTTCCCTAACGGAGGAATACGTGCCACATTTGAAGCAAGAGGATATACGGCGTGGGATCCTACCTCTCCCGTGTTTATACAAGGAGACACTTTGTGCATACCCACGGTATTCATCTCATATACCGGTGAGGCGCTCGACTACAAGACTCCTCTTAAACGCGCACTCAAGGCAGTGAGCGATGCCGCAACCCCGATATGCCAGATGTTTGACCCCAACGTCAAGAAAGTATATTCTTATCTCGGATGGGAACAGGAGTACTTCCTTGTTGATGAAGATTTCTATGCTGCACGCCCTGACCTCATGCTAACCGGACGCACCTTGATGGGGCATGAATCATCCAAGAACCAGCAGCTTGACGACCATTATTTCGGTGCGATACCCTCTCGCGTGGCAGCTTTCATGCGTGACATAGAGATAGCGGGCTATCGCCTTGGGATTCCGTTGAAAACACGCCACAACGAGGTTGCCCCCAACCAGTTTGAGCTTGCTCCAATCTATGGCGAGACCAATCTGTCTAATGACCAGAACCAGATGATAATGAATCTGATGAACGAGATAGCCCGCAAACACAGATTCGTGTTGCTGCTCCACGAGAAACCTTTTGCTGGAATCAACGGCAGCGGAAAACATAACAACTGGTCGCTCGGCACAGATACGGGAACTCTATTGCTCGCTCCCGGCAAGGATCCAATGGGAAACCTACAATTTGTGACATTCTTCGTAAATGTCCTGATGGCTGTCCAGAAACACAATGCGCTCCTTAAAGCATCTATCGCCACTGCCACCAATGCCCACCGCCTTGGCGCTAACGAGGCTCCTCCGGCAATAATTTCATCCTTCCTCGGAAAAACCATGACAGATGTNNTNAGGAAGCTNCGTGAGATGCCGTCGGACACTCCGATTGAAATAGCCGGCAAGAAAGGTGCGTCTGTGGGACTCATTGAAATCCCTGAGATATTTGTTGACAANACAGACCGTAACCGCACGTCGCCNTTCGCTTTCACAGGCAATCGTTTTGAATTCCGTGCCGTAGGNTCAAGCGCAAACTGCGCCGGAGCCATGACCACACTCAATGCTGCTGTAGCAGACCAGCTCCTCACATTCAAGACCGAGGTAGACAAGGAAATTGCTTCAGGAAAACCAATGACTGTGGCAATAATGGATGTATTGAAACCGATGATAGGTGAAATCATAGACACGGTATGCTTTGACGGCAACGGTTATACCGACCAATGGAAAGAGGAAGCTAAAAAACGAGGCCTAGACACAGAAGTAAGCGTACCGGAGATGATACGTGAATTCACCAAGCCCGAGGCGGTGGAAATGTTTACCCGCACAGGAGTCTACACCAAGGGCGAACTCGAAGCCCGAAACGAGGTCAAATGGGAGACATACACCAAGAAAGTCCAGATTGAGGCTCGCGTGCTGGGACGTATGGCACTCAACCACATCATTCCTGCCGCCCTTACATATAAGGCAAAGTTGCTTGGAATTATAACCCAGCTCCAGCAAATATATCCCGATTCCTACAGGGATATGGCAAAGACGGAAATCAAACTTCTTGAGAAAGTGACAAGGCTCGTGGAAGATATACAGACTCGTGTAACTGATATGATCAGTGCCCGAAAAGCGGCAAACAAGATTGAGAATGAGTATGAAAAAGCTAAAGCTTACTATGAGATAGCTGAATCATTTTCCGCAATCCGGCGTCCGATAGACAAACTCGAAGAGGTAGTGGACAATGATATGTGGCCGCTGCCGAAATATAGGGAACTGCTTTTCATAAGCTAAACATCTTATCCGATTTGTGTGCCACCTGGCATGGCGGTGGCACACAAATTACATCCGGTTGTTTGTCTTTAAAACATAAGGTTTAATCTAAATGTCTTATTATGTGTGGTATAGTTGGAGTATTCAACATAAGGGAGCAATTGCCCCAAATCAGGCAGAAAGCCCTTCGCATGAGCAAAAAAATCAGGCACCGCGGACCTGATTGGAGCGGTATTTTCTGCGGAGGGTCCGCCATCCTTGCACACGAGAGGCTGAGTATCGTCGACCCGGAGTCGGGTGGACAACCACTGTATTCCCCTGACGAAAGTATAGTTCTTGCTGTCAATGGGGAGATATATAATCATAAGGATATCCGTGCCAGCTTGTCCTACGACTTTCAAACCGGAAGTGACTGTGAAGTGGTGCTTGCACTTTGGGACAGAATCCGGGAAAATCCCACCGATGAGGCTATCTCTGCATTAATGGAGCGCCTGAACGGAATATTTGCATTCGCCCTCTATGATAAAAAACGCGATGAGTTTTTTATTGCGCGCGATCCTATTGGGGTTATTCCATTATATATCGGCAAAGATTCTGATGGCTCTGTTTACGTCGCATCGGAACTTAAGGCTCTTGAGGGGGAGTGCGAGACATACGCCCCTTTCTTGCCGGGTCATTATTATTACAGCCGGGATAAAGAGATGAAACCATATTATTCTCCCGATTGGAAAGATTACGAGCATGTAAAAGATAATGATGCGAACCCACTGTCTATCAAACAATCATTGCAGTCTGCAGTCAAACGGCAGCTCATGAGCGATGTGCCNTACGGTGTATTGTTGTCAGGAGGTCTTGACAGCAGCATCATTTCCGCACTCACACAGACTTTCGCAGACCATCGAATTGAGGATGACAGCCGTACAAAAGCCTGGTGGCCCCGCCTGCATTCGTTTGCAATAGGGCTTGAAGGTGCCCCGGATTTGGTCAAGGCACGTATAGTTGCGGAGCATATCGGAACAGTACACCATGAGATTCATTATACGGTGCAGGAAGGTCTTGACGCATTGCGCGATGTGATATATTATATTGAAACTTATGATGTCACTACCGTCCGAGCCTCTACACCCATGTATTTGCTTGCGCGGGTCATAAAGTCGATGGGAATCAAGATGGTANTAAGCGGTGANGGAGCNGATGAAATATTTGGCGGTTATCTGTATTTCCATAAGGCTCCGGACNCAAAGGCTTTTCATGACGAGACTGTGCAGAAAATCGGAAAGCTTTATCTGTACGATTGCCTGCGAGCAAACAAGGCATTGAGTGCCTGGGGTGTCGAATGCAGGGTACCTTTCCTTGACAAGGAATTTATGAATGTGGCAATGCGCACGAATCCAGATGCAAAAATGTGCAAAGGGAGTACGATAGAGAAGAAAATNCTCCGTGAGGCATTTAAGGATATGTTGCCTGANGATATCGTATGGCGCCAAAAGGAGCAGTTTTCCGATGGCGTAGGCTACTCATGGATTGACACCCTTAAGCAAATCACCTCAGAAGCCGTTACCGACGAGCAGATGAAGCATGCGGCTGAACGGTTCCCCGTCAATACGCCGCTCTGCAAGGAGGAATACTATTACCGGTGTATTTTCGANGAGCATTTTCCCAGNAAAAANGCTGCCGCAAGTGTACCACATGAGGCATCTGTGGCATGCTCTACATCAACAGCGCTGGCATGGGATGAATCTTTCAGGAATCTTAATGACCCCAGTGGACGTGCCGTAGCGGGGGTACACCTCCAATCGTATTAGCATCAGCCTACCTCTGTCAAACCAGGAAAAGAAGTAATGAAAAAAGAAAGTAATAATAGAAAAGAAAGTTATATGCATAATCAACAACGTGGACTTTACGATCCTCGCTTCGAGCACGATGCTTGCGGCGTAGGTCTGCTGGTAAACGTAAAAGGAATAAAGAGCCATAAACTTGTGGAACAAGGTCTCCAGGTGCTTGAACATATGGTACATCGCGGTGCCGAGGGTTCTGATCCGAAAACCGGCGATGGTGCAGGTATTATGGTACAGGTGCCCCATGAGTTTATCCTCCTTCAGGGTATCCCTGTACCGGAGAAGGGACGGTATGGCACCGGT
>WFLX010280416.1_pt1 | contig 10679 bp, 12 predicted proteins | sample 4967041 | NCBI WGS metagenome assembly WFLX01 (sample SAMN12857096, study PRJNA449069) | gut metagenome | isolation source: stool from male and female vole | host: Microtus ochrogaster | place: USA:Florida | collected 2017
TAAAATATAAGAAAACTTATGTTCCGAAAGTACAACGCTATCCGGACGGGGCTTTTAAAATAGACATTCCCGAAATTCCGATAACAGATAGTTCACCGCTTGAAATAGAATACAGGGATTCATTCGATGATTTAACGCTTTTAATTTATATAACTGAAAACCTCAAAGAGAATTACAGCAATCCCATAAACTTATATATTCCTTATCTTCCTAACGCACGTATGGACAGAGTTTATGACAAAAGCGAGGTCTTTACACTGAAATACTTCTGTAAGATTATAAATTTTCTTGGCTTCAATAAAGTAACTGTTCTTGATGCACATTCANCTGTTTCAGTGGCATTGCTTGACCGNTGTGAAAACCNTTCCCNTGAAAAATATATACNTTNTGCTATTGNACNTTCCGGAATTGACAGGGAAAATGATTATATATTTTTTCCGGACGAGGGAAGCTGTAAACGTTATTCAGTTATGTTCAGGGATTTTCGGCATATCGGCTTCGGAATAAAAAAGCGTAACTGGAGTGACGGAAAAATTCTTGGACTTGATGTTTTCGGTGAATCTCCGGAAAATAAAAACGTCCTTATAATTGACGATATATGCTCTTTTGGAGGAACGGTTTACTATTCTGCCAAAAAACTCAAAGAGCTTGGGTGTGGGGATATATATGTATATTTTACTCACTGTGAGGAATCTATAAAAAGTGGCGAGCTTCTCAATATTGATTTAATAAGTCATATATATACCACTAATTCGCTTTTTGATATTGAACCTGACAGTAAAATGACTGTTTTTGATTGCTATGATGAAGTTTACAGATGAATTTATGAAAAAAAGTCTTGACCGTTTCTGTGAAAATTATAAATATCCGGTTTTTGCTTCCGTATATTGCAGAAGCGGATTTTTCAGCCGGTATAATGCAAAAACTGGTTTTTTGGCGGTTACAGATGATGACAGACTTCTTGTTGTGGAATATTCTGCTTTAGGAATATCGGAAAAAGAATATATTTTTTCCCCACAGGATTTGAAAAGTCTTAAAATAAAAAAACTTGCTTTAATGAACGTTCATAGCATAAAGGCGGTTTTTGTGGTCGGCAGGAAAAAAATAAGGCTTGATATAGCAGTTTCGGAAAAAGTTGGTGGAGGTAACTTTCCTGAACAACCGGAAAATTACGTAAATATTATTGAAACGCTTAAAAGCTGGCAGAACTATATAAAGGAGTGATTAATTTTGTATGACTATATAAATCCTATGCTGATGTGCGACTTTTACAAGACTGTACACAGCGATATGCTTAATCCGAAAATGACTAAATCCGTTTCATACTATACTCCACGCATGAGCCGTGTGAAACGCTGGGACAGTGTAGTTAATTTTGGTTTGCAGATGTTTATAAAAACGTATCTGATAGATTTTTTCAACAGGAATTTTTTTGAATGTTCAGAAGATGAAGTGGTCGGAGAGTTTGAACGTGTTCTTAGTGCTTCTCTCGGAAAAGGCGTATATAATTCTGAAAAAATCCGTAAACTTCACCGTTTGGGATATCTGCCCGTTGAAATTACTGCACTTCCGGAGGGCGAAAAAGTACCTGTACACATTCCTATGTTCAGTATAAGCAATACACATCAAGATTTTGCATGGCTTCCGCAGGCTCTCGAAAGTCTGATAAGTGCGGAAATATGGTATCCGCAGATTACCGCAACAGTCGGGGCGACTTACCGTGAAATAGTCAACAGATATTATGATATTACCTGTGACGACGATATAAGCCGTTCAAAAGCGTTAGGTTCGTTTGATTTCAGAGGTGATACGTGCTTTGAGGCGGCGTTGAAAGCTGCTGCGGGCTGGTGTCTGTCGTTTGAGAATACTGCAACAGTTCCGGCAATTCCTTATCTTGAAAAGATGTTTGACTGTGACTGTGAAAAAGAGTCTGTAGCTTTCGGGGCGGTAAGTACAGAACATTTTGTTATGTGTTCAAATTATGCCTGTGATGGTGACGAGATAACTTTTTTGCGTCGTCTGCTTACTGAACTCTATCCGAATACAAGTTTTTCGGCGGTACTGGATTCTTACGACTACTGGAACGTTATTGACAATATACTTCCTCAGCTCCACGACGAAATCATGAATCACAACGGTTGTATGCTTATGAGGGGTGATTCCGGTGACTGTGTTGAAGTTGTTACAAAGACGGTTTTCAGACTTTGGGAACAGTTCGGCGGTACTGTAAACAGCAAGGGTTATAAAGTCCTTGACCCACACGTAAAAGCTATCTACGGCGACAGTATAACAGTACAGCGTTGTGAGGAAATTTACGAAATACTCATGAAAAACGGTTTTGCCTGTTCAAATGTTGCTTTGGGTGTTGGTTCATTTTCCATGCACTGTATAGAGGAGGACGGAATATTAAAACCTTTTACAAGAGATACTTTTGGTTGTGCGATAAAGGCGTGTTACGCTGAAATAGACGGCAGGGAATACCCTGTTTTCAAGAATCCTAAGGACAGCGGATTCAAGAAAAGTCAGAAAGGTCTGTGTTATGTTTACCGTGACGACAACGGCAGGTTGCAGTATAAGGATAATTTCACGGCAAGCAATATTCCCGACGGAAATCTGCTTGAACCTGTTTTCAGAGACGGTAAACTTTTAAAAGAATATACACTTGACGAAATACGTCAGACCTTGAACAACGGAAATTTCTGACTTGACAAATTTATTTATATATACTATAATGAAAAAAACGGAGGTAATTGCTATGGGAAATTTCGACGCTAAACAGGCAGTTGAAAACATAACTGCGTGGATTAAAAAGTACTTTGAGGAAAACGCTACCCCTACAACTAAGGCAGTTATAGGCATTTCGGGCGGTAAAGACAGTTCTGTTGCGGCGGCACTCTGCGTTAAGGCTCTCGGAAAAGACAGAGTTATCGGCGTACTCATGCCACAAGGTGAACAGGCTGACATAGAATTCAGCAAGCTTTTAGTCAGAACGCTTGATATCAATCACTATATAATCAATATCGGCGAAACTGTAAAGTCATTTATGAGCGAAATTAAAAGCCATATTGAGCCGTCCGGTCAGGCGGTTGTCAATACACCCGCACGTATCAGAATGACCACGCTTTATGCAGTTGCGGCAACAGTAGGCGGTCGTGTAGTTAACACTTGTAATCTCTCTGAGGACTGGGTAGGCTATTCAACAAAGTTCGGCGACGCTGCCGGAGACTTTTCGCCGCTTTCGGATTTCACAGTTACCGAAATTCTCCAGATAGGCGACGAACTCGATTTACCGTATGAGCTTGTACACAAAGTCCCCATTGACGGACTCTGCGGAAAGACCGACGAGGAAAATTTAGGTTTCACCTATGCGGAACTCGATACCTATATAAGAGGTATTACAGACCTTTCCGACAAACCTGAACTCAAGGAAAAAATAGACCGTATGCACAAAAATAATCTTCATAAGTTACAGCTTATGCCGACATTCAGACAGTAAAAAAATCCGCACAACTTTAAGTTGTGCGGTAATTTTTATATTTTTCAATATATCACATTCCAATAATCAATCAGATTTATAATTTGAAAAACGCTGATTATCCAAAGTGGTATTATATTGAACAGGACAAGTATGATATACTTTTTTCCGATTAGTTTCTTTTTACGCATTTTACGGTAAAAAAAGACTGAAAGTATTGTAAATATAACAGGTATACCAAAACTTTGAGCAGGCACAANATNATTTNNTTCAAANNANGNGTANGCANTANTAATGAATATNGNANCATCAATANTTGCCGAANAGNAGAACACNAGCCAAANGCACCNATANCNCGTAANTATTACAATGATTACATCAATAAAAGTAAATAGAATTTTTTTGGTATTCATTTATATCGCCTCCTGTAAATTTTGGTTTATCTTAGTATCATTATATTTCGATAAATGACTTATTTACAGACTGACATATTTCTGTATAAAATCCTTTAATGATAAGTTTTTCTGTACAGATTTCAGATAAATTGTAGTCTGAGAAAAGTCCGAAAACTGCCGAACCGCTTCCGGTCATTATTGCTGAAAGTGCATTATTTTCAAGCATTACTGACTTTATGGCGTTTACTTCATCAAGCTGTATAGCATCTTCAAAGAGATTTCCGAAATACTTATAAGCATTTTCGGGGGAATTTTCAATAGCATCAACAAGCCTGTCTGTTTGTGGGTGGACGGGATTTACAAGAGAGTCGATTTTTCTGTAGGCTTCGGCAGTCGAAACGCCTTGTCTGCCTTTTGCGATAACGAAAATTTTTCCCGAATAGTCCGCAATGGGAGTTATTTTTTCACCTATTCCCGAAACATAAGCCGTTCCGCCCGTCAGGAAAAACGGTACGTCTGCCCCTAATTTTTCAGGGGAAATAATTTCCTTGCCGGTCATTTTGGAAAGACAATACAGAACAGCCGCAGCGTCGGTACTTCCACCGCCCATACCTGCCTGTGAGGGAATACCTTTTTTTATGTGTATTCTGCAACCGGATTTTATGCCGTGCTGTTCAAAAAAGAATTTTGCGGCTTTATATGCTATATTTCTTTCATCGCAGGGGATAGGGTCGGAATCCGAAAACTGTTCCGGCACTTCACATGAAAGAGTTATACTAGATTCAGCAAGTTCAACGGTTATTTCGTCGTAAATGCTTACCGTCTGGAAAACGCTTTCAATGCTGTGATAACCGTTTTCNAGTCTGCCTGTAACGTCAAGGGCGAGATTTATTTTTGCTGCGGATTTAACTTTCATGGTGTTCACCTTTGAGTTTTTCAATAAACTTTTCAATTCTNCCCNTAGCTTNNATAANNTGTNTGAGCGANTAAGCATAGGAAANACGTATATAACCCTCACCGCTGTCACCGAAAGCGTTTCCGGGAACTACCGCAACTTTTTCCTCATAGAGAAGTCTCTCGCAAAATTCCTCACTTGTAAGTCCTGTACTCTCTATGCACGGGAACACATAGAATGCCCCCTCCGGACTGAAACAGGTAAGACCGATTCTGTTGAACTCATTTACAAGATAACGACGGCGTGCGTTGTACTCGTCAGCCATTTTTTCAATTTCGGCATCACACGATTCAAGAGCTTCAACAGCGGCGTTCTGACTTATATAGGGACTACACATAATGCCATACTGGTGAATTTTTGCAATCTGTGAAATTATAGGTTCGGGAGCGGTGACATAGCCAAGTCTCCAGCCTGTCATTGCATAAGCCTTTGAAAAACCGTTTACATATATAGTACGTTCTCTCATGCCGTCGAGTTCGATTATTGAGAAATGTTTTCTGCCGTATGTAAGCTCCGAGTAGATTTCGTCCGAAAGAACTATTATATTAGTATCACGCAGAAATTCAGCTATAGGCTCTAAATCTTCCCTTGTCATTATAGCACCTGTCGGGTTGTTCGGGAACGGCATTATAATCATTTTGGTACGGTCGGTAACTTTGTCCTTGAAATCGTCAAGAGTGAGTTTGAAATTATTTTCAATTCTTGTCGGAACAGGTACAGCCACACCGCCGACGAGTTCCACAAGAGGAGCGTAACACACGAAACACGGTTCAACTACAAGAACTTCGTCACCGGGGTCAAGAATACCACGCAGTGCAAGGTCAATTGCTTCTGAGCCGCCGACGGTAACGATTACCTCGTTTTCGGAATCATATTCAACACCGTGTTTCTTTTTTATTCTCCGGCAGATTGCACTTCTGAGAGGTTCAAGACCCTTGTTTGGTCCGTATATGATATGTTTTCTTTCAAGCACCTGTATAGCAGCTTTACGGATTACCCACGGGGTTGAGAAATCAGGTTCGCCGACACCAAGACTTATAACGTCGTCCATAGTTCCGGCAATATCGAAAAATTTACGTATTCCGGAAGGTTTCATTTTTTTTATCTTGTCCGAAAGGACTTTGTCGTAATCTATCACTGTTAACAGAGTCCCCTTTCGTCAGTTTCCTCACGGTCAATGAAGATTCCTTTTTCCTTGTACTTTTTGAGAATGAAGTGAGTGGCGGTCGAAAGTACGCCGTCGATAGTCGAGAGACGTTCCGACACGAACAGTGCCACGTCCTTCAGGTTATTGCCCTTTACTTCAACAGCAAGGTCGTATGCTCCTGACATGAGATTGACGCTTTCAACCTCGTCATACATCATGATTGTCTTAGCTATATCGTCAAAACCGCAGTCACGCTGTGGTGCTACTTTGAGTTCAATAGTTGCGTATACTGTTGAGTTGTCATAAAGTTCGTCGTCAACGATAACGCTGTAACCCTTTATAACTCCTTTATTTTCGAGACGCTTGATTTCAGCTGCTGCCTCCTCTGGTGTAATTCCGAGTATTTCACCGAGTTCAATATTTGAAATACGTGCATTCTGCTGTAAAATTTTTACGATATCACTCATAAAATATCTTTCCTTTCATAATCAGTCAATATTTATAAAGTATGGTTTTCTCTTTTTGAAGTAACACAGGCGGGTAAAGCCCGCCGCCTTTGCGGTCTCCACGCCGGAGGCAACATTTTTTCCTATATCGTCAACATAGTGCGAGTCAGANCCTATTGAAAGTANTTTACCGCCCATNTCCTTGAAAAGTTTTACATATTTAAGAGACGGGAACACGTCGCCGAAACCCTGTCTTATTCCGGAAGTGTTTATTTCAATACCCTTTCCGTTCTGTGCAAGAATACGGAAACTTTCCGCAATAATCTCATCAAAACGGCTTATATCAGGATTTATTCCGTTACGGCATTTCATATAACGCATACAATATGTAAGATGTCCGAGAACGTCGAAACAGTCCATTTTGCAGAGCTGATACACTTCTTTGAAGTATCTTTCAAGCAGGTTATAAATTTCGTCCATTGACATATTCTCATAGTCTACGTAATAGAAGTCCTTTTCACCTTTAAGCTGGTGCATTGAGCCTATAATGAAATCAAGTCTTTCGTCGGAAATAATCTTTTCGGCAACTTCAATGTCCTGTGTTGCCTGACCCATTTCCACACCACATATAAGATTGAAATTCTTATATTTTTCCTTTAGTTCGGTAACGGCACTGACAGAGTTATAAAAATCCTGTGCATAGTTGAAGTAATCAAAGTTTTCCTTATCGGAATAATGGTTTTCCGCATACCATGTACTGCACTCACAATGGTCTGTGACAGCATAGGCAGAAAGTCCGATATCAATTGCTTTCCTGATACAGTCGTTTATATCTGCTTCTGAATCCATTGAAAATTGTGTGTGTGTATGACAGTCAATCAGGTTCATCAGAATCATCTCCTTTTTCTTTGATATTATATCACACTCCGGACATTTATGCAAGTTTTTTTTTTACTATTGCTATTTTGAAATATGTATGATATAATGATATTATTAAAATTATCAGGAGGTTTTTTTGATATGAAAGCAGTTGTAACTGTAATAGGCAAAGACAATGTCGGCATACTTCACAAGGTGTCAGGAATCTGTACCGAGTATAATGCAAACGTACTTGAAGTAACACAGANCGNACTTCAGNATATNTTTGNTATGNTTATGCTTGTNGATATTTNTGCAATGACAGCAGANTNNGCACANCTTGTTGACAGAATGGACACTCTCGGCAAGGAACTCGGACTTTCCATACATACAATGCACGAAGATATCTTCAACTCAATGCACAGCATTTAACAGAAAGGAAGTCCGCAAATGCTTAATGTATATGATATACTCGAAACTATCAGAATGATTCAGGACGAATGTCTTGATATCAGAACTATCACAATGGGAATTTCGCTTCTTGACTGTATTGACACCGATATTGACAAGGCTTGTGAAAAAGTCTACAACAAGATTGTTAACCGTGCAAAAAATCTTGTTCCGGTTGGTCAGCAGATTGAAAAGGAATACGGAATCCCGATTATAAACAAGAGAATTTCTGTTACTCCTATTGCAATGCTTGCCGCAGCCTGTCCTAATCAGAACCCCGTGAAGTTTGCAAAGGCGCTCCAGAGAGCAGCCGATACCTGCGGTGTAAACTTCATAGGTGGATATTCTGCACTCGTACACAAGGGATTCAGTGCAGGAGATATGGCACTTATACAGTCCATTCCCGAAGCACTTGACGTTACACAGAATATATGTTCATCTGTTAATATTGGCTCTACAAAGTCAGGTATAAATATGGACGCTGTAAAGCTTATGGGACAGATTGTCAAGCAGTCTGCCGAAAGAACAGCAGACCGTGACTGCATAGGTCCTGCAAAACTTGTTGTTTTCTGCAATGCCGTTGAAGATAATCCGTTTATGGCAGGAGCATTTCATGGTGTTGGAGAACCTGACTGCGAAATTCATGTAGGTGTATCAGGTCCGGGCGTTGTGCGTTCAGCACTTGCAAAGTACCCCGACGCATCTATAAACGAGTTAGCCGACATAATCAAGAAAACGGCTTTTAAAATTACACGTATGGGTCAGCTTGTAGGTGCAAGGGCATCTAAAGAACTTGGTGTGCCGTTCGGAATAGTTGACCTTTCGCTTGCTCCTACTCCAGCTATCGGCGACAGCGTTGCACATATCCTTGAGGAAATGGGTCTTGAAATGTGCGGTACTCACGGTACTACTGCTTGTCTTGCAATGCTCAATGACGCAGTTAAAAAGGGTGGTGTAATGGCATCGTCGGCAGTCGGAGGACTTTCGGGTGCATTTATACCGGTTTCCGAAGATGCCGGAATGATTGACGCTGCTGTTGCAGGTGTACTCAGTCTTGAAAAACTTGAGGCAATGACCGCTGTATGTTCAGTGGGTCTTGACATGATTGTTGTACCGGGTGACATTACGCCGGAAACAATTTCCGCAATTATCGCCGACGAGGCTGCTATAGGTATGATAAACTCAAAGACAACCGCAGTCCGTCTTATTCCTGCTATAGGTAAGAAAGAGGGCGAAACTCTTGAATTTGGTGGACTTCTCGGAAGCGGTCCTGTTATGCCTGTAAGGGAAAAATCTGCTGCTAAGTTCATTAACAGGGGCGGACGTATTCCGGCTCCTATGCAGAGCCTTAAAAACTGAATCGCAGATACGAGGAAATGCTGAATATGAAAAATTTGCAGAGAGCAGAAAAACTTGTAAAGAAATACGGATTTGAATTTGAAAAAATCCCTAAAAGTGAGATAACAGACTTGCTTGAAACTGAAATTAAAAACTATCAGGAGGGAAATTCGGAATATATAAGACTTTTATGTGGTTATCTGTTCTGTATTGGTGATAAAACTGATATTCCCCTGATAGAAAAAGCAAAGTACGGCATAAATATGGACGTTGGCTGTATGGTTGACTGGGAATGGCTCGAAAGTCTGAAAAACGACGGAAAAGAAACTGAATATTGTTATTCCCGAAAGAAACTGCTAAAAATATGTATAGAATAAAATACAGATTTCAAAGCTGACGAGTGGGACGAATTATAAATAAATTCCTGTTTATTTNTNAATTGCAANCAACAGTAAANCGGAATATTTTATACAGAAAGGTAATCTATGGCTGAGGACAAAAAATTTAANACTGTATACATTCTGTATTGNGCGGGACTTTTCGTTGTATGGACAATAATGGAAATTATTATAATGCTGTATATTGAATATTATAAGTATGCTGAAATTATAAAGGAAGTATTTATTAAAATTTTTGTGTGGTTTATTCCAGCGATTGTTCTGCAAAGGTATTTCAGCAAAATTATGTTTGTGAAAAAAGACAGTATATTTTCCTTTAAACTAAAATGGACTGAATGTATAATAATATTATTTCTTTTTACAGTATTTCATGTTATTTCTGCATTTATCCAGAATGGCAGAATTTCGGTAAATGATTCATTCAGAATGTCCGATATAATTATAGCCTGCTCTGTCGGTATTTCGGAAGAAATGGTTTTCAGAGGGTGGTTGCTTAATTCGGTGTTGAATGACAAAAACAGATATACAGCAGTTATAATTAACTCACTTTTGTTTCTTGCAATACATTTTCCGGTATGGATAAGAGAGGGGTTATTTTTTACTTATATAACGAGCGGTGCATTTTTTCAGATTATATTACTGAGTATTATTTTCAGCTTGACTTTTATAAGAAACAAAAATATTATAATTCCTGCGATTTTCCATGCCTATTGGGATTTTTTGTGCTTTCTGATTTGAATTTCTATAGAGAGGAATTTTAAAAATCAGAACTTACAACGCATTTTTCGGACAGTTCTTAACACACTCAAAACAAAGAATACACTCTGTACCGTTTTTTCGTTTTCTTGAATTGTTTGTCATATCTACGTCCATCGGACAAACCTTTTTGCACTTGCCGCAGGAAACACATTTTTCTTTATTACACTTGATTCTGAGCAGTGAAAAATAGCTCATCGGTTTCAAAAATACTGTAATCGGACAGATATATTTACAAAAGGCACGATTATCTTCAAAAATAAAAGCTAAGAGCCTGTTCAGTATCTTTTCAAAGAGAGAAAAAAGTGGTATAATGGAATAAATAAAACCATGAAAGCGGGAAAACGATGAGAAAAGAATATCCAAGTGACATCAGCAGAAAGCAATTTGAAATCATAAAAGAAGATTTGAAAAATGTACGAAAAACAACACATCCGTCAACATATGATTTATATGATATA
>WFLX010292916.1_pt1 | contig 10679 bp, 9 predicted proteins | sample 4967041 | NCBI WGS metagenome assembly WFLX01 (sample SAMN12857096, study PRJNA449069) | gut metagenome | isolation source: stool from male and female vole | host: Microtus ochrogaster | place: USA:Florida | collected 2017
GGCGATTTAGTGTAGTGGCCTAGCACGCCACCCTCTCACGGTGGAGACCAGGGTTCGATTCCCTGATTCGCTACACAGCAAAGGTCATCCGATGTCGGATGACCTTTTTTCATGTTCGTCGCCGTGGTCGCGGCGACGAACATAAGTATCTGAAAATCGGGTTGTTAATAAACGTTATCTTGTAGGGACGCTCCATGGAGCGTCCGGCGGAGCAATATGGTAACTCATTGAGAGCCAATACGTAGCGCACCATTTATCGCCGTTGTCGCTGCCGGGCGCTCCATGGAGCGCCCCTACAATCTGCTGTGAATCAATCGTTTTGATAAGTTACCCCGGATCTTCCAGGAAACGTCGCACAGCGACGTCCCTACACCCGCTGCACAATTACTAATTACTAATTGCTAATTACTAATTACTAATTGCTAATTACTAATTATCATAGAGCGCGAGGGTGGCGCGGAGGGATTCTACGACCATGGCTTTGAGTTCGGCGGGGGCGATGACTTCGATGTTGGGGCCCATCGATAGAAGCTCCTGCACAAAGTCGGGCGTGAGCTTGATGTGGTAATAAAATATCGAATACTGGTCGTGTATCACTTCGCTCTGCGAGGGGTGGAGCGGGAGCGCGCGCAGATATTTGGCTTGTCGGGCATCGGCCTTTATGGCCACGCGGTGAGCCATGCCCTTGGTGAATACGATACCGAAGGCTTCGCTCACAAACTCCTCAGCGTCAAAGTCGGCCGGGATGGTAAATGTACCCTCGTCGAGAGTCACGTCGCTCATGCGGTCGAGCGCATAAGTCTTTATGGCATCGTCTTTTACATTGAGGCCGGTCACATACCAGCGCTGGCGGAAAATCTTGAGGAAGTAAGGCTCGATGACCACGCCGCGGTTGGGATTGACGCGGGTATACGGGTGGTAGGTAAACCGCAGCGGGTGATTGCTGCGGAGCGCCTCGGTGACCACGGCAAGATGCTCGCGGGCCGAGGGGACATCTTCAAGAAACACGCGGCTCGAAATATCGCGCACTCCGCTGAGCACATCGCTTATCGTGGCGGAGTTGAGCATCCAGTCAGTCACGCTGCCGTCGTGGGCACCCGCGCCCTTGATGGAGTACTCATACGTGGCAGGATTGCACTCGATAGTGATATTGAAAAGCTCCTCTATGGCTTGACGGTAAGTATAGAAAGTGCGTCGCGGCAGTGGCGACCCGTCGGAAAATCGCGAGCGCATCCACAATTCGTTGAGCCGCTCGCGGGTGATGGAGCCGTAGCGCACTATGGTATCTATAAGACAGATGTAGCGTCCTAAGAGATTGCGTGACATGACAATTTGTCGGTAATTTTGGTCAAATTTACAATTTTTCCGCGACAAAGTTATAAAAATCTATAATTTTTAGCATTTTCGTAACCAAAAAGGTAGATTCCACGATTATTCACCCGCAAAAGTGTTAACTTTGCACAATAATATATACACAGCCTTTCAAATCTTTTTTCCGAAACAATAACCACAAACCATAACTCAGCAAATGAAAAAGACTATCATCACCACCGCTCTTGCGGCTCTGATGGGACTCAGCGCCACGGTCGACGCCCGCACCGCTGTTGACCTCCGTCAGAAAGCATCCGACGACGCGGCCTTCAAGTGGGCTCCGAAAGTGGAGGCCAACTCCTGGAAGCCCCTTACGGGAAAACCGGCTGCCCCTATTGCCAAAGCTGTCGAGACCGTGACCGGTACCGACGTGTCATGGAGCGGCGCCGACACATATACCTATATCGAGATGCCCGACGGTCGCACATGGTTTGCCGCTCTTAATATCAAGAAAGAGGTGGTAGCTCAGGAGGAATATTACACCGAATATAACTACACCGGCATCGAGGTGAAGATCTATGACACCGAGCTTAATCAGGTGGCATATATCAACTCACCCATCACTATGCCCGAAGGCTATGAGCGCTGCTCGGGCGTGGAGATAGGCGCGCTCGTGACGCAGAAGTTCTTCAACTACGACGAAAACTACGAGCTCATGGTGCTCTGCCTATTCAAGCCCACCGGAGCTTACGGCGCCGAGCCTTTCACTGACGTATACTCGCTGCGCGGAGCCGATACCCCCGCTGAAAAAATCACCACTCTGCCCGGCTANTACACCTCGGCNGTCAATGCGTCAACCAGCTCGTGGAGCGAAGATTACTATATGGTATTTTTCTCGGGCGAAAANCAGANTGAAGANAATCTCTTCTATACCNTCNANNTCTNCTCNAAGGCTTCCTACAGCAAGCCNGNGGCCAACCTCATCNAGACATTTGACANCGACANGATGTATGTGNNGGCCGNCGNCNACAACGAGACGCTCCCCGTGATTCTCAACGCCCACGGCGGCGAGGCTTACGTGGCCGTGTCGAGATATGAAAAGACGTTCTTCGAGGATCCTTTCGACTGGTTCAACGACAATCTTTCGCCCGNCAACANCTATATCATCGACCTTTACAAGACCTCAGGCTGGAGTCCCAAGGAAATCAACCTCGTGTCGACCACCACTATAGCCTGCGAGTCACCCGCCGACGGCTACACGATGCGCTCCTACTGTCTGGGNCGCTTCCGCCTNGACGGCGACATAACATTTGACTTCGGCACCGGCGACGATCCCGCCTATATCCTCACGGTAAACGATGCCGATATGCGNGAAAATTCCGAGTCGTTCATGGCCGTATACAATGTGGCCGGCAACGTGATGAAGACTTTCGGCGAAAACACCGACGCTTTCATGCTCCTCTCCGANGTGCCCGGTTATCCCCAGCAGTATTGCTTCGTNCAGACCGATGACATGGGCAACACTCAGTTCAACATGGTCAACTATCCCGAGCTTGACATAGCCGCATCGCTCCCCGTATCGGTCACCGAGGGCGGCGAGCTCTACGGCCTGTCGTTCACGCTCGACCGTGTTCCCGGTCAGGGNAGCTACNGTTATGCCGTGGCAGCCCAGCAGGGCGACGTGACTGCCGGGGGCGATACGTTCCACCCCGTGCTGTGGTTTGACCACAACGGCATCTTCAGCCACGTTGACCGCGTAATGGGCGGCAAGGATGTGGTGATGATGAAGCCTTACGTCATGGCCAACGGCCTGAGCCCCTACCTCTTCAACACCGACGTGAAGCGCGAATACATGTGCTTCGTGCTCCGCAACGCTAATCACGGCGTGGCCAAGTCAGTCTACGAGCTCATCGTGGTCAACGAGGACGGCGAGGTCAACTATTGCTACAAGTTCCCCGTGGATGCCACGAGCATCACCGCATCGCTGGTCAACCTCAGCTCAGTCCCCGCGATATGGATGAGCTACCGTCTGGCCGGTGAGGATGATTATACATCTGACTTCGTAAAGCTCCCCCTCAACAAGTGGGAGGGTGAGGGCACTGCCGAAAATCCCTATCTGATCCACACAGCAGGCGACTTCGCCCTCATCAAGAATAATCTTGCAGCCCACTACCGCGTGGCCGACGATATTGACTTTGACGGCACTACGCTCACGGGATTCGGCGGCGTGTTTACCGGCTCGCTTGACGGTGCCGGCCACACTCTGCGCAACCTCGTGCTCGCAGGTGCGCCCGTATTCTCGTCGGTAGGCGAGGTAGGCGGCGCCACCACCGTGATCAAGGATATCACATTCTCGCAGGTAAAGGTGACCGATGCCTCAGCCGTGCTCGCCCACAGTATCTACACCACTTCGCTTGAAAATGTATACGTCTACGACCTCGACGCACGTCTCAGCGGCGACATCGAATTCGGCGGTCTTGTTCACGGTGCCCGCTTCGACTCATCCGTGACCGAGTGTGCGGTGATGGGAAGCATCGACGCTCCCAAGTCATCAGGCGTGGGCGGCGTGGTCTTCACCATGTCGGCCTCCAAGATCGAAGCCTCGGTATTTGACGGCACCATCACCGCCGGCAGCAATGTGGGTGGTATCGTTTCTGACATCATGGACGCCAAGTCTACCGTAACTGACTGTCACGTAAAGGCTACCCTCAACGCCCGCCACACCATAGGCGGCGTGGCTGCCAATTCCTCTCGCGGCCTTATCAGCAACTGTCTTGTCGAAGGCGCCATCTCTGCCTCCGAGGCCGGCCGCTCTTACTCTTACTACGCAGCCGGATGGGTACCTGAAATTAATGTGGGCGGTATCGTGGGCAGCTTGCAGCGCCCCGTGGCCGACTATGAGACCGGCGAGACCACCGTGGGCGTAGCCGTGAACAAAAATGTGGTGGCTCTCGAATCCATCACCATCCCTGAAGGCGCTGACCTCCTGGCCACCGCTCACCGCATCGTGGGCCGCACTTCGATCAACGACGATCCCGCCATCCTCGACGAAAAATATAATCCCGCTACCGGCGACTACGATATCACCTGGGGCGACCGTCTGGCCGAGACAGGCATCACCGACAACTATGCCCTCGCGCCCTTAGCCGTCGTCGACCCTGCCCTCGAAGCGTCGGCCGACAATCTTGAAGGCGCTTCGCTCGAAGCATCCAAGGCCGACACCGATTTCTTCNCCGGCNTCGGATTTAAGTTCAACGNCTACTCAGCTGCCGAGCNCTGGGTATNCAACTCATCGCTCCNCGCGCTTTACTTCGAGAGCANTGTAGGCGCCGCCATCTACTTCGATCCCGCCGCTGTGAGTGTAGTCGAGGGTGAAACGGAATATGTGATGCTCGTGCTTGAAAAGGTGGAATTTGATGCTCTCACCATCGAGTCGTCCGACGAAGCCGGTTGCTACCTCAACCCCGTGGAACTCGACGAAGACGGCAATGTAGTATGTGAGGTCGTATGCCTCCGCACCGGAGTTTACACCATCACCGCCACCAACGGCACCATCTCAGGCACTCTCACCGTCACCGGCACGTCAGGAATAGCATCCGTAGGAGCCGACANCGCTGCCACCATCACGTTTGACGGCACTTCGGTCAAGGCTCCCGCCTGCGACATCACCGTCTACAGCGTGACCGNCGTGGAAGTAGCCCGTGGCCGCAACAGCGTAGCCACCACCTCGCTCCTCCCCGGTGTCTATGTAGCCCGCGCCGCCGGAGCCGAGACTGCCGGCACCCTGAAATTCCTTGTGAAATAACCCGTCATCCCCCTACCCCATAAAAATCAGGAGGCAAGCCACCCGGCCCGCCTCCTGATTTTTTATGTATGTTTATCTCGGTCTTATCATCGACTGTCGATAATGGTAGCTGTATCTATAATCCTTCTTCAACTCTTTTGACAGGAACGAACGTTCAATTATCAAGTCAGCTTTTTCATTAGGCGATGCAAAGCGAGCAACTTCCTGCATTACCAGTCTATCAGGCAGCCCTATCCTTCGGCCTAATTCAATANAATCACCAGCCNNGNCCTGACGNGTGTCAGAGAGCTGCATACCTTCTTTAAACANGCCATTGTCGAGCGCAAATATACGCGGCTCATAAATCTGTAGCGACGTATTCACAAGGTCGTAAGCCGGAGCAAGATGATACTCCTTCCCATCGCTGAGGAGGCTGAAATTCTTAAGATGCGCATCATCATTAAGCGTTACGAAGTTAAATAACACCACTCTGAAAAATCGCAATATATCTACCGGAGCTGACTTGACATACTTGCGGATAATCTCAGCACATTCTTCATAACTTCNATTATTATACTTGTAATCTGATCCGCCGTTGGCTTTGGTCAATCCCATTAACGTAGCGAAATCCTCCTGAGCATATTTCTTTCCGCCACGTACGTCAAACCGACGCGTAATATATGCCGGCTGCCCGTCGCGAAAAAAGCATATACCATTGGCAGCAGTTTCTATCCCATACACTTGCGAAGCCATCTGCATAGTCAAGTTTTCATTAGCAGCGCAATAATCATGATTGATGATCTGATAACCGGTGGGACGCGGCTTCAATATGTAAGTGCTTTGCTCATCCTCGCGTGCATACCGCAGCTGAGCGTCATCACCTACTACAAGGCCGAATTTTGGCTGAGCACCTGAAAGTGATAGTCTCCCCACATTCTTAACCACATCCACACCGTCGGCTCTCTTCGAGGCAGGCGAATCATAGCTCAAAATATGATTCACCACCCGCCCGTCAAATAATTGCTCTGCAGCTGCAGGTGAGTAAGAAGTGTACCCTTCTATCAGTAGCGAGGGACACGTATGTATTTCTTCAGGTTTCATTACTCATTAATCGGTTTTACAGTTACTACTCCGGGAGTGTCATATTGAGCCGTAGCAAGCAGGATACCGAAGTCATCATCTTTATCTATATGAAGAAATGATGACTGTATGCTTCTGTTTTCTCCCTCGGAAAGCATATTGAAAAAGTAAGGAAACAATACGCTCGACCTGTACTCCTCTTCTCTCACAGGCATAGTCAGGCTTACCGGAGGGTTACCGCTATCAACATAATCCTTTCCGTATCTGAACACATATTCGCGGGGATTATCGTTTTCAATCAATATACCGGCTTCGATACCGCTGATATACACATTACACCTTCTCATAAATTAGTCTTAATCTTTAAGCGTTATGTCAAACTTTAATCCCAGCGTGTCGAGTATCGCCAGGAGGGTTAATATCTTGGCATTACCGTTGCCCCGCTCTATGGCCACGAGCGTATTCAGCCCTACACCGGCCAGGGCTGCGAGCACGGGCTGGGTGATATTAAGATGCTTACGCCGGAGTTTTATTACCTCACCTATTTTCTTATAGTCCATAATTGAAAGCAAATCACAGTGCATTGTGATTTCAATACAAAGTTAGCAATAAAATCTCAAAATTCATAGCAAAATCACATCGCAATGTGATTTTAACATTTAAAATGAAGTTTCAGCCATCACAGTTAAATGCAGCGACGTCCCTACACCCGATACTCCATCTATCGCCGTGGCCTTCGCCCACTTTCGGCCCCTTCCCCCGTGCGGTAGATTTTTATAATTTGGTATTTTAGTGGATTGTGAGTAATTTTGCGGTGAAATGTCAAGTGTACCGTCAACTATGAGGATAGATGTCGACGCGGTGCTTCGCAGCCGCGTGCCATCGCTGTACCGTTTTATTCCGGGAGCAGCGGTGAGGTGGCTTGAGCGCACTATATGTCAGGATCGTCTCAACGAGCTTCTTACCCACAATGCCGATGCCGACGGCGTGGATTTCGCCCGCGGCGTGCTGGCCGATATGGGGGTGACCTACAGCGTAAAGGGTGAGCTGCCGGCTTCGTCGCGCGTCATCATCACATCCAATCATCCCCTGGGCGGACTCGACGGGCTGGTTTTGGCCGACTTCGTGGGCACGACCTACGGCAGAAAAGACATAGGCTTCGTGGTCAATGACCTTCTTGCGGCCGTAGCTCCCCTGCGCAACATATTTTTAGCCGTCAACAAGCACGGCAAGCAGTCGCGCGAGGCCGTGGAGCGGCTCGACAAGGCCATGGAATCAGATATGCCCATAGTGATGTTTCCGGCCGGGCTGGTGTCGCGCCGCAATTCGCGCGGCGAGATACGCGACCTGCAGTGGCAGAAAATGGTGGTCAACAAGGCTATCGAGACGCGCCGCGACATAGTGCCGCTGCATTTTAGCGGTGAAAATTCAGCTTTTTTTTATAACTTTGCACGATGGAGGGCGAAACTCGGCCTCAAGTTTAATATCGAGATGATTTACCTCCCGCGGGAGCTCGTAAGAAGCGAGGGTAAGCATTTCACTCTCACCGTGGGCGAGCCCGTCAGCTACANCTCGCTGCGCGGTGGAAAAGAATCGGCTGCCANGGCNGCGCAGCTTTNCCGGCAAGTGNATGGTCTTGNTAATCAGGAANGGANTCNATGANCCAGGAAATTATAGCACCCGTAGCAGTAGNNGAAATCGAGGCTGAGCTGAGCCGCGACACATTTCTGCGGGTATCGAATAAAGGCGGAACGCAGCTCCACGTGGTCGACGGCCGTAAGGCGCCGGCTACCATGAAGGAGATAGGTCGACTGCGCGAAATCGCATTCCGCGCTGCCGGCGGCGGCACGGGTAAGGATTGCGACATCGACGAGTATGACCTGATGGACCCGCCATGCATGCAGCTTATAGTGTGGGATCCGGNGGAGAAGCTCATCCTCGGCGGCTACCGATATATATGCGGCCGCGACATTCGCCCTGACGCTGCCGGTCGCCCCCGCATCGCCACGAGCCACCTCTTCAACTTCTCGCCCGAGTTCCTTGAGCGCTATCTCCCCTACACCATCGAGCTTGGCCGCTCATTCGTGCGCCGCGAGTATCAGTCGACCCGCGCCGGAGTCAAGGCTCTCTATGTGCTCGACAATCTGTGGGACGGCCTTGGCGCGCTCACCGTGCTCAATCCCGAGATACGCTATCTCTTCGGCAAGGTCACCATGTATCCCGGCTATCACTCTGATTGCCGCAACATGATACTCTACTTCCTCCACAAGCATTTCCCTGACAGCGAGAATCTCGTAAAGCCCATCAAGAGCCTCGAAACGAGCCTCGACGAGGAGGAGATGAAGCGCCTCTTCACGGGAAATTCATTTAAGGAGGATTACCGCATACTCAAGCAGGCCGTGCATCAGTATGGGCTCAACATCCCGCCGCTGGTCAACGCCTACATGAACCTCTCGCCCACGATGCGCATGTTTGGCACGGCGATCAACGACGAGTTTGGCGACGTGGAGGAGAGCGGCATCTTCCTATCGATTCCTGAAATCACCGAGGAGAAGAAGCAGCGCCACATCGAGACATTTGACGCCTCGGCAGCAATTTTCAAAATCACTTAAATCTTCACAATCATGGCACCTGACCGCATCCTTGTGACCGGAGGAACCGGTTACATAGGCTCACACACGGTAGTCGAACTCATCAACGCCTGTTATCGCGTGGTGATTATCGACAATCTTTCCAACTCCAGCCGCGATGTAATCGACGGCATCGAACGCATCACGGGCGTCCGCCCCGACTTCGTCGAAGGCGACTGCACCGATATGGATACGCTGCGCCGTCTCTTCGCTGACTATCCCGGCATAAGCGGCATCATCAACTTCGCCGCTTCAAAGGCTGTAGGCGAAAGTGTGAAGAAGCCGGTGCTCTATTACCGCAATAACCTCAACACTCTGCTCAATCTTCTTGACCTCATGCCTGGAAACGGCGTGAAGGGCATCGTGTTCTCATCATCGTGCACCGTCTACGGCGAGCCCGACGTGAACCCCGTCACCGAGCAGTCGCCTATCAAGAAAGCCACTTCTCCCTACGGCAACACCAAGCAGATTTCCGAGGAAATAATCACCGACGTCATAGCCGCCGGCGCCCCCTTCAAGAGCATCATCCTGCGCTATTTCAACCCCGTGGGCGCTCATCCCTCGGCCGAGATAGGCGAGCTGCCCAACGGCGTGCCTCAGAACCTCATCCCCTACCTTACGCAGACGGCGATGGGCATACGCGAGAAGCTGAGCGTGTTTGGCGACGACTACAATACCCCCGACGGCTCCTGCATACGCGACTATATTAATGTGGTGGACTTGGCCAAGGCTCACGTAATCGCCGTGCGCCGTATGCTCGAAGATGCGTCAGAGGCTCCCATCGAGATTTTCAATCTCGGCACGGGTCAGGGCGTATCAGTGCTTGAGCTCATCAACACCTTCGAGGCCGCTACCGGCGTGAAAGTGCCCCACGTAATCACCGGCCGCCGCGAGGGCGACATCGAAAAGGTGTGGGCCGACCCCTCTTACGCCAACAATGTACTCGGCTGGAAGGCTGAGACCCCGCTGGCCGACACCATGCTCTCGGCATGGAACTGGCAGAAACGCCTGCGCGAGCGCGGCATAATGTAATCAGTAATATCCGTCATGAAAATAGGTATAATCGTAGCGATGGAAAAGGAGCTCAACCTGCTCCTCCATCTGCTTGAAAACAAGACTGAAATCACCGTGGGCGACACCACGCTCCACCTCGGCACCATAGGCGCCAACGAAATAGCCATAGCCCGCTGCGGCATAGGCAAGGTCAACGCGGCCGTGGGCGCCATGACACTTATCGACGCTTTCCACCCCGGGCTCGTGATCAACACCGGCGTGGCCGGAGGAGTGGGCGCTGACGCGGGTGTGCTCGACGTGGTGGTGGCCGATGCCGTGGCTTACCACGATTTCTGGTGCCTGGGCGAGGAGTGGGGACGCGTGCCCGGCTGCCCGCGCCTGTTCCGCACCGCCTCGCTCCACGTAGATTTTCAAGACCCCACGGTCAAGACAGGCCTCATAGCATCGGGCGACCTCTTCGTGTCAAAGCCCGAGGAAGTGGAGCACATACGCTCGCTGTATCCTGACGTGCAGGCCGTCGACATGGAATCGGCCGCCATCGCTCAGGTGTGCTATCTCAAGAATGTGCCCTTCTATTGCCTGCGCGTGATCAGCGACACCCCCGGCGGCGACGACAATATCAGCCAGTATGAATACTTCTGGGAAGACGCACCCCGCCATTCGTTTAACGTACTTCACCGCATCCTGCTCAGCATCTGAGCCCCGCCCGGAGGTTCCATGAAGGATATNAAAGGCATCAGGGGTAAATACTACATCGCCCGCCTCATCGAGGAAGGGGAGCACGAGCGGCAAGACTTCAAGTTTGCCATCACCGACGCGCGCAAGATAGCCCGCTCGCTGTCAGCCTTCGCCAATCATTC
>WFLX010059590.1_pt1 | contig 10678 bp, 6 predicted proteins | sample 4967041 | NCBI WGS metagenome assembly WFLX01 (sample SAMN12857096, study PRJNA449069) | gut metagenome | isolation source: stool from male and female vole | host: Microtus ochrogaster | place: USA:Florida | collected 2017
GTGAGGAGCAACGAACGTTTAACTATATCTCTTTTCATTTCTTACGACGGCTTCTACCCTTGGAATGAGATTTCTTACCNTTAGGTTCATGACGTTTGCCNGGCTTGGGAGCCTCAATCGGCTTATTTGGATTACCCGAGTCGGAGATAAGCGCGAAGTCAAGCTGCTTGCGATCGAGATCAGCACGGGCCACCTGCACTTTCACCTCATCCCCAAGTGTGTATTTTGTGCCGTGTCGGCGTCCGATAAGACAGTAATTCTTCTCATCGTAATCATAATAATCATCTGCAAGATCCCTCACAGGCACGAGGCCCTCACATTGCGATTCAGTGAGTTCTACATAAAATCCCCATTCCGTTACGCCCGAAATCACGCCATCATAAATCTCTCCGAGGCGATCTTTCATGAATTCAACCTGCTTATATCTTATTGAAGCGCGCTCGGCATTTGTGGCCAGCTGCTCCATCTCAGAAGAATGCTTACACTCATCCTCGAGTTTGATTTTCTCTACACTGCGTGCTCCGTCAGCATATTTGGCCAGCAGACGGTGAACCATCATATCGGGATAACGGCGAATCGGAGAGGTGAAGTGGGTGTAATAATCAAGAGCGAGTCCGTAGTGCCCCACGTTGTCGGTGGTGTAGATGGCTTTGGCCATCGATCTGATAGCCAGGATTGAGAGCATATTTTCCTCCCCCTTCCCTTTCACATCCTTCAAAAGGCGGTTGATACTCTTGTTAACCTCTTTTGCACGCCCGTCGGTGGCAATCTTGTAGCCGAATCGCGCACCGATCATAGCCAGATTGCTGAGTTTCTCAGGATCCGGATTGTCATGAACGCGATAAACAAAGGATTTGGCTTTCTTACCTTTAGGCACCTTGCCGATGGTCTCCGCAACCGTCAGGTTTGCAAGGAGCATGAACTCCTCAATAAGTTTATGNGCCTCTTTCGATTCCTTGAAATAGACACTTATCGGCTTTCCATTCTCATCAATCTCGAATCTCACCTCAGAGCGATCGAATTCCAGAGCACCGGCCTCGTAACGCTTACGGCGCAGAACCTGAGCCAAACCGTTAAGCACATTTATCTCACGTGCAAAGTCACCTTTCCCGCTTTCGATTATCTCCTGTGCCTCCTCGTAGGTGAAACGTCGGTCACTGCATATCACGGTCCGCCCGATGCGATGATTCACTACATTCCCCTTAGGATCCATCTCGAAAATGGCGGAGAAGGTAAGTTTCTCCNNGTTAGGTCGAAGCGAACATATGCCGTTCGACAGATGCTCGGGAAGCATCGGAATCGTGCGGTCTACGAGATAAACGCTTGTGGCTCGTTCCTTTGCCTCCTTGTCAATGATTGAGCCGGGACGCACATAGTGTGTGACATCGGCAATATGCACTCCCACCTCCCAGTTGCCGTTGGCAAGTTGACGGATCGAAAGGGCATCATCGAAGTCCTTGGCATCCCGTGGATCGATTGTAAAGGTGGTCACATTGCGGAAATCTTCCCTCTTCGACACCTCCTCCGGAGTGATGCCGGCCTCAATCTTCTGAGCAGCTTTCTCAACATTTTCGGGATACTTATAGGGAAGTCCGAACTCTGCAAGAATGGCATGCATCTCAGCTGTGTTCTCACCTTTCTTACCCAATATATCCACTATCTCTCCACGCGGATTCATCTCATCATCCTTCCAGTAGGTGATCCGAGCTATCGCCTTGTCCCCGGATTTACCCCCCTTGAGTTTATTTTTGGGGATAATTATATCAGCGGCAAGGAACTTGGAATCTGTCACAAGGGCGGCATAATTCTTATCGATTTTCAATGTCCCGATAAACACCTGATCCTTTGCATCCAGAATCTCTATGACCTGTGCTTCCGGTTCGCGCCCGGCACGGGCGGCCGATACCATCACGCGGACTTTGTCACCGTTGAGGGCGTGCATCGAATTGCGCTCCGCTACCATGATCTGCTCGTCATCGATCACAACAGCATTCTTGCCGTTTGACCGACGCACAAAGTATCCGACATTCTCCGTTCCTCGATTGGAGAATGCCTTGTATTTACCGAGTCCTACTTCCTGAATCTCATCTATTGCAACAAGTTCGTCGAGTAGATTTATAAGATCGAGCCGACTGGCAGGATTTGTAGCATCGATTGCAAAAGCGATCTGTTTATAATTGAACGACTGCTTGTTCTGCTTCTGGAGGAAATCAAGCACTCTCTGCTGGAGTTCCTTCTTCTTGAGCCTCTTTGCCGGCTCTTTGACTGTATTGTTCTTACTCATATGCGGGTTACAGTTTTCTATCGTTATTACTTAGTTATATTATTCTCGTATTGGTGTGTATATGCGCAAATATACAGAGGTTATACACCCCTGTATTTTATCAACACACTTCTATTCTACTTTATTAACACATATTACGCCAAATTTCCCGCAAAGATATAAACAAAAGATAATTATTCTTAATTTTCATTCGGGCGGGAAGCACCTTTCTCTATGGCGATGGCGTTTGCGGCTACAACTGCTTTAGATATATGGTCGCAGATGTGTTCCTCGCCAATCAGCTTGTCTATACCAGCCTTGTGGAGATCCTCACGAACATTATCCCGGACTCCCGACAATACTATCAGGATCCCTTCGCGATGGGAGGATTCTATAAGAAGCTGAAGGTTATGAAGTCCTGTTGAATCAATGAAAGGAACCTTACGCATACGGATGATTCGCACCACCGGTTTCTCCTGAAGACTGAGCCGCACCATTTCATCGAATTTGGTGGCTGCCCCGAAAAAGAATGGACCATCTATCTCATAAACCGATACACCCGGCCTAAGATCGAGAACCTCATGCTTCGAGCTGTCGGTGTCTGCTATGGCGTCAAGCTGCTCTCCGTAAACCTTGATGGTGGTATTCTCCGTGATACGCCGTAGAAATACTACCACTGCCAGCAACAGGCCGATCTCGATTGCAATCGTAAGATTGAAGATTACGGTGAGGAAGAAGGTGACGATAAGCACCCAGATATCCCCTTTCGGATTATTGGCCATTCCCACAACCGTACGCCATCCGCTCATGTTGTAACTTACCATTATCAGCACTGCAGCCAGACATGACATAGGAACAAGATTGATGAGGGGCATAGCAAAAAGGAAGATGAGTAAAAGCACCACGGAATGAATTATTCCAGCTACCGGTGTCTTACCCCCGTTGGTGATGTTGGTCATGGTGCGGGCGATAGCTCCCGTAACAGGAATTCCACCGAAGAATGGCACCGTGACGTTGGCAAGTCCCTGCCCTATCAACTCCGTATTGCAGTTAGTGCGGTCTCCGGTTCGTCCGTCGGCAACAGTAGCGCTAAGAAGACTCTCTATCGCTCCAAGCATGGCAATCGTAAACGCGGAGGGAAGCAGCAGATTGACCGATTCCATGTTCAGCCCTATGGCATGAGGGACGGGAAACATCGGCTTCAGGTCGCCAAAACGATCACCGATTGTCTGTATGCCGTCGATTCCCATAAACTTGTGTAAGACCCATACTGCGGCCGACACAAGGACGATGGCAGTCAAGGCTCCGGGAAGTCGCTTGGAGATTTTTGGGGTAAGGATAATCACGGCCAAGGATAATAATCCTGTAAAAAGTGTAGGGAGATCTATTGTGTTGAAATTGTCAATATACACTCTCCATTTACCAATGAAATCTCCCGGCATCGATTCATTTATTGTGAGTCCGAAGAAATCGGGCATCTGGGTAGAGAATATTGTCACGGCTATACCGGCTGTGAATCCTACAACAATCGGATACGGAATGAATTTGATTACAGTTCCCAACCTGAAGAATCCCATCAGAAGAAGTATACACCCGGCCATGAACGTCGCCATCGTTAGACCCTGGAGTCCATAAAGCCGGATGATGTTGTAAACGATTACTATGAATGCCCCTGTCGGCCCCCCAATCTGAACAGAATTTCCTCCAAAAGCCGAGACGATAAAGCCACCGATGACAGCTGTGACAAGTCCCACCGTCGGACTCACACCGCTCGCTATCGCGAATGCTATCGCCAACGGGAGAGCCACAATTCCTACTACAATTCCTGCTACAAGATCACTACGAAATTTGGCGAGGGTATAGTTCCTGCACGCCGTAACAATCGCCGGCTTAAAGTCGGGTTTACCTAAGATTTTCATAACTGCACTGATACGCGGAACACCATGCTCCGCATGATTTTTACCTGTAATTCCTATAATTTCGCGGCAAAGTTACAAAAAATCCTCCAATTAATTCAAGTCCGACCTGCGAGCGACCTTTAAGACTTAGGCCCCGACTCATAAATTTTGAGAGTCTGGAATCTTATGATTCTGGTTTCTCATCAGAATGAAAATGCAAATACAAAAGTTTAGCTTTCGAGGGACCAACAACTTCTGAAATTTCATCTAAAGTAGCCTCTTTCAATCGTTTAAGGCTCTTAAAGGCTTTCATCAGGGTTGATGAAGTGGCTGGCCCGATACCTGATATATTATCTAATTCACTCACTACCTGTCCTTTAGAACGGCGATTGCGATGATGCGTTATTCCAAAGCGGTGAGCTTCATCACGTAATGCCTGTATCACACGCAGACTCGGAGATTTCTTATCAATGTAAAGAGGTAACGAATCTCCAGGAAAATATATCTCCTCCAATCTTTTGGCAATTCCTACCAGAGCTACTTCTCCCCTTATTCCCATTTCGTCAAAGGCCTCGACGGCGGCACTGAGCTGTCCCTTGCCTCCATCCACCACCACCAGCTGCGGCAACGGTTCCCCTTCAGCCATCATTCGTGTATAGCGGCGATGCAAAACCTCTTTCATTGATGCAAAATCATTTGCTCCGACCACGGTCTTGATATTGAAATGCCGGTAATCGCGTCTGGCCGGCTTTCCATTACGGAATACCACGCAGCTGGCCACCGGATTAGTACCCTGGATATTCGAGTTATCGAAACACTCGATGTGACGCGGCTCCTTACTGAGGCGGAAATCACTCTTCATCTGCGCCATCAATTTCTCCACTCCTCTCTCAGGATTAAGTTTTTCGGCCTGCTTCTCAACATCATTCATGTATTGGGTTGCATTCTTCATTCCCACCTCAAGAACTTTCCGCTTGTCACCTCGCTTAGGGATTACAAACTCAACACCCTCGAATTCCACATCCGGCAGGAACTGCACAATCACTTCACGAAATTCCCGATCAAACCGGTTTCTCACCTCATCTATCGCCATCGAAAGAATCTCCTCTTTTGTGACCTCATTCTTCTGCCGCCTGAACTCCAGATTGAGGCTTTGAGTCACAGCTCCGCGATTGAGATGCATGAAATTCACGAAAGCCTTATCCTCATTTTCCACATAAGCGAACATATCGATGACCGCAGTTCCGGGTTCGCCGATCACACTTTTCGCATTATAGCGTTTCACTGCCTCATATTTCTCCTTAACGATCTGCGCTTCCTCAAATTTCCATTGCTCGCTTAGCTTAGACATCTCCTCCCTAAGAACATTCTCCAGTTCCACTGTCTCTCCGTTGAGAATCTGACGAACCCTTGCAATATACTCCCCGTAACCTTCCGGACTCACTAACCCCCGGCAAGCTCCGCCACATTTCCCTATATGGTAGTCCAGACATAATGAATATTTGTTCCGGGCTATGCTGCGCTCATCAAGATTATGACGGCAACTCCTCAGTGGATAAACCTCCCTTATCAACGAAAGAACCACTTTGGCTGAATGCGAATTGCTATAAGGGCCGTAATATTTCCCATGAAGACCTTTTTCCCTTGTCATGAAAACACGTGGGTAAAGCTCCTTTGTAATCACGATCCAGGGATATGACTTATCATCCTTGAGAAGCACGTTATATCTTGGCTGATACTCCTTGATCATGGCATTCTCAAGATGAAGCGCATCTTCTTCGGTCGCTACCACGATGAAGCGCATGTCTACTATATTCCGAACCAGAAGATTTGTGCGTATTGAATCATGACGGCGGTTAAAATAAGAAGAAACACGTCTTTTCAGACGCTTAGCCTTTCCGACATATATAACCTTCCCCGTTTTGTCAAGATACATATATACCCCGGGAGAATCGGGGAGATTCAGAATCTTCTCACGCAATTGTTTGCCGGGCCGATTATTATAAAGGTCCTCAGATGTGCGGTCGGGCTTTATCTCAATATCAAAACCTCCGAATTCATCGATATTTCTTCCGGTGCTCGCCAAAAGTGTCTTTAAATCTTTACGCGCTTTCATCGGTGTTTTTTCTTCATCCAGATTCATTTCTTTCTCTCCTTTTTAATTCCCTCCGACAAGATCAGCATCCTTGACGAAAACTTCTCCTATTCTCTCCTCTCTTCATTATAAACCTTCCGGCCCGCATCTGAATATAAAAGCTGAAACCTCCGAATCCATCGGAGGTTTACAGTATATATAAGTATAATCTTCTTCTTAATATTTCAGGAGTGAAGTCACCTCACAATCTTTTGGAAGGATATCACGCCCTTTCAAATCAGTTAGCTCAACAATGAAGTTAATATAGATTTTCTTCGGATTCATCGTCTTTACGAGCTCATAACATGCAAGCATCGTTCCTCCTGTTGCGAGGAGATCGTCATGAAGCACCACCACATCATTCTCGTTTATTGCATCATTATGCATCTCGATGGTGTCCACGCCATACTCCTTTGCATAGGCCTTCTTTATTGTCACAGCCGGAAGCTTACCCGGTTTGCGTGCCGGCACAAAGCCGCATCCAAGTTCATAGGCCATTATGGAACCTCCGATAAAACCGCGAGACTCTATACCTACAATTTTTGTCACACCTTTTTCGCGATAAAGATCAGCAAGAGCTTTCCCCGTTACATGCAAGGCCTCTCCATTCTTAATCATGGTAGTCAGATCACGGAAAAGAATTCCCTTTGATGGAAAATCAGGCACATCCCTGATGAGGGTTTTTAATTCTTCGATTAACATATCTTTGATTTTTATTGTTGGTTTAAATATTAGGTAGCCCTTCAAATTAAAATGCTATTATTTATCATTACCTATATATGCTGAGCATATTGCCTTTGTTTAATATGAGCAGCTACTTTTTTTCATAGTCATATCCTCGATGCCTGAAGCGATCATTATATAGGCTATTTGAATTATCCCCCACTTGAGAATTATTTTTTAGATAATCGGCATTGTCAGATTTAAGGTTCCCTTTAATCCGTCACTGCCATTATTATTCATCTAATGATTCCCGACCGGAAGATATGATTATTTATTTAAATTGTTCCACGTGGAACAATTATTCCATATCTTGTTCTTATATATTGATTTATGAGTATTATCCATTATTTGTTTCACAAATGGTCAACATCCAAGAAAGATATATCGCAAGCCACGACTAATCATTCAAACGATGTAACTCCATTAACTTACACTTCGCATTCTCCGCAACTGGAAGTTTTATGATAAATCCAACATCAATTCCGGAGGAGAAGAAGAAGCACATTAATATCAGCCGGCGACACCCCCGGAATTCGAGAAGCCTGCCCAATCGTGTCTGGCCTATGAAGATTGAGCTTTTGACGCGCCTCCGTTGAGAGTGCCTTTATTTCATCAAACTTCATCGAGGAGGGTATCTTTACATATTCCAACCTGCTCTGTTTCTCCGCAAGTTCTCTCTCCCTCTCTATGTATCCTCCATACTTGATAAGGATCTCGGCAGCTTCTATAATTTCAGATCTCCTTGCTTCTTCAATTGTTTCAATTTTTGATTTTAATTTTGGCAACTCCTCAGAAAGAAGATTTAAATTTAATTGCGGTCTTTTAACAAGATCAATCAATTTAAGGGAGGCGGTGAGCGGTGTTGTTGAATGAGATTCTAAAAACCGGTTGAATTTATCTGTAGATTTTACGAGATAATTTTCACAGAATTCAATCAACGAATCACGCGCATCTTTTTTGCTAAGCATTGCCTCATATCTTTCTTTAGAAGCAATGCCTATTTCATATCCTATCGGAGTGAGCCGCATGTCAGCATCATCCTGACGTAACAGAATCCTATACTCAGCTCGGGAGGTAAACATACGGTAAGGTTCATCAACACCCTTAGTCACCAAATCATCAATCAGAACTCCTATGTAAGCCTGATCTCTTCCCAGAATAAGGGGTGCCTCACTTTTGTTCCTCAGGGCTGCATTGATTCCGGCAATGAGTCCTTGGGCAGCTGCCTCCTCATATCCGGTGGTACCATTCACCTGCCCGGCAAAATAGAGTCCTCCTATCAATCNGGTCTNCAGATCATGTCGCAANTGNGTCGGAGGGAAATAATCATACTCTATAGCATAACCGGGACGATAGAACTGAACATTTTCCAACCCCGGAACCTTTTGCAAAGCATCCATCTGAACCCTCCAGGGAAGAGAACTTGAGAATCCATTAATATAATATTCTTCCGTAGTCTCCCCCTCCGGCTCAAGAAACAATTGGTGACTCTCCTTATCTGAGAAAGTGACAATCTTTGTCTCTATGCTCGGACAATATCGGGGACCTATGCTCTTAATGTCGCCATTATATAGAGGGGAATCATTCAGGTTTAAATGTAGAATTTCATGAACTTCAGGGTTAGTGTGAACAATCCAACATGAACGATTCTTAAGCACCCGTTTCACATCGGGAAGGAAGGAGAACTTATGGAAATCATTAAGATCACCGGTCTGCTCCTCCGCCTTTTTAAAATCAATTGTTCTTCCATCAATTCTCGCCGGCGTACCGGTTTTCATTCTCCCGATCTCAAACCCTAAAGAAACCAGCTGATCACTCAATCCTTTTGAGGAATCTTCAGATATACGTCCACCTTCAATTTTGACCGGACCGAAGTGCATAAGTCCATTAAGAAATGTTCCGGCAGTGAGAATGACCTGAGGAGCAACAAAATTAACTCCAAGAGCTGTAGTAACACCTGTGACACGCATTTCACGACCATCACAGGGATCATCATACGGCTCAGTCTGAAGAGAACATACGGTATCCTGGAATATCGACAGATTAGGTGTCTCATCCAATATTTCCCGCCAGGCATCAATATATTTGGCACGATCACTCTGCACACGAGGTGACCAGACAGCAGGACCTTTGGAACGATTCAACATTCTGAATTGAATGGCCGTTCTATCCGCAATGATACCCATCATTCCTCCAAGAGCATCTATTTCTCTGACTATCTGACCTTTTGCAATACCACCGATAGCCGGATTACAAGACATCTGAGCAATCCGGTTCATATCTTTGGTTATCAGGAGCGTAGATGCGCCAAGACGGGCGGCCGCCACAGCAGCTTCACATCCTGCATGACCACCTCCAACTACAATGACATCAAATTCAAATTTCATATAAAGCCAATGCCTTATTCTCTTCCTTCTCCATTATCTCCCTCTCTCCGGGACCCTTATCATTAATCCCACAAAGATGAAGAACACCATGTATTATAACTCTCAGAAGCTCCCTGTCATAGGANACTCCAAGTTGNTGAGCATTCGATTTAACGGTATCAAGAGAGATAACCATGTCACCTCCTATTTTACCCTGCCGTGAATAATCAAAAGTTATAATGTCGGTATAATAATCATGATTAAGAAATTTACGGTTAGTGTCAAGGATATATTCATCGTCACAGAAACAATAGGTGAGACCACCAACCTTGTAACCATATCCTGACGCAACAGTTTCTATCCAGGTTGCGATCTTCTCAAAATTGAGGTTGGGAAGATCCACACCCTCTACCATGTAGTCTATCATAATTCGTGATTATCTCTTACAAAAATAATAANAAAGCGTCAANATCCGAAAATTTAGTACNTGTGCATTTAATTGCCTTATGATATTCTATTTGAGTTTCTTGACCGCAACACAGATAATTACCATAATTATCTGTGTTAAAACATATTAACTTGAATATTAATTACATTTAAGGCTCTGAGAATATAGAATTTAGCTTCACCCTCTCAGTTATACNNGATTTNTATGATAAAAAAGCANAAANTTTGACGTAACCTACGATTCNTTTATCNGTAACTCCCCACGACCNTTTTATATTTTATGGGATGAGTTTCTATTTGACAACTCGACCCAATGATGAATCTCACGATTGTCAATGTTCGTAAAAAATTAAGGTGATTACCAAAAACGGGTAATCACCTTAAAATTATTTGTCCGGAATTTTTATCCTATTAGTAAGGGAAATTTAAAGATCAATATTCATCCCAGCTCTTGATCTTGATCTCCGACACAGGAAGCTCACAGAAGGCCCTTATAAATGCCGCAGCAAGGCGCGCGTTAGTAAGCAATGGGATATTCAGGTCAATGGCTGCACGGCGCACCTTATAGCCGTTACTGAGCTCCTTGGGGGTAAGATTCTTCGGGATATTGACAACAAGATCTATTTCCTTATTATGGAGCAATTCGAGAGCCTGCGGCTGACGATCATCAGTTGGCATGTAGACAGTGATAGCGGGAACACCATTCTGCGCAAGGAAACGTTGCGTACCCTCAGTTGCATATATCACATACCCCTTACGATGAAGCATACGGGCCGGCTCAAGGAGATCAACTTTCTGACGGGCCGTTCCTGAACTAAGAAGTACACTTTTCTTTGGAATCGTATAG
>WFLX010093664.1_pt1 | contig 10677 bp, 8 predicted proteins | sample 4967041 | NCBI WGS metagenome assembly WFLX01 (sample SAMN12857096, study PRJNA449069) | gut metagenome | isolation source: stool from male and female vole | host: Microtus ochrogaster | place: USA:Florida | collected 2017
CCGAAGGTGGCCAGGAAATCAATGCTCTCCAAATCAAAAGGCGTTGATAGAAACCCTATTCCTTTATCTCTACATCTTGCGGCAATTATCTTGAAATCTTCAAAAGGGAGTTCCAGACGCCGCAGCATGTCAAGCTGCGATTCTTTTTGTGTGTTTGCCTTCTGATAATCAGCCGTCTTCCCGGCATGCGTCACAAGTTTTTCCGATCTGAATGTCTGGAATTTTACATAATCAGCACCTGCGGAAGCGGCCGCATCCACAAGTTGCAATGCCGTCTGGAGGGAACCATTATGATTTACTCCGGCNTCGGCTATNANGATAGGTTTCATATTGATTNATGGTTAGAGTTTAAGNATAAGAACCTGGATGNCGNCGTAGAGGAGTGCCATGATAAATGCCCGGTTCGGTCAGGCTTCGTGTAAGGGTGGTCCCCATACCGATGGTGATTCCCGAAGCAATTGTTATCCCGTTTTTCAGNCGGGAGCCAAGTCCTATAAAGCAGTTGTCGCCTATTACTGTGCCGCCGCCGATCACCACGCCGGGTGCAATGAAGGTGTTCCTGCCTATGCGGCAGTCATGCTCCACAATGGCTCCGTTATTGATGATTGCCTGCTCGCCTATGATGGCACGGTTTATTATGGCCCCATTGAGAATCGCGGCCCCGTTTCCAATGATGGATCGAGGTGTAACAATGGCTGTGGGAGCAATGATGGTCTCAAACCTGGCACCAAAGCTTTCATATAATTCAATCAGCTTCCTCCGTTTCTCCATCACAGGCAGACCCGAATACACAAAAGCTATATGAATCTTATGGCCCTTGTCGATATATTCCGGAGCCGACAGGTCTGTACCGAGATAAGNAATTGNCATTGCCTCAACGGGCGNCAGATCAAANTANCCATANNCNGGACAGNTGTCTNACAAGGCTNCCAGAAGCGAAAGACCATGTCCGCCACCTCCTGCTAAAATCATTCTATTTTTATTGCTCATAATTAAGGAAAGGGGGATTAGTTGGTAAAGTGTGATCTCAACTGCCAGAATGCAACGGCAGAGGCAGCCGCNNCATTCAAAGAGTCAACNCCATGTGACATAGGTATCTTTGCNGTGAAGNCAGCTTCTGAGATCANCTCCTCTGCCAATCCGTCACCTTCTNAACCCAGGATNANTGCCAACTNCTTCTGTTGCGTGAGCACGGGATCATCAATTGATACTGAATCATCAGTCAATGCCATTGCCACAGTCTTGAATCCCCCGTGTTTTAAAGAATTGACCGGAGTCTCCAGCCAGGTCCAGGGCACCAGAAAAACACTTCCCATGGAAACCCTTATTGCACGACGGTTAAGAGGGTCGCAGGATGTGGGGGTGAGCAACACGGCATCGATTCCGAGAGCGGCTGCCGACCGGAAAATCGCTCCAATATTGGTTGTGTCGCTTACGTTGTCTATCACTGCAATCCGGGAGGCGGCTTTACAGATTTCTTCCGCCGAGGGGAGAGGCTTGCGGCGCATGGCACATAAGACGCCTCGTGTAAGTGTATATCCCGTAAGTGACGCGAGAATGTCCCTATTCCCCGTATATACCGGAATGCCGTCGCATGCAGATATAATGTCGGCCGCGTCGCCACCGACATGCTTTCGCTCGCAAAGAATAGCCAGTGGCTCATATCCTGCTGACAGGGCAGTGCGGATCACTTTTGGACTTTCCGCAATGAAAATACCCCTCTGCGCATCAAGCCGGTTGCGTAACTGAGCCTCCGTTAAGGTAGCAAATACCTCGATGCCCAGATGGGAAAGTGATTCTATTTCGATTACATTGTTCATGATGCTGCAAAATTAAAACTTTTTCTCCTTTTATCGGCAGATTCTCTGCCTTAAAATTCCTGAGAGTGCTATTCCTTTGTCAATTACTTCGCATAAAAAGTTTTTTCTATCTGAAAATTTGTTAATTTTGCAAAATAAAACATCGACATCCATGAAATATGACATCATCCCACATATCAGGCGTTTTATTCCTCGCTTTGCGTGTTTGAGTCTTTTTGCATTCTTCGCGTTGCATTCATCCGCCACGCGCATCCATTGCAGTGAAGACACTGTCAAGGTAAGGGAGATACTTACTGTCCTTTCGGAGAGCGGAAGTGATAAATTTGGTCAGCGATGCGTAGAGGCTGCCCTGCAATTGACCGGAACGCCCTGGGCTCCCCCGGCAGACAATGACAGCATAGGCACAATGNTGGTCAGCCTGCATGGGTTTGACAGGTTAGGATTTATAAATAATGTGCTTGCCCTGGCAAAAGCCAGCATGCATCATGTGCCNGTAGAGCGTCAGTTTGAATTGGAGCTGGAATCATACAGCCGCCGNAAAGGAGAAGANGGNGGCTTCCCCTCGCAACTTTTCTATGGGGCAGACTGGATTGTGGACAATATCTACAGAGGAAATCTAAAGGAGATGACAGAATATATAGGGGGAGGAGGCTTCAAGGCCAAGACCCTGGATTATCTGACACGTCACTCAGATGAATTTCCTGCAATGTCAAATCCTGAGGTGAAGGATAAGGTCAGGATGATAGAAATGGGTTACCGTAGCCACAGGATTCCGCATCTTAAGAAACAAAGCGCGGGCAACAAGGAGATCAGAGACCTATTGGAAGACGGCGACATCATCATAATGCTTTCCAATGAGATTGACCAGGATGTGTATGACATCGGAATCGTCAACAAGGTTGACGGCGAGCCTTATCTGATCCATATCTCTCATGAGAGCGGGAAAGTGGAGCAGGATCCATATCCGCTGGCACGACTTTTCAAACTTGAGGGGCAACATTTTTACGGTTACAGATGGCTCCGGCCGACAGAATAAAGACGGGTAAACTGTAAAAACGAAATAGAAGGCTATTTGTTTTTAGGAAAACTATTGCATATGTGATTGCATTTTGCTAATTTTGCAGTGTCGCCATCGGGTGAGACGGGGAGCTTTGGTTTCCCTTTGCAAGGTGTCGGCGAAAATGTACCAAAACATAATACTTATGCCTAATTCCTCCCGCCCACACATTCTGATGATTTACACAGGAGGCACCATCGGAATGAAAGAAAACCCTGATACGCATGCTCTTGAGCCTTTCGACTTTAATCATCTGCTTGAGAATGTGCCGAAACTGAAGATGCTGGATTTCGATATTGACAGCTATCAGTTTGAGCATCCTATTGATTCATCAGCCATGACCCCCGATCATTGGGGGCAGATTGCCAAGGTCATAGAAGATAACTACGACCGTTATGACGGCTTTGTCGTGCTTCATGGCACCGACACGATGGCCTATACCGCTTCTGCATTGAGCTTTATGCTTGAGAATCTTTCCAAACCGGTAATCATCACAGGTTCGCAGCTGCCTATTGGCGAAGTGCGCACTGACGGGGAGGAAAACCTGATAACGGCGTTGCAGGTGGCCGCCGCACGTGACATGAACGGCGAACACATAATAAGGGAAGTGGCGATCTTATTTGAGAACTATCTATGGCGAGGCAATCGCAGCACAAAGCGCAGTGCCGATAATTTCAATGCGTTCAAAAGCAACAATTATCCGGAACTTGCCAAAATAGGACTTGGAATCACTTTCAACCGTGATGCGTTGTGGAGAGGAAAAGGCCAGAAATTGCCTTTGAATGTGCATTACAATATGGACCGTAATGTGCTTTATATAGACTTGTTCCCGGGCATAAAAGAGTCGGTGGTTAGACACATGCTCAGCACTCCGGGTATCAAAGGAGTGGTGCTTAAGACTTTCGGCGCCGGCAACGGCCCCAACGATCAGTGGTTTATTGACTCAATAAAAGACACTGTGGCCCGGGGGGTAGTTGTGGTCAATATTACCCAATGCAACAACGGAAGCGTACATCCGTTCCGCTACGTGACAGGCCTTGAACTTGCCCATGCCGGAGTGGTGTCAGGCCATGACCTTACGTCGGAGGCTGCCATCACTAAACTGATGTATCTGCTTGGGCTCGGACTTTCACCGGAGGAAGTGAAAAATTATATGGAATATAGTCTTTGCGGGGAGATGACCTGCTGAAGATAAATTGCATATAACAGATATATTTTGTAACTTCGCCCTGTGAAAAGAAAAACCTGAAAGATGAACGGACTGACAGCGGCGGATTATGCTGACACCGGACAATGGCGATTGATCGTACAAATCAGTGCCACCGGTATAAGTGCCCATATTGAAAATACAATCCACACACAGTTGGAACCCCAGCTTCTGTTTTCTTCCAAATGGGAAGCTGACACCGACAACCTGCTGAGAAATATCGAGAACGCGGTTTATGATCATCCCCGTGTGCTTGATGATTTCTCAGCACGTGTAATAATATATGACCATAAGACGATGTTTATGCCGACACGGGTGGTGGAGGAGACGGAGGGCGCTGAAGAAACTATCTATACGGCTCTCTATGAGTGTGATCCGGCGGAAGTCATGACTGATGTAGATGCCGATCTCACGGCTGCCCACTGTCTTACGGCCGGATTGAAAGGGTTTCTTAACCGCACCTTCCCCGGGGCGAAGATTGAGTCAAATCTCATGAACAGGGTGCGCCTTCTCAGGAAAGAGAATANTGGAAAGACAATGTATGTGGATGTCAGGGAAACCGAGTCTGATTTCATTTTGCTTGACGGCGAGNCGCTTCTTTCNGCTTCTACCCATTCAACGGGAAGCAGGGCAGACACTGCGTATCATCTATTCAACATTTTAGATGTATATGGCTTGCCGGCCACTACTCCTGTCATTTTATCTGGAGACATGGCCGGCGATGAGCTCAAAGAGATGGTCAAGGCAGTGCAGGCTGCCTGTTGATGATTCATAAGTAATTGCGAAGATGAGAATTATTAGAGGAAAATACGGGAAAAGGAGATTTGACATTCCTAAAAATATCACGGCGAGACCGACTACTGATTTTGCCCGTGAAAACTTGTTTAATGTGCTTGAAAACATGTGTGACTTCGAAGATAAGACTGCGCTTGATCTTTTTGCAGGCACGGGCGCAATCAGTCTCGAATTTTTGTCACGNGGTTGTCGTGAGGTGACAGCGGTNGAGCAGGCTCCGGTGCAGGTTTCATTTATAAGGAGTGTGGTGGAGAAGCTTGGCGACACAGCATTGCGCGTCATAAANGGCGACGTGTTCCGGTTCATAGCCACTTCTTCCCGTAGCTTTGATTTTATATTTGCTGATCCTCCTTATGATCATCCCCGGTTTGAGGAAGTGCCTCAGTTGATTCTTGACTCTCCTNTCGTAAAGCCGGGCTCNGTAGNGATAATCGAGCACTCACGCACAAGGGATTTTTCCATGTTGCCGGGCTTCACCCAGCACAGGGTGTATGGCAGTGTGAATTTCTCTATATTTATTGTAGAATGAATAATTAATACCCAAATGGAGAATAATATAAAACTTGATACAATAGAGGAGGCAATAGCCGACTTTAAAGCCGGAAAGTTTATAATCGTTGTAGATGATGAAGACCGCGAGAATGAGGGTGACCTCATCATAGCTGCCGAGAAGATAACGGCTGATGATGTCAACTTCATGCTGAAAAATGCGCGAGGTGTGTTGTGCGCACCCATCACCAATGAGCGATGCCGGGANCTGCAACTTCCCCATCAGGTGGAAGACAATACTTCGATGCTNGGCACTCCTTTCACGGTTACTGTCGATAAGCTTGAAGGCTGCTCTACGGGGGTGTCAGCAGAAGATCGTGCCGCTACCATACGCGCGCTTGCTGACCCCGCTTCCACTCCTGAGACTTTTGGCCGTCCGGGTCATATCAATCCGCTTTATGCGCAGGATCGTGGCGTGATCCAGCGCTGCGGACATACTGAGGCAGCTGTAGACTTTGCCCGCCTTGCCGGTTTCCGTCCGGCTGCCGCCCTTATGGAGATAATGAGTGATGATGGCACAATGGCCCGGCTGCCCGAACTTCGGCGCAAGGCGGATGAGTGGGGAATGAAACTTGTCAGCATCCGCGACCTTATCGCCTATAGGATGAAGAATGATTCAATCATGGAGAAAGGCGTGGAAGTGAATATGCCGACCGCTTACGGCCATTTCCATCTCATCCCTTTCAGACAAAAAGACAACGGGCTTGAGCACATAGCTCTCATAAAGGGCGATGTGACCACTGAGGAGCCNGTGTTGGTAAGGGTGCATTCGTCATGTGCTACCGGCGACATATTCGGNTCCATGCGGTGTGAGTGTGGCGAACAACTTCACTTGGCAATGAAAATGATCGAGAAAGAAGGACGCGGAGCAATAATTTATCTTAATCAGGAAGGAAGGGGAATCGGACTCATGGACAAGATAAAGGCATACAAGCTTCAGGAGCATGGGTTTGATACGGTTGATGCCAACCTTCATTTAGGACATAAGGCAGACGAGCGTGACTATGGGATAGGGGCAACTATCCTGAATGCCTTAGGCATAAAGAAAATGCGACTTCTGACTAATAATCCGGTAAAGCGCATCGGACTTGAAGGCTACGGGCTGGAGGTGACCGAGAATGTGCCGATTGAGGTGGAACCGAATCCATATAACCGCTTCTATATGCAAACCAAGAAGGAGAGAATGGGTCACGATCTGCATAAACTTGACTGACAAGATATGAGGAAAACAATGTTGCTGGCGTCAACNGCCCTTTTNGTTCTTGGAAGTGCCNCCGGAAAGAAAANCCTCANNCATGAGGATTTCGACCGTTGGGAGCTCCTCACCAACTACGCCGTGTCAGACAACGGCGAATGGGCATCTTTTGCTGTCAATCCGCAGGAGGGAGACGGCAGGCTGACTTTCTATAACACTGTTAACGGCAAAAGAATAGAGATTGCCAGAGGTTATAAACCATCGTTTTCTGCTGATGGAAAATGGGCTTTTGCACAGATAAAACCTTTCTTTTCCGATACGCGACAAGCAAAGATCGATAAGAAAAAAGGATTTGATATGCCTCAGGATTCTCTCGCCATTNTCAATCTTNCCTCCGGAAAGGTGGAGAAAATCGGAAATGTTATNTCTTATAAAACCGGAAAGGAAGGTGGCGAATGGGTGGCATGGCTGTCATGTGATACAACTTATATTAAGCCTGANAAGCTTAAAGATAAGGAGTGTGGGCGTCCGATGGTGATGAGAAACCTTGCCAAAGGGGTTACTAAGATTGAGAAATGGGTAAGCAGCTATCAGTTTTCCAGAGATGGCAGTAAACTGGCATTTGAAATCAAGGGCCCGGCAAAAGATTCTGTCGTCACCAATGGAATGGGGGTTATTATGCTTCCCGACACTTCAATGAATCTTATTGACAGGGATAAGAAGTTTTATGGTGTGCCGGTATTCAATCGTGCGGGGACACAGCTTGCTTTCACGGCTTCCACCGATTCGGCAGAAAGCGGCACCAAAAGAACAGAATTGTTTTTGACTGACCTTATTCCCACCCACCTTATTAGTAAGGAAATCAAGATAAGGGATGATTTTAAAGATGACAGCGGGGAGAGCCTTGCTTTAAATCAGTATTCGGATGCTCAGTTTTCTTATGACGGACGTAGGCTGATTGTCGGTGTGGCTCCATACGTGGCTCCTGATGACACTACCCTTATAGATTTTGAAAAGGGCTCGCTTGACATATGGCGCTGGGATGCCCCTTACACTCCTCCGCAGGAAAATAACAATGTGGATGCACTCAGGAAGTTTACTTATCCGGTTGCAGTAGAGCTTTCCACAGGCAACCAGATTCTCGTGTCAGACAATCCGCTTGCAGTGGTGAGTGAACCTGACCGCTGGGACGGAGACTGGGCATTGATTGCCGATATGAAGAACACTATCATATCTTCACAGTGGGATTACCAGTTCCCGGTTGAGCTGTCGATCAAGAACATCTTGGATGGTGAATCCCGTCAGGTAACTGTAGCACATAATGATATGTTTGAGTTGTCGCCGTCAGGAAAATACATCTTATGGTTTGACAAACGTCAATATCATGCTTATGAAATAGCCAGCGGGCGCACAACCANNATAAGTGCCGATGTGCCATATCCGTTATGGGATGAAAGGCAAGATGTCCCGCTGCATGAGCTGGAGGCTTATGGGATAATGGCCTGGACGGAGGATGATAAGGATGTATTGGTGTATGACACCTATGATGTCTGGAGCCTTGATCCTAAGGGGGAGAGAGCTCCGATTTGTGTGACGGCAGGGGAAGGTAGGAAACGTGGTCTTAAGATTCGTATGGTCAAGACAGACCCTGAATTTCATGCCTTGAAAACCGGCGAACGGATTCTATATACCCTGTTTGATTATGCTGATAAGCGTAACGGGCTCGCAACCCAGAAATTTACCGGACATGCTGTTGCTCCGAAGATAGATTTCCTTGACGAATATGCTTTCTCGAGGATTCGCAAGGCAAAGAAGGCTGATGTCTACAGTTGGTCACAGGAAAATTTCAACACATCGCCAAATATATATGTAAGCCGTAATATAGAAAAAGGGGAGGAGAAACGTGTGACCGACACCAATCCACAGATGGCTGAATATAACTGGGGGACGGCGCAGCTTTTCAGATGGTATGCTTATGATGGCAAACCTTCCGAAGGGGTGCTATANNTNCCTGAGGATTTCGACCCCGACAAGAGTTATCCGATGATTTCATACTTCTATGAGACTTATTCCAATGATCTCTATCGTCATTATGATATGGAGCCGTCATGGAGCTGGATTAACTTTCCGTTTTATGTAAGCCGGGGATATGTGGTGTTCGTGCNCGATATNNACTACACGGCCGGAATCCCGGGAGAGAATGCCTACAATTATGTATGTTCCGGNGTTGAGGAAGTGTGTAGGCAGTATCCTAATATTGATAAAAACCGCATAGGCATTGATGGCCAAAGCTGGGGTGGTTATCAGACGGCTTATCTTGTGACTCGCACCAANATGTTTGCCTGTGCAGGGTCAGGCGCGCCGGTTGCAAACATGACTTCGGCATTCGGNGGAATACGCTGGGGTAGTGGCGACTCCCGNCAGGCTCAGTATGAGGTTGGNCAGAGCCGTATCGGTCGTAATCNNTGGGAAGCACCGCAACTCTATATCGCNAATTCGCCTGTGTTCTTTGCCGACAGGNTAGAGACTCCCTTGCTCATAATGCACAATGACAATGATGGAGCCGTTCCCTGGTATCAGGGCATTGAGATGTTTATGGCGTTGCGTCGCCTTGGAAAGCCGGTATGGATGCTTCAATACAACAATGAGGCCCATAACCTTAAGGAACGGCGTAACCGCAAGGATATAACAAAACGTCTGCAGCAATTCTTTGATCACTATCTGAAAGGCGATCCGATGCCTGAATGGATGAAAAAGGGAATACCTGCTACACGTAAAGGCCAGGAATATGGCTTTGGACTGACCGAGGAATGATGAATAGAAAAGCACATATGCCGTGAGTTTCGCGGCATATGTGCTTTTCTGCATGTCAGCCACCGGCTTATTCATTACAAGCATCAGAAAACTATGAGGGGATTGAATAAAGAAATTTTACGTCTTAGCATTCCGGCTATTGTTAGCAACATCACAGTGCCGTTGCTCGGTCTGTGTGATACTGCCATTTCAGGCCATTTAGGCTCGGAACTATATCTTGCGGCAATAGCTGTCGGATCGATGATGCTAAATGTGGTCTTCTGGTTGTTTGGATTCCTCCGTATGGGCACCACAGGTATCACTGCCAAAGCCTTTGGAGCCGGAAATGACCAGGATGTCAGGAAAGTGCTTACACGTGCCCTCTTTTTAGGAGTTGTGATAGGGTTGCTGTTGGTAGCGGTGCAGGCCCCACTGTTGAAAGGTCTTGAAGATGTAATAGGGGCTGAAGATAGAGTCGCCAGTCTTGTCGGGAAATACTTCTCAATATGCATCTGGGAAGCTCCTTCAATGCTTGCCACAATGGCGATAAGCGGATGGTTTGTGGGAATGCAGTCAACTGTATGGCCTATGGTGATAGCCATTAGTGTAAATGTCATAAATATTTTGGCAAGCCTNCTTTATGTCTATGTGTTTGGCATGGGATTTGTTGGAATAGCTTATGGCACCCTCACTGCCAACTGGGCAGGGTTGGCGGTGGCAATGATAGCGGTTGTAAGATTCAGGAAAGGGNAGAAAATCTTCAGTGGTGTNGCCGATGTGTTCAGTGGAGGAGGATTGGGAAGCTTTTTCAAAGTCAACGTCAATCTGTTTTTCCGGTCGGCATGCATCACGGCCGTCAGTCTTGGTGTTACCGCTGCCGGAGCCCGGTTGGGAGCCATGACACTTGCGGTGAATGCCGTACTGATGCAATTCTTCACACTGTTTTCTTTTTTTACTGATGGATTTGCATTCAGTGCAGAGGCCCTTACGGGACGCTATTGTGGCGCTCATGATAACGCTATGCTCCGTAAGAGTGTGAAATATGTGCTGTTGTGGGGGTGTGGAATGGCAGCCGCCTTCAGCCTCCTTTATATTGCCGGTTATGGGATTATTACAGATCTGCTGACTGATGATGAGGGAGTGCGCGAGGGAGTGCGTGTCATGAGATTGTGGATCTGGCTGCTGCCTGTTGTTTCGGTGTGGGCGTTTGTCTATGACGGTTTCTATGTCGGGATCACCGCAACTGGACATATGCTGGCAG
>WFLX010262010.1_pt1 | contig 10671 bp, 9 predicted proteins | sample 4967041 | NCBI WGS metagenome assembly WFLX01 (sample SAMN12857096, study PRJNA449069) | gut metagenome | isolation source: stool from male and female vole | host: Microtus ochrogaster | place: USA:Florida | collected 2017
CACAATAAGGAAGCATATTGTCAGGTATATTATTCGCTTGGTCTCTCGGTCGGAGGTTCGCATAGGATATTTTCGTGGTCGCGACAGGCGCCCGGCGGGCTCCCGCCGCCGGCATATTATTCGGTATATAATAAAAGAAAATGCGTGGAGCTGTACCAGTTGCCCGTTCCACAATCGGAGGCTCTGGAATTGCCCATCATGGTAGAACGAGCAAACTTGCAGAAGCCTCACGCAGTATATGTATCATAACGCCCGAACGACGCTCGCGCGTCGGCCGTGGGTCAAGATGTACATATCCACATAAGTCATCTACCGCTTGCTTCATTCTCGACCATGATTGAAATTTTCCAGATTTCCGATTGTCAAGAAGGAGCGTCGATAAACGCCTTTTCATTATGTCAGTGCCTCCCGCCGCTCTCGCCCCGACCGGGCTTCTGCATGCGGTCTGCACTGCAAATTTAGCAAAAATATCTCAATATCAACAACAAAATCACAACTTTGCGTAAAACTTTGTGTAAAACTTTGTGTAAAAAAACCCCCTGCGCCCCCCGGCGTCAGGGGCGGCGCAGGGGGTAGATGAAGCGGGCGAGGCCGTAGATGTAGCGCCGGAAGCCGGGGCGATAGGCCAGCAGGCGGTCAAACCAGCCCAGGCGGGGATTGACGAGCTTCACCACGTAGCCCACATAGAACATGGCGAAAAGGGTGCCGGGGCCCACCACGGTCCACGGCCACGCGCCGAAGAAGAAGTAGCCCGACGCCACGGCCAGCACCACGAGCGTGGTGTCCACGGCTATCTTCACCACGGGAAACGGCCTGCCCGTGACCCGCGCGATGGCCACCTGGATGCCCTCGCCGGGCATCGTCACGGAGCCGCAGCGTATTTCGGCGGCCACGGCGCAGCCCAAAATGGTAGCGCCCGCCAACTGGGCAATAATCTGCGCCGGCAGCGACTGGTAGGTAGAAAACCACGAGGTGACCCACATGTTGGCGTCGAGCAACGCGCCGAACACAACGCCCACAACTAACTGAAACAGCTGCACGGGCTCGAAGCGGCGGCGCAGGATGAGAAGCTGGGCGCCCACGAGCACGAAGTTCATCACGTTGGTGTAGCCGCCTATGGTCCAGCCGGGGGCGAGGCCCTCCTCGCCCGCCAGGGTGAACGACATGGGGATGGCCGAAATCACGCCGCTGCCCAGATTGGACCGCACGCACAGCGCCACGCCGAATGTCATGAAATACATCGAAAGAATCAACAGCACATGCTGCCACAGGAAACCTACAACCCTGTCCTTGGAAAACGAACCTTTCATATTTTACCTTAACTGCATTGCAAAGTTACGAATTTTTCGCGACAGCACAGCGCCCGATGGGGCGTGGTGGCCGTGCGTGCGGCCGCGGGGCTGTCCGGTTGCCCAAAAATCGGGAGGGGAAGTGCGGAAACTCGAAGTTTTTGCGTAACTTTGCGATATCATACTTACAAATTTTCATCCATGAAACTCAGACTGATACTTCCGGCGGCCATTCTTGCCACGGCCGCCCACGCCGGTGCAAAGGCCCCGGCCACAGCCCCCTCCGAAGACGAGGTGATTCTCCACGCATGGTCGTGGAGCTTCGACACCATCGCCGCCAACATGGCCGACATCGCCGCCGCAGGCTATGCCTACGTGCAGACCTCGCCCGCCCAGGCATGCTATGTGGGCGAAGGCGGCGGCATGGCCCTCTACAGCCAGCCCGGCGACAGCGTGCGCGGCAAGTGGTACTACTACTATCAGCCCACCGACTGGACCATAGGCAACTACATGCTGGGCGACCGCAACGCCTTCAAGGCCATGTGCGACAGCGCCTACGCCCACGGCGTGAAGGTGATCGTGGACGTGCTGCCCAACCACACGGCCGTCGACCACACGGCGGTGCTCCCCGGCCTGGACAATGCCGTGGGCGGCCACGACAACCTGTTCCACGCCAACGGCCTCACGGACATCATCGACTACAACGACCGCGAGCAGTGCACCACGGGCAAAATGGGCGGCCTCCCGGACGTGAACACCGAAAACCCCGACTTCCAGTACTACTACATGCAGTACGTCAACGACCTCATCAACCTGGGCGCCCGCGGCTTCCGCTACGACACGGCCAAGCACATAGGCCTGCCCTCCGACCCCCTCGACCCCCGCGCCAAGCGCAACAACTTCTGGGACGTGGCCACGGGCCGCGAGGCCGTGAAGGGTCTGTCGCTGCTCATGCCCGACAGCCTTTACATCTACGGCGAGGTGCTGCAAGACCGCAACGTCAAGGAAAAGGAATATGCCGAGTACATGGACCTCGTGGCCAGCGGCTACGGCCACGCACTGCGCCAGGCACTGCGCGCCGGCAGCTACGACGCCGCCGACCTCTCGCACTGGCACCACCCCGCCAGCCCGTCGCAGCTCGTGACGTGGGTGGAGAGCCACGACACCTACTGCAACGAGCATGAGTCGGCCGGCATGACCGACGACCAGGTGCGCGCCGGCTTCGTGTTCCTCACGGCCCGCCAGCACGGCCGGCCGCTGTTCTTCAGCCGCCCGGCCGGAAGCACCCGCGAGAACTACTGGGGCAACAACCGCATAGGCGCCCGCGGCAACGACGAGTTCCGCCATCCCGAAGTGGTGGCCGCCAACGCCTTCCGCCGCGCCATGAACGGCCGCGTGGAGCACATCTTCACGTCGAAGGACGGCGCCGTGGTGGAAGTGGCCCGCGGCGAAGAAGGCGCAGCCATCGTGAACTTCTCCGACGCCCGGCAGCGCGTGCGCCTCGACACCACCCTGCCCGACGGCAGCTATACCGACGCCGTGCACGGCGCCACCTTCAAGGTGCGCAACGGCCTGCTCGAAGGCACCGCCGCCCCCCTTGCCTCCTACATCCTCTACACCGCTCCCGCCGAGCTGAAATAAGCCGCTCCACACCACGCCGGGCCGCGCGGAACCAATCCGCGCGGCCCGGTGCATTTTCACGTAGAGCCGGTCAGTCCGGGAAATCGCCGGTTTTTGTCAGCTTTGCGTCGTTCGGCTCGAGATACATGGGATTTTCAAAATCCGAGGCGGCGTATTCCTTGGGCGTGTTGGCGCCCGTCTTATACAGCCCGCGGTATTCCCAGCGCAGCTCCTCTCCCGCGGGGTCGAGCGTCAGCTCCGCGCGGTGGATCTCGCCGGTTTCGGCGTGGCGATACTTGATGTGGGCAGTGTTTCCGCGGGCCTCGAACTCGATGATTTCGGCCGAGGTGGTGCCTTCAAAGCCGCCGAGGTCGACATGCGAGCGTATCACGCCTGCCGCACCCTCATAGCCGTCGAAATTCACGTTCTTGCCCGCGGGGTCGAGCAGGAGAACGTATTCCTCGACCGATTCTTCGTCGGAGACGGAGTGCTCCCAGCGGCCTTTGAAGCCTGCCGCGTCGTCGGCACACGCGCCGCATGCAAGCAGCAGCGCGGCAATTGCCGGAAGTAATAACTGTTTCATATCTTCTTATGCGTTGTCGCTTGCGCGACGGAATTGTTCGTAATGCCAGTTGGCCTTCTCCTGGCAGTTTCTTGCGTTGGACATATACGTGGCCGCGCGCGACATGCATTCGGCGGCCCGGGCGGGGTCGGGATAGCTGCCGTAGCGGTAGTAGTGGGCGTCGCGTTCCTCCGACTCGGCCTTGGATTTCCACTCGTCGGCCTGGCGCTGATAGCTGATGGCCTCGGCTTCGTGGGCCCGGGCCTGGCGCAGGAATTCCTGCCTTACGGAACTGTCGGCCGACGATGACGGCGATGCCGACGCGGCCGGATAGGCCCGCGAGCCGGCTGCCGGGCGCGACGAACCGCCGCCGGAGCCCGTGTCTATCACGGCCCACCCCACGCCTTTTGCCTTTATGGTCTTGTATATCGACCATGCCACACCGATGGCGGCGCCTATCCACAGCTTGTCGAAAAGCCACCAGGTGAGGGCTCCGAGCACAATCGCCGGCAGGCACCACACGAATGCTATCTCGACGATAGCCAGGGCGGCTCCGAGCGCCGTGAGCAGCAGCCGGGCCACAATCACTACGGCGATTATGCCTCCTATCACTAATAATATATCGCTCAACAACTCAATTTGAAGGTTATGGGAATGCTGATTCTCGTTCTCTTGGGGCGGCCGTTGATTTTGCCGGGCGATGAAAATGCCGGCAAGGTATTGACCACGCGCACGGCCTCCTTGTCGAGCTCGGCGCTCACGCCCTTCAGCACCTTGACATTGCTCACCGTGCCGTTTTTCTCGACCACGAGCCCCACGACCACACGTCCCTGCACGCCGTTTTCGGCAGCAAGGGGAGGATACTTCATGTGGGCGCCTATGTGGCGGAATATCCCGGCCAGGCCGCCGGGAAAGACGGGCTCGGTCTCCACTTTATCGTAGATTTCGTTGTCTTCGGGTTCCGGGGCGGCTTTCTCAGGCAGAGCCACGTCCTCCTCTACCAGGTTGATTTCCTCAACTGCAGGTGGCGCCGGCGTCTCCGCCACTTTCAGATTCTCGTCCATGATCATGAAGCCGAGAAAACTGCGCGGGGCATAGCCCGTATACGCGCTCACGATGTCGAATTGAAACGCCTCGCCCTTTGTTATGGCGGGGAAGCGGTAGGCGCCGGCAGTCTGGAGCTTGTTGCCGGGCAGGATGTAGAACATTTCTATCGTCTGGCTGCCGGTAGTGGCTTCGGCCTGGCCGAAGATGCGGAATTTATAGCCGCCGCCCGACTTGCCCAGACACATGATTCTTTTCACGTTCCAGTACTGCGCCACGCCGGCGTCGGTCATGACCTTTACGGGAGCGGGAAATTTCGACGGCGGAAAGCTTTGGGCCGATAGCGCCGTGGCGATGCACATGGCGAGCACAGGCAGAAGGGCCCGCAAAATTCTTCTCATAGCGTTCATTCTTTTTCGAGCTTGAAAATCAGAGTTTTTTCTCCATCGGGGCTCATCCAGTAGCCGGAGTAGCCATAGCCGTTGAACTCGCCCAGGAACTGCCCGGTGACGTCGCCGACCACGGTCTCGGTGAGCGTCAGCTGGCCATCTTCGTCGATGTCGCCCTCGATGTCGATGGGGCGCTCGTTTTTGGTGTAGTAGTATATGCCCTTGAAGTGAGAGCCGTAGCTGAGCAGATTCATCACTATCTCATACTTGCCGTCGATATAGCCGGTGAACACGTCGGCGCCCTCGAGTTTCTGCGTCGCGCTTTTGTCGCGCCGGTAGGAGATTCTGTACTTGCCGCCTTTGTACACGGCATCCTTCACCTCGCCCATGCCGGCGGGAATGATTTCCGAATAGACCCGCACGGGCTCCGAGTCGTCGCCGTCGAAACCGTAGATTACGTACTCGCGCGTGCCGTCGGCAGGGTTGCGCACTATCATGGTCACGTTGCGGAAATAACCGTCGTCGAAGGTGTCGTAATAGCCAATGGACTCGAGGTTCACCTCCGGGCGACTCCCCAGCTCGGCGCTCAGGGCTTTGCGGTGGCTGCGGGTATTGGCCGTGGAGCGCACGCTTTCGTCGGCCTTCATGGCGCGGTTCAGGGCGTCGAAATCATCGGTGTCCATAAGGTCGGAGAAAGCGATGTAGCCCTTTTTGCTGCCGGCTCTCACCTTCACCCAAAGGCTGTCGCCACCCAGCACAGCCACTTCCCGGCCATAGTCGAGGTCCATGAGGGGGTCTTCGCCCAGGGTGCCGTCCACGAGCCGGAACATGGTCGTAGCGTCGGTGTACACCGTCTTCTTGCCCATCTCCTTGTCGGAGTCGCCACCGGTGGCGAAAATCAGTATTATGGCAGCGAGAATCGCCGCGCCGCCTCCTATGAAGCCCCATTTGTATTTCTGCCAGGTCGAGGGCTGCTCATCCACAATCTCCTCTATCGCTTCCTCTTCTTCTTCGACGGCTGCCCCGGCGACTGCCTCCGGCTGCTCCACCTCCGCTATCTGCTCCACCACGACCGCCGGCTGCACGCGGGCGCCGCAGCGCGGGCAGAATGCCGCTCCGGGCGCCAGGGGGCTGCCGCAGCCGGCGCAGAAACCGGCAGCGACCACCGCGGTGGCGGAATCAGCCTCATCTACGGGCGCGCCGCGCATCACCCTGTGCCAGCCCCAGATCCTGTAGACCAGCTGCAGGATGGACAGCACCAGAATCGCCAGCCCGAGCACTATGCCCAGGAAGGCATACATGCCTATGGACTCGGCAGCTCCGGACCCGGAATGCATCACCGACTGCAAGGTGCCGAAGCCGGCCACGAGGGCTATCATGAATATTATCAGGGGCATGAACTGGAGCCATATATTGAAGTTCGCCGACTTCCTGAGAAGGGCGGCTCCCTGCTGCGCCTTTTCATCCCACGCCGGCTCTGTCTCCAGGTCGCGGAAGGCCGAGCGGAACATGAAATAGGATATCGTGGCTATCACCCATGCTATCAGGCGGAAAAACCACGCGACAACCCACGGCGTAAAGGTGGCCAGGAACGACACACCCATGGCTATAAGGCCTGTCCAGCAGGCGTTGTTGACGCGGCGCACGGCATTCGTCGCCCCCTGCGACGTCTGGGCGCCGCGGAATTTATAAAGGCCTATTAGATAGGTCACCCAGCCCGCCAGCGTGAGGAACTGGGCCGTGCTCAGCAGGGTGTTGAATCCGTCGAGATAGTCCTGCAACGTGTCGAGGCCCGTTGCCATGCCGTATTGCGACACCGTGTCCATCACGCCCTGCAGGGCATTTGCTATGCCGGAGAAAAATTCAAAGAATCCGGCAATCCAGCCGAACACCGTGAGGGCAACGACACTCCAAAATATCAGCGTACTCCATGTGCGCCATTCTGCTTTTCTGTCCATTCTGCGGAGAATTAAGGGTTAATGATGTGATGCGGCGGAAGGTTTCACGGAGAAAGCCCACGCGGTGAGCCCTATGGCGTAGACCGTCTCAAACCACAGATACCAGCTGTGGCCCATGAACAGGTTGAGGGCTACCGGTTCCAAGACGGGATAGAGGATGAACGCCGCCTTCAGGGCCACGGGGATGTCGCCCTTTATCGCTATAAGAATAATGCCCGTGATGATGAGGACCATGGAAACAGGCCCCATGGCCATTCCGAAATCCAGCACCTGCTTTGCCTCGTAGAAGTCGCCCCCGGGATGCACCGAGGCGTATCGCAGCCACACCGCTATCGAAAGGCAGCAGGCCACAAATCGCATGGCCGAGCCTGCTCCGGCCATCATATTCCGGCGGGAGAAGCACCGGCAGCCCAGGGCTGCCCAGAATATCGCGAGAATGATGTCGATGATGCCCCCCATGTAGCCGGTGGTAAACGTGATTGTCTCGCCGTACTCATTGCTGATGGAGACAGTGCGGGCCGGGAACGCCCCGAATCGGTTCATGATTCCCCACAGGCATGTGAAACACAGGGCCAGGCCTATTGCCTGAAAGACGCCCGCGGGCACAGGATTGGTTCTTTTAGTGTCCATAGTCAACACCGCGCCTCGGTTACCTCTCGTCGGCCTTTATAATGGTCTTAAAATGCGAAAACGTGGGTAATGTTCACTGATTATTCTAATCTCGGCATCGCCAAACGCCGTCGGTACAATAAACAGTCCACCCCCACGCCATGCCGATATAATCAGCCCCGCGCTCGGTGGGGTGGATATATAGCGCACGCATGGAACGTTCTCGACTGCTCTTCCCGTACCTAAGTTTTGGCGATTTCAGATTAGAGGAATAAGCAAAAACGCTCTCACTATGTCATGAAATGTCGCGCAAGCCTCCGCCTGCCGGCCATTTCAATCGCAAAATTACCAAAAAAGATTTGAATTTCAGAAAATTATTGGCCGGAAAAAATCCGGATTTTCAATTCTTAACCGATACTCTGCAACTTTTGAGGGTCCGCAGGCGTTCTTAGAGCAAAGTTTCACCTCTAATAACGTATGATATGAATTACAATCAGGAAATCACTTCGGCACCGGTAGTGCTCGTTGAATTTTACGCCACATGGTGCCCTCATTGCCAGAAGATGATGCCCATAGTGGAAGATATAAAGACCCTCCTGGCCGACAATCTGAAGGTGCTCCAGTTCGATATAGACAAGAACGAGGAGCTGGCCGACAAGGAAAAGGTCACCTCCCTGCCCACATTCCTGCTCTACGACAACGGCCGCGAAGTGATGCGCGAGACCGGCGAGATGCCCGGCGAGGTGCTCCTGGAGAAAATAAGCGCAGCCATCAGCTGATAGCACGGGTCACTGAGCCATGAGCAAGAGCACGAGAATCAACGCCCGCCGGCGCGACCACGACACATCGCTCACGAGCGACTGGCTGGCGCTGCTGGGCGTGCCCCACACCGCGAGCTACAGCAAGGAGCGCGAGAAGGCCATACCGTTCAAGTCGTGGTTCGGTTTCTCGCGCTTGCTCGACGACTACGGCATCGATTCNGAGGCCTATTTTCTGCCGNACAAAGAGGGGCTGAAGGCANTCACTCCGCCCTACATGCTCCACACCACGGGCGCCGAGGGCGGCAACANCANCGTCACGGCCGTAGACGNTGACCGCGTGCACTACCTGAGCCTGGGCGAGAGCAGGTGCNCCACCCNGCCGGCGCTGCTCGCCGCATGGGACGGCAACATCTTCCTGTCTTATCCGCGCGAGGGGGCGGCGGAGCCCGACGTGGCGCTGCACCGGCGCCTCGAGTTCTTCGCCAGGTCGAAGAAATGGCTCTTGGGCCTGTGCATGGCTTTCCTGCTGGTCTACGCCTTCATAGCCGGCGGCCTCTACACCCGCGTCGCGGCCTACTTCATCGCGGCCATCGACCTGGCAGGACTGTACGTCACCTATCTGCTGGTGCAGAAGTCGCTGAACATCCACAACCGCAAGGCCGACCGCTTCTGCGGCGTGCTACAGAAAGGCGGCTGCGACGACGTGCTGGCCATGTCGGCCTCGAAATTCTTCGGGCTGTTCGGCTGGAGCGAGGTGGGCTTCGCCTATTTCTCCGTGAGCCTGCTGGCCATGATGGCCTTCCCGAGCTCGCTGCCCGCGCTGGCGCTGTGCAACATCTGCTGCCTGCCGTTCACCTTCTGGAGCATCTGGTATCAGCGCTTCCGCGCACGCCGCTGGTGCACGCTTTGCGTCACGGTGCAGTGCTCGCTGTGGCTCCTGTTCCTGGCCTATCTCGCCGGCGGCTGGGTGGCTGCGATTCAATTCCCCACCTGGGGTTTCTTCGTGCTGGGAGCGGCCTATCTCGGTTGCATGCTGCTCATCAACTCGCTCATGCCGCTGTTGAAACGCAGCGACGCCTATTCACCTAAAGCCGACACACTATGAATACTCCCCGACAACCTGCCCCGGCCGGCGCACGACGCCTTACACCGCTGGAAATTAACAAACTGGCGATCCTGAAAGACCACACCGTGATTACAATCTCGGCGCCGCATACCCCTTAGAGCGCTTCAGCAAATCTGAATGTGAAAAAATCGCGCAGAGGCGCAGATAAAAATTAAGGCGTTGGTAAACAGCGCAGTAAAAACGCTTTTAAAAGCGTCCACCCCATCATGGACGCCCCGCCAGGCCGGCCCGGATGGCCAGCGGCGTTAGCTGCGTTGGCGCCGCGTTTAGCGGCGCGCCGGTGGTAGCCTATGGCAAGTGCCGCGTTTAGCGGCGCGCAACCGAGGGGAAATCAGGCTCGCATGACCCCGCTCGGGCTACGCCCTCGGGGGCCGCTCGCCGAATTATAAATGAATAGGTCGACGATCGCGGGGTGCGCTGCGCTTACCCCACGGAAATCTCGGGACGCGCTCTCAGGCGCGTCGTTATATGCTACGCGGGCCCGCTCCCCCAGGCGCCACCTTATATTTGTTCTATATAGTACCATAAGCTAATAACCGAGTCGACAGAATAGTTACCGTCAGAACAGCCGGGAGCGGAAGGCTGCGAGCGCAATGGCCGTGGCCACGCCCACGTTGAGGCTCTCCGAGGTGGGCGACCCGGGAGGCCAGCTGGGAATGGTGAGCCGACGCGTGCACGTGCGCGCCACGGCGTCCGACACTCCCCGGCCTTCATTTCCCATTACGAGGACGCCGCCGGGCCCCAGGCCTGCCGTGGTATAGATATTCTCGCCCCCGAGGAAAGTGCCGTAGACGGGCACGGCGGGGTCGAGGGCGGCAAGCGTGGCCGGCAGGTCGCAGTAGTGCACCGCCACGCGCGAAATCGCTCCCATGGTGGCCTGCACGGCCTTGGCGCCGAAGATGTCCACGGTGTCGCGCGAGGCCAGCACGGTGTGCACGCCCATCCAGTCGGCGGCGCGCACGATGGTGCCTAAGTTGCCGGGGTCCTGCACGCAATCGAGAGCCACCACCAGCTCGTCCGGAGCTATGCGCAGCTCGGGCTGCTCAGGGATGGCATAGACAGCTATCACATCCGGCGCCGTACTCAGGGCCGTCATGCGCTCGAGGTCGGCACGGGAGGCGCGCACGCATCCCGGCCGCGCCGCCACCTCGGGGTGCTCCTCGAGCCACGCCGGCGTGGCGGCGAGCAGGTGCAGGCTGAACGCATCGAGCGTGTCGAGCACACACTTCGTGCCCTCGGCGGCAAAGAGCCCGGTCTCGCGCCGGTTTCTGGCCTTGGCCAGTGCCGCCACAGCCTTCCGCTGCCCGCCCGAT
>WFLX010010091.1_pt1 | contig 10668 bp, 6 predicted proteins | sample 4967041 | NCBI WGS metagenome assembly WFLX01 (sample SAMN12857096, study PRJNA449069) | gut metagenome | isolation source: stool from male and female vole | host: Microtus ochrogaster | place: USA:Florida | collected 2017
TGGTATTGGGGTAAAGATATAAATATAATGAATAAGAAAAGAAACATAGGATTCGTATTGATACCGCTTGTATTGGCACTTGGACTTACAGGAGGCATCTTTATCGGAAAATATCTTTCGGTCAGTAGAGTGACCCCTGCCGAGGCAAAGTTGCGGACAATCTTGGATTTGATAGAGAACGAGTATGTCGACAGAATAGATGTCGATTCTCTCCTTGCGACAGTNGTGCCCGACCTACTTGCAGGATTAGATCCTCATTCGGTATATTTTACACCAGAGGAACTGACAGCTACAAATGAGGATATGGATGGACATTTCTCAGGAGTAGGAGTATCTTTCCAGATTGTCAACGACAGTGTTGTGGTAGTAGATGTGATAGCAGGCGGCCCGGCTGAAAAGGTTGGTTTGATGAATGGCGACAAGATTGTAGCTGCAAACGACTCNATTCTTACGGGAAAGAAGGCAACCCAAGACAATGTGTTCAAGACTCTTCGCGGTCCTAAAGGCACAGAAGTCAAGTTGAAGATTAAGCGGTCGAATTCCGATAAACTTCTTGATTTCGATGTCGTACGCGATGATATTCCTGTCAATAGTGTCGACGCTGTCTATATTGCAGATAAAGAAAATGGAATAGGATATCTGAAAGTATCTAAATTTGGAAGAAANACATACGAAGAGTTCTATATGGCNCTTCTTCANTTAGCNGCTCAAGGAGCNAAAAGCTTTGTCATAGACTTGAGAGGCAATTCAGGCGGATTCCTTGACCAAGTAATATTGATGGCAAATGAATTCTTGCCGGATGATAGGATAATAGTAAGCACCAATGGNAAATTAAACGACAATCGAAGTGTAGCTGTAAGCGANGGCAACGGACATTTCCAGAATATGCCGATTGCAGTCTTGATAGATGAATATTCTGCATCAGCTTCCGAGATATTCGCAGGTGCAATCCAAGACAATGATCGAGGTCTTGTGATTGGTCGCCGTTCATTTGGCAAGGGTCTTGTACAACATCAGATAGAATTGCCAGACAGTAGCGCAATTCGCTTGACTGTGGCCCGCTATTACACTCCATCAGGAAGATGCATTCAGAAACCATACGAAAGGGGTGCTGACGGCAAATACGTCATGGATATTGTCGACAGGTTTGAGCATGGAGAATTCTACAATGCCGACAGCATAAAGCTTGATAAGAGCAAACTATTCCTTACGAACGGTGGAAGAAAAGTCTACGGAGGAGGTGGAATAATGCCGGATGTTTTCGTTCCGGAAGATACGACAGGATTCTCATCCTATTATGTGAATGTTAGCAATAAAGGTCTTATTACAAAATATGCCTTCCAAGTAGCCGAGAAATACCGTTCCATGACTAAGAATGTGAAGACTATNGAAGAGCTTGAAAGGGTTATTCCCCGAGATCAGACGTTGCTTGAAGGTTTTGTAGAATTTGCAGCTCATAATGGAGTGCCTGCTCGTTGGTATTATATCAATAGAAGCCGCAACATCATCTTGAATCTGCTTAAAGCACAGATAGCACGTAATGTGCTTGGATATAATGGGCTTATAGAGATGTTGAATCAAGAAGATGTCACTGTCAAGAAGGCATTGGAGATGCTTAAAGATGGAAAGTCAGCAATAAATTTGATTCCCCCTACTGATAGGGAGTCAGATTTGATAAGAGAAAAATATAATCTATTTAAAACACACGATAATAAAGAGATATGGAGAAATCAGAAATACGCAGAAAGATAAAGAATCTCCGGATGATGCTCTTGGATAGAGAGAAGGAGAGTGCCGCAGACGAGGTCTTCTCGCAATTGGAGAAGACAGCTGCGTTCATTATGGCAGAAAACATATTGATGTATCATTCTCTGCCGGATGAATTGTCGACAATACGCTTCTTGAAGAAATGGCATGATAGGAAAAACTTCTTCCTGCCAAGAGTCAACGGAGTGAACCTTGATATTCTCCCCTACGAGGAATCAAGGCTTGAACTGGGATCCTTCCATATAGAAGAGCCCACAGGCGATAATTATGCTGATGTGGAAGACATTGAGTTGATGATTATCCCCGCAGTAGCCTTCGACAGGAAAGGGAATCGGCTTGGGAGAGGGAAAGGATTCTATGACAGACTTCTTGCCACTTCAAAAGCAACGAAAATAGGAGTAGGATATGAGTTCCAACTATTCGACAGCATACCCTCGGAACCGCATGATGTGGCGATGGATATGNTAATTACGCAAAAAACCTTGATAAAAATGTAATTTTTTATGTTTTTTTGCGTCTAATTANATATAAGGCTTATAAGGATTTTTTGTTCATTCTTATAAGTCTTATAACTCTTATAAGACTCATAAATCTTATAAATGACAGAACAATACATTAATAAAAACAATAATAACAGCATGAAAAGACTTACCAGTCTGGCAACCCTGATACTAATGTTTGTGGTTGCCTTTGCGCAGCAGATGCAAGTGACTCCGCTGCCGCTTAAACCAGAGGTCAAGACCGGTGTTCTTCCAAATGGTTTGACCTACTACATTCTCCACAACGAGCAACCCAAGGAGCGTGCCAACTTCTATATTGCACAGAAGGTNGGTAGCACACTTGAGACTCAAGAGCAACTTGGTCTTGCTCANTTCCTTGAGCACATGGCTTTCAACGGTACCACTCATTATCCAGGAAAGAATATGCTCAACTATCTTCAGAGCAAAGGTATACGTTTCGGGGAAGATATCAATGCTTACACTGCGTTTGACGAGACTGTCTACAACATCGACAATGTAATCACGACAGACAAGCCTCTTATGGACAGTGTTCTTCTCGTAATACGCGACTGGTGTGACGGNATNCTTCTTGAAGAGTCAGAGATCGAAGCAGAGCGTGGAGTTATCAATGAGGAATGGCGTTATCGTAGCGATGCCCAGACTCGAATGAACATGGCTATCCTTCCACAGATTTTCGAGGAATATCAATATCAGCAGATGCCTATCGGCAAGATGGAAGTGGTCATGAACTTCAAGCCTGAGACTTTGAGAGCATACTATAAGAAATGGTATCGTCCTGATCAACAAGGTATTTTTATTGTTGGTGATTTCGATGCTGATGAGATGGAAAAGAAAGTAAAGGAACTTTTCTCCACAGTCGTTATGCCTGATAATGCGGCTCCTCGTGAATATGTGGTAGTAAGCGATAATGAAAAGCCAATATATGTTCATTTTGAAGACCCTGAACTTAGAAACACAACAGTGATGACATTCTTCAAGCAAGCCAAGATGCNTTGGGAGATGCGTAACTCAGTGGAAGGATATATGACAGATGCTCTTATTAAGACTGTCCTTGTCAAAATGATTCAAGATCGCCTTGATGAATATTCTACTAATCCGGAGTGTCCTTATGCTGCCGCACAAGTCATGATCGATGATTTCCTTGTTGCCGCTACAAAAGATGCGTTTGCTATATATGTTGTGCCTTCAGGCGACATTCTTACTGCCTATAATGCTGCAATGAGCATTGTTGCGAGAGCTTGTAAGACAGGTTTTACTCAGTCTGAACTTGAACGCGCTACTTCCGTACTTTTGAATAGTTATGAAAAGTCATTCAATGAAAAAGATAAAACCTACAACAGCACTTATGCTCGTGAACTTATCCGTCATTTCATTGAAAACGAACCGACTCCGGGTATTGAAATTGAGTTGCAACTTGCTCAGCAAATGCTTCCAATGATTCCTGTTGAAGCCTACAATCAAATTGCTGCCCAGATGCTGACTGCAGAAAATCAAGTTATCGTAGTTAGTCAGCCTCTTAATGACAATACAAACGTTCTAAAAGAAGAAGAAATTATTGCTGCCCTTGAAGCCACCATCAACGCTCCTTACGAAGCATACGNAGATGAAGTGANTACTGNANCTNTNATTGAAAAACTTCCTGCTCCGGGTTCTATCNAGTCAACATNTANNANTGAATTGATGGGCACAACTGAGTTTGTTCTTTCTAATGGAGTGAAAGTTATCCTTAAGACTACAGATTTTAAGGCTGATGAAATTGCAGTTCAAGCTTTCCGTAAGGGAGGCAAGCAGGCTTATTCAAAAGAGCAAGCCGCTGATGTACTTGTGATGCCACTTGCTGTGGAACTTTCCAAACTTGGNAATTTCGACATCAACATGATGAAGAAATATCTTGCAGGTAAGACTGTTTCTTTAGGATATTCAGTTAATAACTACACAGATGTGCTTGAAGGAAGTTCAAGTGTAAAGGATTTCGGTACCCTTATGGAAGTCATTTACGCTTACTTCACTGAGTTAAATCCTGATGAAACTACATATCAGGCTCAAGTAGAACAGTACAAGCCCCTTCTTGCTAATCAGGATCAGCTTCCAACGATGATTTTCGCTCGTCAGCGCGCCAAAACCACTTACGGTGACAATCCTTTGATGGGTGTTCAAGATCTTGCAGTATTTGAAAAAGCTAACTATTTAAATATGTTATCTTTGGCTAAAAAGAGCCTTGAAAATGCTGCTGACTATACTTTCATTTTCGTTGGTAATATCGATGAGGCAACTCTTCGCCCACTGCTTGAGCAATATATTGCTTCTCTTCCTTCTAAGGGTATGGCTTCTGATTACAAGGTTGTGACAAATATAGATCCAGTTAAGGGCAAGGTTGAAGATAAGTTTGAAGTGCCTATGCAGACTCCTGGAACTACCGTGTTCAATCTTTATACTGGAAGTAATCTTGAATGGAATGTTAAGAACAGCATAATGATCGATCTCATGGGGGATGTGCTTGATATCATTTTCACTGAGACTCTCCGTGAAGATGAAGGAGGCACTTATGGCGCATCCGTTTCAGCATTCTACAACTTCTCCAATAATATCTGGCAACTTATGTATGCATATCAGACTGCAGAAGATAAACTCGAACGTCTTGAGGCTCGCGCCGATAAGGAGCTTGAAGATCTTCTCAATAATGGTGCTAAAGCTGACCACTTCAATAAAGTGAAGGAAGCAGCCATTAAGCAGTATGAGATAAATTCAAAGACCAATAGCTATTGGGAAGGTGCAATCATGTCGGCCGAAAGAGGTGCTAATACATACGCAGGCTACATCGAAGCTCTTCAATCTTTGACTCTTGATGAATTCAACAGTTTCCTAAAGAATGTCTACGATGGTAAGAATCTTATCGAAGTCATCATGGTAGGCAAGCAAGCTGCAGAGTGATATGTTAGGAAGAATAAATTAATCAATATTTAATAGACGGGAATTCGGACTGTAATCCGGGTTCCCGCATCTGCATTTATGAAAAAAACAGTTTTATCAATTTTAGTAGCAACAGCAATGGCAACAGGCTCTATACATGCACAGGCCATCAATGACAGCACCAATCCGGTGTTGGCACCTTCCGGCCTTCCTTACAATGTCCTTCCTTTTGATAAGATTACCGCTGCCGACCTTGAAGCAGCAGTCAAGGAAGGGATAGAATATCAGAATAAAGCTATTGCGGCAATTGTCAATCAGAGATCGATCCCGACATTTGAGAATACAATTGCTGCTCTCGACAGAAGTAGTTGGGAATTGAATAGGGCAGTTCTTGCTCTCTCTAATCTTGAGAGTGCTTGTGGAGATGAGGATTATCAGCTTGCTATGCAAGCTATCACTCCACTTCTTTCTGAACATGAAGCCAACATCCTTCTTAATGAACAACTATTTGAACGCATAAAGCAGGTTTATGAAAATAGGGATAAAGAGGAGGGATTGACTTCTGAAGAAAAAAGACTTATTACCGAGACCTACTCATCATTCGCTGATAATGGAGCAGCTCTCAAAGGAGCCGACAGGGAGAAATATCGAAAACTTACCGCAGAACTGAGCGATCTTAATCTAAAATTTTCTCAGAATGTCACTAATGGAATGAAAGATAAAGCTCGCCGAATGTTCATAACTGAAGAACAGACTGCCGGTCTCCCTGAATCTATCAAAGCGGCTGCTAAAGCTGAGGCAGACGAAGCATTTGCAGAAGAAGGTAAAAGCAATGACGAAGGGCTGTATTTAATCACAGTTTTCGCTCCTTCATACGGACCATTTATGAAATACGCCGATAATCGTGAATTACGCGAAAAAATGTATAGACTTTATGGGTCGCGAAATATGGAAGGAGAATACTCCAATGTGGAAATCCTTAAAGACATCGCAAATGTTCGTCTGGAGATAGCCAAATTATTAGGTCATAAGAATTACGCTGAATATAAGCTTGGACATACAATGGCAGGAAATCCTGAAACTGTAATGGAGTTTTTGGGAAATCTTAAAGATAATTATACAGAGCCTATGCGCAAAGAAATCGAAGATGTTCAGGCTTTTNCACGCCAGACAGAGGGACCGGATTTCGTTCTAATGCCGTGGGACTACTCATATTGGTATGATAAGTTGAAGAATGAAAAATATGCCTTCAATGATGAAGACATGAAGCCATATTTCGAACTCAACAATACAATAGATGGAGTGTTTGGGCTTGCNACAAAACTTTATGGCTACACATTTAAGCGCAATAAGAACATTCCGACATATCATCCCGATGCAGAGGCATTTGAAGTGTATGACAAAGATGGAAAGATTCTCGGAATCCTTTATTCTGATTTCTATTATCGTCCCGGAAAAGGATCCGGAGCTTGGATGACAGAGTTCAATACCGAGACTAAGGATGATGAAGGCAATCGCAATGTGCCTGTAATCTCCATAGTAATGAATTTCTCCAAACCAGTAGGTAACGAACCGGTGCTTCTCACTCCAAGTGAAGTAGAGACCTTCCTCCATGAGTTTGGACANGCACTACACGGCCTAAGTTCTCAGGCTAAGTATGCAAGTCTTAGCGGAACNAATGTATATCATGACTTTGTTGAGCTTTTCTCTCAGTTTAACGAAAACTATCTAACGGAGCAAAAATTCCTCGACACATTTGCCAAGCATTATAAGACCGGCAAGAAGATGCCCAAGGAGTTGATCGATAAATTTGTCACAGCTTCTCAATTTGGAGCGGCTTACAGTTGCATGCGTCAACTTGGTTTCGGCTACACTGATATGGCATATCATACTATTGAAGATCCCATACGCGCTTCCCAAGACATAGCTGTCTTTGAAAAGGAAGCCCTTGCACCGGTAAAAATATTTGATATGGTGGATGGATGCCTTATATCTCCGCAGTTTGGCCATATCTTCTCTGGAGGATACGCAGCAGGATATTATGGTTACAAATGGGCAGAATCTTTGGATGCAGACGCCTTTGCAGCTTTCCAAGAGAATGGAATATTCGACAAGAAGACAGCTGATAAATTCCATAAAATGCTTGAATCAGGAGGCACAGTAGATCCAATGGAACTCTACGTTGAATTCCGTGGCAAAAAGCCGACAGTAGACGCTCTGCTGAAACGCGACGGCATCAAGGTCAATGATAAATGATGAAATTACAAATGATAAAATAAAAAAGGCTGTCGCAATTGACAGCCTTTTTTCATTATGAATTGACAATTAAAATTTAATCATTCATAATTTTTCATTCATCATTCCCCTAAGTAGCTTTTCAGGAGTTTGCTCTTCTGACCTTTAAGTCGACGGATAGCTTTTTCCTTAATTTGGCGTACACGTTCACGTGTAAGGTCGAACTTTGCGCCGATTTCTTCGAGAGTCATTTCCTGGCAACCGATACCGAAGAACATTTTGATGATCTCACGTTCACGATCGTAGAGCTGACGTAGAGCACGGTCCACTTCCTTGGAGAGGGATTCCTGAGTAAGGGAAGCATCTGCACTTGGACTGTCGTCGTTAGGAAGCACATCAAGGAGCGAATTGTCTTCTCCCTCAACAAAAGGAGCATCAACAGAAATGTGACGACCACTGACTTTTAGAGTATCTGAAATCTTGTCGACAGGAATGTCAAGGCGTTCAGCCAATTCTTCAGGAGAAGGACGGCGTTCGTTTTCTTGTTCGAACTTAGAAAGTTCCTTACTGATTTTATTTAGGGAACCAACCTGATTGAGCGGCAATCTCACGATTCGGCTCTGCTCTGCAAGGGCTTGCAGGATTGACTGGCGGATCCACCAAACAGCGTAGGAAATAAATTTAAATCCTCTTGTCTCATCGAATTTTTGAGCGGCACGAATCAATCCAAGGTTTCCTTCGTTAATAAGGTCGGGCAAGCTGAGNCCCTGATTTTGGTACTGCTTAGCCACNGACACAACGAANCGAAGATTTGCCTTNGTCAATTTTTCGAGTGCTGCGTGGTCACCTTTCTTGATNCGNTGAGCNAGCTCGACCTCCTCAGCAACTGAGATAAGTTCCTCACGGCCTATCTCTTGCAGATACTTGTCGAGCGACGCACTTTCACGATTGGTGATTGACTTTGTTATCTTTAATTGTCTCATATATAAGCTTACACAAATTATTGCAAAGTTAATAATAAATTTTGGATTATGCAAATTTACAGGATATTATCTTTTTGAAACTTGCTACTAATATGTAAACATAAAAAAAGCGCGACTTGTTTTGTTAAGTCGCACTTCTTTCAGAATTTTAACGTATCAGAAAGAGTATACGCCTATATCTTCTTTAATCCATGAGATTTACGGCATACGTACGTTTTTTGCCATTAGAATAAATACCACTCAGAATCATTACTTTGTCTTCATCATCATCATCTTTCATGATTCTATTGTAAATGTTCTCAATGTCCTCAGTCGACTTAACAGGACGGTCGTTGACCTCAACAATTATGAATCCTTCTTTCACTCCGGCATCTTTGATAAGCCCATTTTTAAGACCGGTCACTTTCACGCCGTTGCTGATTCCGAGTTCCTTTAGCGCTTCTCCATTAAGCTTCATGAATGCGCACCCTAACTCTGAGAAGTCTCCTTTCTTTGTGATTTCAGTGTTTCCTTGAGTATTACGCAGAGTAGCCTTCTTCGTTATCTTCTTGTTGTCGCGATAATATGACACTGTGATTTCTTGACCGGGACGATACTTAGCGAGTTGCTCATGAAGTTCCGGAAGATTCTTCACATCCGTGCCGTTAATAGCTACAATGACATCATCCTCTTGAAGTTCTAACTCTTTGGCAGTGCTTCTGTCTGCAACTCCTGCAACGAGAACACCTGTCTTCGTAGCAGTGATATTTTTTTCCTTAGCAATTTCAGGAGTAAGATCAGCAACTGTGATTCCCAGGACTGCACGTTGTACAGTACCATATTCACGGAGGTCAGCCACTACCTTTGCCATAATTGTGGTCGGTATTGCGAAGGAGAATCCGGAATAAGAACCGGTATTAGAATAAATTGCAGCATTGATACCCACAAGTTCTCCATTGAGATTTACGAGAGCTCCACCTGAGTTTCCAGGGTTGAGGGCGGCGTCAGTCTGGATGAAAGCCTCAATACCCATTTTGTTTCTTCTGTGGGANTTATCCGTAATACTACGAGCCTTTGCACTTACAATACCGGCTGTCACAGTAGAATTAAAACCAAAAGGATTGCCGACAGCGAGCACCCACTCACCAAGNCGGAGACTCTCTGCATTGCCNACNTTAATTGCACTCAGACCTTTAGCATCGATTTTAATGAGAGCNAGGTCGGTAGANTCATCTGTGCCTATCACGCGAGCCTCGTATGTAGAATTGTCATTGAGAAGTACTTCCAGACTGTCAGCTCCGTCAATAACGTGATTATTTGTCACGATATAGCCATCTTCACTCAGGATAACGCCGGAACCGAGCCCACTCTGCACAGGTTCACTATTCTTCTTCTGACGTTGCTGAGGCTGTTGTGGACGCTGTTGAGGGCCAAAGAAGAAGTCGAACATACCAAAAGGATCCATATATCCTCCCTGGTTGCCGCCATATTGTTGGCTGGGGACAACGAAACTTTTGATGCACACGACAGAATTGACAGTGCTTTCAGCAGCTTTTGTGAAGTCTGTCTCGAATGAAGGGGCTCTTGAGATGGTGATGAACTCAGGCTCTTTGTCCTGCGAGTGGTTGGAGTTTGTGACGGTATTGCTATAGACCATACCTGCAGCCGGAATCATTACCGCTGCCGCTGTCACTGCTACAAGATACTTTACTTTCATTTGTCGTATATTGGTTAATTTTTCTTTTTCGATTGAATTTATGGTGAGTTTTTAATGCATAATTCATAATGCATAATGCATAATTGATTCGTACTGACATTCATTATAATTGTACTTATGATACATTACGAATCATCTCATTAATTACTCAGAAAAATTGAAGGCTATATAAAGGATTTTACTATGAATCCTGACCTTCACAATCATTAAACAACAAATATGACACCAATAGTCTGGAATGGTTTATCTTTTTAATTTTATTTAATATAAGGAATAAAGAAATGAAAAAAGTATTAAAATACTTTGAAAAAATCTTACAATTGAGTAAATTTGCAGTATGAAACGAAGGATTCCACATTTTATCACGCTTTTTGTGGTAGTCTTAACTGGACTGTCACTTTCTTCATGCCACACTTCAAAGAAAGGTGGTGAAGCACATCATAAATCTAATTATGAGCACCTTAAAAAGGATAAAAATGATCATGAAAGAGATGAAGGTCATGTGGAATTAGATACAAAAACGAGGGAAAAAATTGTCAAAGAGGCCTCCGGATGG
>WFLX010238991.1_pt1 | contig 10668 bp, 11 predicted proteins | sample 4967041 | NCBI WGS metagenome assembly WFLX01 (sample SAMN12857096, study PRJNA449069) | gut metagenome | isolation source: stool from male and female vole | host: Microtus ochrogaster | place: USA:Florida | collected 2017
CTTTCTATTTTTGTATTTGCAGGTTTTGCAATAAGTCTCAAAATCCACAAACTTCATATTGCTGCTCATCAAGTTCTCCTTTCAAGAGAAGAGCGGCAACCGTGGTTTAGTCACCGCCCCTTGTCACTTTATTCCTGTGGACCTTCCATCTCCGCATACTTTTCTGCCCACTCGTCTTCCTCAATCGTAACATATAGGGTTTTGAGATAGGCTTTAATGCCGGTCTTGCCATTGACTTCCCACTCACGGGGGCGGATTGTCAAATCGACATTCTGGATCTCTGCATAATCCAAGGAATCTATCGATTCCTCGTCAAGCGGTGTCTGCGCCCGTCTTGTCACCATGATGACTTTAGGCGGAATGACCTTATAGCTTACGGCAACCTGAATATAATGTCTTGCTTCTTCGTCCTCGTCACGAGGCGGCAGAATGCGGACATTCCATCCATCTTCTGCCAGCTGCTGAGCCATCTTTGCATCCTCGATGATGACACAAAAATTGCGGTCTCCTTTCCGGTTATACTTGTTCTCCTTCCCAGCGAAGTTCCTGAATATAATTCTTGCGTTTTCAATGTTGATAGGTGGTATTCTTCTTGCCATTTTCTTTCTCCTTTTCTTTTTATTTGAATGGGGTCTCTTCAATTACATATCCGCGTTTACATTCCAAATGTACAGGGTCATTGTCAAAATGAGGACAATCAAAGCAAGTTTCAATATTTCTGTTTCCGCATGGCGGAACCCACTCATGAGTGTTTTCTTTCACATAAGGCTCGTCCGAAGCAAACTGCTCAAAATCCCCATACTTAGAGATAGTAGCAATTGCTTCATCAACCATTGAAATATAATACTGTTCATCAATGTCAGCCTGCTTACCAAGTTCTCTGACCATTTCCGATTCCAGCCACCGATAACCCTTTGATCCAGTCGCCGCATAATACTTTCCGTCTTTCTCGCGGTAGAGGACACCGCCTCCACAGCCGGGTTTAATTGGACAGAAGTTCCCAACTTTACCGATGAAAATATAATTGTGACCTTTCTCGATAAGGGGAATCAGTTCCTGCCCAAGTTTCTCGAATGTGGTATCCGACATCTGTCCTTTTTTATACTTGCTCTCGGCATTGCTCAGTTCTTTTTCATATTCGGTCACATCCGGCATGTCCTCATTCATATCCAAATATAATGCACTACTGACCGACTTTGCCTCGCACAGATCCTCAAATACTATTTCTTCTTTGCTGAACAATTTCTTGAAAACATATGGCACTGCAAACTGAGTGCCTGTAGCTGTCCATTCTCCAGCGTGCTTCCCGTCCTTATATTTGGCAATATAAACGGCATCGTTGACCAGACACATCTTATCATATGTCGCTTCATGCTCAAAGGTATAGCCATACTGCTTTCCATATTCCATCACGAACTGGATAATCTCCGGTGTTGCATCCGGAATCTTGATGGAGTCCGTCTTAATATGGGCAACAGTAAAGCCCCGTTCCTGTACCTCGTGTTTGAGGTTGACCATGAACAGAGCTCCACGTTTTGCCACAATATTATCTTTGTTACGCACATCCCGGAAAGGATTCTCGAATGTTGCCGAAGTCAGGCCGTACACTGAATTGATGGCAATCTTCAGAGCCTGTGCCAGGTCCGCTGCCGATTCCTCGTCAGTTAAGTACTTCGCCAAAGCCCCATTCAGCATCTTTCTAGCCTTGTCAAAATCTTTATGCTTGATGGCGATACGTGCATCCAGAATCTCCTTGAACCTCTGCGTGTACTCATCGCCAAAGAGATTTTCCGCCACAATACTGCTGGGGTGCATGGAAGCGATATCCAGCAATGCAACATTGCCGTAAATCCCGGGCTCCGCGTAGACATACCCGCCTTCACCAACTTCCTCGCTTCTGTAGATAGATTTCCCATGTTCAAAGGTGTAACCAGGAAATAAAGGTCTACCTTTTTCATCGAAGAAATTATAAAAATCTTTTTCATCCTTTCCAAACGGCAGCTCGTCTATCCCCATGTCCCGATAGTTAAACTGATCCTGAGGCTTCCGATTGCTGCCAAATATAATTCTGGTTGTCAGCGTGTTGGTCGTATCGTTCACTGACATACCAGCCACGTCTGCCAGAACCTGCCTTGCGGTAAAGTCAGACTTCCTTGCATTGAATACTGCTTCTGTCGCAATGACATCGTTATCACAATACTCGGCAACTTTCGGCCATAATTCCTCCGGCACCGGCTGATCCCACGGAAGTCCAAGCTCCTGGTGATGGATACCCAACTCAATCTCAAATTTCTTCAAGGACTGCTTTTTGCTGGAGAAGTCATAAACATCCGTATAGCTGACGTTATAAGCTTCGCCAAAGAAACAGTTGGCACTTCCGTTGATGATCCTCTGCGAAAGATTGTAAAGCTGTTCGTTGGAATACCCCATCAACCGTGCGTAGAGAATATGATTGTCATATCGCCGGCAGTTAAAACCAACCAGCCTGAACCGCATCAGTTCCTCAATTTCAGCAGAAGCCGGGTTAATCATACGAACCACTGGTTTTCCCTCGCCCTCAATCTTCCAGTTCACCAGGAACAGGTTCGGAAACACCTCCACATCATAAAATACCAACTTTGCATCATCGTTCCTTGATCCGGAAGATGAATCCTCGGACTTGAACTGCATCTTATTCACCAGCTTGATACAATAGTCCGCCTGGTTGGTGCTGTTTGCTGCAAATGCGAGAACGCCGTTGCGCATATCTGTGACATCATATTTCAGGTCACTGTCATGGGCATCCTCTAAAATCTTATAAATAAAGTCGATACTGGGCTTGGTTCCGGGATGTATCTCTTTATTGAGATTACGCATAATCAGCGTCCGAAGCCCTTTCTCGCTCTTTATAGCTTCAAAATTTACCATTTTTTCTCCTTTCAATGGCAAGCCTGAGCTGATAGTGGCAATCGGCAGATCGTTACACTTCGATAGCTTTCTTCGGAGCGAACTGTTACCGGTAAACACTTTCACCTCAATGTGGTCGTCATAAATCCTACTGAGTCTTGCCGGGTCTCCTGTATAAATATAATGTAGATGTATTCCGGCACTGCTTTTGCTCAGTTCGGCATAAGTAGGCGGCCACTTGCTCGCCGCTTCAACATTCCTTTCAAAACTTTTGTTTCCGTCTTCATCAGGAATATCAAAGTCGATGACAATGTGATTCTCCGGGACTTTTACATAATGCAGCTTCGACGTATCCAATGCGGACAATTTTGTTTTTACTGCGTCCCATTTTTTAGATGGCGTCTCTTGCGATGACGCATACTGGGCGGAACAGCCTGAACACTCTCGGTCAAATATAGATTCCGTACAATCAAACCGGATCAACGGCTTTTCCACCTGTTCTTTTTTCTCCTCCTTTTTCTCGTCAAATATCTCAGTCCGAAAACCGGCATAATAACTGCGCACCCTTGTCCCATCATCAAAATTAAAGCGCTCTTTGTATTCCTGGAAGTAGTTCTTGAGCTCTTCCTTGAACACCCTCTGTGAGAATGGGAAACCTACTTTCGCCTCATCACAATAGGTCTTATACATTTCCCATGCGGATTTCAACGTGGTTCCATCCTCTTTTTTAAACACATAGTAAGAGTCAATGATGAAGTTATAGAAGTCATTCGAAGCGCCCAGCATTGTGACCGGAATATAATCGTCATACATACCTGGATTCTCCATATATACTTCCTGACAGTGATAGGCAATCGCACCGAGTTCAAAATCGATCTGCTTTATAATCACCTTGTAATCCTTCGGGTTCAGTTTTTCACCTGTCGGGGATACGTCTATCAGCCTTCGTATCAGTCCGGACTTCGCATCTGTAATCTTTACCGGCTTATTTGTACCCATAAAAAGAAAGCACTTGAAGCGATTGGCATAGGTGGACTTAAATTTCTCATTCACCGTCATAAGCTCATGAGAAACCAGGCTGTTGAGCCTTGTATTGTCCTCTATCCTTGACAAGTCACCGTCATGTTGGATAGCCACAAGTGGGTTACTTTTAAACGCTTCCAGCGCAAAGGAATTATTCGAGGAGCCAAGACTCTTCGCATCAAAGACAGAATAGTATCCTTCGAAAAGCTGTTGGATGATGTTGAGCACCGTCGACTTTCCCGTCCCTGCAGCTCCGTATAAAACCATGAACTTCTGGAGCTTCTTGGATTCCCCTGATACTACCGAACCGATAGCCCATTCAATCTTGTGACGCTCCTCCTCAGAATATAATACTGACATAAGCTGGTCGTAAGCAGACAAATCGCCAGCTTCAAGCGGATAATTCAGCTTTTTACTGGCGTAGTCTTTTTTATTGGTAGCCGTATTGGAAAATATAAGTTTTTCATCCAGCATGTGAAAGGAGTCCCGCATCTGCTTTTGACAGTATTTATGCCAGGAATCAATCATGCCAGACTCGGCATCCCACATATGAAGAACTTTGATGTTAGAATCAAAGCGTTGGCGGTTTTCTTCCGCATATCTATCCAGTTCACGGTCAATCAGTTGTAATGCATCCTGCTCATCTGTTGACCACAAACCTCGTTCCTCAATCCAGATAGCATAGAAGTCCCCGCCCCGGATCATCAAATCGGAGCTTTTTCTGATAATAAACTTTGGATAGATTTCTATTATGCCACGCTTTGTACTACGTGTTGAAATCATAAGAAAGTCAATCATCGCATTTTTAATCTCCTTCCTTGTCCCTAAGCTCCTTAATTTCCTCGTCCAACGCACTGATCCGTTCGTCCAGCGACGCAATCTTCTGGTTCTGTTCCATAAAACAAAACTCTATGACGGCTCCAAATATAATACCAAGCCATACATGGGAACGACTCCTTTTCTCCAGCCTCCCAATTCTTCCATTCGTCCGCTGCACCATCCGGACAAGAGACCTCGTGTTGTGATTAACAACATCGGCCACTTCATATATGTTGCTACAAGGTATATTTCTCATCTTACTTTTCTCCTTCCAAAATATAATTCAGCTTTTCAGGACCTCATCAAAATACCACATCGCCTGATACCAGATTTCAACAGAACGCATGTCGATTCTGTCATGATGCACCGTAAACAGGCCGCCCTCCCCATTCCGTTCGTAGCCATGGCTCAAAAACTTATCGAGAACCTCTGTAACATAGCGCTTGTCAAAATATTTATCAGACATTTTTTTCAAGCCAAGATTCTCAATCATGTTCAGGAACCACTTACCCGTCCTGTCTCCGATATCGGGATTGTCCATGATATGTTCTTCACAACGGATGGAAAGGGCAACCATCATTTCCAATACACTACATTCCTTATCATCCAGGCACGAGGCGATAACAGAACCTTCGATGTCATTTTCATATCCAAACCGATAGCGTAAATCCACACCATCTTCCGCACGGTTACCGTCCATGGCAATCGAATAATCGAAAGGTCGGTCATACAGCTGACAGAGCAATTTCCGGTAGGATACTCTTTTTACGTTCCCACATACAAGCCGGTACATCCATTCGAAGTATTCGTTAATCAGCTCGTTTTTCATCATACCTCCACCTGACGGGGTTTACTGCCGGCTACTTCCGAAAAAGTCCTCTGGTCGAGAAGAATCTCATAATCACATTTTCTCTCATCACATCTGACAAATACGGAATCGTCCTCATACTCGCCAAAGTGGTCCAGAGCATCGCCGACAATGTCCTCCACATTGTCCACAATCTCATCATTTTCATCTGCCAGAACGCCATCGGCATAATAAGTGAGGCTGATCTTCTCATAGTCCTCGAACTCGCCGAATTCCTCCGGCGGAATGACATAAGGATATTTTTCTTTTACAACCCCTTCTTTTTCACCGCTGACACTTCCTCCATATTTATGTATCATCGCTGCATATTCAGATATATCCGGTTTTTCTTTCGCCTGGTCCGCAGCCATTCGGATACCATCGTTAAGCCTTCTGATTACTTCCTCTCCGGCCTTAGCCGCTTCTTTTGCCTGCGAGTATCCTTCTTTCTTGGCAAAGACCTCCTTCACGGAGTCGATTTCCTCCTGGGCAATCTGCTCATACTTCTTTTTTACATAACACCATGTCACCGCCGAACCTACTGTTGCCCCAGCAATAAACATGACTAAATATAATTCGTTCTTCATTTCTCTTTTTCCTCCGCCTTCAATGTCATAGCTGTAAGCGCCAACCCTCCGAAAAGAAGGGATACACTCAATAGGATACCGCCTACAATGTGTCGTTTCCGCTTCGAATCTAAAGTGAAGTCCAGCATAGCGACAATAGCCTCAAAATTCNCCATATGTACTACNCGCTCCTTCCTCCGANCAGGACTGNAAGCCCCGCCACAAAACAGATTCCCGACAATGCCGACAAAGTATAAGACATGATAACTAANCCGCTATTCATAAATAATCTCCTTTCATTCATAACTGCTAAAATAATGGTTTCCTTCCTGGAACATTGGAGTTCCATATTTGCTNTAGTCGCCAGCTGTANAAAAATATAACTTCGTAGTTNTTTCGTTCTTGAAGCTCTTCTTCAACNAGNNGACATATCTCATCCATGACATAACATCGNTCAANCCGNCCGTTCCACATNGATGAAAACTGACTTGGNTGATAGATAACTTCATAGGCAGTATCCGGATAGTGTACAGAATCCATTCTGTTAAGAACCGTATCAATCACCAATCGTTTTCCATACTCTGATTCTCCTTCTGCCTCAGCCATCGTTACCAACGCGATTAGTTCTATATCCTCCCATGAAATATTTTCCTCCGCACTGTCATCCGTAATTATTTTGACTTCAACCGCGGAAGGAATGTTGGAATACTCGCATTCTTTCTGAATCCTGTCTATTTGCTGGGGAATAATGACGGTGTCCGTACAGACCGCTTCGGCATCCAAAGCTGGTTTACCATTAACTGATGCAGAAATTCCCCCAATACAAAATATCAGAAGAGCAATGAGCACTCGTATTTTTCTGTGCATGTCAGCCACTCCTTTCCAAAATATAAGACTGGCCGCACCCGGTATTATCACTGTCAAAAGAGCCGGGAGAAGCCAGTCAGGTCGCGATAGAAATTACCGGACAACATTGTGCTGAGTCCATTCCTTCATATCATCTCGTTATAAATATTGCCGTCAACATTAAAATCAATGGCGTATGCTTCCTCATAGCCACCCTGCTCGTCCGGCAAATGCACTTTCTTTACATCGAACTCCACATAGTTGTCCCCGTTCGGATGATCCAAGTCATAAATCCATCCTACTACCATACCCGCCTTGCTGTCGTGGAATCCGAGCATATCATACACATCATTCAGGGTCAGATGGCCTGTTGCTTTAAGCTTGTCGTTGGCATAGTTCTGCTGGGAACGCAGGAACATCTCAATGTATTCCGGATTGTTTTCCCAGTACGGGTTGCTCTTTGTGAAGTACTTCACATACTCACTGGCATTCGGATCTGCAACCTCAATAGTCTTCTTGATTTTCTTTTCCTTGCCTTTTTCATCCGTAACCGTTTCCTCGATCTCGGTAGCCTTGATGTTGTATCTGAGCTGATGGTCAACTTCCTCGCCGAACCGCTCCACAACACGGTCACGGTATTCCTTGAAACTACGGTCCACCACCGCATATGCTGCTGCCAGTGCCGCATTACGCTTCCGCAGGATATTGTTGGATACCAGGATGCTGCCAAGAGACAATATGCCAAGACCGACTGCAGGAGCATAGAGCTTCGCCAGTTTCACACTGGTATGCGCATAAACGACAACGGTATCTTTCTTTGCATCTTCGGCATTATACTTCTCAGCCATGTCAGGATTGTTGGAGTACTCGTGAATTTTATCGAGCTGTTCTTTTGTCTCATCCAGAATGGTATCGATCTTAGTAGTAGCTTTGCACGCCATTACCGCGCTTACAACTGTTCCGACCACACCGGCAGCCACCAGAATCTCCGGGCTGTGCTTCTTTAAACCGAACCCAACCTTATTGAAAGTCCTTCCGACTTTACTCATAATTTCATTTGCTTTCATGATTGATTATTTTCCTTTCTTTTTTTATAAAATTTTTACTTAGTTCAACGGCAATGCTCTCGGCAGTTTGATCATATACCCGTCACGAACCCTCACCACCGATGCGCTCCGAATATCCGTCCATCCGTACTTATTGTCCGTATAATTTCCTGTAACACCTACCAGGTCATAAAAATCAGCAACGCTGACCAATCCGTATGTAGCAATCAGCTCATCCATCCGGGACAGAACTTCCTCAGCTTCCCCGCGATTGTCCAAGACGATGTCGTCATATTCATATCCTGTTCGCGTTCTGTTAGAACTGTAATCCCGCCGATCATCCCGTTTATCATAATAGCTCCGATAAGAAACCTTGGAAGCCGCGCCATTTTTCTTTGTTCGCCCTGTCTCACCATACAGAATCATGTCAACCCCGTTCGTCACGATATCCGATATGGCCTTTTTTACAGCCGGAACCAGAACATCCATCAAAATATAAGACTTTACTTTCTGTGCGTCCTCCTGGATGAAGACGTCCGCAAATTTCTGAATCTCGCTTTTCTTTCTAGCTTTTACGGAGCCGCTGACCACTTTCTCGACTTTCTTTTCAGAAGCTTCTGCTGCGCGCTTCTCTTCCTTGGATTTATTGGAGTTTGACTTGTATTCCTCCATAAATATAATTCTCCTTTCAAANGATCTTNCGCAATTTCCCAGGCAATGTAATCCTCACGCCTGCAATGCGGTTGTTCTTTTTCTTCCACTGGTAAGAAAGATTGCTCCGAGCTTTTGTCTCTGATGCTGCCATTGTCTCTCCCTTCCAGTTATTCTGGACNCAACGGTCAAACTCCATGACNGGTCCATCATACAAATATNTNTTCANTGCAATCCTCCTCNCAGAAAACGAAAAAGGGAAAGCACCTTGTTACAGGTACTCTCCCTCTCGTCTGATCCACCGAATATCATTTACTCGGGTTTANTCCTCGGACTCCTNTTCCTCNTCGTCAAAGTGGTCNTNNTCAAACTCNTCCGCCGTCACATCNATNATAGGNGCTTTCTTCCGTGCCTTGATCTTGGNNATTACCGGTCTTGCNAACTTGCAGATTGCCATACCCGCAAGAATGCCCANNCCGAAACCAGCCGCCANCTTAAAGCCGCATCCGGAACTCGCCTTCACGATCTCCTCCGTTGCCGTTTCGATAACTTCCTCGTTTGTCATAACTTCATTAGGTTCCATAATTCTTCTCCTTTCANTTATGAAATAATGTGGATTCTTCCATTAAAGCCAATGTATTTTTTGCGTAGTTACATCAAGGTACGGAAATCATACCTGGGTGCAATTCGGTATCCGATTACCAAACACGGGGTCTCATCTTCGGCAAGCTGTGAACTAAACTCCAGATTGATCAGGCCGTTTCCAATGTTCCATCCAAGATCTTCACCCATATCAGTTGAACGAAGCCCAATCTCATAATAAAAATCATTCAGTGAAATATACATCTCGCTGATGAGCCTCTTATTGAGCTCGTTCTCCACCCTTCTAAGCTTCTCAATATCGCATTTAAAATATCTCGAAGTGATGGTATCATAACAAAGTGTTTCTCCACGGCCAGTGATGATAACTTCTTTATTCACAACCGGATCACGTTTCAGCTTGTCCTTCGCGATGGAGTCTCTGATTTCCTGTTCTTTTTTCTCGCCAATGGTTTCAATCACCTTTTCCTGATACTCTTTGAGTGCAGACTCAGAAAGTGAATACGCTGTTGCAAGAGCCGCATTGCGACGAATATTAACAGAACTGGCTCCAATCAGACAGGAAACGGAAAGAACACCAGTGAGGGCAGCCGGAATATAACAAACCCAGGTTGTCCGAATAAGTTCCATCGGCTTCAACTTATCAACTCTGGCGCAGCAATCCGCCCCCTTCTTTTTAGCCTCTTCCAATAATTCGCTATTCTGCCGCCGCTTTTCTTCCTCCATAAGAATGAGGGCTTTAGGTGTTGCCCGGACTGCCAGTACGGTAGTTGTAATCATACCAGCTATTCCGATACCTGTAAGGATTTCGGGGCTGTGCTTCTGCAACCCTATCTGCAAGCTTTTGGCAATCCGTGAAAGATTTGGTTTCTTCATTTCACGATTCTCCTTNCGAAAATATAANCCGCCCACANGGGGCGGAAATTAACCTAACCGGAAGACCGGACGAACCCCAATAGAGTTCGACGCGCTGTAGCAGAGCGCCGTGCCATTGCTGTACACAAGAGCGAAAGACACCCCAGAAGACTTCACTTTATTCCGCAGCCAGCCCCATTCATATGCTTCACCCTCACGGATGGCAATACGGTTCTTGCGGTCTTTCATAAGAGGCCACTGTTTCTTGCCGCTCGGTTCGTACTCGTTGATATCACCAAAGAGCTCCTCTGCATACGGGATGCGGAGCAGGTCGCCATTCTTGAACGGTACCATCATATCCCGTACAGCATCAAAGATCTCAAGAATGCTGCTCTTCTGAAGTTCTGTGCGCAGGTCACTCGCTTCGTATCCGCCCTCATTCGTATTCTCCCGGTTCATCTTGAAGGGCTCGTCCAGATACTGATCCAAAAGGAAGAGTGCTCCTTTCTTGGTGACTTTCTGGCAGGTT
>WFLX010052689.1_pt1 | contig 10666 bp, 10 predicted proteins | sample 4967041 | NCBI WGS metagenome assembly WFLX01 (sample SAMN12857096, study PRJNA449069) | gut metagenome | isolation source: stool from male and female vole | host: Microtus ochrogaster | place: USA:Florida | collected 2017
AATATCCAAGACAACGACCAAAAGAACACATCAAACATAATGAGAACACCTACGCTCAAAAGTAGAAGCAATGAAGTTACACAGCCCATAGATTATTCTTTAGGGAATATTTGATTTATAAAATAACTAATATGATCTATAAAGGTAATAAACACAAAAAATGCAATTATACCCAGTAACACCAACGCGCCTGCGATGCGACGTTGTCTCATATCTTTCTTTTTCTCAAGAATAAACTGTTGTAGTTGCGCCTCTGCTTTAGCGGTCACACTTGAGTCCGGATGAGTAACCTGTAGCACCGAAATATTATCCTCGCAAGCGCGTAGTATAGATTTTACCTGGGTGGCGTAATCGCTTTTTGACATACACTTAGAAAACAACCTATTTAGCTTTAGAACTTTAGCCAAGGCTTCTTCTTCAGTATCAGAAGGTTTAATCGCCTGCTTTTCAATTTCATCCTCTAAGGCATCTATACGATGCTCAAGCTCCAGTTCATGTATTTCTTGACGTTTCTGCTCTTCTTCTTGACGCTTCTGCTCTTCAAGTTCCTTTTGATGGCTTTGCTCTCGATACCGATTGATACTATCTACAACAGCAGCAAACTTTTCTACACGAACTTGCCGGCGATCAGCACGAGCTTCTTCCTTTTCCGCCATCTTTTTGTATTTACGGAACGCTTTTGAACTTTCTATAGGTTCGTTTCGACCTATCTCAATCAATTGTGCGAGACCGGCTGCTTCTTCGCAGCCAATTCCATGAAGAGTAACCTCGGTTCTCAAAATCTTTACAATTAGATCATCTCCTGAGACTACTACATGTTTAACTGATGAATAGTCTATCGTCTGCACACTACCCCCTCTATAACCAGGTGCACATATATTAAAAGTCTTGTTATGCAGAATGATAAAACAGGGCTTGCCGTCATAACTCGAGCCCGCATATTTGATGTCAAGTTCAATCATTGATTAATTTTTTAGTGATAGTGTTAAAATAACAGTCAGCTTGCTCGTTGATGGTAAATGGTTTGACATCAGACCAATTGAAAAAGTCTTTGATTTTGCCCTGTGCCTGTCCTGAAAAATGAGGAAGTGCCAGAACCGGAATGTCTGATTGGGTCAATGATTTTGACACATCGTCGGCAAGTCGGCCAAACGCTACAATCAATTTCGGATTCACAAGATCGATTTCTGCTTTGAGCATTTCTCGATACATTGCCACCTGCGCAGGATTGGGGGCTATGGGCTCACCCGACGTAGATTGAATTGCAAATTTGTATCCGTCGGTAAAGTAAATTCCATACCCATTTTCTACGAATTGGTTTGCTAACAGCCAAATGCGTTTTCCTCCGTTGCCTTTGTTGCGCCACAACGGNNTATNAATACCGAATACCGTTGTACACNAAGCATCCCGGCAATTGTTGTACCATTTAATATCACGAGAGATTGGATCTTGAGATATAAACATGATACGTTGAGCCTTAGCATCGGCCATATTGAACCATACCGGAAAATCAAAAGAAATCACCACATCATCCATTCTAAACAACTCGTTCTTGATAGGAATGGGAACAATTGATGTATCGTCATAATCCATATACGGCGTAAGTCCAGATGAGAATTTCCACAAAGGATAATCACAATCGGCAGTCCATTCATCAAAGGTAACCGCATTGAAGTTAGCCCTGAGATCCTCATAGCGAATACTGATTTTTGAGTTCAGTTCAGAACCAAGCAAATACTGAGCGATAATCTTTGAGCAACCCTCCAGCATTTCCGAGTTGTCACAAAAAAGATGCGATGTGTTCATTATTAAACCTTGCCGCGGTCATCCTCTCGTTGGCGGTTGATGGTTTATATGCAAAAAGCGTAGGAATCTGTATCTGNTGCCGTCCTACNCTCTGAGGCTTCTCGCATTGCCCTATTCTTGTCGGACGACAACGTGCAGAAGCCCACGCCGATATATGCACACGAATATTCCATGCACCACGCATAGAATAATGTATAACATATCCACGGGCATCTACCGTTGCTCAATCCTTGACAAGAATATGAAAGTTTGCGAGACATTTCAGAGTGTCAAGAATCAGCGCGGATAAACGCTTTCTTATGTATTTTCACTACATCCCGCTCCGCATAACCCCAGACCGGGGCTTCTGCTTTACGGTCTGCGCCGCAAAGTTACAAAAAATAATTTGAAATATGGTTATGGGCGGGCGAAAAGTTTTTTGTAACTTTGCGCCATGATTAAGGAGAAAGCTTTTGGCCAGCGACCGTTTACGTTTGACCGCGTGGTCCGCATATTTTTCGGAGCACTGGTGTTTGGCGCCCTGTTGTGGCTGATATATTATTTGCGCGATGTTTTGCTGCCTTTCGGGGTTGCGGTTGTTATTGCCTATATGCTGGAGCCGATGGTTCAGTTCAACCGCCAGTTGCTGCATCTGAAGGGGCGGGTAGTTGCGGTGTTCGTAACATTTTTCGGGGTGCTGTTTGCCCTGGGGTTGCTGACATGGCTGTTTATGCCGTCGATAATCGCCGAGATGCGCCAGGTTGGAACTCTAATTTCACAATATGTTGACTCCACGCAGTCGGTGCCGTTTATTCCGCCGAGCGTTCATCGTTTCCTGAAGGAAAATATTGATTTCAGTCAGCTTTCGGCAATGCTGACCGATATTGACTGGGTCAGCATCGGCTCNAAGACCTTGCATTTGATTAACCGGAGCATAACGTTTATTATCAGCGTTTTCAACTGGGCGCTGGTGATTCTCTACGTTATTTTCATAATGTTGGACTACGACCGGATTTCGCGCGGATTCAAGGCAATAGTTCCTCCGGCCTACCGGCGCCAGGCCGCCGCGCTNGGCAACGACGTTCAGCAGGCAATGAACCATTATTTCCGCGGTCAGGCGCTNGTAGCGTTCATTGTTGGCATTCTGTTTGCCATCGGTTTTTTGATTGTGGGGCTTCCGCTGGCCGTGGTTTTAGGGCTGTTTATAGGGCTGCTCAACATGGTTCCGTATCTGCAGCTGATGTCAATACCCATAACCGCACTGCTCTGCCTGATTTATAGCGCGCAGAATGCCGCGGGCTTTTGGCTGACATTTGGCGAGGCGATGGCGGTTTACGTTGTTGTTCAGTGTATTCAGGACCTTTTCCTGACGCCTAAGATTATGGGTAAGGTAATGGGGCTGAACCCNGCAATAATTCTTTTGTCGCTTTCGGTATGGGGGTCGCTGCTTGGGCTGCTCGGCATGATTATCGCCCTGCCGCTGACAACCCTTCTGATCAGCTACTATGAGCGCTACGTTATTGATCGGCCTTCGGCGCGGCAGGCGTTGAACGACGCGATTGAGCAAACCGAGTAACCAGCGAGGTTACATAGACGGTAAAGAGCGGAAAAACCATAACTCCCATGCAGGCCAACACGGCCGACGTTACCTTGCCGATAACGGTAACGGGCTGAATGTCGCAGCCAATGGTGGTGGTGTCCATGCTGGCCCACCAAAGGGCATTCCAATAGCTATGGACCTGTGGATTAGAGGCATGTTCGGCATTGAAGAATATAATCGACCCGAAATAAACAAAGGCCAGCAGAATCATTATATAACTCGCCAGCATAGAGCTGACACGGTTTTTTGAAATATAGCCCACAACCATTGCCAGGGCCATGGTTGCACGCCCCAGCGGAATAAACCGCACCCAATAGAGTTCGCTCGACGTCAGGGCAATATTAAAGTTGGCAACAAGATTCAGATATGGAATCGACAGCAGCAGAAAAAGCCAGCGGGTTTTCAGATAATGGACTTTCGACTCAGCAAATACCAGTTCATAGAAAAAGTCGAAGATAAAGAACATACACATCCAGAACTGGAATCGCATATAAGTGGCGTTAGCAAGAAAATCGCGGCCGGTAAATGTGTCGATGCTTATATACACAATCAGTATGGCCGAAAGGATGAAGACTATAGCCCTCACCGCCACCAGCGAAATCCGGATTGCCTTATTGCTGCTGTTCATGCCCTTAAAACGTCCGGGCCGGGCGGAAAGTTTAAAGCTTCGGCGCAACTTCCTTGAAGGCGAACGGGCGGGGCTGACCGCTGAGGGTGAGCATGCCGTCGGGAGCCACGTCGATAATTTCGGCCTGAAACTCGCGGCCGTCGGGAGTTTTCCAGGTCCAAAGACCGGAGCCACGCCATAGGCGCCGTCGGTATTCGGCGTGGTTGTCGCGGCCGAGGCGNGCGAGTATACGGTCCACCATTTCGGCGGCGATTGGTTGCAGGTCNTAGCGTTGTCCGGTCAGCTGCGCGGCGCTAACCGGATTGGGAGCGTCGGAATGAAACTCCTTTTGGTTAANATTCANCCCGATGCCGGCTACCGAGCGCGATATNATGTTGCCACTGAGAGTATTTTCAATGAGAATGCCGGCGATTTTTCGGTCGCCTACATAAATATCGTTGGGCCACTTAACGGCAACGTTGCCTACACCAAGGGCCTCGACCGTGTCGGCCACGGCAAGGGCCACGGCCTCGCTTATTTCAAACTGCCTCATGGCCGGAACCTGCTCCGGGCGCAGCATAACCGACATGGTTATGTTCATTCCCGGCTCGGCCTCCCATGAGTTACCCCGCTGGCCACGGCCGGCAGTCTGCTCGCGGGCCATCAGCGCAAAGCCGTGGGGCGCCGAGCGGTCGAGCTCGGAGCTGGTCGACGCGCACCGGTCAATCAGCTTCAACGTCGAACGGACCGGAGGAGTCTTCATCGTCATCATCGTTAAACTTCAACCGGTATTGATCGAGGAAATGATGCGAGTTAAAATAATAGTTCACTGAATCTTTCGGGCCTTTGGGCTCAACGGTGATATGGTCAAACCAGGGGTCTTCGAACTCAAAGGATTCGGCTATGCGCCCCATTCGGTTCAGCAGAAAATACTCGTGTTGCGGAGATATAACATACCACGCATGGTCGCGGTCGAGGCCGGTTCCGGTGCTGACAATAGCTTCAAGCAAATGGTTCAGGCGATATTGCCAAACGTTGGCGAGGTTATTTTTTTTCAGCTCTCGATAGGCATATATAAGATAGTCGATCTGCTGAAGGTTGAACGGATCATCGTCGAGCGACTGCCGTGCCTTGGCCTCAATTTTGCGGCTTTCGTTCTGAGAGTGTTTCGACTTGTAATACAGGCTCTCTACTTCACCTGCGTAGGGCGACACACGATACGGGTTGAAATCTTCCTGAAATATCGAGCCGAGATATAAATGGCGATAGTGCTCAAGAGTCATTTTTGCAGTGTCGTTGCTCATATAAAGGTCCATGAGCTTCGGGTAGAAATAGGGCGATGCGGGGTCCGTGACCGCCTCGCGGATTTTGGCCATATCGGGCTTTTCCGGCTCCTTGAAGGCGGTCAGCAGGGCAAGCAAGCCCAGGGCAATCAGAGGCAGCAGGCGTTTCATAGGGCAAGCAGGGTTGCGGATGAAGCTCCGGTTATGGTAACGTTGACCGTGTCGCCGACTTTCTGACCCTCTGCGCGGTTGAAAACAACGGTTTTGTTCTGGCTCGTGCGCCCGACCCATTGGTCGGTCGAACGTTTGCTGACACCCTCGATGATTACGCTGAATGTTTTCCCTATGTCGCGGCTGTTGGCAGCGAGACTGAGCTCGTTCTGAAGCGCAATCATTCTGTTGAGCCGGTCAATTTTAACCTCTTCCGGAATATTGTCGGGCATGGTGCGCGCGGCAACAGTGCCGGGCCGCTCGGAGTATTTGAACATAAAGGCGGAATCGAACCCGACAGTGCGCATCAAATCGAGGGTCTGCAGGAAATCTTCGTCGGTTTCGGAGTGGAAACCGGTAAAGAGATCGGTAGTGATGGCACAATCGGGTATCGCGCGCCGTATGGCATCNATGCGGTCAAGATACCATTGGCGGTCGTAATGGCGGTTCATTGCTTTCAGCACCTTATCCGATCCCGACTGGACGGGCAGATGAATATGGCGCGCAATATTCGGTCGCGACGCAATGGCCGAGATAATAGCGTCTGACATGTCGCGCGGATGAGAAGTTGTGAATCTCACACGCATATCAGGCGCAGCATCGGCAACGGCGGTCAGCAAAGCCGCAAAATCTGTTTCGCCGAATGAGTAGGAATTAACGTTCTGGCCAAGCAGGGTAACCTCCTTAAAGCCTTTGGCCCGCAAATCGCGAACTTCGGCAAGTATGCTCTCGGGCTCGCGCGAGCGCTCGCGTCCGCGGGTATAGGGGACGATGCAGTAGGTGCAGAAATTGTTGCATCCGCGCATAATCGAAACGAAGCCGCTGACGCCGTTCGGCCCCAGGCGCTTGGGAATGATGTCGCGGTAGGTTTCGGTAGTCGACAGTTCCAGGTTCATTGCCGGGCGCCCTAACTCGGCCGAAGCGATGAGCGCCGGCAGGTCGAGATAACTGTCGGGCCCCGCAACCAGGTCGACGCCATGGTTATCAATCAAATCGCGGCCTACGCGCTCGGCCATGCACCCGATAACTCCGATAATAGCCGGCCGGCCGGTTTTGCGACGCTTGGCGTTGAGCTCGTTCAGACGCGAAAGAATTTTTTGCTCGGCGTTGTCGCGTATGGAGCATGTGTTTAGAAAAATTGCGTCGGCATCGTCNAGCGAGTCGGCGGGTTGATAGTCGGCCATCTGCATTACCGCTGCAACGACTTCGCTGTCGGCAACGTTCATCTGGCAACCATATGTTTCTAAAAGTAGCTTTTTCATGTTTTTTTCAGGGTGGAGACAATTGGTTTGACCTTCATTTCGCCTGGCGAGAAAACGCGCAGGCCGCCGGCATGGCAGCGTATAACCAGTCGCGAGCCCATTTGCATCGGATCGCCGTCGAGATGAACCGGTCCCGGATGCTTGCGCGTAATGACCAGGCGCGATGTCTGAAACGTGTGAACGCGGGCTCCGTCTCGAATAAGCCCGAGCATAAGGTCTATGCCGTTGATTGCCTGCTGGAGAAGATTGCCCGGATAGATTACCGTTACGTCAATCAATCCGTCGGTTATTGACGCCTGCGGGGCAATGAATGCGTTGTTGCCATACTGCGCGGCATTGCAGCAGGCAACCACGAAGGCCTGCTTGTTAATTACCTCTTCGGCACATTGCAGGGAGTATTCTTCGCTATGATACTGAATCAGTTCCTCAACCGCCGAACGAACATAGTTAACCATTCCGCGCTGAGATGGGCGCGAGGCAAAGCGGTCGCTGACTGCGGCGTCGAAGCCGATACCGAANGTGCAGAAAAAAGGCCGGTTATTGACCGTGCAGTAATCGCACTGCTGCGTGCGTCCTTCGGTAATTATCGAAATTGCCCGCGCCGGCTCCAGCGGAATCATCAAATGGCGCGCAAGGCCATTGCCGGAACCGACGGGAATGATNCCGAGGGTCGACGAAGTATTGCAAAGCCCCCGGGCAACTTCGTTAACGGTGCCGTCGCCNCCCATTGCAATAACAATGTCGGCNCCATTGGCCGCGGCTGCCGCCGCAAGTTCGGTGGCATGGCCCGGGCGCTCGGTATAGCAGGTTTCTACCGAAATGCCNGCCTGGAGCAACTCNCTGAGCGCCAGGCGAACAATACGGCCCTTTTCAGATGTTCCACTGCGNGGATTAACTATAATAACGGATTTCAACGGAGCCTGTGTCATAGCATGCGGGCGATTTCAGGTTCGGTTATTACTGTGAATGTAGGTTTGCCGTCGGGGGTGAATCCTGCNGCCGGAAGCAACATAAGCTGGCTGATAATATGCTCGGTTTCCGCGGCCGACAGCCGGCGGTCGCCCTTAAAGGCGGTTGCCCGGGCCATTCCGATGGCAATGCGTTCCATATCCGACGTTAGCGGCGAACTGGCGGATTCAATGTTTTCGGCGGCTTCGCTGACTATTGAGGCAAGCAGTTCGCCGGGGTTGGCCGAGTCAACCAGCGAGGGCACGGCATTGATGCTCCACTGGCCGCCGCCAAGCGGAGCAATGTCGAAGCCGATTGCCGTTAGCCGTGGCTCCAGATCTTGAATTATCGGTTCATAAACCGCTCCGAGCTCAACCCGGTCGGGGAAAATAAGCCGCTGCGACGTTAGCGCACCCCCTCGCTCAAAAGCATCCATCAGGCGATGGAATATTACCGTTCGGTGGGCCCTGCAAAGGTCAATCACGCGCAGTCCGCGCGGCTCGGCAACAGCAGCGTAGCGCTGGCCGAGCGGCAATATGGCGGCCGGCTGCATGTCATCAACATGATTCAACTCCGAGGCATCACCGTCGGGCAGAATCAAGCCGTTAAGAGCCGATTGCTCCGAAAAGGTTACCGCCGACCGGTCTTCGGGCTTGTCGGAGGTGAAATTCTTATAAAGTTCTTCCCANTTNGCAGNCGATGGAGCGCGAAATGGATTATANCNGCTATTCAGGGCCGATGAGCCGCCGGCGGCTGGCCGATGGCTTCCGGGAGCGGGAATATCGATGCGGTCGTCGGCCGTAAGAGTGGCGAAGTCAATTTCAGGAGCCGTTGAAAAGCGGCCGAGAGTTTCTTTGACAGCCGCAAAAAGTATCTGGCGGATTGTTTGCTCCTGCTCGAACTTTATTTCGTTCTTGGTGGGATGAATGTTAACGTCGATGCTCGCGGGGTCAACGGCGAAGTCAATAAAATAGGTCGGTTGCTCGTCGGCGGGAATCAGACCCTCGTAGGCCTGCATAATCGCTTTATGGAAGTAGGGGTGGCGCATGTTGCGGCCGTTAACAAAGAGATATTGCAGGGCATTGCGCTTGCGGCAATGCTCGGGGCGCACTATAAAGCCGTGAAGCCGCACCAGGTCGGTGTCGGTATCGACCGGAATCAGCTTGTCGTTGAGCTGCTTGCCAAAAAGGTCGACTATGCGCTGGCGCATATTGGCCGGCGGAAGGCGATGGAGAGTAACGTCGTTATGAATCAGAGTCAGTTCAACCCCGGGGTTAACAAGGGCCAGACGCTCGAACTCGTGAATAATGTTGCTCATTTCAACCGAATCCTTCTTCAGGAACTTGCGGCGGGCCGGGACGTTGAAAAACAGGTTCCTGACCATTATGTTCGAGCCTTTGCCGCATGCTTCGGGCTGCTGGCTCTCAACCTGCGAGCCATTGATTATCAAGCGTGTGCCAACGTTATCGCCACTTCGCATGGTTCGCATGTCAACCTGGCTGACGGCGCAAATCGACGCCAGCGCCTCGCCGCGGAAACCCATGGTGTGGAGCGAGAAAAGATCGTCGGCACGGCGGATTTTCGATGTTGAATGGCGCTCAAACGCCAGGCGCGCATCAGTGGGGCTCATGCCGCAACCGTTGTCAACCACCTGCACCAGCGAGCGCCCCGCATCCTTAATTATAACCTGGATTTCAGTCGCTCCGGCATCCACGGCATTTTCAACCAGCTCCTTGACCACCGACGCAGGCCGTTGAATAACCTCGCCGGCAGCAATCTGATTCGCAACAGAGTCCGGAAGCAGCTTGATAACATCGCTCATAGTAACCGCAAATTTACGATTTTTTTGCGATATAAAAAAATTTGGCAATGTCGGTGAACCTTTTGCCGCCGCGAGGTGTTATAATAGCGTAAAGCGACTCAGAGAGAGCTTTACTTCATGTGTGAATGATTGTGATAATGATTGGTTTATTATTCGACGAGGAATGACTGCGACAGCCATTCCTCGCCTGCATTTTCACAGCTCACAATCCCTTCAAGGCGATTGTTTAACCACGCCTCATTGAATATTGTGATTCCACCATTATTCACATGTTACCAGCCATCAAAAAGCATGTTTAAAGGGTAATAGTTTTTCCGCGATGCACTCCGAGCAGGCGCGACGATAAGTCGCGACACGCTTCATCCATCGACTCAACGTCGGTTGCCGTTTGAACATTTGCCGCTTTATCGACTTTTGCCGTTTCGACATTCAAAATTTTGGCAACAATTAAAATATGATTTCCATCAAGTTTGGCAAGTTCAGGAATGAGAATAAACTCCGCTCCGGTCATCTCGCCCAAACGCTTGATGTCTTTATCGCTGACCAGCCCGGTGCGCTGAAACTCGTGCTCGCCTAAAATCGAACCCACATCTACACGGTCGTAACCCTCGTAGCCGGGCGTTGCGGTAATTTCTGCGGTGAGCTTACTGCGCACCATCAGTTTAACACCATACGGAACTGTGCCCTCCTTATCAACAGTTTCAAGGATAGCAACACGTTTTGCAGAGTTCACCTGCGCAAAAGCAGGCATAGTACTGACAAAGATAATCAAAGATACTAAAAGTTTAGTTTTCATTTTATTTCGTAAATATTAGAATAGTTCAAGTATAAAAGCTGATTATTTATATTTAGCGCCAATATATTCGCCATTTGGTGAATAAAGCACCCATCTTCCTACTTTTTTATTATCTTCATATTGCCCTTTTTCATAACGGCCATTCGGGTGATATAATACTGCATCGCCGGTTTGTTTACCATCAATATAATATCCCACCTCATAGTCACCATCATTCCAATAATATATTCCTTTACCATGAAATTCAGCATGCTTAGATCCGCCCGCATATCGCGACCCATTATTCCACACCGTCGTGCCGGAACCATGTTTACACCCACCGAGCCTGTCGCCGTCGTGATATGCACGGTCTA
>WFLX010014467.1_pt1 | contig 10665 bp, 11 predicted proteins | sample 4967041 | NCBI WGS metagenome assembly WFLX01 (sample SAMN12857096, study PRJNA449069) | gut metagenome | isolation source: stool from male and female vole | host: Microtus ochrogaster | place: USA:Florida | collected 2017
TAGCTGAAAAAGAGCAACCACAGAGAGGCCTGAACGCACACACAGAGCGTACACCACTTATGGGCGCGGAACTTCTGATACCATATGCTCCAGAACGTGAACGGCAGACAACATACATTGCACAGAGCCAGCCACGGAAGCATGTCGGGGAGGAGCAGCAGGGTGATAAGGCTCACCGAGAAGTAGGCGAAACCCACTTCGCTCCAACCGAAAAGNCCGAAAAACTTCGAGGCNTTCATCTCAAGGATAGAATCGCAACCNCCATCCTGAAGCACNTTGCACACTCGGTCGGCCGCAGGGTTGTGAATCTTCAGCGACTTCTGCACGAGGAGATAGGTAAAGTACANTCCNGCAATATCAATCGCCGCCACGAGTATGGTAGAGACGTGACGGTAGAGNCCGTTGACAATAAANAGATAAGCGAAGAGAATAAGGCATGAGGCCGCCAATACCCACTTCTTGGCCCGCATGAAGAAATCAATGCGGGCATGGACTGCATAGTCAGGCTCCGAGGCATTTTCGGCGGGATAGGAGAGAACTACGGTGCCGTCCCAAGCCTCCTTAAATTCATCGGCNGGNACCTTTTCATCCACTCCCAGCGAGCGGTAGCTGACNGTGTCGCNGTCAATGCCGGTCACTATCACGAAGCCTGCCGGAGTAGAGGCGAGAAACGGCGGAGTGATCTTAGCCAACTCGCTTTTATCGCTCAACCTGTAGCCCTCGGATTTCACACCGTACTCTTCAAGCAATTTCGTGAAGCCGTAGAGGGTGTGAAACGGCATCTCGTTGAGACGTTGCGAGGTATAGCTCTCGGTGTGGGGCACACCGAGAGCCGAGAGATAATCGTTGATCAGCAGGGGTGAACGTGATTGCATGACNGTAGCTTATTACATGAACGACTGAATCTTATCGAGGAGGAACTGACCGTCCATTTCTCCGCTTTCGCGCCATACTTGCTTGCCGNCGCGATAGATGATAAATGTAGGCGTACCGGTGATTTTCTCTACGTCGGCCAGATGAGCGTTTTTGTCAATATCGAGCTGATATACGTCGACCTGTCCGGCCAGAAGTTCTTTGATCTGCTCTACTACGGGGGCCATTGCCTGACAGTGACCGCACCATGTTGCGAAAAATTCTACAAGTACCACAGGAGTGGTTTTGATAGCGTCAGTGTAGTTCATAATGATATGTTTTTTTAGTTTGTTTTCATTTTATAGATATAACAATCCGCCGGAAGCAAAGTTTTTATCCACACGCTTGACAATGCCGTGAAAAATGTGTAATTTTACAAAAAATGTAATAACGCTATGATTGACAACAAATGTCGCGGCGCGCTTGTGGGCGGAGCCGCCGGAGATGCCCTCGGTTACGAGGTGGAATTTATGAGCCTTAACGCAATCCGTCGCCGTTTCGGTGACGGTGGTATCAAGCGATATGAATATGATGCCACGGGNNTGGCGCTGTTTTCTGACGANACGCAGATGACCATTTTCACCCTCGAAGGACTGATGAACTGNTATNTGANATGTGACAANCCNTCGGTNNCCGACTTTCTCGAAGCAATCCGCAAATCATATCTTGACTGGTATGAAACGCAATCGTCCCGGCCCAAGGCTTTGTCAGGGTCGTGGCTTTCGCATCTTCGACCGCTGTGGTCGCGACGCGCTCCCGGAATGACCTGCTTGGGTGCTCTTGAAAGTTTGAAGTGCGGCTACGAGGTTCATAATAATTCCAAAGGTTGCGGCGGAGTGATGCGCGTGGCTCCCATAGGTATTTTTGCCGCGATACANCCTGAATTGCTTAGCGAAAAAGATACTGCCCGACTTGCCGGGGCAGCTGCCGAAATCACCCATTGCCACAACGCGAGCACCCTTGCTTCAGCCCTTCTTGCCCTCGTAGTGCGCCGCTGTATTTTACAGAGCGGTGAGTTTGAGGAAATAGTAAATAGGAGTCTTGATATACTCGATGAGGTATATACTGAAGCACCTAAGGCCCGCGATGATTTCAGAAAGATGATAGTCTCGGCCATGAATCTGGCCAAGAGCGATATNCCCGANGCCGATGCNATCAAGATGACAGGCGAGGGATGGGTAGGCGACGAGGCTATCGCCGTGGCTGTATATNGCGTGNTGCGNCATGCCGACGATTTCGAGGCATGTATCGTNGCTGCGGTCAATCACGACGGCGACAGNGATTCCACGGGCGCCGTTGCGGGTAATATCATAGGTGCGATCGCGGGCTACGATGCTATTCCGGAGTGTTTCAAGGAGAAGCTCGAACTCGCGCCTGTACTCGTCTCGCTGGCCGATGATATGGTTGCCGATAAGGATAATGAGCGGCTCGCCGAAAGATATGTGAACCACCGCCCCGACTCAAGCGTTGAAGTTTCGTATCTCATTTAAAGAATGTCAAAACTATGGAAGAAAGAAACGAAGCTTATCAAAATATCGTCACCCGCAAGAGTATACGTCTTTACAGTGATGAACCCGTGAGTGCCGCCGATACCGATGCCCTGCTCCACGCAGGAATGAGTGCGCCTACGGGCGTCAACCGTCAGCCTTGGGAATTTATTGCTGTGGATGATGCGGCTGTTAAAGAGCGTCTGGCCGAAGCATTGCCTTACGCCAAGATGGCAGCTCACGCTCCGCTGGTAATAGTGGTGTGCGGCAACAGTGAAAGATTTCTTGAAGGCGACGATGCCACGCTGTGGGTGCAGGATGTGTCGGCCGCGTCAGAAAATATACTCCTTGCCGCTCATGCCTTGGGGCTCGGTGCCGTGTGGACCTGTCTTTATCCCCATGTTGATCGCATGAAGGCTGCGGCTGAAATACTTAATATCCCCGAGGGTGTCGTCCCGTTCAGCCTTATTCCTGTAGGTCATCCGCGCACTGAGCAGCAGAAGCCCATGGATAAATGGAAGCCTGAACGGGTACACCGTAATCAATATTGATTATTTCCCGGCCGCATGCTCGCGGCCCTGAAGAATGATTCTGACGAAAGACTCGGGGAGTCTTACGTTGTATAAGTCAAGAGCCTCGTCGAAAAGCGGGGCTATTTCTTCATCGGTAAACCCGGCTATGCCGCAACCTATGCGGGTGACGTAGAAAGTATTCTGGTCACATTCGCGGGCGTAGTCGATGAAGTCATCCACATAAGGCTTGATAGTCTCCACGCCTCCCTGCATAGTGGGGATGGCGTAGGACTGCCCTTGCGGTCCCACACCGTTTCCCCACTCTGCGCCGAAGCGTTCATAGGCTACCCGCGCGGCGCCTCCGGCATGCATACCCTGAAGGTTGCTGCCGAAGACAAATACGTCGTCGCGGTCAAGTTTGGTAATATTTTCGGGAGTGAATTTCATAATTTCATTTTGATTATCTCACTACTATCTTCTTTCCGCCGCGGATATAGATACCGGGCACGGTGATGCGGTCGACGCGCATACCCTGGAGATTGTAGACGGGANCATCGGTGTCGTCAGCGTCGGTAGATATAGTCTCGATGCCGGTGACATTGTCTTGCTTGGCTACGTTGGGATTAGCGGCGTAGACCACAGCGGGGTCAAATGAAAGGTGAGGAGGCTGGTTGTAGCAGCAGTTTTGGTTCACGACCTGCACGCGATAGTTGGGGTCGTCCATCAGGTGAGGTATACGGTAGTCAGAGGTGTAGCTTGTGGCGTTGATGAGAAGCTCGAAAGTGCTTTCGTCCCANAGCACGAGCTCTTCGCNCCAGTCGCCGAGCAGGTCGCCGAGCACGCAGGGATTATACTTGGAGCTGTTGTTGAGCTTTCCTACGGTATAGTTGGTCTTGTTGACCTGAAGGCGCCAGAAACCGCCGGCTTCGGGATTCCACTTTGCGAGGCAGCTCTTGTCATAATGCTCGTCGTAGAGGNCNCCGTCNCAGTAGATGCGATTGTNCNTCGAACCGCCGCCACCGGGATTCNNGCCGTCGGTGTAGCGCTCGCCGGTGAGACAGTCGTGCAGACCGGGGTCAGANCTGTGAGAATACTGCGAAGCACTCTTGGAAGAGTCGAAGTGACCTATCACGCCGCGGCCGGTATCGCCTGAGGCTGTCTGATGATAGATGAGGGTACCTGTAGCGGCATCGCGCAGGTCACAGCCGTAAGGACTGTCCTCATGCACCATGAACACCTCAAGGCCGGGACGGTCAGGGAGGAAGTCGCCGAGATGGAGAGCGTCGCCATGCTTCAGGCCGGTGCGGTAGAGAAGGCTGCCGTCGTGGTCGAGAGCTGCCGAACCGTAGACTATTTCCTGCTTGCCGTCGCCATCGCAGTCACCCACCGAAATCCAGTGGGCACCTTCGCCCCACAGGCCCTTGCCGCTCTGGGTATTGCGGCTCACCCAGCGCTCCTTGAGCGTGGTGCCGTCCCAGTCGTANGCTGCCACAAAAGCGCCCGAATAGTAGCCGCGGGCGAAGATGGGGCTGGGGTTGTGGTCATAGCCGTCGAGGTAAGCGAGGGCGGCGAGATAGCGCTCAGAACGATTCTGATTGCTGTCGCCCCAGTAGCTCTTGCCGGCTTCGTAATCAGTGTGATAGGGGATAGTGGCGAGTTCGCCGCCGGTNAGTCCGTCAAACACGGTGATGTATTCCGGACCNTGATCCTGCTTGCCGCGNCCGTTGAGAAGATTCTCCTCGGGGTCATCGTCGCCGAGCAATACGTAGTTGCCCTCGCCNTCGATAGTACCGGGGGCTGTCTTCATCATAAATTCTCCATAGCCGTCACCGTCNAAGTCCCATGCTATGAACTGCATGGTGTGGGCGCTGGTGAAGAAATTGGGGCCNGCGTCGATGCGCCAGAGCTGAGTGCCGTCGAGCTTGTAGCAATCGAAATAAGCGGGTGAGGTGGCGCCGGTGCTTGCGGCATCTTTTTCATTGGAAGGTGACCACTTCAGGATGATTTCATACTCGCCGTCGCCGTCCATATCGCAGTAGCTTGCATCGTTGGGCGTATAGGAAGCGCCGTCGCGGTCAGCGGGACGATTGGTGGGGATGCGGAATACCTGATTATCCCAGGTCTTGCCGCTCACCTCGGTCTCGATGAGCTGTCCTGCCGCATTGAAAGTTTCGAGGCGATAGAAGTCGTCGGCTGAGCCGCCGAGGTCATTGAAGTTGGTGCGGTCGATGATGTAGAGGCCGTCGTTGAGGAGCACATCCTGCACGTCGGCCGAGGTGCCGCGATACAGGCGATATTTCACGCCATAGCCGTCGGCCTCGCGGTGACGCCACGATACGAGGTTGCCGGTGCCCATTCCGGCGCCGGAGAGGCTGAGCGACATCAGGCCGCGGTTGAGCGGCTTGGCCTCAGGCTTCGGACCGCGATTTGTCACGGTGAAGCGCACGCTGAAATTCATCACCTCGGCATTGTCGCGGAGTATGGTGACGGTAGCCTTGCGGTTGTCGTAGCGGAGCTCGTGGGTATACCCGGCCACGGTGGTTACGTTGAAATCATCAGGCTCGCCGAAAAGTTTGGTTTTATAAGCGGCAGTCTCGCCGTTTTTAAGATTGGCCGCGAGGGGAAGCAGTTCGATAGTGGAGGGCTGGCCGAGTTTGGTGGCACCGGTGCAGGTAAACCCGGTGACAAATTGCTTGGCATCATAAATCTCCTCGTCGAGCGCACCCTTGATGGTCACGTTGCGGAAGCCTATTTCCTTGGGCGAACTGTTGTCGACGCCATTGATATTCATGATGTAGAGCGTGATCGAGAAAGGCTGTCCGTCGGCCATCACGTCGGCAAAGCTGTAATCGTGGTGGCTGTAGCCGGTAGAGTTGGACGACGTGATTTTATTGCGAAGGGGAGAGATGCCCGTAGCGACGGCAACGTCGGAAGCCGAGCCGATAGTGTAATATACATCCACCGCGCCGGCATCAGTGCCGATCTTCACGGCGTCAAACGATACGGCGGTGGGCTTGAACGAGTGACCCGCAGCGGGAGTGACGGTGAAAGTCACGCAGTGGCCGGCGGTCTTAGCCGTTACTTTGGTGGCGGGCTTCAGAGCGGTAAACGAAGGGGTGTAGTCCACGGCATCATAGCCGGTGTCGGCACCCGAGCGCGACAGAGCGCGCACCTCGCTGATTTTATCGCCGCGGGTGAAAGAGGTTGTCACGAGAGATGTGGCCGATGCGCTGCCGTCGACGGTGCAAGCCTGAAGATTGTCAGGGTTGCTGAACTCCCATGTAGCGGTGACTGATTCGGCCATGACTCCGAGCGGCGCTATCATGGCCGCTATCAGAGCAAGATAAGCTTTTTTCATTGACAGGATTAGATTTAATGTTACGTTTCTTTGGTGGCAAAGGTACGAAATTACTTCAAGTTTAGCAAGTTAAAGTGAATATTTGGAGATGAGGGGCGAAAGTTGTAAATTTGCGGAAAGAAAAAAAGCAAACCATAAGCATGTACTACGTAACCAAACGCATGGAAATCGCCGGGTCTCACCGACTTAACCTTTCCTACGAGAGCCGCTGCGAAAATCTTCACGGTCACAACTGGATAGTGACCGTGTACTGCCGTGCCCGCGAGCTGAACCAAGACGGTATGGTGGTGGATTTCAAGCACGTAAAGGATAAGGTGCACGGCTATCTCGACCACGGAAATTTCAATGACCTGCTGCCTTTCAATCCCACGGCCGAAAATATCGCCCGCTGGATTGCCGATCAGATTCCTGAGTGCTACAAGGTGTCGGTGCAGGAGTCGGAGGGCAACGTGGCGATATATTGCAAGGACGATTGCGACAGCGAGTGCTTATGAAAGTCAACGAGATATTTTACTCGCTGCAAGGCGAAGGCCGCTTTACGGGTACGCCGGCCGTATTTATACGCCTGAGCGGTTGCAACCTGCGGTGTGATTTCTGTGATACTGCCCATAAAGACGGAGTGGAGATGACCGAGGAGGAAATCGCTGCCGAGGCTTCGCGCTATCCGGCCTCACATGTAGTGATTACAGGGGGCGAGCCCACGCTGCAACTCAATGATCGTCTGGTAAACCTGCTTCACGAATCGGGAAAATTTGTGCAGATAGAGACCAACGGTACCCGCAAACTCAGCGGTGAGCTCGACACTCTGCTCGACTGGGTGACGGTATCTCCTAAATATGGTAAAATTCCTGAGATACAGCGTATCGACGAACTGAAAGTTGTCTTTGACCTTGACCATATCGAATATATTGAAGCACTAAGCGAGGTGAAGACACGCAGAGATGACAATTATTTCCTTCAGCCTTGCGACCGCGATGAGGAGTTTAACGCCCGTAACCTGCCGGCTTGTATCGACTATATACTGTCGCATCCCAAGTGGCGTCTCTCGCTCCAGACCCACAAGCTCCTCGATATCCGCTGAAGTGTAAACCATCGTGGGTGATAGGTTGTTAAAAATTAAAAATACTTATTACTCATGAATATAATAGAAGCAATGAAAGAGCGCCGCTCAGTGCGCAATTTTTCCGGTGAAGCTCTCTCGGCCTCGCAGGTCGAGCTGATGAATAAAGCAATCGAAGAATCATTCAGCCCCTTTGGAGGCAAGCTGACGATACTGCTCCGCCAGTTTGACCTCAAGGAGGGTTACAAACCGAGCACCTACGGCATGATAAAAGGTGCGGTGGATTTCTTCCTCCTCGGCATAGGCGATGACGAGGTCTCGGCTCTTACGGCAGGATTTCAGTTTGAACAGGTGGTATTGAAGGCATGGCAAGCCGGGTTAGGCACATGCTGGATAGCTGCTACATTCAAGGGCTCGGATTTTGATAAAGGCATTGACTGGCCCGAGGGTGAGGAGCTGAAAATCATCTGCCCCGTGGGTGAAAGCGCCGGGTTGTCGATGCGCGAGAAGCTTGTAAGATTCACCATTGGCAGCAAGAACCGCAAGGCATTTGACGACCTCTTTTTCTACGGAGATTTCTCTCACCCTGTCCCCGCCGACAATCGCTTCCGTGAAGCGCTCGAAATGCTCCGGCTCGCCCCTTCGGCTACAAATACTCAGCCCTGGCGCGCGCTGGTCGACGGTGATACTGTGCATTTCTACACCAAGACGGCGAGCCCCATCAACATACTCAACTGCGGTATAGGAATGTGTCACTTCTACGAGACNGAGCGATACTATGGTCGCGAGGGAAAATTTGAGAAACTTCCCGCTCCAGNCGCTCCCGCCGGCTGGACCTACCTCGAAAGCTTTCATTAATTAGTAATTAGCAATTAGTAATTAGTAATTTTTGGGGTTGTTGTTAAGGTCTTTAACGACCTTAAGGGCCTTAGTGACCTTACTTTTGAGCTAAAAATCTTTTAAATTTATTTTAACATTACTAAAATATTATTTACCTTTNCAGCGGAAATNCAANCCTNGNGTGGCGTNTCCNCTTAATAANTCTTANTCATNNNTTTTCTAATTTCAAAAAAGATTATGAAAAAGTTTTTTGTAATGGCTATCATGGCTATCATGGCAGTTGCTGCTTCAGCTCAGGTGTATGTAGGTGGCTCACTCGGCTATACCCACACTAAGTATGACGAAGGCAACGCTGACGTATTCACTTTCGCTCCTGAAGTAGGTTACAACCTCAACTCTACCTGGGCTGTGGGTGGTTCGATCAACTATACCTGGACCAAGGATGTAAGCAACAGCTTCTACATTAAACCTTACGCTCGCTTCACTTTCTTCCACAGCGAACTCGTCAATCTCTTCGTTGACGGTGGCTTTAACCTGGGTATCGACGCTCCCAAGCACGGCGACAGCGAGACTATCTGGGGTATCGGCTTCACTCCCGGTCTTCAGCTCAACCTCAACAAGAAGTTCAGCCTCGTGTCTCACATCGGCTTCCTCGGTTACAAGGATCTCGGCGAGACCGGCGGCAAGGTTTACGGCCTCAACATCTCTAACGCTCTTACCTTCGGTTTCTACTACAACTTCTGATTCCGGAATTAAGATCTAAACGAAATAATGCGTGGCGTCAACCCTCTGAGGGGCAGGCGCCACGCAATTCTTTTCTACTATCCCGTCAAGCCTTAGGCTCCATGTGGATGGTGACGATAGTGCCGGTGCCATATTCCTGCTTGAGCTTGCGCTCGGCTGCGGTGGCCTTTTCGTGGGCTGAGCGGAGCGATTGGTTGCCGTCCATAAGCGCGTGGAGGTCTACGGCGATATTGTTGCCTATGCGGCGGGTGCGCAGTTTGTGAACTGAATCTATGCCCTCGATCGATTTCACAATTTCCACTATGCGGTTTTCCTGACTCTCGGGAAGCGACGCTTCAAGAAGTTCGTCGATACACGGCTTTATTATATCATATCCGCTCTTGACGATAAATATGCTCACGAGGATGGCCGCAATAGGGTCGAGGATGCGCATCTTCTCGCCCAGAAACATAGCTCCCGCGATACCCATGAGAGTGCCTATCGACGAAATGGCGTCGCTGCGGTGGTGCCAGGCGTTGGCCTTCACCGCCATGGAATTTAGCTTCTCGCCCCACCGCGCCGTGTAGCGGTAGAGCCACTCCTTAACCACTATGGAGACCACGGCTATGATGAGCGCTATCATTCCCGGCCGCTCCGGCATCTTGCCGTGAGCCGCGGCGATGACCTTCTCTATGCCGCCCACGCCCAGGGCAATACCCGCGCCCACGAGTATCAGGCCGATAATCAGCGTGGCCAAGGTCTCAAATTTTCCGTGGCCGTAGTCGTGACTCTTGTCACGCGGTTTGCCNGAAATCTTTACGAAAACCAGCACTATGACGTCTGANACGAAANCGCTCAGCGAGTGTACGGCGTCGGCTACCATGGCCGAACTCCTTCCCATGAATCCCGCAAGGAATTTCAACACGATAAGCACGGCATTGGCCACCGAGCCCACCAGTGTAACTTTATATATCTGCTTTTCCCTCGTTTCCATAATTATTTTTCGTAAAGATAGTGGTAATATATCAGATAAACAAATAAGAGGGGCAGTTGTTAAATTTCGGCCATGCAACGATTGATTTAAGCCGAAAAATCACTACCTTTGCAGCGCAATTCATAAAGAGTTGCCCGAAAAATGACTCATAGAAATCATCACATCCCGGTGCGCGCGGTGTGCGTAAGAAACTGGGGCTTTCTTGAAAACTGGAAGAGCACGGCCTCTATGTGAGGCGACAGGCGGACGTAGCTTCCGCCCGGCGGCAGGATGACCTGATTCCACCGCATTAGTTCTTCATTTACAATCACTTATTACATTTTTTTTACAGATGAACAATCTTCGATTGCTCACAGGGCTGCTTGCCGCGGCTCTGTCGGGCGGCGGAGTGTGCGCCTACGGCCAGACTGTGGTTACGCTTGAGGAAGTGTATGAGTCGGCCGAACGCAACAGCGCTCAGCTACGCCCGTATTTCACCGCCGATGAGGTGGCTGCCAAGGAGGTGGCCGAGGCACGAAGCGCCATGCTCCCTGACATCAATGCCACACTCTCACTCAGTTACATAGGCGACGGATTCACCACCCGCCGCAATTTCAGCGACTATCAGCGCGCTCCCATCCCGCACTTCGGCAATGGCCTTGCGCTATCGGTAAATCAACCCATGTATACCGGCGGAGCTATCACTGCCGGAGTGGAAATAGCCCGCGAGAAATCTACCGCCACGCGCCTCGCCACAGAGCTGCAGCGCGATAACCTCCGACTTCAGCTCACGGGATATT
>WFLX010000725.1_pt1 | contig 10663 bp, 7 predicted proteins | sample 4967041 | NCBI WGS metagenome assembly WFLX01 (sample SAMN12857096, study PRJNA449069) | gut metagenome | isolation source: stool from male and female vole | host: Microtus ochrogaster | place: USA:Florida | collected 2017
GGTTTCACCATTGACAAGCGCAATTAGGGAAAATTCAAATCCTTCTAAATAATCTTCAATGACTACACTATTTCCTTCCATCGCAAAAGCGATCTCTAAAGCTTCAAGGGCTTCTTCTTCACGCATGGCAACGGTGACCCCTTTGCCCGCTTTTAAGCCATTTTCTTTGATGACAATGGGGGCACCATGNNCTTTTACATACTCAATGGCAGGCTGAAGNNCNTCAAAGGTTTGATAACTNGCGGTAGGAATGCCATACTTTTTCATCAAGCCTTTCGCAAAATCTTTGGAGGATTCCACTTGCGCGGCGGCTTGGGTTGGTCCAAAGACTTTAAGGCCCTGCTTGGCAAATTCATCGACGATTCCCGCTGCTAAAGCATTTTCGGGTCCGACGATGGTCAAATCGATCTGGTGATCTTTGGCAAATTGAGCTAAGCCTTGAATGTCACTATCACTAATGGGCACTAAAGTNGCGATTTGGGCCATGCCTGGATTTCCTGGGGCACAATATAAGGTTTCACACAAGGCGGATTGGGATGCGGCTTTGGCTAAAGCATGTTCCCGTCCGCCTTTTCCAACGACAAGAATATTCATAATGAGAAAGGGAAAAAGCGCGTGCTTTTCNCCCTTTTCCTCCTTTCTTGAAAAAAAGTCCTCTCGTTTAAAGATGAAAGAGAGGACAAACCTTTCCTTATATTTTAAGGAAAGAAAAGCTTAGTGTTTGAAGTGACGCACCCCGGTGAAGACCATTGCAATGCCATTTTTGTTGCATTCTTCAATGCTTAAGGCATCTTTGATGGATCCTCCTGGTTGAATGATAGCCGTCACGCCAGCTTTCGCTGCTTCTTCTACTGTATCGGGCATGGGGAAGAAGGCATCCGAGGCCATCACACTGCCTTTGGCTTTTTCACCAGCTTGTTCAATGGCAATTTTGGCCGCTCCTACACGATTCATCTGTCCTGCTCCGACGCCGATGGTTTGATCGTCTTTAACTAACACAATCGCGTTGGATTTCACGTGTTTGACTACATTCCAACCAAACAACAGCTGTTTCAATTCCTCTTCGGTTGGTTTGCGATCCGTTGGGCAAGTGAGTTCTTCTACCAAGACTTGATGAGTATCCATGTCTTGAACCAACAAGCCATCGTTGACATTGGTGTATTTGAGCGTGGTGTTAGGAGCCAATGTGGTATCCAGCTCTAAAAGGCGAATGTTTTTCTTACGCGTTAAAATGTCTAAAGCCTCTTCATCAAAGGCGGGAGCAATCACAATCTCTAAGAAAATTTTAGAAAGTTTTTCGGCCAACTCAGCATCCACNGGTTCNTTGAGGGCCACAATGCCNCCAAAAATGGAGACTGGATCGGCATCGTAGGCTTTATCCCAAGCCTCGTTAATGGTNTTTCCAATGCCCACGCCACAAGGATTCATATGTTTTAATCCCACTGCTGCAGGTTGGCCTTCAAATTCCTTTAACACTTCAATGGCGGCATTGCCATCTTGGATGTTGTTGTAGGAAAGCTCTTTGCCATGGAGTTGTTTGGCATTGGCCAAAGAATATTTGGGATTCATGCCTTTGTAGAAAGCCGCTTGTTGATGGGGGTTTTCTCCATAGCGCAAATCTTGAACCTTATCAAAGGTAATGGTCAAACTTTCAGGGAATTGCTCATCCGTTTTCTTGGTCAAGTAGTCAGCAATCATCGCATCATAGCGCGCGGTATGGCGGAAGACTTTAGCGGCCAAATGTTCGCGGGTGTCCAAAGTGGTTTGGCCAAGATTTTGAATTTCNTNTAANACTTTTTCATAATCGTTGGGATCGCAGATCACCGGAATGAAGCGATAGTTTTTAGCCGCGGAGCGCAACATGCTTGGCCCACCGATATCGATGTTTTCGATGATTTCTTCATGGCTGACGCCCTCTTTTTGTACTGTTTCTTTAAAGGGATATAAGTTGACGCATACCAAATCGATATTATCAATGCCAAGTTCTTCAATTTGACGAACGTGATCGGGATTGTCGCGCACGCAAAGCAACGCCCCATGCACCCGAGGATGCAAGGTTTTTACGCGTCCATCCATGATTTCCGGAAAGCCGGTGACATCGGAAATGGAAATGGTCGCTATTCCATCGTTTTCAAGGGCTTTGCGTGTTCCTCCTGTGGAAATGATTTCATAGCCTGCTTCTTGCAACCCTTTGGCAAAATCGCTTAGGCCCGTTTTATCCGATACACTGATCAATGCTCTTTTCATTCAAATCTCCTTTCTTACTCTTTGTTTTCTTGTAGACAAGCGATGGCTTGATTGATGCCGCGATAAAAGAGATCGTACTCTTTGGCATGAACCGCTTGTTCGAGTTCTTCCAAACTCCACGATGGGTCGATATCGACTGGCTCTTGAATGATTACAGGACCGGTATCGACTCCTTCATCGATGTAATGCACCGTCACGCCGGTTTGCGCGACTTTGGCCTCATACGCATCCAAAATGGCATGCGCGCCTGGAAAATTAGGCAACAAGGCGGGGTGTAAATTGACAATTCGCTCAGGATAGGCCTCTAAAAGAGTCGGGCCTACGATTCGCATATAGCCAGATAAAATGATGAGTTCTACGCCTTGTTCTTGTAGCCATTTGGCGACATCCTTTTCGAAGGCGGCTTTGTTTTCGTAGTCTTTGGGGACAAAACAGCGGGCAGCGATTCCATAGTCCTTAGCTTTTTGAAGGGCTTTGGCTTGAGGCTTATCGCTGACCAAACAAATCAGTTCAGCCTGCAATTTCCCCTCTTTTTCTTTAGCCACTAACGCATCAAAGTTGGTGCCTGTTCCAGAAGCAAATACGGCTGCTTTCATGAAACGAGTTCAACCTTTCCAGAAGGAGTCACTTCGCCAATGATGTAGCTGTCTTGACCAGCCGCTTTTAAAACNTCTTGNGCCTTTTGCACATCCTGAGGATCCAAAGCCATGACATAGCCAATGCCCATATTGAAGACGTTATACATTTCCTGATCACTGATGTGGGAATGGTTTTGAATAAAGTCAAAGATGGCTGGTCTTGGAAAGGAGGTGATATCGACTTTTACTCCAAGGCCTTCGGGCAGCATTCTTGGAATGTTTTCAAAAAAGCCACCGCCAGTGATATGCGCCATACCATGGACATCGACTTCGTTTAAAAGCGCTTTGACGGGTTTAACATAAATCGTCGTAGGGGTTAATAACACATCCCCAAGACGCTGGTTGTCGAGTTCTTCAAAGGTATCCTTGGGATTGAGATGATTGTCTTTAAAGAGTACTTTGCGTACCAAGGAAAATCCATTGGAGTGAACCCCAGAGGAAGGAAGACCCACTAAGATGTCCCCTTCTTTCACCTTTTGGTTGGTTAACAATTTGTCACGATCCACTCCACCCACACAAAAGCCGGCTAAATCGTAATGATGGACATCGTACATATCGGGCATTTCCGCTGTTTCCCCACCGATTAAGGCACATTCGCTTTGTACACAGCCATCCGCTACGCCTTTTACAATGGCTTCAATGACTTCTGGATGATTTTTGCCCACGGCAATGTAGTCAAGGAAAAAGAGCGGTGCTGCGCCTTGAACGATGACATCGTTTACACACATCGCTACGGCATCGATCCCGATGGTGTCGTGCTTATCCATTTCAAAGGCCATCATCAATTTGGTGCCTACGCCATCGGTGCCCGATACCAAAATGGGATCTTGCAAACCAGCGGCTTTGACATCAAACATGCCGCCAAAGGCGCCAATGGAATCCATTGCTCCTGGTACTTTGGTTCTTGCTACGTGGGATTTAATGCGGCGGACACTGTCGTAGCCCGCTTCTAAATCCACACCAGCTGCTTTATATTGATCTGCCATGCATATTCTCTTTTCTTTTTATAAATTCGATTCCTCTTTGCCTTCGTGGGTAAAGAAGTGAACACCACTTTGGAAAATGTCTTGATCGCAATCCAAAGCGATGTTTTGGAAAAGGCCNTCTTCATAGCGNTCNGAATGGCCCATTTTCCCAAAAATCATGCCATCTTCCGATAAAATCCCTTCAATCGCTAACATGGAGCCGTTGNGATTGTGTTTGGGATCCATCGTCGGATTGCCTTCTTCATCGACATATTGAGTAGCGATTTGGCCATTGGCCGCTAAGGATTTTAACAAAGCGGGATCGGCCATGAATTTGCCTTCGCCATGGGAAATGGCCACCGCATGCACTTGNCCTGGNGTAAATTCTTGCAGCCAAGGNGAATGATTGGACGTAATGCGNGTGGTGGCGATGTGGGAAACGTGACGGTTAATGTCGTTGCGGAAAAGAGTAGCGAGTTCNTCGCCATCTTTGTCCAAATCGCCAAAGGGCAAGAGNCCTGATTTAACNAGCGCTTGAAATCCGTTGCAAATTCCAAGAATCAACCCTTCGTTAGCCCGCATGGTGTTGAGGGCCGCTTTGATTTTGGGATTGTGTAAGACGGAGACGATAAATTTACCCGACCCATCTGGTTCATCGCCAAGCGAAAAGCCACCAACCAACATAAAGATTTGTGCTTTTTCGATTTCTTTGGCCAAAGTATCAATGGATTGGCTTACATGATCGACATCCAAGTTATTAAAGACCACCGTATGGACTTCGGCTCCCGCGCGTTCAAAGCGGGCTTTGGTATCAAATTCACAGTTTTGNCCNGGGAAGACNGGAATNACGACNANNGGTTTTTCCACTTTNGTNTTGGCATAGCGTTTTTGNCCTTGATGAAGNGGTGTTTTTTCGGCNANCTCTTCGACTTCNNNNAAGCTACTGGCAAATTTGGGNTACAACTCTTCATANCGAGAGGTCCAAATTTCATAGGCTTCGCGAAGCGAAAGAATTTCATTGTTGACGCGTACCACTGGACGATCGCTTGTATACCCAAGCAACAACCAATTGGGGGCTTCAACAGGATCTTTGGTTTCGACCACTAGACTTCCTAGATTGAATCCACAAGGAGACATTCCTTCAGGCATATCGATTTCAAAACCAATGTTGTTGCCAAAAGCCATAATAGTCGCAGCAGCTTCCACTCCACCATCTTTTACGGGTCTTGCGGCCAATACATTACCCATCTGGTTTTGCTCCATCACACTTGTGAAATTGGCTTTGAGGACTTCATAGTTTGGCGAATGATCGGCTAACGGCTTATGGTAAACCAAATAAAGAGGATGACCACTGCCCTTTAAAGAGGAGCTAATGATGTTATCGGTATTTTCGGTGGTCACCGCAAAGGTAATAAGGGTTGGGGGAACGTGAAGGGTGTTAAACGTTCCCGACATGGAGTCTTTTCCCCCAATAGCAGGGGTTTCAAAAGCCATTTGGGCTTTTACCAGTCCCAATAACGCTTGTAAGGGATAGCCCCATTTGATGGGATCCTTGCCTAAGCGTTCAAAATACTCTTGATTGGACAAACGCGCCCTAAAGGGATTGGCCCCTAAGGCGGCCAATCGCGCTAGGGCTTCTACGACCGAATATTGCGCGCCAAGCCAAGGCGAAAAGCGAGAAAGNAAGGGNTCAAAACCATACGTCATTAAAGAACACGTTTTGGTAAAGCCATCCACNGGCAGTTTTTGGACCGAACCCACTTCGGGAGTGCGTTGGGTTTTGCCCCCAAAGGGCATCAAAACCGTGGATTTACCAATCGAGGCATCAAACATTTCCTGCAAACCGCTTTGATCGGCTACGTTGGCTTGACAAAGCGTCCAAGCTAAGGAGCCTACCGTATCGTCGGTAATCGGATCAAAAGCACTTTCCATAAAATAGCCAAAGGGATCGCATTGGGTTTCGCCAGGTTTGATGATGACATCGACCACTTGACGCACACCATTGGTGTCTAAAAACTTGCGGGACAAATCCACAATGGTTTTTCCCTTCCAGTTCATGACTAAGCGATCTTCTTCGCTAACGGTCGCTACTTGAATGGCCTCGAGGTTTTCCTTTTCGCATTCCTTTAAAAAGGCCTCTAAGTCTTCCTTCGCGATGCAAACCGCCATACGCTCTTGGCTTTCGGAAATGGCCAATTCGGTGCCATCCAAGCCCGTATATTTAACGGGGACGGCATCCAGATTGATGATCAAACCATCGGCCAATTCGCCAACAGCTACCGAAACTCCGCCTGCACCAAAGTCATTGGCTTTTTTGATGCACTTGGTCGCGGCTGGATTGCGAAATAAGCGTTGCAATTTGCGCTCCATCAAGGCATTTCCCTTTTGGACTTCCGAACTGCACGTATCCAAAGAGGTATCGTTGTGTTCTTTTGACGAACCAGTGGCTCCACCAATGCCATCGCGTCCAGTGGCTCCGCCGATGTAGACGATGACATCTCCTGGAGCGGGCTTTTCGCGTTTGACATGACTTTTGGGCGCTGCTCCCACAACGCCACCAACTTCCATGCGTTTGGCTACATAGCCAGGATCAAAGATTTCTTCGACATACGTCGTGGCTAAGCCGATTTGGTTTCCATAGGAGGAATACCCTTTGGCAGCGGTTTTGGAAATTTTGGATTGGGGCAATTTGTGTTCGAGCGTTTCACTTAAAGGAGCTGTAATATCGCCCGCTCCCGTAATACGCATCGCTTGATACACATAGCTACGGCCGGAAAGCGGATCGCGGATCGCTCCGCCAATGCACGTAGCGGCTCCACCAAAGGGTTCAATTTCGGTAGGATGGTTGTGCGTTTCGTTTTTAAACATCAAAAGCCANGGNTCTTTTTGNCCNTCGACTTCCACTTCAATNGAGCAAGCGTTGATTTCATCGCTCACTTCTTGATCGTCGAGTTTGCCGCGTTTGCGCAATACACGTCCAGCAATGGTGGCCAAATCCATTAAAGTAATGGGTTTGTTTTGACGACCCGCTTCATTGCGCAAATTCAAGTACAATTGCCAAGCCTCTTCAAGCTGTTCGTTAAAGGAATGATCTTCAAAGGCTACCGAGCGCAAAATGGTTTCAAAGGTTGTATGGCGGCAATGATCGGACCAATACGTATCGAGAACCCGAATCTCGGTCAGCGTGGGATTGCGCTTTTCTTCGTTTTGGAAGTAGTTTTGCACAAAAGCTAAGTCTTCTACCGACATCGCTAAGCCTAAATCGCTGGCCATCTTGGAAAGACCATCTTGGTCAAGCTCTAAAAATCCTTCTACGATGGGCACTTCATGGGCCGTAGCATTTTGTGAATCATCCAAAATGGCTAAATTTTTTTCTCTAGCTTCTACAGNGTTGANNATGTAATNNGAAATGNNTTNAAGCTNCTCTTNGCTTACATGANCCATNACCATCAAGGTCCCTGANTGAATGCNCACATCTTTTTTATTGTTTAAAAGCATCANGCACTGCATNGCCNAATCGGCNCGTTGATCGTANTGGCCTGGTAAGTATTCAAAAGCCAAGGCAGTTTTATCGGTTAAATCGGGCAAATCCACCACTTCATCAATGGCGGGTTCGGCTAAGACATGTTGTTCAAGTAGATCAATGTCTTCTTGGGTCGCATTAAAAATGTCATAAATGGCATACAACTCTAAAATAAAATCATCCGCCAAGTTTAAATCTCTTTTTAACGACTCTTCCAACGATTTGGCTTCAACTTGAAAACCAGGTTTCTTTTTAATGAGACGTCTTGTATCCATTTAGGCTTCCTCCAAATAGGATCCGGCCAATACGGTTTCTTTTTGGGTGTCTTTAAAGTTTTGTAGCGTTTGCGCGATTTTGGCATCGGATAAGGCTAAAATTTGTGCCGCTAAAATCGCCGCATTTTTGGCCCCCGCTTTGCCAATGGCCACAGTGGCCACAGGGACCCCAGAAGGCATTTGAACAGTGGATAAAAGCGAGTCCATCCCGCCTAAAGCGGAGGTTTGCATGGGGATGCCAATCACGGGCAAAATAGTGGAGCTTGCCAAAACACCAGCCAAGTGAGCCGCTCCTCCTGCCGCCGCAATGATCACTTTTACCCCATTTTTCGCCGCATTTTTGGATAAATCCAATACGGCATCGGGGGTGCGATGCGCGGATAAAATACGCACCTCATAAGGAATTTCAAAGGCTTTGAGCTGCTCCATGCAGCCTTCCATCGCAGGCAAATCGGAACGACTGCCCATCACGACGAGCACTGTAGTAGGTTCCATCTCGTTTCCTCTTTTTTCTTTCTTTTGGTAAGACGCTTTGAAAAGCGCGATTGTCTTTTGTCTAAGAACAAAAGAAGACCAAAAATTGCTCATGTCTCACAAGCAAAAAGGCGCACCGAGGCACGCCAAAAAGGGAGAAAAAGGAGTTGAAAAAAGCGCTTATTTTCCAAAATCGTTGCGTTTTCACCATCGTTCTACCTCCCCAAATCGGGCTTCTTTGTGTAGTTTCATCCTAGACAAATTACCCATTGTTTTCAATATTGGCTTTATGGAAACGCTTAGCTTTATTCTCACTCAACGTTTTGAAAGAACAAGTAAATTGAAAGCCTATTCGTAACTTGTTTCATTTTAGCAAGTCATTGCAAGAGCTAAGCGGGCCGATATAATGAAAGCGACACAAGATTCTTTAAAATGCTGTGTTCATCCCTNNTTNACCNCTCANAAAAGGAGAGTATATATGGAAGAAAAAGAAATGTTATATGAAGGCAAAGCCAAAAAGGTGTTTGCTACAAATGATCCAGATNTNGTNATTGTNGANTANAAAGACGATGCGACGGCCTTCAATGGNTTAAAAAAAGGCACCATTAAAGGCAANGGNGCCATCAACAACCGCATGANTAACTTTTTAATGAAGCGTNTNGAAGAAAANGGNATTCCTACNCACTTNGTNCAAGAAATCGACGATCGTCGTACGGCNGTNAAAAAAGTGGACATNATNCCTTTGGAAGTNATCATTCGCAACAAAGCNGCTGGTTCCTTTTCCAAACGGTTGGGCATTGCCGAAGGAACACCTCTTCTTTGTTCGACTTTAGAATTCAGCTACAAAGACGATGATTTAGGCGATCCTTTGATTAACTCCTATATGGCCAAGGCCATTGGCGCAGCGAGCCAAGAAGACATCGATCAAATTACCCAATATGCCTTTGCGGTCAATGAAGAGTTAAAAGCCTTCTTTGCCGAAATTGGCATTGAACTCATCGACTTCAAATTGGAATTTGGCAAAACAAGCGATGGAACCATCGTTTTAGCTGATGAAATTTCTCCTGATACTTGCCGCTATTGGGATTTAGCCACTGGAAAACATTTGGATAAAGACACCTTCCGTCGCGATTTAGGCGATCCAGAAGGAGCTTATCAAGAAGTCTTTGCACGCATGGGGTTTGATGCATGAGTCACGACGTTTACCAATCGCCCCTTTCTAGCCGCTATGCCTCCAAAGAAATGAAACATCTCTTTTCTGAAGAAAAGAAATTTCAAACGTGGCGCAAACTTTGGATTGCTTTAGCCGAAGCCGAACAGGAACTCGGCTTAGACATTAGCGATGAGCAAATTGCCCAGCTCAAAGAACACGCTACGGACATCAATTATGAAGAAGCCAAAGCTAGAGAGGCCATTGTCCGTCATGATGTCATGAGCCATGTGTACGCCTATGGTTTGCAAGCGCCCAAAGCCAAGGGCATCATTCACCTTGGAGCGACAAGTTGCTATGTAGGCGATAATACCGATTTAATCATCATGCATGAAGGCTTAGAACTTCTTCAAAGCAAGCTAGCCGCCGTGCTAGCCCGCTTAGAAGCCTTTGCCTTAGAATACAAAGACATGCCCGCTTTAGCCTTCACCCATTTTCAACCCGCGCAACCTACAACCGTAGGCAAACGAGCATCCTTATGGGCTCAGGATTTGGTGATGGATTATGAAGAAATTTCTTGGCTTTTAGCCAATAAAAAGCTTTTAGGCCAAAAAGGCACCACCGGAACCCAAGCCTCCTTTTTAGAACTTTTTGATGGCGATTCCAAAAAAGCCGCTCAAATTGATCAACTCATCTGCGAGAAAATGGGCTATGATCATTGGTTTGCGGTATCTGGCCAAACCTATCCCCGCAAATACGATACGCAAGTGTTGCATGCATTGGCAGGGATTGCGCAATCCGCTCATAAATTCAGCAATGATCTGCGCTTGTTGCAACACAAAAAGGAAATGGAAGAACCCTTTGAGAAAGGGCAAATTGGCTCTTCCGCCATGGCTTATAAGCGTAATCCTATGCGAAGCGAACGCATGGCCGCTTTGGCCAACTACATTTTGGCCGATACCATGAATCCCGCCATTACCGCCTCTACCCAATGGTTTGAGCGTACGTTGGATGATTCGGCCAATAAACGCATTGCGATTGCCGAAGCNTTNTTNGCCGCNGATGGNATNTTGGATTTGTANCTCAATATCACCGATGGTTTAGTGGTGTATCCCAAAGTNATTGAAGCCGACTTNCGCAAAGAGCTTCCTTTTATGGCNACGGAAAACATNATGATGGATGCTGTAAAAGCAGGGGGAGATCGCCAAGAGTTGCATGAAGCCATTCGTGTTCACTCCATGGAAGCGGCGAAGCAAGTTAAAGAACTCGGTTTGGAAAACGATCTTTTAGAGCGTATTGCCAAAGACAAGCGTTTCCCTCTTACTTTAGAAGAACGCGAAGCACGTATGAATCCTTCTATGTATGTGGGTAGAGCTCCTGAACAAACTCAA
>WFLX010368323.1_pt1 | contig 10662 bp, 5 predicted proteins | sample 4967041 | NCBI WGS metagenome assembly WFLX01 (sample SAMN12857096, study PRJNA449069) | gut metagenome | isolation source: stool from male and female vole | host: Microtus ochrogaster | place: USA:Florida | collected 2017
AATATCAGAGTGTAAGTATTATCAGAGTGTGATTGTTATCAGAGTGTGATCAATATGAGAGTGTGATTAATAAAGAAGGAGGTGGTTCATATCATGTCCTGCGAAAGGACGTAAGCCGGATTCCTTAAAGCCCATGGCATCGTAAACTTTGCGGGCTCGATCATTATCAATGTCGCATAGCAGGCCGAGAGGTTTTCCCTTGGCAGAGGCTTTCTCCTTGGCGTCAATGATCAGAGCTTTTGCAATTCCCCGGCCACGATAGGAGGGGAGTGTCATCAAAGTATCCAGATAGAATTCGTCTTTTTCTGTTTCACCGGGTAGCGCCTCAACCTCCTCAGGGGTGATACCCCAACCAAAAACGCTGTTTGCTTCTGTGAAAAAAGGACGGCGCAGCCGTTTCAGGTCAGCTCCGTCATAGCTTACACACACTCCCATCGGCAGCCCGTCGGCATCTCGGGCAATTCTGGAATTAAGATAAGAATATTGTGTGTCTTCACGGGCGGCGAGGCGCATGAACAGATCGTGTACATCCTGTCTGGTATTATTTTTACCGGCGAGGTGGTCGGTAAGATCGGGTCCTATAGCCTCGAGTATGGCATCCGCTATGAGTGATGCATCTCGAGGGGTAGCTGTTTCTATTGTCATAATGAGTTATTATTAAAGATTAAGGAAGCAGGTCAGAAAATTTGATTTTCCGACCTGCCTTCTGTTGATATAATGTAATTAGAGGTTGGGATTTATCTTGCTCCAGTCAGCTACGGGAGGAAGCACTCCCATAGATATTACCTCGTCACGCAGTTCGCACAGATGATGGTAGCTCTTCTCGAGTTCAGCTTCTTCAGCCGGAGTGCCACTGAAGGGTTTGGTCTCCACACCCTCTTTAGTAACGGTGGTTTCCATAGCCATCATAATGTTTTTGAACTTGTCGTTGTCAACGTATGTGCCGACAGGCCAACGGAACGGTTTGCCACCCATAGCGGCAGCAATCATTTCTATTGACAGATAAGAGGGGCTTTGGAAAGATGAGCGTCCGCGAAGGTCAATGATGTTTTTACCACCCTGGATGACTTTCTGCTTGATAGTTTCCCAAGCCTCGGCGGGAAGATCCTCAGTGCCGATGATAGTGTCGAGAGGTCGGCCGTCAACTTTAGTGGTTGAGGCGAACACAGCCATCTGCTCACCGTGGCCGCCATAGGTGCGGCAATTTTCAATTTTAGCAGCCGGAAGCTTGAAATATTTGACAAGCTGATCCTGGAGACGTGTGCTGTCGAGTGCAGCTAATGTAGCCACCTGAGAGGGCTTGAGACCCGAATAGATAAGAGTGATAAGGCCTGTGATGTCAGCCGGGTTGAAGATCACGACCACAAACTTGGCATCGGGGCAGTATTCCTTTATATTTTTACCAAACTCCTCAGCGATGGCAGCGTTGCCCTTGAGGAGGTCTTCGCGAGTCATGCCGGCTTTACGTGCGGCACCACCTGAAGACACAATATATTTAGCATCGGTGAAAGCCTCTTTGATGTCAGAGGTATAGGTGAGGTTTACTCCCTCGAAAGCACACTGATAGAGCTCCTCGGCCACACCTTCGAGCGCCGGGGCGAAAGGATCATACAGGCATACGTTGGGAGTGAGATGCATCATCAGGGCAGTCTGCGCCATGTTTGAGCCAATCATACCGGCTGCGCCGACGATAAGCAACTTGTCATTAGTAAGAAATTCCATGTTATCAATAAATTAGTTAATAGAAGTTATTTATGATTCGATAATCCGTATTTTTATTTTAACTGTCTGAATTTACTCTCTGAAGCGTAGAATCACGACTTATCTGAAAGTCTGATTGACCTTCTTTAGAGTTATAACAATTATGACGAAAGATAAGTGTAGTATTTAATAAAAAATATTATTTCTTATCCCTTATTAGCCTTGATGCAGGGAGATACCTTTTATCTTATAGCTTTAACACTATCGTCTCTATCTTGCTATCCGGCGCGTAAATTGTAAACATTATCTTGCAATAATAGCGAGAAATATACCGTTTATAAGAGAAATTTACCTTTTTTAAGAACTCGAATCCGAGTTTCCAAGCCACCCGTCTAATATATGTGATAAGAAAAACATCTCATATAATCGACAGGTAAACCTTCTAATCTGATAGTGATATGGATGTATTGATTTCGATATTACCGGTTGCTTTGCTTTTTGTGCTGATGCTTGGTCTGAAAGTGTCGGGTTGGAAAAGCGCGTTGATAACATTGATCATGACCGTGGTTTTGGGTCTATGGGTAGCTCCCGCTATCGGAATAGTGCCGGAAAGATTTGCGGAGGATTCAATTTACAGTGTGATGGGCATGAGTATAGTGGAGGGCACCTTGAAAGCGGTCTTCCCGATATTGCTCATAATACTGATGGCGATATACAGTTATAATGTCTTGGTAGAATCGAAAGCCATAGAGACTATCAAACGCCAATTTGCTTCCATTACAGATGACAAGGGCATCCTTGTGCTGATCATGGTATGGGGATTCGGCGGCCTTCTGGAGGGTATGGCAGGATTCGGTACAGCCGTTGCCATCCCTGCAGCCATATTGATAGGTTTAGGCTTCAAACCGGTGTTCTCGGCATTGGTAGCTTTGTTGGGTAACACTGTAGCCACAGGTTTCGGAGCTGTGGGAGTGCCCGTTATGACTTTATGCAATGAGATTTCAGNGGGAGGAGNGGCCGGAACCGTTACNCTTANTGAAGNTTCGGCGTTTGTGNTTNNTCAGNTGTCACCANNGTTTATACTGATACCANNTGTAATACTCATGCTCANCGATAAGAAAGCATGGTTGAAAAACATATTCATCGCAATTTGGACAGGAGTCATCTCATTAGGCGTGCAGTTGGTGTGTGCCGTAAATATGGGTGTGGAAACTCCGGCTATATTGGGGTCGGTGGCCGCTATCATAGCTCTTGTGGTTTACGCCCGTGTATTCTGCGGTAACAGGAAGGATAGGAAAACAGAAGGAAAGAATTCGCGGGGTGAACGCTTTGGAGCAGGGGCGACTCTGAGGGCATGGAGTGTTTACATATTCATATTAGTGTTCATACTGCTGAGCGGTTCCTTATGTCCACCTGTAAACAGCTTCCTGAAATCATGCCTTGTCACCTCTTTTGTAATTCCGGTGGTAGGTTCGAAGTTTTCCTTCGCTTGGATTGGTAATGCGGCCATGATGCTGTTTTTAGGAAGTGTAATCGGAGGGTATATACAGGGTCTGACCACGCGACAGCTTNTTGTGGTTTTGGCCCGGACAGTTGTTAATCTGAAGTTCACCACCATAACCATAATTTCATTGATATGTTTGGCATCCGTAATGAATTACAGTGGTATGATAGGTGCGTTAGCAGCCGGACTTGTGGCTTTATCGGGGTCGTTTTATCCATTTATCGCACCATTGGTGGGAGCNATCGGCACATTTGTGACCGGTTCGGATACCTCCTCCAACATACTGTTCGGTAAATTACAAGCCAATGTGGNGGGACAGTTAGGCATGCATGCCCGTACTACGATCATGGGTTTCAGCGGTTCGGAATCAGATTGGCTTGCAGCATCCAACACTTCGGGAGCTACGGGTGGCAAGATGATATCGCCTCAGAGCATCGCTATCGCGACAGCAGCTTGTGATATGAAGGGAGCGGATGACATAATCTTGCGTAAAGCCCTCCCGTATGCCGTCGGCTACATTATACTCACCGGTCTCATAGTCTATTTAGGATCCTGAATCCAACGCTACCTGATGCCATATCAAACTTACATACCGTCTGGTTCCTACCTCATTAATAAGAAGATTGATGAGGGATTGTCAGATGAATCGGGAGGGGGAGGAGCCTAATATTTGTTTAAAGACGCGATTGAAGTGGGTTGGTGTATTGAAACCAACATCGTATGCAATCTCTTGCATGGTTTTATCTTTATCGGCTATCAATTCTATGGCCCGGGTGATGCGCTGATAATTTACATATTCGGTAAACCGGAGATATGATCCTTGAAATAATCTACTCAAACTCCTTACCGACATTCCGAATCTTTTCGCTACACTCTCCATATCGAGATTCTCGCCAAGATTTTGGTTGATATATTCCAATATTTCTTGTAAACGCTTGTCATCCGGAATTATCAAGGCTTTCAATGGCAGGCGGTATTCCAATCCCATTGTTGGGAGCAAACCCAGAAAACTGATGTAGTAGTCAAATAATTCCGGATGCTCGGATTTCTTGATTATATGTGGCTTTCGGGCTATGAATTTCAGGTTTTCTCCGATAAACGAATTTGTATTGTAGACCGAAAATGTGTTTTTATTAAAAAAAGCGGTCGGATAAAAGATCATTTGGAGGTCAATCTGACGGTTGTTGCTCGACAACTTATGAGGGGTGTTGCCGGGAATCCATGCTATATGGTGCTCTGGAACAAAATAAGCTGTGTCGCCTATCTGTATGCGTAATGTGCCGGCCACAGTATGTATGATCTGGTTACAGCTATGTGAGTGGAAAGGCAGGTCGAGACTTTCTCTACCCGTTTCCTTTACCATAATCTCATTTCCTATCAGTTCACATACGGATTTCAGAGTATTTTCCTGATCTTTATTCATTTGGCTTAAAAGGATAATAATTTGTCATTATTTGCAAATCAGGCACAAATATAATATATTAACTTTGCAATATCAAATTAAAACGTAGTAATTATGAAAGATATAGAAGAATTTATCGGGTCACATTTCATTTACACCTATGCTAACGGGTGGATGTATGAGTTTTATGTTAAAAACGAAGACACAGTAGACTATCGTATTCATAGCGGTATGGTAGGCGGACGTTGGGTGAGAGACCAGAAAGCTGACATCGTAAAGCTCACTGACGGCGTCTACAAAGTATCCTGGACAGAGCCGACGGGCACTGACGTAAGCCTTAATTTTATGCCGAAGGAGAACAAGCTTCACGGAGTAATCTTTTTCCCGAAGTGGGTTCAGGAGCATCCTGAGATCACCGTATGCTATCAGAACGAGCATATTCCTTTGATGGAGGAGAGCCGTGTGAAATATCAGACTTATCCGAAGTATGTAGTTCCCGAGTTTGGTGAAATCTTTTATCAGACTAATGAGGGAGCCAACAATGAGAAAGTGATATCTCAGGCTCCATACGAAGGCATGATCGATGACATAGTGAGTGGTAAATTGTCGTTCAAAGATTAATTGCCCTTCATTGATTATTGATTAAGATATATTATAAAAAATCAGCAGTATAAATTCCGATTTATCAATAGATTCACCTGAAATCACGACATCTCAAGCCATATATGGCTTGAGATGTCGTGATTTCAGGTGAATCTATTGATAAATCGGAATTTATACTGCTGATTTTTTATAATATATCTTAATCAATAATCAATGAAGGGCAATTAATCTTTGAACGACAATTTACCACTCACTATGTCATCGATCATGCCTTCGTATGGAGCCTGAGATATCACTTTCTCATTGTTGGCTCCCTCATTAGTCTGATAAAAGATTTCACCAAACTCGGGAACTACATACTTCGGATAAGTCTGATATTTCACACGGCTCTCCTCCATCAAAGGAATATGCTCGTTCTGATAGCATACGGTGATCTCAGGATGCTCCTGAACCCACTTCGGGAAAAAGATTACTCCGTGAAGCTTGTTCTCCTTCGGCATAAAATTAAGGCTTACGTCAGTGCCCGTCGGCTCTGTCCAGGATACTTTGTAGACGCCGTCAGTGAGCTTTACGATGTCAGCTTTCTGGTCTCTCACCCAACGTCCGCCTACCATACCGCTATGAATACGATAGTCTACTGTGTCTTCGTTTTTAACATAAAACTCATACATCCACCCGTTAGCATAGGTGTAAATGAAATGTGACCCGATAAATTCTTCTATATCTTTCATAATTACTACGTTTTAATTTGATATTGCAAAGTTAATATATTATATTTGTGCCTGATTTGCAAATAATGACAAATTATTATCCTTTTAAGCCAAATGAATAAAGATCAGGAAAATACTCTGAAATCCGTATGTGAACTGATAGGAAATGAGATTATGGTAAAGGAAACGGGTAGAGAAAGTCTCGACCTGCCTTTCCACTCACATAGCTGTAACCAGATCATACATACTGTGGCCGGCACATTACGCATACAGATAGGCGACACAGCTTATTTTGTTCCAGAGCACCATATAGCATGGATTCCCGGCAACACCCCTCATAAGTTGTCGAGCAACAACCGTCAGATTGACCTCCAAATGATCTTTTATCCGACCGCTTTTTTTAATAAAAACACATTTTCGGTCTACAATACAAATTCGTTTATCGGAGAAAACCTGAAATTCATAGCCCGAAAGCCACATATAATCAAGAAATCCGAGCATCCGGAATTATTTGACTACTACATCAGTTTTCTGGGTTTGCTCCCAACAATGGGATTGGAATACCGCCTGCCATTGAAAGCCTTGATAATTCCGGATGACAAGCGTTTACAAGAAATATTGGAATATATCAACCAAAATCTTGGCGAGAATCTCGATATGGAGAGTGTAGCGAAAAGATTCGGAATGTCGGTAAGGAGTTTGAGTAGATTATTTCAAGGATCATATCTCCGGTTTACCGAATATGTAAATTATCAGCGCATCACCCGGGCCATAGAATTGATAGCCGATAAAGATAAAACCATGCAAGAGATTGCATACGATGTTGGTTTCAATACACCAACCCACTTCAATCGCGTCTTTAAACAAATATTAGGCTCCTCCCCCTCCCGATTCATCTGACAATCCCTCATCAATCTTCTTATTAATGAGGTAGGAACCAGACGGTATGTAAGTTTGATATGGCATCAGGTAGCGTTGGATTCAGGATCCTAAATAGACTATGAGACCGGTGAGTATAATGTAGCCGACGGCATACGGGAGGGCTTTACGCAAGATTATGTCATCCGCTCCCTTCATATCACAAGCTGCTGTCGCGATAGCGATGCTCTGAGGCGATATCATCTTGCCACCCGTAGCTCCCGAAGTGTTGGATGCTGCAAGCCAATCTGATTCCGAACCGCTGAAACCCATGATCGTAGTACGGGCATGCATGCCTAACTGTCCCGCCACATTGGCTTGTAATTTACCGAACAGTATGTTGGAGGAGGTATCCGAACCGGTCACAAATGTGCCGATAGCTCCCACCAATGGTGCGATAAATGGATAAAACGACCCCGATAAAGCCACAAGTCCGGCTGCTAACGCACCTATCATACCACTGTAATTCATTACGGATGCCAAACATATCAATGAAATTATGGTTATGGTGGTGAACTTCAGATTAACAACTGTCCGGGCCAAAACCACAATAAGCTGTCGCGTGGTCAGACCCTGTATATACCCTCCGATTACACTTCCTAAAAACAGCATCATGGCCGCATTACCAATCCAAGCGAAGGAAAACTTCGAACCTACCACCGGAATTACAAAAGAGGTGACAAGGCATGATTTCAGGAAGCTGTTTACAGGTGGACATAAGGAACCGCTCAGCAGTATGAACACTAATATGAATATGTAAACACTCCATGCCCTCAGAGTCGCCCCTGCTCCAAAGCGTTCACCCCGCGAATTCTTTCCTTCTGTTTTCCTATCCTTCCTGTTACCGCAGAATACACGGGCGTAAACCACAAGAGCTATGATAGCGGCCACCGACCCCAATATAGCCGGAGTTTCCACACCCATATTTACGGCACACACCAACTGCACGCCTAATGAGATGACTCCTGTCCAAATTGCGATGAATATGTTTTTCAACCATGCTTTCTTATCGGTGAGCATGAGTATTACAAATGGTATCAGTATAAACAATGGTGACAACTGAAGAATCACAAACGCCGAAACTTCACTAAGTGTAACGGTTCCGGCCACTCCTCCCTCTGAAATCTCATTGCATAAAGTCATAACGGGCACTCCCACAGCTCCGAAACCTGTGGCTACAGTGTTACCCAACAAAGCTACCAATGCCGAGAACACCGGTTTGAAGCCTAAACCTATCAATATGGCTGCAGGGATGGCAACGGCTGTACCGAATCCTGCCATACCCTCCAGAAGGCCGCCGAATCCCCATACCATGATCAGCACAAGGATGCCCTTGTCATCTGTAATGGAAGCAAATTGGCGTTTGATAGTCTCTATGGCTTTCGATTCTACCAAGACATTATAACTGTATATCGCCATCAGTATTATGAGCAATATCGGGAAGACCGCTTTCAAGGTGCCCTCCACTATACTCATGCCCATCACACTGTAAATTGAATCCTCCGCAAATCTTTCCGGCACTATTCCGATAGCGGGAGCTACCCATAGACCCAAAACCACGGTCATGATCAATGTTATCAACGCGCTTTTCCAACCCGACACTTTCAGACCAAGCATCAGCACAAAAAGCAAAGCAACCGGTAATATCGAAATCAATACATCCATATCACTATCAGATTAGAAGGTTTACCTGTCGATTATATGAGATGTTTTTCTTATCACATATATTAGACGGGTGGCTTGGAAACTCGGATTCGAGTTCTTAAAAAAGGTAAATTTCTCTTATAAACGGTATATTTCTCGCTATTATTGCAAGATAATGTTTACAATTTACGCGCCGGATAGCAAGATAGAGACGATAGTGTTAAAGCTATAAGATAAAAGGTATCTCCCTGCATCAAGGCTAATAAGGGATAAGAAATAATATTTTTTATTAAATACTACACTTATCTTTCGTCATAATTGTTATAACTCTAAAGAAGGTCAATCAGACTTTCAGATAAGTCGTGATTCTACGCTTCAGAGAGTAAATTCAGACAGTTAAAATAAAAATACGGATTATCGAATCATAAATAACTTCTATTAACTAATTTATTGATAACATGGAATTTCTTACTAATGACAAGTTGCTTATCGTCGGCGCAGCCGGTATGATTGGCTCAAACATGGCGCAGACTGCCCTGATGATGCATCTCACTCCCAACGTATGCCTGTATGATCCTTTCGCCCCGGCGCTCGAAGGTGTGGCCGAGGAGCTCTATCAGTGTGCTTTCGAGGGAGTAAACCTCACCTATACCTCTGACATCAAAGAGGCTTTCACCGATGCTAAATATATTGTGTCTTCAGGTGGTGCCGCACGTAAAGCCGGCATGACTCGCGAAGACCTCCTCAAGGGCAACGCTGCCATCGCTGAGGAGTTTGGTAAAAATATAAAGGAATACTGCCCCGATGCCAAGTTTGTGGTCGTGATCTTCAACCCGGCTGACATCACAGGCCTTATCACTCTTATCTATTCGGGTCTCAAGCCCTCTCAGGTGGCTACATTAGCTGCACTCGACAGCACACGTCTCCAGGATCAGCTTGTCAAATATTTCAAGCTTCCGGCTGCTAAAATTGAAAATTGCCGCACCTATGGCGGCCACGGTGAGCAGATGGCTGTGTTCGCCTCAACCACTAAAGTTGACGGCCGACCTCTCGACACTATCATCGGCACTGAGGATCTTCCCGCCGAGGCTTGGGAAACTATCAAGCAGAAAGTCATCCAGGGTGGTAAAAACATCATTGACCTTCGCGGACGCTCATCTTTCCAAAGCCCCTCTTATCTGTCAATAGAAATGATTGCTGCCGCTATGGGTGGCAAACCGTTCCGTTGGCCTGTCGGCACATACGTTGACAACGACAAGTTCAAAAACATTATGATGGCTATGGAAACCACCGTTACTAAAGAGGGTGTGGAGACCAAACCCTTCAGTGGCACTCCGGCTGAAGAAGCTGAACTCGAGAAGAGCTACCATCATCTGTGCGAACTGCGTGACGAGGTAATATCTATGGGAGTGCTTCCTCCCGTAGCTGACTGGAGCAAGATAAATCCCAACCTCTAATTACATTATATCAACAGAAGGCAGGTCGGAAAATCAAATTTTCTGACCTGCTTCCTTAATCTTTAATAATAACTCATTATGACAATAGAAACAGCTACCCCTCGAGATGCATCACTCATAGCGGATGCCATACTCGAGGCTATAGGACCCGATCTTACCGACCACCTCGCCGGTAAAAATAATACCAGACAGGATGTACACGATCTGTTCATGCGCCTCGCCGCCCGTGAAGACACACAATATTCTTATCTTAATTCCAGAATTGCCCGAGATGCCGACGGGCTGCCGATGGGAGTGTGTGTAAGCTATGACGGAGCTGACCTGAAACGGCTGCGCCGTCCTTTTTTCACAGAAGCAAACAGCGTTTTTGGTTGGGGTATCACCCCTGAGGAGGTTGAGGCGCTACCCGGTGAAACAGAAAAAGACGAATTCTATCTGGATACTTTGATGACACTCCCCTCCTATCGTGGCCGGGGAATTGCAAAAGCTCTGATCATTGACGCCAAGGAGAAAGCCTCTGCCAAGGGAAAACCTCTCGGCCTGCTATGCGACATTGATAATGATCGAGCCCGCAAAGTTTACGATGCCATGGGCTTTAAGGAATCCGGCTTACGTCCTTTCGCAGGACATGATATGAACCACCTCCTTCTTTATTAATCACACTCTCATATTGATCACACTCTGATAACAATCACACTCTGATAATACTTACACTCTGATATT
>WFLX010151631.1_pt1 | contig 10661 bp, 4 predicted proteins | sample 4967041 | NCBI WGS metagenome assembly WFLX01 (sample SAMN12857096, study PRJNA449069) | gut metagenome | isolation source: stool from male and female vole | host: Microtus ochrogaster | place: USA:Florida | collected 2017
GTGACGCACGGAGGTTACACTCGATTACTTTTACATAGTTGTCTTTTGCGAGATACTGGATATTGAATGGGCCGGAGATGTTGAGAGCCTCAGCTATGCGGGCGCTAATGCGCTTGATGCGACGTGCAGTAGCCATGTAGATGCGCTGTGCCGGGAAGACGAGAGTTGCGTCGCCGGAGTGAACGCCGGCATATTCCACATGTTCCGAAATGGCGTACTCAACAATTTTGCCGTTGCGTGCCACTGCATCAAATTCGATTTCCTTGGCATTCTGGAGGAACTCAGAAACAACAACGGGATATTCTTTTGAAACTTTTGCCGCCTGGCTGAGGAAACGGTGCATCTGCTCGTAGTCGTAGCAAACATTCATTGCCGCTCCGGAAAGCACATAACTCGGACGGATGAGCACAGGGAAACCTACTTCTTCAACAAATGTATGGATTTCATCCTCGGTTGTGAGTTCTTTCCAACGGGGCTGGTCAATTCCCAGCTGGTCGAGCATAGCGGAGAATTTGTGGCGGTTTTCAGCCCTGTCGATAGACACCGGTGATGTGCCGAGCACAGGCACATGGCGGCGGTATAGCTTCATTGCAAGATTGTTAGGAATCTGACCTCCAACGCTTACAATCACGCCGCGCGGTGTTTCAAGGTCAATGATATCCATAACGCGCTCAAAGCTAAGTTCATCAAAGTAGAGGCGGTCGCACATGTCATAGTCGGTAGATACTGTCTCCGGGTTGTAGTTGATCATCACCGCTTTGTAGCCAAGTTTGCGGCAAGTAGTAGCGGCGTTGACAGAGCACCAGTCAAATTCCACAGAACTGCCTATGCGGTAAGCGCCGGAACCAAGCACGATTATGGTATTGTGCGCGTTGAGGTCGTAAGGGATGGAATTTTCTGTGGCTCCGTATGTCACATAGAGATAGTTGGTGAGCTCGGGATACTCGGATGCAACGGTGTTTATGCGGCGCACAAAAGGAGTGACGTTAAGTTCTTTCCTGCGGTTGCGCACGCGGAGCACATCAGCTTCCATATTGCCTTTCGGGTTTTCAACAAGGCGTGAAATCTGGAAGTCGGAGAATCCGAGGCGTTTTGCTTCAAGGAGTGTCTCGCGGTCAAGGTCATCCACGCTGCCGCCGCGAGTGCGCAGGAGATTGGCGAAGTTGACTATGTTTGCAAGGCGCTCAATGAACCAGATGTCAATTTTTGTGAGTTCGGCAACCTTTGCAGGGGAATATCCTTCCTCAAGTGCCTGCGCGATAGCGAAAATGCGCATATCAGTGGGGTGGGTGAGCGCATGCTCGAGGTCCTCGACATGGATGTCGGAATTGCCGACAAATCCGTGCATCCCTTGTCCGATCATGCGCAAGCCTTTCTGTATTATCTCCTCAAATGATTTGCCGATTGACATGATTTCACCTACCGATTTCATAGATGAGCCTATTTCGCGGTCAACACCTACGAATTTAGTGAGGTCCCAACGGGGGATTTTCACAATCATGTAGTCAACATCCGGGGCTTTTGCAGCAGAGTTAGGTGTGCCCGGCTCGCCAATCTGGTCAAGTGTGTAGCCTAACGCAAGTTTAGCAGCAACGAAAGCCAGAGGGTAACCGGACGCTTTTGAAGCGAGAGCTGAAGAGCGGCTCAGGCGCGCGTTGATTTCAATGATGCGGTAGTCATTTGTTTCTGCGTTGAATGCATACTGGATATTGCACTCGCCAACGATGCCGATGTGGCGCACAACGCGGGTTGCGATATTCTGAAGCATTTCAATCTGCTCCTGGTTCAGCGACACGATAGGAGCCACCACGATGCTCTCGCCGGTATGTATGCCAAGCGGGTCGAAGTTCTCCATCGGCACAACAGTGAAGCATAGATCAGATGAGTCGCGGATAACCTCAAACTCAATCTCTTTCCAACCTTTGAGCGATTCCTCAACCAGAATCTGGCGTGAGTAAGCAAGGGCGCTTTCGCAATGGGCAATAAATTCTTCATCGTTGGTGCAGATGCCGGAACCGAGTCCGCCCAGAGCGTAGCCTGAACGTACCATTACGGGATAACCGATGCGGTGTGCAACCTCAATGGCATCCTCCAGGTTTTCAACTGCCTGTGAAACGGGAGTCTTTACATCGATTTCATTAAGTTTCTTAACAAACAGGTCGCGGTCCTCTGTAATCATGATGGCTTCAACAGAGGTGCCAAGCACTTTCACTCCATATTTTTCAAGTGTGCCGTCAAGATAGAGCTGTGTGCCGCAGTTAAGGGCGGTCTGACCTCCGAAAGCAAGAAGGATGCCGTCCGGACGCTCTTTCTTTATGACCTCTTCAACGAACTCGGGTGTAATGGGGAGAAAATACACGCGGTCAGCAACACCGTCCGAAGTCTGGATGGTAGCGATGTTGGGGTTGATAAGCACTGATTCAATGCCTTCCTCACGCAGGGCTTTGAGCGCCTGTGAGCCGGAGTAGTCAAATTCGCCCGCTTGCCCTATCTTCAAGGCACCCGAGCCGAGTAGTAATACTTTTTTCATCGTTGTAATTGCACTGGAATAAATGAATCCCTTTTTAGGGAAGTTTTGCAAAGGTACATAAAAAATCGAGTTTTTTATGCCCGGAGAATAAGAAAGTCAAGGGAGTTTTCCAATTCTTCAAGATTTTGCCTAATTTTGCGCTTGCTGGTAGGATTTGCACAAGCCATCATTATTACTGTGTATCCTAAATCATTATTATTGTGTATCCTAAATCATTATTATTGTGTATCCTAAATCACTGTTTATCAGCGTTTTGAACCCATTAATACATCATAACAGGTTATATGCCCGTTTCCCTGTAATAAATGTCCTTCTTTTGTGTGTAATGATATTCTTACCATTGGAGGCATCTTCTCAATCGGAAATTATAAAGGAATGCAGTATTCAGGGGCAAGTAGTTGATGCTATAACTGAGTATCCTGTTAAGAGTGCCAAAATCAGTATTCTTGATACTCTTGGTGTGGTTTTATGTGATTCTATGAGATCCGACGAATGGTTGGAGGATAATGCGGCATACGAAACTGTACTATATGACGGCAAAGTTCCATGGCGTTCTAAATATAAATTGTCAATATGCGCCAATGGATATGAGCCACAATACATCGAAGTGACCACACCTGAAAATGGATACATCAACTTTGGAACCATTCTGCTGCACAGACCTCAGCGAACCAGAGACCTGCAGGAGGTCGTCGTTACTGCCACTCGTGTCAAGATGGTGATGAANGGCGACACACTGGAATATGATGCTACAGCNTTCCNGCTTCAAGAAGGATCTATGCTNGACGGGCTTATTTCCATGTTGCCNGGGGCNACNCTCGATAACGATGGNNGAATATCTGTCAANGGTCGCTTCGTTTCAGAACTGNTGGTCAATGGNCGCAANTTCTTTTCCGGNGATCCGCAGGTNGCTCTACGCAATCTGCCCGCCTATACAGTGAAAAAAATTCAGGTCTACCAGAAAACGCCCGAAGAACTACGCGGCATTAAAAACCGCGATCGCTCTGATGACCCATTGGTAATGGACGTGGGGCTAAAAAAGGACTACATGAACGGATGGATTGCCAACGCAGAGGGCGGATACGGCTCAAGCACATACGGGGGATGGTCTCCACGATGGATGGGACGCTTGTTTGGTATGCGTTACACAAAAAAATCATTCATTGCACTTCATTCATCGGCAAACAATCTCAACGACCCGGAGGCAGCCGGCGCTAAGGGGCAATGGAGAAAGCCTAACTCCACATCTGGTGAAATTACCACCAAACGCATTGGCATAGAGTATAATACCGATTGGAGCGACCAGACGGAAGCCGGAATTAACACTAAGTTTAATCTTGTTCGTCAGAGCACATTCAACACCATTGAAACTCTTAACGAAGCATATATGGCTGGAGGAAACACTTTCAGTCGCTCGCAGTCAGCTTTAAACCGCAGCACATGGCGAGGCGATTGGACCGGTGGAATTTCGCGCAGATTCAAGACTTTCGTCCGGTATACTTCGATTTCTGCCGATTTGAAGTATGAGAACGGCAAACTTCTCAGCGAATCAACCTCGGCTGAAAGCAGCTCAATGCTTCCTAATAATTTCGCAGCTACCGGTTCTGCCGACTTTGTCAAAAATGTTTTATATCTACGTCAGCAAAATTCTTTACTGAAAGACCGCTCTTTTGGTCAGAATTATAATGCGACATTGAATTTTGTCAAAGGCTTTCGGTTCGGTGCAACCGCCACGGTAAACAAGACCACCAGCCATACCAACGGTTCAGACCAAATCACTTATCCGTCCAATTCTGAACTTAACATAAACCGTCTGCGACGTGGTGACATTCCCACACGTGAATATTCTTACAAGTTGAATCCCTCTTGGAACGGATTTGGCAGTAATTGGCGTGCAGCGGTAAAATANACATATTCCCAAAAGTATACCCACGGTNAACGCACAATAGAAGAAATAAATCAAGCACAAGANAANTCATCCCCTTCCATGCAGCCAAGCTGGNCAATTGACTACGCCAACAGTTACCGCACNATCAGACGCGCATGGAGTAATACGCTTAACACTAATATAACCTACTGGTGGGGCGGTGAGAAAAAAAGAGATTACTACTTGACGCTATCAGGAAATATTGAGAACATAACCCGGCACGTCTCTGACTATCGCAACCGGGAGCCGCACAATCTTAGTCGCAATGACTGGCAATTTGAAGGAAGTCTAAGGTTCAATAAAGGAGGAAATAATGGGTTTCTCGGTGGTAACCTCGCACTGGAAATGACACTGAACCAAACACTCCCGGATGTGATGCAACTGCTTGACGTGCGTGACACATCCAACCCTTTGGTACTTGAATTGGGTAACCCGGATCTGCACAAGGCTACAAAATATGGTGCAACTATTCTTTACGACAAATCTTTCAAAAATCCATCCGCTTGGTTGACACTATCTTTTAATTGCCACCGAATCGGCAATGCGTTGGCACGCGCAAGAACCTTTGACCGCACCACCGGCATAACCACTTGGCGTCCAACTAATATAAATGGCAACTGGGGAATGGACGCAAAAATATACTATAGCCTCGCACTCTTGCCCGGGAAAGCCCTTATAATAACAAACACAATGTTGCCGACCTATGCTTGCAGCGCCGACTACTCCTCTGATTCTGATAAACCTGTCCGCTCGGAGGTCGACAACTGGACATTCCGTAATGACCTAAATGCCAGTTATTCCATCATGAAAGGTCTAATGGTCACTACAAAAATCAACCTCGCTTGGACATCGCTTCATAGTCGCAGCAACCTTTTCAACACATTTGACTATGCAAATATAAACTACGGTCTCGGTGTGAAATACACGCTGGCGGGTGGCGTGGAACTTGACACTGACCTGATGGCATACTGCCGCCGCGGCTATGAGGAACCATCCATGAACACAACCGACTGGGTATGGAATCTCCAACTGAGCAAATCATTTGGAAAAACAAAGCAATTCACGGTAAAAGCCATAGCCTTCGACCTGCTTCACCANCTCCCTACCGNAAAACAAGTGGTCAATGCCCAAGGCAGAACAGAAACCCGCTACAATTCCCAGCCAGCCTATGCAATTATGACCCTCGCATATCGCCTTGACATCAAACCGCGTAAGAAATGAAACCTTTCCACGCAGTCAACAATTGAGCCGGATGAAGTAGCATTACCGTCGCCGTATTCTCATATTTATTGCCTATTTAGCATTTGCAGGTAAAATCTGCGGATNGTAACTGTCTTTGCNGTAGACGTANAGNTCAAGGGCAAATGCTATATTAAAATGAACATTGCCGNCATACTTCAATGTTATAATTGCNTGCCACTGGCTATGACNTTAATANAGACAATTAAAAAAATGAGTACAGCAAAAATCATGCGGTGGGGCTACATTGACACCACCGGCAATTTTACTATCGAGCCCAGATTTGACGGCGCAAGTGATTTTCATGACGGTCTTGCCGCAGTGAAGATAGACTGGAGCAGGGGCTACATAGACAAGTCGGGCGAGTATGTGATTGCGCCACAGTTTGAAGCGGCAAAAGATTTCCATGACGGAATTGCGCAGGTGTGCCTTGACGGTGAATGGATCTATATAGACCGCACCGGAGCGAAAGTGCCCGCTCCAGAAGAAATTGAAGCAGAGGTAAAGTATGACGGGCTTATGCCTACGCTTGTAGATGGCAAGTTCGGTTATGCTGATAAGGATGGGAAAATGGTAATTGAGCCTAAATTCTGCGATGCGGAGCCTTTTTGCGAGGGTCTTGCCCTGGTGAGGACAACACCGAGCGGCAAATGGGGATTTATCAATGAAAAAGGCTCTTACGCTTTCAAAACTAAATTTATTCAGGCGGGAAATTTCAGTGAAGGAGTGGCGCGCGTGCTCGTAAAGGAGTAAGTCGTCTTGTCAGGAAACAAATGCTTTTTCTTTGAGGAGGAGTGGTGAAATAATTCAGGCGATTTAGTGCCGGGTTATTCCATTGCCTCCTCAATGCTGGTCATTATATCTTCTATTACCATCTTCCGGAATAGCCAGTGGCACANGCCACCTGGTATTCTTNGCATGAAATGTTCATNAAGGTTCANNACATATAATGGGCGGATNCTCCAGCTGTAATNATAGCGGTTTTTCCANTNGNACATGCAATATTCCCACCATCCAGTATCTTTACGCCACCATTCTCCAGTCACATATTTGTTATTAAGTCCCCATTTTGTCGCTCCTGTAGCATTAGGAGAGCCACATTGCCGGTAGACATGGTGGGGCGCCAGTCCTAAATCCAGAACTTTGCCAAGCGATACACGGCATACAATAAGAGACCCGCGAGCGTAATGCATTGCCGTTTTGCGTACCGGAGCAAAATATATCCCGTTGCCGGCGAAGTTGCCTCCTCCTACATTCCAAATTCCAGTAAGGTGGCATGAATAACCATTGCGCCCTGCATGGGTGATAGTGGTGCTCGCTTGCTCGTTTGTTCCATGGAAAAGCGTCAAGGCAGGAATGAAAGTGTCAATTACAGTCCATATGGTACTCTCAATAAAAGTAAGCCCACCATGCCATACAACATATTTTAATACACGCCAGGGAATAAACAGTATCAGGCGTATATAATCATCCCCTCCCTCCTTGTCGTTGCTTGGCAAAAAGACTTCAACTATGTAGTTGTACATCTCAAAAGAGCAATGCACTATGATATTGTAATAAAATGCATTGAGAAGTCTAAGTGGAGTTAGTACCACATAGAGCGGTATCTTTACCCATTGGTACCTTTCCCTAAGTTTGGCATTGTGGTAATCTCTGCCATCGTTGTTTTTATAAAGAATGCGCCATGGTTTTGCAATGAAACGTTGCATCCAGTTGAGTATATAGAAAGGCATTCCCGCGACCCATGATGCCCAGTACATGCAGATGCTTCCTATACCTAAAACATAGATGGCTATNTTGNGGATGATTATTATTACAACTATGAGAATGCCAATNTCAAAAAGCCATGATATTATTCCTTTTTTGCTTGAATATGATGAGGACACTTCTTTCCGTTGGGTAGGCATTTGAGGAATTGCCTCCACATATTTTATATATTTTGTTGAAACGTAGCCTCTTTGTTGCAAATGTTGAATTGCCGCCCAATTTTTGTCCGTAATATAGTCTACACGTATTCGTGTATGGGATGGAAGGACCGTTACTATCCTTGAGGATGTATTGTCGGAGGCTCTTACATTTAAAGAGGTGGTGGTCTCATACCATGCCGGTAAAGAAACTTGTTGTGCCCCGNAGNCAAGCCATGACAGGAATATTANAAGGATTGCAACAAATCTCATCNGCAAAATGATGNTTTACATAATNAANGGATGGAGGGAGAAACATAAANTTGNATGNAATATTAATGAAAATGTGTGACATATTCAAGGATTGTTTAATGAAAGGATATAAATGCATTGCTGATAGTGGGCTGTGGATTCATTTGAGTATTGCTGAAGTGCCGGAGTGTTCCTTCCCCAACGCATTGCTCCGCTCAACCTTTTTCCCGTAGCCGATTGTGTATGTCGCAGCTACGGAGAATTTCATGCGGTTTTCAGGGGAGTAAACTTTGGCGGACATATTGTAGTATTCCGAGCGAAGCTTTTCTTTGTTTGAATTCCATGCTGAGCGGAAAAAATTTGATGCGGCAATGCTGATATTCCATGAACCGTTGCCCCATCCGAGCTGGAGTTGGTACTGTGATGTGGTTTTCTTTTCGATTCCGCTGTTTTCTTCCGGGTAATGGTGTGGTGACATGTACCAGCCTGTAGCATGGATATTGCCGAAATAATAGCTCAGTTGTGCGGTGCAGGTCAGCTCATTGCGCCGCATTGAGAAAATTCCGCTTGTTTTTCTAATCCATGCTTGCGGGTTCAATCGTGCGGCAAGTTTTCCATTAAGGAACTTTGCAGTTGTGTTTAGCCCAATCATCGTGGTCCTGTATGTGCCATTATTAGCGTAGCGGCGCATCATTGTGCCCTCCGGACCATCCGGCGCATATTCGGCAACACGCCTGTCTGAGATATTGTAGTTGAAGCATGTGAGGGCAATCTGCCATTTGTTTGACGGCAACCAAACTCCTTGCAGACCTACTTCATGTGTCGGGGAATTTTTCAGGTTGGGATTGCCTGCATACCATATCAGTTCATCCTGGCGTAGCGCAACCGGGCTTGTAGTTGAGGCTACAGGGAATGTTTCATAGTAGCTGTATGAAGCCGATATCTGGTATTTCTCCGTAGGGGAGTAAGTAACATCAGCATCTATTTTAGGGTAGGACGTACGGTGTTTGTAATCGGTGATGGAATTGGTCTGCAATGTCCATGCCGCATTCATATAAGTGCTCCATGCATCTGTTTCATAATTGTATGATGCACCGGCTTGGTAGCCTTCAATGCCGTATGTCTGTTGTGAAGATGTGCTGCCGCTATAGTCGATGCGGTTGTTGCTCCATAATCCGACAATATAGCCCCTTACCGAGTTACAGTCATTTATTTGCCAGTACAGATTAGGATTGATAATACCATAATAGGAGTGCTCTCGCGCTTGGTTGGTTATTGATAGTGTTCCATGATCCGTGTATGATGAACAAATCCGGTTGTTTCCATATTCACCACGTGCACCTATGTTCAGTGACAAATTATGAGGAAGNGTAAAGAGGTAATTNCCGGTGTAACGTGCGGTCATGTTTTTATTGGAGTTTTCCGAAGATGTCCTGGCGTANCCGGANATGGTTCCGGTATATGTGACATTGTTTGACGTGATGCTGTTAGGGGAGTTGGCATAATTGATTCCCAACCTATTCGCCACTTGAATTNTGTCAGTGTCATAGATTGCTCGTAAAGACACATTGTTTGCATTGCTATGGTAGTTGTTTGCCGTNCCGGTCGTGCTTCTTTGCAGNACTGCGGGACCATTGCCGTTTAGNTCCGTNAAACGCATTTCTTCAACGGTCTCATTTCCGGNATGTCGTATGTCGTTATATTTTTCGCTGGCGAATAAATCGAAACTCACTGATTTATATTTCATTTTTGAATAGGCTCCTGCATCGGTAGTTGTCACTCCAAGGCTTTGCCCTGCGTTGATCTTGGTATAGCCGCCCCATTCGTATTGCTGCATTATGAAGTTTACCACATGCTTTTTGCCTGAAAATTTGGGGTCACTGGGATTATCGTAATATTCTATCCGCTTGACATCACGAGTCATAAGCCCGGCAAGATCCTCGGCGGATGCCTCCACATAGTCAATGAATATTGATACCGGTTGCCCGGCAATTGTCTTTACNGCCTCACTTATCGGGTCTACCGACAGTTGCGGTATCGCCATTATGCTTAATAGCGAGGTAGCGTTGTTTGCGGCATTCTTCTGTTTTGCGTCAGGAATGTATGTTGATGCTTTTGCTGATATCCTTTGCATATTAGCCTCAACTGTGACTTCATCAAGCGTTCCGGCATCGATGCTGTCAGGGTTGGAAACAATTTCTTGTGCTGAGGCGGTTGTGCCTATTGCCATTATAAGTGCGGGTAGTGATATTTTCTTCATAGCCCTTGAATATTTGTTTGCAGCAAAAGTATAGTAAAAGGAATCATGCCTGCCTTAGTTTATACTCCTTTAGTCTTAGTTAGTCTTAGTTGGGAAATTTCCTACAATTATTCTTGCTACCTTTGCCGTATGAGGAAATTTAAGATTATAAACGCCATCTGCTTGTGTGCGATTGCAATTCTGGTTATTGCAAATGCATGGTTTATGCATGGGCTATATGAAACATATAGGAAAAAATACCTTGAAAATATTGAGAGTTGCGTGCGGCAGGCAGATATCCTTTCATGGATTCATGTTTTGCAGGCTACATTTGAGTCCATAGACAATTCCCGGCTTACAGTGTCATTTACGGTTGCCGGAGACTCGGTCGCTCCTGAGTGGTATGATTATCCGTCAGTAGATCGTCGTTTAGTAGATGAGCTAATATACTCTTTCGAGGCATCAAATGATTATGGTGAAGATTTGATAGGCCCTCCATCTCGTAGCCGCCCAGAAAGCCTTCGCAGGCATAGCTGCAGGCGATGCGACCCTCGCGCCGCGTGCGGCGGA
>WFLX010185268.1_pt1 | contig 10661 bp, 9 predicted proteins | sample 4967041 | NCBI WGS metagenome assembly WFLX01 (sample SAMN12857096, study PRJNA449069) | gut metagenome | isolation source: stool from male and female vole | host: Microtus ochrogaster | place: USA:Florida | collected 2017
AAACTTCCTATATCCGTAGGTATGGCGCTCGTCAGGTTTCTTCGACATAAGTTTGAAAGCGATCATCGAAAGGATGAGGGCAAAAACGTCCGAAAGATTGTGGCCCGCATCTGAAAGAAGACCCATGGAGTCATATACGAAACCAAAAACGCCTTCTACGATTACAAATCCCACATTCAGGGCTATGCCGAGCCTGAACGCCGTATTGAGCGACGAGGCGTCGATGGCATGTTCGTGATGATGATGGTGATGATGACCATCTGAATGAGTATGATTCACTGTGATATCTGTTTTAATATGCCTCACCTTACGGCGGCGGGGTTTGTGTGATTTTATAATATAACACGACACCCCGCCATAATGGAACATCATGCAACTATGTCTGCAACACGGTTGCATTCATCCTGAACTCTTTCAGGGGCTGAATAAAATCCGGATTTGAATTGTTATTTTAGATAGCTTATCCACAACAACACTTATGGAAACAATAAAAGACTGTGAATTCGGTGGCGAACGTCCACTGTTCGGATCAAGAAACCTTAAACTTGAAAACGTCACGATTCATGCCGGCGAATCAGCGCTGAAATACTGCGCCAACATCGATGCCGAGCATTGCCGCTTCGAAGGGAAATATCCCTTCTGGCATGTGGATGGATTCCGCATTCACGACTGCGAATTCACACCCGGAGCAAGGGCAGCCCTGTGGTATTCACGTAATCTGGAGATGCGCGACACCCGTGTAGACGCCCCGAAGATGTTTCGGGAGATGGACGGAATCAAACTCGACAATGTAATTATTCCCGACGGCGAGGAAACCTTGTGGCACTGCGCCAATGTAGACATACATAAGGTGGAAATCCGCAACGCCGACTACCTTTTCATGCACTCTCACGACATAGCGATCAACGAGTGGTATCAGGAAGGCAACTACTCATTCCAGTATTGCCGTAATGTGGAGATACGCAATGCGGTGATCCATTCCAAAGATGCTTTCTGGGGTACTGAGAATGTCACGATCTACGACTCTGAGATCACCGGGGAATATCTCGGCTGGCATTCCCGGCGTCTGCATCTCGTAAGGTGCCGCATCTCGGGCACGCAGCCGCTATGTTATGCCCGCGATCTCGTGCTTGAAGACTGCACTTTCGCCCCCGACTGCGATCTGGCGTTTGAAGACAGCGAGGTGAATGCCACGGTGACAGGCCACATCACAAGTGTCAAGAACCCGGCAGCCGGAATCATCAGGGCTTCCTCAATAGGCGAGACAATCATCGACAGTCATTCAAAGGCAATAGATCCCGTAAAGATTATCACCGATGGCAAAGTTTGATTTTGACGAACTTACCCTGAGACGCCACACATCGTCGCTCAAATGGGATACGATGCCCGCCGATGATGTGATACCCCTCTGGGTGGCGGACATGGATTTCCGGACGGCTCCTGCAGTGACGGAAGCGCTGCAGCGCAGGGTGGCGTCGGGAATATTCGGGTATGTAGATGTTCCCGATGAATTTTACGCTGCCCTAACGGGATGGTTCGCACGACGCCACGGATGGGCCATCAACCCCGACAGCGTGATATATACATCGGGAGTCGTACCCGCCGTTTCGGCCATCATCAAGGCCCTTACCATTCCGGGCGACGGAGTGATATTGCAGACACCGGCCTACAACTGCTTCTTCTCCTCGATAAGGAACAACGGCTGCCGACAGGCCGACAATCCGCTACTACGCGCGGACTGCGGCGAGGACTTCACCTATACCATCGACTTCGGGAATCTGGAGACCCTGGCAGCCGATCCGCGCAACAAGCTTCTGATTCTATGCAATCCGCACAATCCCACGGGGAGAGTATGGACGCGCGCCGAACTTGAAAACGTCAGAGACATCTGCCGCCGGCACGGAGTGATGGTGATAAGCGATGAGATACACTGCGAGCTGACCCATCCGGGATATACCTATACCCCCTACGCCACTGTAGATGACCACGCCATAGTGTGCTGCTCGCCAAGCAAAGCATTCAATACGGCCGGACTCCAGATAGCCGCGATAATATGCCCCGATGCCGATATCCGCGCACGCATCGACAGGGCAATAAACGACAACGAGGTCTGCGACGTGAACCCCTTCGGGGTGGAGGGGCTCATAGCGGCCTACAATCATGGCGAGGACTGGCTTGAGGCACTGCGGCAATATCTGTACGGCAACTATACGTTTCTGCGCGACGTCATATCGGCGAAAATACCCGACTGGAGAATCTGCAGGTCAGAATCCACATATCTCGCATGGGTCGATATAAGCCGCAGCGGCATGGACGGCAACGCTATGGAACGCCTGCTGCTCGATAAAGCCGGAGTGCGCATAAGTTCGGGAGCCGATTACGGAGCCGGCGGATATATCCGAATCAACTACGCCTGCCCGCGCAAGCGCCTTGACGAGGCACTCCGAAGAATGGTCAACGCCATCTGAAACGCCATCTGAGAAGGCTCTTTTTTCACTTTACCGCTACTTAATCGTGACTACAGATATCCGACTGATACGCGAGGGCAAGCCGATCGCATGGCGACAGCGGCTTGCCCTCACTCTGTCGCTTTCTTTCCCGGCCATGCTCGCACAGCTCTCGAGCATAGCCATGCAATATATCGACGCCTCCATGGTGGGGCGCCTCGGTGCCGACGATTCCGCCGCCATAGGCCTCGTGTCGACAAGCCTGTGGCTCTTCTGGGGTATATGTTCGGCCATGACGTCGGGCTATTCCGTGCAGCTGGCCCATAAAGTCGGCGCGAGCGACAGCGAGGGAGCCCGGCGCATATTCAGGCAGGGCATTGTGGCCTCGCTGCTTTTCAGCGGCGTGATCGCCATAATAGGCATAGCCATCTCGTGGTATCTGCCTCACTGGCTCGGAGGCGAGCCGGAGATCTGCAGTGCAGCCTCACTCTATTTTGTGGTGTTCGTGGCTGCGCTGCCTCTGCTCTCGATCAATTATCTTGCCGGAGGCATGCTGCGGTGTGCGGGAAACATGAAGATACCGAGCATCATAAGCGGACTGATGTGCGCGCTCGACTGCATCTTCAACTTCCTGCTCATCTTTCCTACTCATCATTATAATATCGGAGGAATCAGCGTCACGCTCCCCGGCGCCGGATTAGGGGTGCTCGGAGCCGCGTTGGGCACAGTTGGGGCCGAGGCCGTATGCGCGATGCTGATGTTGTGGTATGCCTATCGCCGGCAGCCCGAGATACGCCTTGCCGGCCATCATGGCTCGTGGAGGCTCACGGGCGACGTGACCCGCCGGGCCGTCGGCATATCGGTGCCGATGACCGTGGAGCATGCCGTGATCTGCGGGGCGCAGATAGCCATAACCATGATAGTGGCGCCGCTTGGAGTAGTGGCCATCGCCGCGAATGCTTTCGCAGTCACAGCCGAGAGTCTCTGCTATATGCCCGGCTACGGCATAGGCGACGCCGCCACGGCCCTCACCGGGCAGAGCCACGGCGCGGGCCGGCAGCAACTCGTGCGCAAGTTCGGATATATGGCGGTTGGGCTGGGCATGGCTGTAATGACCGCGATGGGGCTTCTGCTCTATATATTCGCCGACGATATCATGAGGCTTATCACCCCGGTGGAAGCCATAAGCGCGTTAGGCGCCGAGGTATTGCGCATCGAGGCCTGGGCCGAACCTATGTTCGCAGCCTCGATAGTGGCCTACGGCGCTTTCATCGGAGTGGGACACACGCGCCTCCCCGCCGTGATGAACTTCGGAAGCATCTGGCTTGTCAGGGTTCCGCTGGCATGGTGGATGGCCGGCACCCTGGGGCTGCGCGGAGTATGGATGGCCATGTGTATAGAACTGATGTTCAGAGGCACCATTTTCCTTCTGCGCCTCTTCCTCAGCAAGTGGTGGAAATAAATCAAAAAAATGCGGTGATATTGCCGATTTTACGTGTGATTTGAGATTTCTTCCATGATTTTTTATTAATTTTGCCGTTGCAAAGCCAGGAAAGGGAAGCCGGTGAGAATCCGGGACAGTACCCGCTGCTGTATTTCTCCGGGCGAGCGGACGCCGAGCAAGCGCCGCCCCCACTGCCGCCGCACTATGTCATTGGGAGACGCCGACGCCTCCTGAGAAGGCGCGGACGCAGGCTGGAGATGAGTCAGAAAACCTGCCGCGACTTTGCGTGAGATACCGACACAAGATTTGTATTGCCCGGACGGGATAATTCTGACAATACTGAAATGAGAAAAGTTTTGATATATCTTATCGGGACTGCGCTCTCTGCGGGCGCAGCCGTGCCTGACACCATAGGGCTGCCCGAACTGACGATATCGGCCCGGCGCCCGATGACTGAGATCGGAGTGCGCAGGAGCCGTCTCGACTCGCTGGCCCTCAAGGAGAATGTGGCGCTCTCGATGGCAGATGTGCTCGGCTTCAACTCATCAGTATATGTCAAGAACTACGGCCGCGCCACCCTCTCAACAGTCTCTTTCCGCGGCACATCTCCCGGCCACACCGGAGTGACATGGAACGGCCTGCCCGTCAACAGCCCCATGCTCGGAATGACCGATTTCTCTCTGATTCCTTCCTATTTCGTAGACAAAGCATCACTGCTCCACGGCAGCGCCTCGCTCTCCGAAGCCTCGGGTGCACTCGGGGGAGCGGTGGCACTCTCCACGTCGCCCGAGGCCCTGAAGGAAGGCTTCTCGGGTGCCTACACGCAGGGGGCAGGCAGTTTCAGGACTTTCGACGAGTTCCTGCGCGCGGCCTACCGCAAACGGCGCTGGCACGCGGGCATCAGGGTAGCGCTTTCTTCCTCGGCCAATGATTTCACCTATATCAACCGCGACAAGAAACTCAACATCTACGATGAGGAGCACAATATCATCGGCCAGTATCATCCGGTGGAGAAAAACCGCTCCGGGGCATTCAGAGACTTCCATCTGCTTCAGGAGGCATCTTACGAATGGAGCCGCGCCAACCGGGTGGCGCTCAGCGTATGGTATACATCATCCAACCGACAGCTGCCGATGATCACCACAGACTACGGCGACGAGAGGGGAGTGGACAACCGTCAGCGCGAGAACACCCTGCGCGCCACGGCAGCATGGCAGCACAGGAGCTCGGCATGGAATCTCGAGACCCGCGGCGGCTACATACACACATGGAGCGCTTACGACTACCGACGCGAGACCGGAAGCGACGTGTGGGCCACACTCACACGCGCACGATCGCTCATCAATACTTTTATCGTGAGCGGCACCTTCAACTGGTGGCCGGCCGAGAGATGGCTCTTCACAGCCTCGTTCACAGCCCGGCATCATGACGTGCGCTCTTCAGATCAGCGGCTCTCCACAGCCGGAAGCGACGCGACTGTGGGCTACCGCAAGAAGCGCCCCGAGACATGCCTCACAGCCACTGCCCGATGGCAACCCGCCGACGGCGTGGGGTTGGCCGTAGTGCTGCGCGAGGAATCTTACGGGAGCGAGCTGACTCCTCCAATACCTGCCATTTTCGCCGACTGGACAGCCTTCAGGGGCACTGCCTCAAACGGCACATGGCAGCTGACACTGAAAGCATCCGGAAGCCGCAACTTCCGCTATCCCACACTCAACGACCTCTACTTCATGCCGGGTGGCAATCCCGACCTGAAGAGTGAGAAGGGGCTGACCTGCGACTGCGGAGCGGTCTGGAATCTCGATATGCCGGGGCGAGCCACTGTCAGCCTGGAGGCCGGATGGCACAACAGCAGAATCTCCGACTGGATCTTATGGCTGCCCACGACCAAAGGCTTTTTCTCACCCGCAAACGTGAAGACTGTGCACGCCTACGGTGTGGAACTGCGCGGAGAGGCATCGCTGCAGTTAGGCCGCNGCTGGAGCACCCGNNTNAACGGCANCTGGAGCTGGANACCCTCGGTGAATTGCGGCAGCGCGCTTTCGGAAGGAGACGCTTCGGTGGGCAAGCAGCTTCCCTACGTGCCCCGCATAGCCGGCTCCGCCACACTCCGCCTGCAATGGCACCGGTGGGGTCTTCTCGCCAAATGGATGGGCTACGGCCGGCGCTGGACACAGAGCAGCAACGAGCCCGGAATCTCGGGTGTGCTCCCCGCCTACGGCATCTGCAACATCACTGCGGAGCGTGCGCTGCCAATAAGGAATACNGNACTGAATATTAANNTATCGGTCTATAANCTCTTNGACAAGGAGTATCAGACCGTGGCCGGGCGCCCGATGGCAGGACGCAATTTTGAAGCATTTCTGGAATTTAGAATCTGACAAGCCGTGAAGAAATATTTAATCATCATTATCGCTTTATGCATATTGGCCGGCTGCGCCGGCAGAAGCACAGGCTCGCCCGAGGGCGAGACATTCGACAGCATACTATATGAGCCGGCCTACGCCACCGGCTTCTCCATCTCGGGGAAAGAGGGGCGCGAGAGCGTCATGATCCGCGTCAGCAATCCCTGGCAGGGTGCCGACAGCGTGGTGCAGCGGCTCCTGATAGTGCGTGGCGGAGAAGATGTGCCCGAAGGGTTCGACGGCCAGGTGCTCAGGGGAGAGGCAAGGCGCATAGTTGCGATGTCGTCCACCCACGTGGCCATGCTCGATGCCCTCGGAGCCACCGACAGGGTAGTGGCGGTGTCGGGGCCCGATTATTTCACCAATCCACGCATCCGCGCCCGACGCGACTCCCTCGCCGACGCCGGATATGAGGGAAATGTAAATTTCGAAGCCATCATAGCCTCATCGCCTGATCTGGTGCTTCTTTACGGAGTGAACGGAGCGAGCAGCATGGAGCGCAAACTCAACACCTTAGGCATTCCCTATGTGTATATCGGCGACTATCTCGAGCAGTCGCCTCTCGGCAAGGCCGAATGGATGGTGGCGCTCGGAGAGATCACCGGCCTCGGCAGCAAGGGAACCGACACTTTCTCACGGATAGCAGACCGCTACGAAGCGCTCCGCAAAGAGGTGGAAGCCGATGCCGCGGAGAGGCCGAAGGTGATGCTCAATGTGCCCTACGGCGACTCCTGGTTCATGCCCTCGGCCTCAAGCTACATGGCGCAGCTCATCAAAGATGCCGGCGGAGATTACGTATATCGGAAAGACACCGGCAATTCTTCGCGCCCCATAGGGATGGAAGAAGCGTATCTGCTCGCCTCGGAAGCCGACGTCTGGCTCAATCTCGACCGCACTGCCTCAGCCGCCGAGCTGAAGGCCCGCTGGCCGCGCTTTGCCGACACCGGCGCGGTGAGGAGCGGAAGACTCTACAACAATACCCTGCGCGTCAACGATGCCGGCGGCAACGACTTCTTCGAGTCAGGAATAGTCAATCCCGACATAATCCTGCGCGATCTGATAGGCATTTTCCACCCGGCGCTGTCTGACGGGAATCTATATTACTACAGGCAACTGGAATGAGAACCAAGACTCTGATAGCGACACTGTGCGTGATCACGCTGCTGCTCTTCGCGGCCGACCTCGCCATAGGCGGCGTGATGATAGCGCCCGCCGAAGTCTGGAATGCACTCACGGGGGGCGACTGCCCCGAGGCCACACGCCGCATTGTGATCGACATTCGCCTTGTGAAGGCTATAGTGGCCGTGATAGCCGGAATAGCGGTGGCTGTGAGCGGACTGCAGATGCAGACCCTTTTTCACAATCCCCTTGCCGGCCCCTACGTGCTCGGCATCAGCTCCGGCGCGAGTCTGGGCGTGGCCCTGCTGCTGCTCGGCGCTCCCCTGGCCGGCCTCTCCTCGGCTGCCGCCTCTCTCGGCATAGCGGGAGCCGCATGGACGGGAGCGGCGGCCATTCTCCTGCTGATAGCAGCCGTGGGCAGCCGCATCAAAGACATCATGGTGATCCTGATTCTGGGCATGATGTTCAGTTCGGGTGTCAGCGCCATAGTGCAGATACTCCAGTATCTGAGCCGCGACGAGTCGCTGAAGTCTTTCGTGATCTGGACCATGGGCTCGCTGGGCGATGTCACCCCCGGCCAGCTTGTGATTCTCGCGGCAGCGGTGGCGGTGGGCCTCGTGCTCGCCGTGGCCACGGTGAAGCCGCTCAATCTGCTGCTCTTCGGCGAGGATTACGCCCGCACCATGGGGCTCGACATCAGGCGCACGCGCACTCTGCTTTTCATGTCAACCACCTTTCTTGCAGGCACCGTGACGGCCTTCTGCGGCCCTATCGGATTCATAGGCATGGCCATTCCCCACGTGGCCCGAATGCTCTTCCGCTCGGGCGACCACCGAGTGCTGCTCCCGGCCACGGTGCTGACCGGAGCCTCGACATTGCTGCTCTGCGACATAGTGTCGAAGGCGCTCACCCTCCCCGTCAATGCCATCACGGCGCTGCTCGGCATTCCGGTGGTGATCTACATATTGATAAGAAAATGACGATATGATAGAACTCAAAGATTTCAGCATGGGATATGGCGGGCGCGTCCTGCTCGAAGGGGTGGCCACATCGTTCAGGCGCGGTGAGCTCACTGCGCTCATCGGGCGAAACGGAACCGGGAAATCCACCCTGCTGCGCGCCCTCGCGGGCCTTAACACCGGCTATAGCGGTGAGATCATCATAGATGGAAAGCCGCTGCGCAAAATGCCCGCGCCGCAACTCGCCCGCACGGTGGCGTTCGTCTCCACCGCGCGCACACGTGTGCCCGACATGCGCGCATCCGACGCCGTGGCCATGGGCCGGGCGCCATACACCAACTGGATAGGCCGGATGCAGGAGCACGACCGCGAGGCCGTAGGCAGAGCCCTCGAAGCGGTAGGAATGTCGACGTTTGCATCGCGCACGCTCGACAGCATGAGCGACGGCGAGTGCCAGCGCGTCATGATAGCCCGCGCTCTGGCCCAGGACACACCCGCCATACTGCTCGACGAGCCAACATCCTTTCTCGACATGCCGAGCCGCTACGAACTGGCCTCACTGCTCCGGACACTGGCGCGCGAGGAAGAAAAGTGCATCATCTTTTCCACCCATGAGGTGGAGATAGCCACCCGCATGAGCGACACCGTGGCCCTCATCGACCCTCCTCACCTCATCCACGAAGCGAGAGAGCAATTCGCGGCCATGAAGCACCTCGACCGCCTCTTCACCTCCCCCTGCCCGCCTCCCCGCGACGCTGCCGCCACAGAGCCCCGAACCCTGAATTGACCAAAGATAAGGCGACACTTGACGCGGCGGAAACCCTTTTTTTGGCTCAATTTGCAAAAAAACGGAGTAAGTATTTGTGAAATCGGGGAAAAATCATTAACTTTGCGGCGCAATTGAAACGCACTTTCAGAGATGTGTGATATTAAGCAGTACATAATAGCTCTCCCGACACTCGGCGAAGGGCATCACGAACTCGAACTGAAGGCAGGCAAAGACCTGTTTTCGGGTCGGGGCGGCACGGATGTGACTGATGCCGACATCACTGCCTATATCGACATCGACGTTAGACACGGAGCCTACAATATCGGCATCACATGTCAGGGCTGGATCGACATTCCCTGCGATCGCTGCCTCGACCCCATGCGCCTCGCAATAGACGAGGACTATGACGTATGCGTGAAATACGGCGAGGATTATGATGAGACCGACGACACCATCACCCTCCCCGAAAACGAGGTGAATTTCGACATCGCCCCGCTCATTGCCGACACCGTATCGCTCGCCATTCCGCTCCGCCATGTGCATCCCGAAGGGGAATGCAACAAAGAGATGGAAGAAATCATGAATCAGCATTCCGCCGCCGAAGACCCCGGTCAGGAAGAGGAGGAATAAAGCGACATATATTGGAAAACAATAAAACATTTAATAAAAATGGCACATCCTAAACGTAGACAATCGCACACCAGAACAGCGAAGCGTCGCACCCACGACCTCGCATTGATCCCGACACTCGCCATCTGCCCCAACTGCGGAGCATGGCACGTATGGCACACCATCTGCGGTGAGTGTGGCTATTATCGCGGAAAACTCGTGATCGAGAAAGCTGTGATGTAATGACACACGCCGCAATCACAGGTATAGCGTCTTACGTGCCCGAGGATATCCTCGACAACGAAATGCTGTCGAAGATGGTGGATACGAACGACGAGTGGATCACGACCCGCGTCGGGATCAAGGAGCGTCGTATCCTCCACAAAGAGGGCAAGGGTTCGAGTTATCTCGGCATTAATGCAGTGAAGAAGCTCCTTGCAGACTATGACATAGACCCGATGAGCATCGACCTGCTGATATGCCCCACCTCCAACCCCGACTATCGTTTCCCCTCCACAGCCTCAGTGATAGCCCACGAGTGCGGCCTGAAGAAGGCTTACGCCTACGACATTCAGGCTGCCTGCGCCGGCTTCATTGTGGGCATGCAGGACGCGAGAGCCTACATCGTGTCGGGCCTCTACAAGCGCATACTCGTGGTGTGCGCCGAGATGATGAGCTCGATGGTCAACTATAAGGACCGCACCACCTGCCCCCTGTTCGGCGACGGAGCCGCAGCCGTTCTGGTTGAGCCCACCGAAAAGGAAGTAGGCGTGATGGACTGTGTGCTCCACATCGACGGCATCGGTCGCGACCATCTCGTGATGAAGGCCGGCGGTTCGTTCAAGCCCACCACTCACGAGACCGTGGATGCCGGCGAGAATTTCCTTTTCCAGGACGGCAAGTTTGTCT
>WFLX010049239.1_pt1 | contig 10659 bp, 9 predicted proteins | sample 4967041 | NCBI WGS metagenome assembly WFLX01 (sample SAMN12857096, study PRJNA449069) | gut metagenome | isolation source: stool from male and female vole | host: Microtus ochrogaster | place: USA:Florida | collected 2017
AGGACACATTATAAATATATAGCATGAAACTAAGTGAACTCCTCATAAAATTAATACCGAGTAGAATAGAGCGTCATCGTCTCCGTGGTATGAAACGATATGGCTTTTCAAAATCATTAGCATGCAGAAAGGAAATTTCAAAATGTGATAAAGAACCGGAAAATTTTTTGAGTATCTGTGCCATTGCTAAAAATGAGGGACCTTATTTTAAGGAATGGTTAGATTGGCATATAGGGCAAGGGGTAGATAAATTTTATATCTATGACAATGATAGTACAGATAATACTAAGGAGGTTCTGCAGCCATACATAGATTCAGGGAGAGTTATTTACCATGTGTTTCCCGGTCCACAGTGTCAAATGCCCGCATACGATAAATGTATCGAAACTTATAGATTTGATACCAAGTGGCTGGCTTTCCTTGATATAGATGAGTTTGTTTATCCCATAAAAACGCCATCATTCAGAAGTTTTCTTGAACAATATGATGATGCACCTGCAATAGAAATTAATTGGCTTAACTACGGAAGTGGAGGAGCTACCACTAAGACTCCTGGTGGGGTAATGGAACGGTTTAAACATCATTCTTTACCCTCGCATAAAATTAACAGGCATGTAAAATCAGTTGTGAATCCCAGAAAAGTTTATGTAATGGCTAATGCCCATGAGGCCACTTGTATTCGCGGTAGGGCAATCGACAGTCATGGAAATCCCATAAAAACAAGTTATAATTCACGCGAGCCACAGCACGATATAATTCGCATAAACCATTATGCAACAAAATCAAAAGAGGAATATAAACTGCGGAAAACGAATGATCGGTTGTTGGCTGAGAGGATAGATTGGGAGAAACACTTCCGTCTTAATGATTTGAACGATATAAAGGAATCTTGAAAAAGGATTCGACAAAAGATAACGTTAACATAATTGTTCATATATCCCTGTAGGCTCGATAAAGAAATTGTTTCTTTATAAGAATAATTAAAATCGGGATCAATAGGATTCATAAAGATATATATTATATGCTTTCGCAAGAAAAGGTCATAGTGTCGCTGACATCGTTCCCTGCAGCCATATCATACGTTAAGCCTACGGTCGAGTCTGTTTTGGCAGGTTCAGTGCTTCCTGATAAGGTGGTGCTCTATGTCACTATGTCTCAATTTGGAAAGGAGGGGCTTCCTGCTGACCTTTTAAGACTTTCAGAAGAGAATCCACTCTTTGAAATAAGGGACTATGACCATGAGATACGATCTTACCGTAAGCTTATTCCGGCATTGAAAGACTTTCCCGATGCTGTAATTGTGACGATAGATGATGATGTGCGTTATCATCCGAGGATGCTGGAAAGCCTACTTGATTTACATGAAAAATATCCTGAATATATAATCGCCCATCGAGCCAAACGAGTCAAGATCGGAAAGCCATATAAGACATGGAGCAAATATCGTTGGTATGATTTTCTCTTTAAAAAGGATTACGCTTCATTCGGCAACCTTTTCACCGGAGTCGGAGGGGTGTTATATCCGCCTCATTCGCNTAAAGAGGNGATGCTGANAGANGAACTTTTCACATCGTTGGCCCCTACANCCGATGATATATGGTTCTGGNCGGCTGCAGTGGCAAATGGGGTTAAGATAATGCCCGTTCCCTTCGGGTATAATAAACCGAAAGGATTGGGTAAACCAAAGGAGATATCACTGAAAACCTATAATTTCAAGTCGGGGGTTGACAGGAATACAGCGGCTTTGGAGGCGGTGTTGAGTCACTTCCCGATTGTAAGGGAAAAAGTGATTAATAGTTAATAGGTTATAGCTATAAACTATAAACTATAAACTATAAACTATAAACTATAAACTATAAACTATAACTTGTTAGGGGAAGAGGGTGCGGTTTCGATAGTTGGTGTGGATATCGGTTTTACCTACCAGGCGCATTAGGTTACTGAAAGCAGCGGGATGTGAGGCAAGCAGGTTGCTTCTCAGGCGTAGCTTGACCCCCAAACCCTTGATGCCGTGAGCACGTAGCTCTCTCATTCTATGGCTAAGGTCTTTCAGCAATTGCTTGCGACGTGTCTTATCGGGTTCCTTACGTGCTATTATTTTCGCACTTTTCACTATGGCTTTGGCGATTAGTGTATCGTGTTCTTCAAGTGTAAATGAGGGAAGATTGAGCCGGAGGAGTTCATTGGCACGAAAACTTTTTGCTTTGAGATAGTCAAGACGGTTTTTTGAAGAGGAGGCATGAAGTATGCTTCCTTGTCTCATGCGATAGTGATAAAGAGGAGAGGGATCACATACCAACTTCTTGATTCGATTGAACCATTTCACACAGATGTAGACATCCTCAAAGGTGTGACCAACCGGAAAATCGGGACTGACGACTTCCCGACGGAACATTTTATTCCATAAGAAACTTTGCACCGTAGAATCTTTCACCAGCTCCATTAGAGCCTCTTCGCGATTGTAGACAGTCAGTGTATCGACCAAATGTTTCACCCGGCTATGATTGACAAACTCTCTTTGGAATCCGATCTGCACAATATCGGCATCATACGTAGTGATCAGGTTATACATTGTGGCGATACATTCCGGATCCATCCAGTCGTCAGGATCGCAGAAAGCGATATATTTACCTTCGGCTGCCTTTACAGCGATATTACGGGCAGAGGCCACGCCCCCGTTTTTTACGTGCAACACACGGAAACGATTGTCCTTACTTGCAAACTCATCGCAGATTTTTCCCGATGAATCGGTTGACCCATCGTCGACAAGGATACATTCCCAGTCGGTGAATGTCTGGGAGAGGATAGATTCGAGACATTGCGGAAGGTATCTGCCGACATTATAGATCGGCACCAATATAGATACGGTTGGCTTTATAGTATTTTTTTCCTTAGTATTTTCCATAGTCAGTATTATCCTCTATATCGTTAAGGTCATATTGAGTGAAATAGTCATCACTCACTTTTCGTTGTTTGCCGCTTGCTCTGCCACGATTTTGTTTTTCACGGAATTCCTCGTAAGAACGCACCGCATAATGGTTGATTCTAATCACATCCTGCTGAGGCACACGGTCGCGGAAATTCGCAGTGATGGGCTCGCCATGAGAATCGGCGGCTTTACCCGAGATACGAGCCACCTCATGACAACCTATCATTGAGAACACCCTCCTGGGATCGACAATACTTTTCACNTGGCGGTTGAGCCGATGTGTAGGTTGCGAGTGGCGTTTGAATCGAGACATCATCCCGCCGGGTTCTTTCTTTACAGCTCCACCGCTTCCGTAGACGAGCCAATTGATCTCTACAGCAGGGACATCCTCGAATCTTTTCAGAAACTCAGGTATATTCTTATCCTTCACAGGCACGATGAATTCGTCGAGATCTATAAATGCGATCCAGCGGGCTTCAAGACGGTGTCGTTCGAGACAATCGTCATAAGAGGCAAGTTGCTTACGATAGCCGGGGAAATAGGTATAGTCCACGATTCCGGCATCGATATAAGGTTGAAGCACCTCTTTTGTGCCGTCGGTGCTTTCATTGTCATATATATAGAATTTCTCGACCCCCATCTTACGGTGCCATTCTATCCATTCCTTGAAATAAGGACCCTCATCTTTTGCTATGGCACACACGGCAAGATAGGTTGAGGGTGGGGTAGCAGCTTTTTTAAGTCTGCGTTTGAGACGGAAGGCGTCAGTGAGGCCATATCTCAGGATGCCACGCCATCTGTTGCGTGCCATTTTTTGTGGAATCAGACCTGCTATAATCTCTGCGGCAATCTTATTCATAAACGAAAGGGATCAAAATTTCAGAAAAGCTCGAACGATGACTTTTCAGGGAGAATACTTTCAAACGCCTCACTGATATTTTCCATGACCTCATTATAATGGCGGATATGCTTATTGTCGTTGAGGCAGATCAGAGAATATTTCTGTTCNCTGATAGCCTTGACCGCTTGTTTGGATTTAATCATGAGTGGGAACATCTTTGTGTCGGCATAAGTGTTGTAAGGTTCAAAATTACCGCTACAAATCTGCCATGTGCGGAAGAGTTCNGGGGTATAGTCCGTGACTGCCCGGAAACGATTGGCAGAGGTTTCGGTAAGTTCTTTTCCTGCGGCTGCCCAGACCTCTTCGAATGTAGATTTCAGATAAGGTTGCGCGTTATGGGGAGTGCGCAGGGTTATGAACTTTCCATAAGGTTTGAGCAGATAATTCCAACGGGCGCGGGCTCCATAACTTTTGTCAAACCATTTGTCATGGTCACGTTTCATCACCTCCTTCTTGTCGAAATGGCGGTTGATGATACGGATATTGTTCTTTATTCTTTTGTACCACTGTGACCAGGCCGGATTATAGAGGAAAGCTGCGATGTCGCAAGGCAGACCGTTTTGGAAGAACCGTTGAGGAGATATAGGGCGTGTGATATAGAAATCGTCGTTGAAATAAACGAAATGATCCGCCAGACCGGGAATCTTGTGAATATACCTTTCTATCACCACAGAATTATAAGTGGGGAGGAATTGCGCCGGGATATAGTCCTTATGATCCACAAGATTAATCTTGGGATTGTCGGCATCGAGCCAGTCAGGTTTCTGACCGCATGTGATGAAATGAATTTTGCGGACCCAGGGGGCGAATTTCTCGATTCCCCGGAACCAGTATCTCAAAAGGCCGTAATCGCGGAATCTGGCTTCGGTGACACTGTTCTTTTCATTCTCCTGCATACCCGAGAATTTCCGGAAGTCCTCTTTCCAGGCCGGGTCATCCATATTCACCCAGGTTACGATAAAATCTATGTCCATGGCGGAATTATTGAGATAAAGAAGAAAATGTTAGATAAAAAGTGATGATAAGTGAAAAAAGAGATAATTACAGTTTTTCGGCATGTTTGAATCTTTTGTGAGTCCAGAGATACAGTTCGGGTTGCTCTTTTATCATGTCTTCCAGCATACGGTAGTAGATATCAGTAAGGGCGAAATCCGGTAGAGTTTCAGGGTGTTCGTGCATTCTGACGAACCGTGCCTCATAGTACCCCCGTTTTATTTTTTTCGTATGCACGAACCATACATCAAATTTGTAATGTTTCGCAATTTTCTCAGTGCCGGTAATTACCGGAGTACGGTGATTGAGGAATGGCAGGAAATAGTGGAGGTCGCCCCATCGAGGCGACTGGTCGGCTATGAAACCGATTATGCTTTCCTGCCGCTTGGCTCTGAGTTCCATGATAAAACGGGCAGTGCGGTTCATCTCCACATTGGTAGCNCCGTGTGCCGCACGGTTTTCGAGCATCAGGCGATCCATGGCCTCATTGCTGAGTTTATGATATATCTGAGCTGTGACCACTCCTTTCTCAAGATGTATAGGCATGGATGAAATCCATTCCCAGTTGCCAAAATGTCCGAGGTATAGGGCAACCGACTTACCGCTGCGAAGCACCTTGTTGACCTCCTCGACATTAGGGAAAGTCATGTGACGACTCATCTCCTCGGTTGACATGGCTCCCATCTTGCAGGTCTCGAGCATATTGTCGATAAAATTGCGGTAGAATTTCTTTTCGATCCGTTTGATTTCTTCGGGAGATTTCTCAGGGAAAGATTCAGAGAGATTCTTACGCACGATTTTTCTGCGATAGCGCACGACGTAATACAGAAAAGGGTAGAGGCCATCTGAAATGAAATACATCAATTTGAACGGCATCTTCGATATCGGTTTCAATAGCGAACGTAACAGAGTGTAAGTCATAACTATATGGCTCGTTGTAAGGATTCTGATTACAAATTTAAATGCGTTTCAGGGAGAGTAGATCGATATGAGTGGTAAAGTTACGTTTTTTTTTACATATATCAAATTATTTTGAGGGGAGAGTTGCCGAGAGTCGGTTGTCATTGATACGTGTAGAAAAATCCTGCATCAAGGCATTAAACCAATACACCATGCTGTCGGTTTCGGCAACGTTATAATTCTCGAGAGGAGTGATCGGAAAAGGTTTCTCATTGATATCGAGTACTTCTTCCGCAGGTTGTCCCGGAGCAGAAAGAGAGACTATATAATTTTTACCGAAAATGTAATAACGGCCGAAAGATTCCGCCAATCCGAAATGAGGATGAGAGGAGTCGAGTACACTTGTTCCGAAAGTAACGTATGGTTTGTTATAACCCGCAAGGTCGAGTAATGTAGGAGCTATGTCGATTTGCGACATGGGAAGGTCATCGATAATCTCGGGTGAGATGGTGCCGTCAGGAGCATATATGATGAAAGGAAGATGACTGTAGACGTACATATTCTCAGTGTGGAAAGAATTGTAGTTACGTTGGCCGTGGTCGGATGTTATGATAAAAATAGTATTGTCAAACCACGGTTGCTTCTTTGCGAGGTCAAAGAAGAGACGTAATGCACGGTCGGTATATTCCATAGCTCTTTCAGGAGAAGCTTGCGGATAAGTGTAGTCGGCAACATTTTCATTCTGAGGGAAACTGTTGGGTTCGTGAGCAGTGATAGTAAACCAAGAAGCGAAAAAAGGAGTGTTCTTATTATAATTTTCAGTGATATCCTTTANCACATATTCCGCCATAGGTTTATCCCAGATACCCCATTTGCCATCAAACTCCTTGTCATTATCAAAAGATTCACGTGTACGAATAGTTTCAAACCCGGCTAATTGAGCCGTTTCGTCGATATGATAGTTTCCCTTTGTGCAACCGTAATAGAACCTTGTGTCATATCCTTCGCGGGCTAAAAGACGAGCCGGAGAGTCGAAAGTATTTTCAGCGTAAGGTGATTCCACAAGATAAGAGGAGCCGAAATATGGCATACTTGTGAAAATCTGAGTTATTCCCTGGGTTGAGGTACGCCCCGAGGCATAGAGATTACGGTTGATTACACTATGGGCTGCCAGAGAATCGACGAAAGCGAGAGATTTATTGTAGGCACTGTCGCTTGCAACAGGATTGAATATCTTTGAATGGATTGAGCCTCCGCTTTCAATGATGATGAGGAAGATATTTTTTCGGTTCATTGTCATTTCAGGATGAGAAATAATACCGGGACGCACTTTCGTTAGTTCTGTTTCAGTCATAAATACCTTTCTTTCGATGGTGACATCAGATTTTATACTGAAAAAGATAGAAAAAGGGGTATTCAAGACAGCCGAGAAATGACGAATATTATCAACAAGATTCACTCCGGTGGCTCTTTCCAACGGACGGTCTTTAAAGTTAGTCCACCCTCTCATACACATAAATGTGAACCCACCCACGAGTAGGAAAATAAACGACTTCGTGATCCAAAGCACCGACTTTGGACCCGTATAACGTGAGGAGGCAACCAATCTGACTCTTGTAATCAGCCAAATCATCAGGGCTAAAATAGCCGCACCTAAGATGTAAGCCCACCAGAAACGTGTAAAAAAAGAGAAAAATAAACCTAAGGATTCCGGATCGGAGACTACATTCATAAAACTAAGCCATGACATCCTGTAGCCGGTGAAAGGGAAGTAAACCGTATCCACAATATTCAATATCAGGCAAAAGGAATTGATTATAATCAGGATCCAGTTGGAGATCTTAATCCAGACATGATTGTAGACCCAGGGCAACGGAGCGAACCGCATCAAAATGAAAAGGGAGTTAAGATAGGCGAAAATAGATGCGTCAATGCGAGTGCCCCCAACACAAATCTTTAAGATGTCGTTGAATCCGTTTATGTCGAGGAAAGTGGAATTATGAAAAATGAAGATAAGTCTGGAGAGCCAGAAGAAAAGGAAAACTATAATAAGCTGATAGAGGGAGCCTAAATATACATTAGCTTTGAATTTCATAGATTATTCACAGTTTTTAGAGAGTAATGACAGGGGAANCAACAGAGNCCCTTCAAGCGATAAACAGTCGATACAAAATTACTTAAAAAACATGACAAATTCAAATATATTAATAATACACTCTTATGATATTGTCCATNCGGAATTTTTGTGGAGTCTTGACATTAGACACATTCCAAAATTGAAGAGCGATATCGAGTTTTTAATAGCAAGCTTAGAGAATAAACCGGGATAAGAGGGATGATAATGTTAAAAAGATTTAAAATACAAATATTTTTTTATGTTATATAGCATTGTTTGAAAAATAATTTGTAATTTTGCAATGAGTTTTTCATGGTATTAGATTTTAAGGTTAACAGAAGATTGGTTGTCGGGATGACAATCAATTTTTTTTATATCAAAAACGAAAAAACACATTCGGTTTTGCCGAATGTGTTTTTTCGTTTTTGATATAAGGGTAATTATTTGTCGAGATGGTTGGTGATTTCGTTGAAGATGTCGTCTACGTGGCCCGAACCGTTGATTTTGAGATATTTACCTTCTTTCTGATAATATTCGCGCAGAGGGGAAGTCTGGGTGTGATAAACATCGAGACGTTTCTTGATGGTTTCAAGGTTATCGTCGGCCCGACCGGTTTCCTTGCCACGGTTGAGCATTCTTTCCACCAGTTCATCTTCAGGCACTTCCAGACCAACTACGGCGTGAAGATCTGTATTTCTCTTCCGNAGGAGATCTCTGAGCGCTTCGGCCTGTGGGATAGTGCGCGGGAATCCGTCAAAAATCACTCCTTTCTTATCCTTCACTTCCTTTTCGAGCACCTCTTCCAGGATGCAGATCATGAGTTCGTCAGGAATGAGCTGACCCTCCGAAATATATTTCTTTGCAATCTTTCCGAGTTCGGTTTCCCGCTTCATGTGGTCGCGGAGGACTTCGCCCGTAGAAATGTGATGAAGATCATACTTGTCGATGAGCTTGGCGCTCTGAGTGCCTTTGCCACTGCCGGGCGCGCCGAATAGAACTAAATTGAGCATACGTTTCGGATTTATAAATTTCGGGTTAACNGTAATNTCAATCTTTCACCACATAGATATCCTTAAGATTACGTACCTTTCCGTCGAGGTCGAGTCCGTAGCCGATGATAAATTTCGGCGGGATAGTGAATGCCACGTAGTCAGGTTGGAATCCGGTCTTCGAGCTTTCCGGTTTGTGAAGGAGAGTCACGAAACGGATAGAACGTGGATTAAGTTTCTTAAGATCCTTCACCATCTCCACAGCAGTAAGGCCGGTGTCGACAATGTCTTCAATAATCACGACATCTCTACCGTCGAGATTCTCAGTGAGGCCAACGATGTTTCTCACATGACCNGAAGTGGTGAAGCCCTCATAACTTTTATAACGCACGAAAGCCACGGGAGCACTGTTGATACCTACTTCACGTATGAGGTCGGCCGCAAAAATGAATGCTCCGTTGAGCACACAGAGGAAAAGCGGATTCTTACCCTCAAGGTCGTGGCGGAGCCNGGCGGCTATCTCCTCCACACGAGCCTTGATCTCATCTCTGCTGATATAAGGGATGAAAGTGAGACCGTCGACAATGACTTTTTCTTCCATGATTTAGAAGGATATTGTAAAGGTGAGTTTATAATTATGACAAAGTTAGCAAAATGCCCCGTAATATGCAAGAGCATATTACGGGGCAAAGGTAGAATTTTTCAATAAAAATTATCTTATCAATATTTTCTTTCCACCAACAATATAAAGCCCTGCGGGGAGGGCTTTAATCTGGTCGGGGGTTGCAAGGCTTTTAATCAATTGACCTTGCAAATTATAAACATCTTTAGGTGAATTATCGGCAGTGGCGGAATCAACATCCTCAACCCGGAGATCGCCAATACCGGCGTGGAATTCTGAAGCTGACACTATCTTGTATTCAGCGGGTGAACCTTTGTCAACCGTAATATAACAAGTATTTGCCGGTATATAATCCAATTCTTCATCAGTTATGAAACCGAAGGTGCCATCTTTACAAACGCCGGGTACGCGCATTGTCTCCTTATCGTAAGCTACTCGGTTGATATGTTTAGGAATTGATGAGTTAAAATAAACTCCCTTCAGTTTATTATCAGATATTGTTTGAGCTGTGCCACCAACACTTACACGGTTGTCGGCGGGAGAATCAGTGCCACATTCCACAATCACGGGAGTGCCGGCCGGGACTGTACCGGTGATCTCTTCAAGGAGCACCATTCCGTTATAATGGTCTTTTACATAATAAGTCTTGATGCCGTTTGAATAGGGAGAGTAGGGGAAAGAGGTATATAAAGAGGCGTAATGTTTTTTCTTGGCTGTCAGCGTAGGTTGGATACCGAAGAAATTGTCGGTTTCTGCTGACACCGGAGTGATGTACCACTGAATATATTCCCCCTTGGCATTTGTGACCATAATGCCTAAATCGAAAGACAAAAAGAATGTGCCATCACCCAGATACTTTACTGCACCGCTCATCTCCCCATAAGCATTGTACAAAGTCTGGCCATTGGTGGCTTTACCTGCAACCTTAAGATGTAAGTAATGGTTTATAATCTGATAAATCCCAGTCCCCTGAGCTTCTATCTGATATTCGCTACCACTATGAGGAGCAATATATAAAACTGAAGCCGGATCAGCGCAAACTACATCAAAATCCTTTTGAAGTTGAATAGCATTGAGGTCAGCAGTAGTATTCATGTAATCTATCCGACCCCGGTTGTCTACGACCGAGACATAACGTCCGGTCTTATAGTTCTGTACGCGGTAATAACCGGCTTGGCCTAAGTCGGCAGCTGCATATAGAGAGACAGA
>WFLX010049842.1_pt1 | contig 10659 bp, 9 predicted proteins | sample 4967041 | NCBI WGS metagenome assembly WFLX01 (sample SAMN12857096, study PRJNA449069) | gut metagenome | isolation source: stool from male and female vole | host: Microtus ochrogaster | place: USA:Florida | collected 2017
CAGTAATTTTGCCAAAACTAACAAAATAAAAAGTGGGCTCAATATACATAATTAACGGATTATTGATATACATCTACGCTTTTGACCATAATCCACCTCACATTCATGTGAAACATGGAGGTAAGGAATTTACGATCAACATTGGAGACAGAATGGTTGAAGGCCGTGCAAAATCAAGCCACATTAAGTTGATAAACGAATTTATTGACCGGCACGAGGCTGAACTTCTCGAACTTTGGAACAAAGCTCAACAAGGCGAACGAATAACTAAGATAGCAAGATAATATGATATTAACAGTAACTGACGTAGAATATTTGGGTGAATACACCCTGCAGTGTACATTCAGCGATGGCATAACCAAAACTGTTGATCTTTCGCCGTTGCTAAAATATCCTGCATTTAAAGAACTTGTAGACAAGGAACAATTCGTTCAATTCGGTTTGCAAGGCACTATATTTTGGAAAAACGGAGCAGATATTGCTCCGGAATATCTCTATGAGCACGGAAAACTGATTGCATGATGGATTTCTTTTTGTTTCAACCCGAAAACTTTAGAGTTTTCCTTTGGGCAATGGCCGCAACGGCTGTTGTGGTATTCCTGGCACTGCTGAAAGTCGAAGCCGGCTACGGCATCGCCTATAGCCCGAAGTGGGGCCCGTCGGTCAACAACAAACTCGGCTGGGTGCTGATGGAGTCGCCGGTGTTTATCATCATGCTAATTCTATGTCTGCTCTCGCCGCGACGCGCCGAAATCGCTCCGCTGGCAATGTTTCTGATTTTTGAGCTCCACTACTTTCAGCGGTCGTTTATATTCCCCTTCATGATGAAGGGCAAAAGCCGCATGCCGCTGGCAATCATGCTTATGGGCGTGATATTCAACTCGTTGAATGCACTGATGCAAGGCGGGTGGATTTTCTATGTCAGCGCGCCCGACCGTTATCCGGCGTCGTGGCTCTGCTCGTGGCAATTCATCCTCGGCACCATCATTTTCTTCTGGGGTATGGCCACGAACCTGCATAGCGACCACATTATTCGCAACCTGCGCAAGCCNGGCGACACNCGCCACTATCTGCCGCGCGGCGGCATGTTTCGCTACGTAACTTCGGCCAACTACCTGGGCGAGTTCATGGAGTGGGTAGGCTTTGCCATCCTCACCTGGAGCTGGGCNGGTGCTGTGTTCGCGCTNTGGACATTNGCCAACCTTGCTCCCCGCGCGCTGAAAATCAACAAACGCTACAATGCGGAATTCGGCCCGCTGAACCAAAAGGCCATTCTGCCGTTCATATTTTAGGAACTATTTAAAAAAGAAATAATTATGAAAAAACTGTTCTCGCTAATAGTACTGACCCTCGGCATGGCATTCTCGGCCTGTGCCCAGTCTCCCACCCCCGGCATTGCCAACGGTTCGGCAGCTCCCGAAATCTCCTTGCCCGACGCTAACGGCAAAATCGTTAACCTCAGCGACTTCCGCGGCAAATGGGTAGTTTTGGACTTCTGGGGTTCATGGTGCCGCTGGTGCATCAAGGGCTTCCCGCAGATGAAAGAAAACTACGGTCCGCTGAAAGATAAAGTTGAATTCATCGGCGTTGCATGCCGCGACTCTAAAGAGAGCTGGCTCAATGCTCTCGACCAGTATAAGTTGCCCTGGACCAACGTGTGGGCCGACGAAGATGCAGTTAAGAAACTGAGCGCCGACTACTCGCTGCGCGGCTTCCCCACCAAACTGATAATCGACCCCGAAGGTAAAGTGCGCAACACCACCATTGGCGAAGACCCCGCCTTTTACGACACTCTCAAGTCGCTGATTAAGTAACTCGGCAACTGCTCCGCGCGAATGAAGGCGATAGTCATAATTGCCGCCGGAGGTGTTGGCAGCAGGTTCGGTGCGTCAGTTCCCAAGCAATTCTGCGAGCTGATGGGCACGCCGGTTCTGCTACACGCCATNGAGCAGTTCCGCAAGGCGCTGCNCGAGGCAACNATAGCNGTGGTGATTTCGCCTGANTGGGCCGACATTCTGCCGGCGGGTACCATTACCGCCCTNCCNGGCAAAACCCGCTGGGAATCGGTTAAAAACGCCTTGGATGCCACCGAAGGGATTGACGCGGACGCCATTTTGGTTCACGACGGTGCGCGGCCATTAGTAACCGCCGAGGTTATCGGCGGAGTTGTTGACGCGCTGGACAACCACCAGGGCGCGATTCCGGTAGTTGCCGTTACCGACACGCTCAGGTGCGCCGACGGTTCGCCCGCTCGCCGCGAGGATTTCCGCGCGGTTCAGACTCCCCAGGGCTTTCGCGCCGACTTGCTGCGCCGGGCCTACGCGCTCCCCTTCGACCCCGCATTTACCGACGACGCTTCGGTTATGACCGCAGCAGGGTTCGGCGATATTGCCATGACTGCCGGCGACCCCACGAATATTAAAATCACCAACCCTCTGGATTTGAAAATCGCCGAGGTGATTCTCGAAAGCCGTTAATGGACCTGTCGACCAATATTACCTACCTCAAGGGGATAGGGCCGCAACGCGCGCGCCTGCTCCAAAAAGAGCTTGGCGTTGAAACCGTTGGCGAGCTTTTAGAGCATTTCCCGACCTCATTTCTCGACCGCTCGAAGATTTATAAGATAGCAGACCTGAAAGGCGCCGAGCTGCCGATGATTCAGCTGAGGGGTCGCTTTATAGCCGCGTCTATTCAGGGCGAAGGCGCCAAAAAACGCCTTGTAACCATGTTCAGCGACGGCACGGGAGCGGTTGAGGTTGTCTGGTTCCGCCAGGCCGACAGCATATTAAAGAAGCTGAACCCCGACGTTACCTACATTCTTTTCGGCAAGCCGACGGAGTATAACCGCCACTGGCAGCTGGTTCACCCCGAGCTCGACACCGAGGCCTCGGCCGAGAAACACCAGGGTCTGCGCGGGGTTTATCCGCTAACCGAGGGGTTACGCAATGCCGGCGTTACGTCGCGCCAGATGCACACCTGGATGGTTACGGCGCTGAACTCAAACCCGCGCATTGCCGAAACCTTGCCGGCTGAAATAGTCAGGGAGAACGGCCTGATGGCACGCGCCGACGCATTGCGGGCCATTCACCGGCCGGCAAACATGATTGAGATGCAGCGCGCCCAACATCGCCTGAAGTTCGAAGAACTATTTTATCTGCAGCTCAACATTATACGCTACGGCCGAAACCGCAAAGCAGCCCTGCGCGGTCACGTTTTTTCAAAAATCGGCCACTACTTCAACTCATTCTACGAGCGCTGCCTGCCCTTCAAGCTGACCGGAGCGCAGATGAGGGTTATACGCGAAATCCGCTCCGACATGAACACCGGCCGCCAGATGAACCGCCTGCTGCAGGGCGATGTAGGCTCCGGAAAAACGCTGGTGGCGCTGCTGACCATGCTCATCGCCATCGACAACGGCTGCCAGGCGTGCATGATGGCCCCGACGGAAATCCTGGCCACGCAACACTACGAAAGCATTTCGGCCATGGCCGGCGAACTCGGTCTGAACATTAAGCTGCTGACCGGCTCAACGCCGAAGCGCGAGCGCGACATTATACACGAGCAGCTGCTCGACGGCTCGCTCAATATTCTCATAGGTACTCACGCGGTTATTGAGGATAACGTTCAGTTTGCCAAGTTGGGCTACGTGGTAATCGACGAGCAGCACCGTTTTGGCGTTGCACAGCGCGCCCGCCTGTGGCAGAAAGCGGCAATCGCGCCACACGTGTTAGTTATGACGGCGACGCCGATTCCGCGAACGCTGGCAATGACGGTCTATGGCGACCTCGACGTTTCGGTTATCGACGAACTGCCGCCGGGGCGCAAGCCGATAACCACGGTTTTGCGCTACGACCCCTCGCGGCAACAGATTTACAACGCCCTGCACCGGCAGTTGCTGCAGGGGCGGCAGGCCTACATCGTATATCCGCTTATCGACGAGAACCCCAAACTCGAACTCAACGACCTGCAGACCGGCTTCGACAATATTCAGCATCTNTTTAAGGATTTCCGAGTGGCNATGGTCCACGGCCGCATGAAGCCGGCCGAAAAAGATCGCCAGATGCAGCTNTTTATATCGGGCGAGGCTAAGATACTGGTGGCCACNACAGTTATCGAAGTGGGGGTTAACGTTCCCAACGCGTCGGTAATGATTATTGAAAACGCCGAGCGGTTCGGGCTGTCGCAGCTGCATCAGCTGCGCGGACGTGTTGGCCGCGGAGCCGACCAGAGCTACTGCATACTCATGTCGCGCCCGAACCTGAGCCGCGACACCCGCCACCGCCTGGAGGTTATGACATCGACCACCGACGGCTTTCTGCTTGCCGAGGAAGACATGAAACTCCGCGGGCCGGGCGACATTGAAGGCACGGCGCAATCGGGGCTGCACATCGACCTGAAAATCGCCTCATTAGTTTCGGACACTCCCATATTGCAGCAGGCGCGCACGGCAGCCGAACGGCTGCTCGATGCCGACCCGCAGTTGGCGTCCTACCCCACCCTGCGGCTGATGCTTTCGCGACTGTTTGACCGCACCATGGACTGGGCGCGGATTTCTTAACGGCAGTAGGTTGCGAACCGATAGCGCGGCTCCGTATCCGTCCATTCAGAGGCCTCGCGCACCTTATGCGGGAACTCCGGAAAGAAAGTGTCGGCATCGGTCGGGGCTGCATCTATTTCGGTCAGCTCCAGCTCGTCGGCCTTCTCAATGAACCGGCGGTAGATTTCGCCGCCACCGATAACGAAAACTTCGTCAGAACCGCCACAGGCCTTCAACGCCGCTTCGGGTGAATCATAAACCTCGGCTCCGGCGGGTGCATAATCCTTTTGGCGGGAAATAATAATGTTGCGACGTCCCGGCAGCGGCCCCTTGGGGAAAGACTCAAAGGTTTTGCGGCCCATAATTATCGGGTGGCCCATGGTCAGGGACTTGAAGCGCTTTAAATCGTCTGAAATATGAAACAGCAGGTCGCCGCCGCGGCCAATGGCTCCGTTGCTGCAAACGGCAGCTATAATCTTAACAGTCATCAGTCTTTCTTCTTGGGATTTTTGTTAAAACGATAGGTTACCGAAAGCATTACGTAGCGGCCGAGCTGATTGCTCCAGTTTTCGTAGCGGCCCTGGGCGTTTACGCGCAGGCTATAGTCACGCAGCTGCCCGAGCAGGTCGTAGCCCTTGAGCGTAAATGACAGGTTGCCCTTGAGAATCGACTTGGTCAGCTGGGCATTCCATAAACATTGCGCACGGTTCATCTCTTCCAAGTCGTAGCCGCGCGACCAGTGCACACGGAAGTTGGACATCAGCTGCATTTTCCAGGGCAGTTCAACAGTTGCATCAAGCACGGCGGTATAATCTCCGGCGCGAATGGTATTGAAGTCTTCGCGGTCGCCGTTAGAAATGCGCCAGTTTGGATTAAAATCCAGGCGAACGACCGAGCCGTTCTTGAACTTATAGGCCGAACCGAAAGTTATGCCGTAGGATTGAGTGTCGACGATTGACTTTTCGGGGAACTCGGTTGAGGTTGTTACGAAGTCAACACTATGAACCAGACCGCCGTTAACGCTGCCCCCGAGGCTCANCTGCCTGTCNCGGCCGAACTCATAGTAATAGCTGACATAGCCGTTGAAATTGCGGTTGCCATTGATATTCATGGGCATATAGGTCGTAACGCCGGTTTGCGGATTATAGAACGAGGCCGAACCGATCTGGTTTTGGTCGAAACTTGCCGAAAGGTAGGCGTAAAGGTCGCCGCGCTGTGCGCGACCGTGGCGATATACGNTGAGGTACACCCTGTGGTTCAGCGAGNTCTTGAGATTATGGCCGTTATAAGCGTAAACAATCAACGGGTTTGACGACACGCGGTTGCGGAGAAACAAGTCGGGCGAGGGCTGATCGGTGTTGGTATAATACGACAGGTAGGCGCCGGTATTATATAGCTTGTTGGAGGAGCCGAAGCCGATGCTGAATGTGGGTGAGAAGCTGTTGGTGCGGAGCAGAACCGACTCATGGTCGGCGCCCAACGGGTTATAGTCGAGGTGGTTGGAGCGATATTTATGGGTGAGGCGGAAGTTAATATTGAACCGCGGATTGAATCCGGAGTCGACCATGGCGGTTGATTCGTAACTATAGTATGCAACGAGGGTGGATTCGATATTATGGTCGTTGGTTACGGAATTATAAGTGCTTTCGGGGTCGGCAAAGGCGTTTGCGGGTAGCGCCATCGAGGGCAACAGCGAAATGGCGTCGATTGAGTCGAGTGGCTCGGTAAAAAGTTCGTAGTCTTTAGAAGTATAGGTATAGTGATAGGAGCTGCCTATGTTCAGGTTGAACGATTTGCGGCGCTTTTCGTCAACGTCCGACCACTCGCGGCTATAGCTCGCGCCACCCGAGAACTTGCCGGTTTCGGGGCCGTTGGTGGAATATTTGAGGTTGTTGACCGGTTCGGCGGAATTGGTATTGGCGCCACCGAAGGCCTGCGAGTAGACCGATGACTGCTTGTAGTTGACGCGGTTATAGTTGCCCGCCGACCACACGTTGAACCTGCCGGCGACCGAGGGGAAGCGCATATCTGCCCCGATGTTCAGTTTTGCCGTAAGGTTATCGCGTTCGCTCCGGCTGGCAGTGCGCAGGCGGGTGAGCAGAATGTCGTTATAACGCTGAGACTTCAGCCGGGCAAAGACCGAATCGAGGGCTTCGTTGCGGCTTGACTCTTCGGGGAAACCGTTGAAAGTTGCGGAGCGGGACACCGAGGTGTCCTTATTGCGGTCCCACGAAAATCCGGGGCGCGCATAGAGATAAACAACATCACCTTTATAGTTGAAGCTATGGTCGGTTTTGACTGAAACGCCTTTGGAGTTATTGACGTTCGCGCTGTTTCTATACAGATTGCCCGACGGGTAGAACAGGGTTGACCTTGAGTCGTTGAGGTCATCGAACGTTTCTATGCGGACGGTTGCATTGCCGTTGGCCTTGAATTTTCCCTTATCAGGTTCATAGAGATAGTCGAGGCCGGCGGTTTCTACGTGGCCATCACCGCCGCGGCGACCGTAACCGCTCCAGCGGTCCCAGCCGTCGCTGGCGCTGCCGGTCTGGAAGTCCATCAGGTTATTGCAGTTGCCGAAAACCGTAAGGCGGAAATCNTTNGTGAAGCCCATAACGAAGGCTTTGCCCATATAGCGCTTCGACGTTCCGTAGCCGCCCTCGATAGAGGCCATNGTGCCCAAGGCNTATTCTTTTTTCAGNACNACGTCCATAACCAGGTTTTCGGAGTTTTCGTCGCGGTCGAGCTTCTGCGACTCCTGGGTCAGGTAGTCGTTTTCGCCGGCCTTGTCGTAGACCTTGATGTTCTGAACGGTATAGGANGGGAGGTTTTTCATGGCAACGTCCATGTCGCCGTTGAAAAAGTCCTTGCCGTTAATCAGCAGCGAGTTAATCTTGCGGCCGTTGACCGTAATTTCGCCCGCGGAGTTGATTGAGGCATTGGGTAGCTGCTTGACCAGCGATTCGAGCATCGAGCCTTCGGCCAGGTTAAAGGCGTCGGCGTTGTAAACAACAGTGTCGCCGTTCATTACCATTTTGATGGCGGTCGCCACGACCTCAACCTCGTTGAGCTCCCTATGGCGCTGGCGCTCCATGCGCAGGGTGCCGATCCACACTGCGGTCTGGTCAACATATTTGCGCTCAAATTCCTTAACCAGCGGCTCATAGCCCTCGCGGTCGAGGGTGAGCATGAACTTGCCCGGCTTGGCGGTTACGAAAGCGCGGATTTCACCGTTTTTCTCCGTAAACTGCTCTTTGGTGTTGCCGGAAATGAGTTTGAAAGGAATCTTGGCAGTGTCGTTGACCGCGGAGATATTGATGGCCACGGAGTCGAGGCCGACCCAGTCGGTGGTGTCGCCGCGGGTAACATAGGCGCGAAGAATGAAGTTGTCATTTTTGGCGGCTACGCCCAAAGCGGCGAGCAGGGCGAGGATTAGCAAAATTCGGCGCATAATGTGGAAACCAAACGCGGGTTACGGATGTTATATAGTAAAACCTAATTAAATCTATTTAGACTATGGAAGAATTTGAAAAACTCATTGGTGGAGCTAAACCCACGCTCGTCGATTTCTATGCAACCTGGTGTGGTCCCTGCAAAATGCAGGCGCCGATTCTTGAACAGGTCAAGAGCAACGTTGGCGACAAAGCCAATATCATCAAGGTCGACATTGACCGCAACCCCGAACTGGCAAACCGCTATCGTGTGCAGTCGGTTCCTACTCTGATTATTTTCCAGAACGGAGAACCGGTATGGCGTGCCTCAGGTTTGCATCAGGCTGCCGACCTTGAAGCTAAAATCGAAGAGGCGTTAGTCCACCACGACTAACTTGCCGCCCTTGACATACAGGCCACGCACGGGGTTGACAACCCTGCGGCCCTGGAGGTCAAAGATCGGTGTTGACAAACCGGGTTTGTCAGCGCCGATTTCGTCTATGGAGTCCTGACCGCCGGTAACGGGCACTGTGCCGCCATCGGCCAGAGTCTGGAAGGCCTCGGTGAGGAATTCGGCACGCGCGGCCTGCGTTTGCTTGAGGAATTCAACGCCTTCGGCGTAGGTGGGGAAAAGGAAGGCTTCGTCGTGGACCTTTTCGGCTATGGGCCAGATTGCAAAGTTGAGGGCCACGGATTGAGTAAGCGATGCGGCCTGAGCGTCGACGAACTTATTGACTTTGTCAACAATTCCGCCGGCCACAAGCTTCTGCCATGCCCGGTTGACCTCGGTGTGGAACGCCGGGTCCTGACGCAGGCGGTTAATCCAGGTGAAGACCCACTCTTCGCCGCGGCCTTCCTGGGCGATGAGCGCGCGCGGACGCGAGCCGAAGCGCACGCTGTTGTCGAACGCGAAGTCGAAGTCCCACACCGGACCGAAGGTAAAGCGGTCGTCTTGCATATCCTTGTAGAAATACACTGAGCGGAACGAGTTCGGTTCGGCGGTGTATTCAGCGGTTATATACCACTGCACCAGCGATTCGAGATTCAGGTATTTTCGATAGCCGTCGGCGGGGTCGAGCCAGTTGTCGGCAAACAGCGCATCTTCAAACTTCTGAAGGTGGGCGGCAATGTAATCTTTCTGGGCGGAAACGATAACATCTTCGTCGGGCGACTTAACCGTAACCTTAACGCCGCGCGAGGTGGTGACTACGGTGCCTTCGTTATCGTCGGCGTCCTCGTCGATTTCGAGCAGGTAGCCGCCGGTAATGTCGGTGGTTGCGTCAACAACCTCGGGCTGCTCGGTAATGAGCACGCGCTTTTTGCGGATGTCGATCTGGTCGGTAATCTGATATGTGCCCTGACTTTCACCGTTGATAGTCAGGTCAACGAAGCGCCAGCCGGGAGCAAAGGGCTGACCGGTCTGCAGGGCAATGTAGGAGGCAACGGCGTTGCGCAGCAAGGTCTTGTCGCCGGCCTGGGCCATAAGGTTCCACTTTTTTGCATTCGCACCGTCGGGGCCGAGCAATCGGGCTTTGGAGGCGAGTTTAACCTTATAGGGCTTTTTGGGGAGAGCGAACTTGGCCGAGCCACGGCCGCGCAGGCGGGCCCCCTCGTAGGTTGTGGAGGTGCCGTCGGCATCAACAATGACCATGTTTGAGGTCACGTATGTTTCGGTATTGATGGCCGAGGGGTCATCGAGAGTTATATGAACGACAGGGAGGTCGGAAATCAGCCCCTGACCGGCGGCACCGAGAGCCCAGGCTCCCAACGCCATAGCTAAAAGTCTTTTCATGATTGCTTAGTAAATTGATTTATAGCGCAAAGATACAAATAGTTTGCGAAACGGCCAAATCTCGCCCGCCAATTAACAATATCGGGCAATAAAGAGAGCTCGGGGCGCGTTAAATGGGTATGAAAGTGAAATTTCTATTGGGGCTGCTGATTGCGGCGGCCGCCTTAAGCGCATGCTCCGGGGCCAAGCTGTCGGTAGCCGACGAGCAGATGGCCCGCGGGGAATATTTCGACGCCTCGCGAACATATCGCAAGGTCTACAATAAGCTGACCAAACGCGAGGAGCGCACCAAGCGTGGCGAGGTGGCCCTGAAAATGGGCGAATGCTACACCCGGCTGTCGCAATTTCCGCGCGCATCGGCGGCATATCAAAACGCAATCCGCTATGGCGTAGGCGATTCAACAACGGTGTTGGCGCTGGCGCGCTCGCTCCACGCCGAGGGCAAATATGCTCCGGCAATCAAGGCCTACGAAGAGTATCTCGAACAAAATCCCGCCGACGAATGGGCTCGCCAGGGGCTCGCCGGCGCCCGGGCGGCCGTGAGCGCCAAACAGGACCCGACGCGCTACGTTGTGCGCCAGCATAAGCTGCTGAACTCGCGCCGCAGCGACTATGCGCCGATGTTTGGCGGCGAAGACGACGACCGGCTCTACTACACAACCACCAACGAAAAAGTCAAGGGCGAAGCCCGCTCGGAAATTACCGGTACGAAAAAGCCCGATATATGGGTTATGAAGAAAAACGAGCAGGGACAGTGGGAAAAGCCCGAAGCGGTNGAAGGCGAGNTGAATACNGANGTTGANGANGGNGTNTGCTCTTTNTCGCCCGACGGCAACACCATGTANCTNACCCGCNCNCGCNGNGANCTGAANTCGTCNACNGTGGTTGAGATCTTCACC
>WFLX010052263.1_pt1 | contig 10656 bp, 10 predicted proteins | sample 4967041 | NCBI WGS metagenome assembly WFLX01 (sample SAMN12857096, study PRJNA449069) | gut metagenome | isolation source: stool from male and female vole | host: Microtus ochrogaster | place: USA:Florida | collected 2017
GACAGTATTAAATGCAGTGCGAGCCAAGCTCGTGGCGAGAATGTTCGCCGTTATCAGAAATAATCGAGTTTACCAACCTATTTTAACAGTTTAGGCTTGCACAAATCATAAAAATATGAATGATAAACCCTTAGTTTATAGTCGTCCGTGTAAAAAAATGAACTTTTATACCCCAAAAATTGAATTCTTCAAAAGGATAGCTTAATTTTGCACTTGCCAGTTGACTCTACAATTTTGTCCTTTGTAATAAAATAAAAAATTTAAAGTTTAGTGAAAATTACTTTATTTATTTCACCATAAAGAATAGTGACAATCCACTCGCTTTAACCATGAAAATATATTTAACAACGATATTACATTATGATTAAAAATGAAAACTTCCTCGGTTTTTCACGCAAAGAGATTCAGAAAAATCTTTTGACCAACAAGCCGGCTCCCCTAAATGAAGAAATTCTTATAAAAAATATCACCTCCGTTGACTCCTCACCTGCTGTGGAACAATGGAGAGCATTCTTCCTCACAGACTTTTCTTACGGATTCCTCAACAGAATCTCATACGATCTGTATGGGGGTCATGCAGGACACATTCAAGGAGAATACTATCTCTTTATATCACCCTTGGGCGGTAAAGACAATATTCCATATTATAAGGTGAGCTTATACTCACGCCAAAATGGAGCCAAGTTGAAAAGCTATCTTAGCTCAATCACGACGCGTTATTTCTACAATAAGAGGGCAAAGGAATTAAAGAAAGACGGATATAGCACCCGCTTAGACGAGTCAACGAAGATTAAAAAAGATTTTTCAGGCAGTGATGTGATAGAAAATCCGTGGTTCGCTCTCCTGATTTATGATGGTGACGAAAATTCGCTCTCCTCAAACGACATGGCTATCAAGACAAAACTAATAAAAATGATAGAGAAATTGCCTGAAAAAGAACAGATTGTGATACAGATGAGCTACTTTGAGAATTTTACCGGAGATGAAATTTTTGAAGAATTGCTGAGCTCAGGCTTAATCAAACCCAAACGCGATGTCAGCATATTGAATGTCAAAGATAAACAAGATGCAGTGGCAAATATCAGGAAAAGAGCCATTACACATCTTAAAACTCTAATGAGCTAAACCATTTTATGAATTATTCACATTTGTATATATGAGATACTTGATTACAGATACAGAACTTATTGACTACATCTCGGGAAATATGGATCCTCAGATAAGAAAAAGATTTGAAGCAAAGGCCGTTGAAACCGGACAAACCGATCTGCTCCTTTATGTTCAACTCGCCGACTATGCCTCAACAGGCACATCCACCGATGACATTATCGGTGAGGATACTTTTTTGTGTGATGACAATACAGAAATCAAGCCTACACCTGAGATATCATTTCCAAGGGCAGCCGAGCTGTCAGCCCCCAAAAGCACAGAAAAAAAATAATTTTTCATTCTGCAAGTGATAGAATCATGATTTATTGATCTCAAGTTAACAGAAACCAAAAATATTGAGAAATGAAAGATAAATCGCCCTACCACGGAAGCCTCCAGCCAATGATTGAGGCTATACGCGACAACTATGAGAAAATCATCCAACTCAAAAACGCGTCAGCCGATATCGATATGACAGAAGCCGCAGTAATGAGCATCATTGATACACTCGGATACACCGAGACCCAGGCACAAGAGGTTGTGGATGACCTTCGCAATGGTANNGAAAACTATGGTGTCAAGCGTAAAGCNTTGGAGGAAAATTCCACCTCGATGNAAGAAAGCATCCGGGAANCTCNCGCATCNTATTCACAGCAAGAGCNCAAAGNCATCCTTGTCAATACCCTCACCGCCTTACAGCTCNACACGCAGGCCGGTGCGGATAAGNATGTGGAGAGCCTACGCGCTGCAAATGCATCACTGTCTGAAGATGACCTTATCCATGCCGTGATGGATAGTCTCGATGGCCTTCCTTTCGTTGCCGTAATTGATGCAGTCGGCACTCAACTTGACAATGAAACTCTTGGATTGCTCGATAATATGCGAGAGGCTATGACCGATGACCACCGTCTGGCCACCGCCGTAGAGATTTATATTGCTCAGCAGCAGGGATTGCTCAGCCTCGGCGAAGACGGCACTAAACTCGCGCCCGAATTAATCGGTGCGATGACCGGCGCAGCCATTGATGCCATCAATGCTACCAATGACTTGCATAATGACCGCATCGACCTCACAACATGGCAGCGTATCCTAAAGTGGATCCTTGGTTCTCTTTTCCTCTTGATAATGTGTGCGCTTTCAGCCACTATCATACTATCAGTAGGTGTTGCTACAGCAACATTGTTATTTTACATCTTCGGAGCCGGTATCCTCACCCAGATAGTATCTGCTGCATTAATGTTTATACTCTGCGTAAAATATTGCGATGTGCATGACAAAATGATAGATGCATCGATGGAAAAAATGTCGGGAATCTACGACAAAGTCATCACAATGCTTACAGACAAGCTCAAATCGCTTCTGTCAAAAATATCATCACCCCGCAACAAGCAGAACGCCGACAATCAATCAGTGGATAATATCAATACAGCCGATGATACGGATACATCCATATTCGTCACTGATGGCAACAACAGCCGTGAGGCACCGGCTCTCGCTTGAAAATACCATGGGATACTCTTCAAAACCATTCGTTGGACTGAAATTTGAAGAGTATCTTTCCTCGTCCACTTTCAACTCATTCATCAACCCAAGATTATGGAACCAATCACAATCGGATCAGGCATCTTCATCTTAGTGACAGCATCGGTGGCTATCGCTATCAAACATTATAGGACAAAAATCGCCCGGAAAAATGCAGAACTTCAAAAACTGGCGACAGCACTGTCTCAATATGCTGAGGCTTATCAGTTTGAAGACTGTGACACACCTGTGATTGAAGCTTTGAGTAACTATGTGACTTCCTTGAGGTCAAATGGTACACTTGCCACAATTATGAATCGGATGGATGTGTCGCAACGCAAGGAATATATGGTAAAGGTGGTAAGGAATATTGCCCGAATCATGAATATCGAGTTATCCGAAGTAAATATCAACAATTTAGGACAATTCGTTTTCGGCCAATCATATAAGGAAAATGATGAATATTGTGTTGACCTTAACGAGGTATTGCTTATAGCTGACCCCGACCGTCTGTTACAGACCGTATTACACGAACTCCGCCATCTCCAGCAGATGCAGGCTCTTGTCAATGACAATTGGGGATTCTCAATCAACCGCAAGGCACAATGGATATTGGCTTTCAGCAATTATGTCGATGCTGAGGAAGGATCTAATTTCCAATATCTTGCTTATGCTATGCAAAGTGTTGAGGTTGATGCTAACAAATTTGCAGCCAAAGTGTTGGGCATTGAATGAGGAATAATTAGGTTTACTACCTTTAAAACACCACTATTATGAAAATTCGAGATCTTCTAAATAACAGATGGAGTTTCAATACCCGCCTTATCATAGCGCGCAGGATTATTAGATGCTCTCCCGTGATCAAACGTGATATAGCGAGATGGAAACGCACGGGCATCATACCTGACAGGATACTCCCGCTGATGATCAACGGCATGGAACAAATGACCATATCCACAGATCAGCTCGTCAAGATATACGGAATGGATCCGCTATCGGCAATGCTATTCCTCGACGACCTCATAAAGGCGAATAAAGACCCTGACAAGACCGCTCTGATCAATCTGGTGCAGCGTCTGCAAAATGGTCGAAAATCTAAATGCCTGAGAATGTCTAAAGGTATGCTTGACAAGATCAGGGTTACCCAGCCGCTGCTTTGGGCAGAATACCAGCGTCTCAAGCAACGTGTGGATGCCGACACAAAAAATCACACAGAAGAGTTTGCAGACACCATGGATGCCGAGCTCTCCGAATAGACAAACTAAAAAATTACCCGGAAGCACGCACCCTGCACTGAGGATAGCAGTTTTCCACCCTTCACATAAACTAACATGTACAATTCAGTTACTTACCGCAAGTCTCAATTAGGACAAACCAATGAGGCTATAAAGGTGGCCTATATGGCAGGGAAGAGAATCTTCATTCTCGTCACCAAGGATTTTTCTATAGGTCTCGATATTATACGGATGGAATCTGTGTTACCTCTTAAAAAGAAAACATACGATGCGGATTCAGGAACATCCACACCATCCAATTTTGTGTTTGCCACATCAGATTCGTTCTTCGAAAATAGCACAAAGCTGTCGGATGCATGTATCTTCCTCTATTCCGGGGATAAATTTCCTGAATGCTCAGTCAAGGCTTTTGTTGACGCCATACAGGGTTACACTTCATTCGGCTCCGGCAATTATGACATGAGTGCCGTAGACAAATCTATTGTAATGATATTGACCACATCTGTTCCCACCGGTATCCCACAATCGTTGAATCCATATATTGAAATCATCAATGTACCCCTGATCGGGAGAGATGAGTTCTGCATGATCGTGTCGGATTGGCTCAGTAAAAACGAAGGTATTCCGCTTGTTACTGATATCAACGGATATAAGAAAATATCCGATACGGAATTTCTTGATAACCTATACCACAATATGCGCGGATTGTCACCGGTGGAAATAACATTTGTGCTCAATGGCATCATGACCAGACACGGATGCGTATATCATCCGGTCAATGACCGTACCGGCACTAATTTCATGAAAATTCTTTCTGAGATCCGTAAGGATGCCGAGCGAATAATATCCAATGTCAACGCATTGTCACTCAAAGATTCCACCAACGCACCACGTCCTGCCGGGCTCAAGAACATAGATATATGGCTCGAGAAATATGGCGATCGGATATGCCATCCCGAGAAATATGACAGAAGCTTTGTGATGCAGCCGCCCAAAGGAATTATTGTGTCGGGTGTGCCAGGCACAGGAAAGTCGATGATGGCAAGACATATAGCCCGACAACTCGGCCGCACTCTCGTAAGGCTCGACGTGGGAGATGCCATGGGCAAATATGTAGGAGATACGGAAAAGGGATTCAACGATGCTTTGCGCGCAGCCGAAGAGCTGTCGCCCTGCATCCTTTGGATTGACGAAATGGAGAAAGCCTTTCAAGGGAGCCATGAAGTGACAGTGAGGATGATAGGTAAATTCCTCACATGGATGCAGGAGAAAGGCGATCGCGGTCTCTCAATTTTTGTATTCTGCACATCCAACGACATTTCCAAGATGCCTGGCGAGATGTTCAGGAGTGGTCGTTTCGATGAAAAGTATTCTGTATTCATGCCATCCGCCAAGGAATGTGGCGAGATATTCGATTCACAGATCCAATACCAATGCAGTAAGTACCTTAACTCTCTCGACAGTACTCTCATCACGAAAAAGCTATTCGACACATCTGTTGTTAATGGAAAGGCATTCAAAAAAATCCTCAACACAATATGTATCCCTACACCGCTGGAATTGAAAGACAAAAACTACACTCGATCCAACAAATTTTTTACGGGAGCCGACATCAGCAGCGTGATTGACAAGGCCAAGAACATATATATCAATAAGGGATACAGCAGTTCGGGAATGTTTGTATTTGAGTCTGAGAAGTATCTCGAATGTCTGAGGGATGCCATCAGCGAGACACGTACTTACGGCGAGACCAATCTCGATGATATTGTAAGGTGCTTTGTGCAGCTGAAGACCAACAATTTTTTCTCTGCTTCATCAGACATCGTGATGCCGTTTGAGGGCTACGATGAGATACGGTATTCATTACAGCGTCGCAGGCAGCAAACAGGAGAGAGTGTGGAGCCTGAACTCTACTCTCTTGCCGACGAACATCAGTTTATTGCCGGTAAATGTATATATGATAAGCAGTTGTATATATCTATAAGAAATGCCCTCAACCAGATGGCCGAAAAAATAATTAAGTATTGACTATGAAACTGCAAGGTGTGATAATTCTGAGGATTTCAGATTTTCAGCGTTTTTTGAATCTTGATGAATTCCTTGTGAAGAAAAACCAATTACTCGAACGACTGACGCGATATGGTACACGTCTGTTTTGTAATACATTACAGGAGAGGGATTTATGTGGAATTGTGCGAAATTGGCTGAATGGAGTGCCCATTTCAGCGGAAATCAGTGCCGGCAAGCTGATTGTCCACGGGGTAAATGGACGCAATTGTTACCCGCTTGGCGTGCTGCAGGAGCAGATTGACAAATACTCCGGGAAGCTCGGATTCAAGGATCTCTACGGGCTTACTGCCGTATATCTTCTTGCCGGCGTTAACAAAGCTGACTGTCCTTTTAAGCCCGACTACGGAATAATGGTCAACGAAAAGACCGATACCATATCTGATGAAAATTTCATCTCCCTGCACAAAGATATTTCGCTACCCGTGTCTGATTCTGCTTCTGAAGGTGTTTTCTGTGTGCGGGTGTTTGCCAATATCAATGCCGGCATCCCGATTAAGGTGAGCACCGGAGATGAGGAAGTGATTCTTAAAGAGGGACAGTGTGTCACTGCCATTTTTTCCGACAGCGGATGTGTAACGCTTCTCTGCCGCGAGATTTCGCCAATGCCTGGTGTTTACGCCACAATGGTGCCCGATAAAGCGAATAAGTGTGCTAATCTGGTCATAAACAGAGATTCTGACACCCAGGTTGTGACGGACGTCACATCTGTGTGGGAGGAGGGTGGCTCAGATTTGGCTTACGTCACCGCAGCCGGAAAGGTAGGGTATGACAAGGTTAAATGCTACAATCTCGACCGCCGCCTTTCAGTATTCTTCCGCAATGCTAACGGGCGTAAGCTTCTTGCAATTAAGAAAAAACCATCCGGGAATTATCTGCTGTATACAGATACCCGTATAGAATATTGACCCCAATATGACTGACAGTCTTAAACCTGAAAAAATACTTTTTATCGAGGAGTGCGAGAGATGGATCAAAAGAGTCTCGGAAAATACATGTGACAGCCCCGACATTTGTCTGGCCCAATTCCGGGATATCGATACCTCTTTCAGGAATTGCGTGATGAATAGGCTCAAGTTCGCGGATATACCGTCGGCGATGAGAGACAATCTGATATCACTGGCCGGTTACTGCGCCCCTGCCATCGACCACGAGATCTCAGAAGTTATCACCTGGAATGATGATGTGCGGGATTTCGAGGTAGCCTATAGGCTGTCTGTAAAAGCAAAGCCTGAGGTCATGGCGGCCCAGATCGACGAATTTTGCACGGTGGCTGTCAACGCCCTCACCGACCCGGCTCTCCGAAAGGGTGTCACTCCATTGTATATACTCGAGACCCTGGTCGACAGATATGCCCAGGAAGAGGGTGTTGACGACAGAGAGGAGATCGACAGGATTGTATCGCGCCTGTTAGCTCGCCTGTATGCCGATGGGGGCAAGCTGCCTGACATGTGTCCTGACACAGCCGACAATGAAATTCCGGACCTGGAAGACTTATTGGCACAGTCCGGCAATGCCATGTCCCTCACCGAGCTTAATGACTATTTGGCCCGGCTGGGTAGTTACATACAGATCTACGTTGAGCGCACCTGCATCTCAGAGGCGCATCCCAATTGCGGGGCGGTCACCGGATTGGCAAGGTGGATCAAGCTCCCCCACGGTGACATCAAGATGAGCAGGAAGAATTCCGGGCCGGAAATGGATCGCGCTGCGAGAGAGCTCAGGTGGAAGTTCCCTGAATTGACCTTCCGCATCAATATTGACAAAGAGTCATTGCGGGATCAGATCAAGAGGATCGTAGACATAATCATGACACCTAAGGCGAGATCAATACTCAAGACCTGCACACAGGCTATCCGACATGATATAGAAGACATCGCCAATCAGCCTCGAATCGACGTAAGCATTCTCTTGAAAAACGTCATAGAAAGGAACTATATGGTGAGATTTATTGATGTGGTTTCGGAATACGACAAATGCGCCACTCCGGAATTCTTTAATGTGGAAAGAGCCAATGTACCCAAGGTCAAGACTACCAGGTCAGCGGTGGTCGACTCAGAGGGAAAGGTGTTATACAAGGGCCTCTATCTCGTGCCGCTGCAGTAAAGAAAAGATAATAGTAACAGATAATAAAAACAAAATATATGATACCACAACAGAAATTCAAAATGACACCGCAGGAAAAAAGTAAAATTGAGCAGGCACTCTCGTCGCCAAACCCCACACGCGACATCTCCGCGACATGCCGCAAGATTGTGATGGACAGGATCGACCGGATGAATCACCCCGACCGCGAACTGCGTTTCCTTGTGAAGGGTATCATAGAGGCATCTGATTTCGGTTGCGAGATAAAGGTCAACGAGACCCGCATACCGGGTTCCACCACCGTGTCCACACCCAAGGTGAAGAGGGCTGTGGCCTTGGGCCTTCTCGGCCTGGCGGCGCTTATAGGCGCTATCGTGTCTGAGAAGGAAGGGATGCGCTCAATCTATGGCATAGTTGCCGCCGCCGGTGCCTTCATGGCAGGAAATTCACTTGCCACCCGTAAGACAATCGTCAGCGAGAGAGCGGAAATGAGCCTTGTCGCCGTCACCACGGCTGATATGATTGCGTCGCGGATCGACAAATTCACAAACTCACTGGTGGCTCTCTTTGACTACCGTCAGCTCGAAGGCACACACAAAGAGTTTCTCAGATGGCTCCAGTCCCAGTATTCCGACAGCTCTGACACGTCATTCAAGGAGAACATCTCACGCCTTCTCAAGAAATTCGGGTATAGAATGGGAGAATATACCGATGCCACTATAGAGGCTTTCGATATCAGCGAGGCCAATATCGCAGCGCCACTCACATCAGTCTACGCGCTATATAATAGTGAGGGACAGGCTATTTTGAAAGGAGTGTATGTAATCCNCTTAAAAAAATAGGATTCTTGTNATAGATTTTCCCAAAANGCCTCTCTTGCNTACAGAACAACAAAAATAACACATACTTATGGACAATACAGAATTTATAGCACCCGCAGTGAAGGCAATCAAGGAGAATCTTGATCAGATCCGCAGCCTCAAGGAGGGCAAGAACGAGCTCTCATTCGCAGAAACAGCACAGATCTTCCTGATGGACAAATTTGGCTACACCCATATCCAGGCCACCGAAATCTATGATGAGCTCAAACAAGGTGTGGAGGATTACACCGCCAGTGAGGAAGCTGCCAGCAACGACAGCTCGTCCGTAGCTGACTCGATTGTCGCTGCCACCCTACCATACAGTCCGGAAGAGCGCAGAAGCATCTACGTGAATGTGCTCACCTCGATGCAGCTGATAAAGGATGATAAGGCCGATGTCGAGGAGCTCCGCAACACCAATTCCATGATGTCAGACGATGAGCTTGTAGCTGCTATCAAAGACTCGCTCGACGGTCTGCCCTTCCTCTTTGTAATGGAAAAGGTGAAAGACGGCCTCACACCCGAGCTTGTGGCCATTGTCGGCGAGACCAAAGAGATCCGCACTAAAGAGTTCAAGCTCGCAACCGCACTGATGCTCTATGTGGCACAAAAGGAAGGCTCAATAAAATTCACCGACGATGACTCTGAGCTCTCACCCCGCATCCTGGGTGCTATGGCCGCAGCCGGTGCCGATGCTCTGGCAGTCACCGCCGACCTGCATGAAGGCAAGGTTGACACACCAATCTGGCGTTTGGCCCTCAAGGCCATTGTCAGCGGCCTCTTCACCGTGGTGTTCACCGCAACGTGTACTCTTGCAATCCTTGTTTTAAACGCACTTATTATCAATACTATATTCTCAGTGTTCGGAGTAGGTCTCCTTGCAACGATCCTCGTTCTGCCGGCAATATATTATTTCACCAAAAACGCTATCAAAACATCCGAGACCGAGTATGCCAAATTGATAGAGAAATATGCACCTGCCCTCGGTGACATCTTTGATGTGCTCGCCTCGTGGGCCAAGGCTGTGGTTGAGAAAATCAAAGGATGGATGCGCGTCGCACGGGATAAAGTAGGCGAGGTCACTGAAAAAATCAAGACACAGCGACCCACACAGACACAAAACGCGGATGAGGTGGTCACTGACCCCGCATTAGCATAAAAGTGATATCATTCATAACAATACATTATGCCAAAGAAATACATAGTCGGATNAGATNNTGGCCACGGGGAGACAGCCGCCTGGGTNGTNCCCTTGGAAGANAACNATTTANTGGATGCANAAGGCCAATCCCTGAAGCTGANGGCAACCAATAACGTAAACGACCGGGTGTTGCACTCCGTNGTATACCAATCGCCGGATGGCANTTTCTCACTTGAGAAGACCCTGAGGAGCAATATCATCGGCAAGATGAAAGCCCCTGTGGGCAATCTCAGAAATATAGCCGCCTACAGAGCCTATATCAAACTTGTGGTAGAGGCCATAATCAAGAATAACTCTTTCCTGACGCTCAAGGATGACGACGGGGAGCCAAATTTCTATATATGTATGGCTTCGCCCACAAAATGGAATACCCATGAAAAGGATGAGTATCTGCGTTTCTTCAACGAGGCAGTAGCCGACCTCGGCATCTCCTTCAAATGGATCATCAACGAGAGTGACGCGGCCTTTTTCTCACATAGGGATCATATCGATCACGACAAGATGACACTGGTCGTGGACTACGGTTCAAGCACAATCG
>WFLX010180274.1_pt1 | contig 10656 bp, 6 predicted proteins | sample 4967041 | NCBI WGS metagenome assembly WFLX01 (sample SAMN12857096, study PRJNA449069) | gut metagenome | isolation source: stool from male and female vole | host: Microtus ochrogaster | place: USA:Florida | collected 2017
TCTTTAAGTTCAACTAATAACGCCGACTTTTTGTTTATTTCAGGCGTCTAATGCATAGATATGCTATGAACGTTCGAAAACGGTGCGAGAGAGAACGGCAACTGTCAGCGCCTGCGAAACGGCATAGCGGAAAAGGAAAGCCAAGGGGATGGATATGGCAGAAGAAGCAGCAATCAAGGTGAAAGGACTCTATAAGCTTTACCGCGTCGGAGAAGAGACCGTGCGGGCGTTAAACGGCGTTGATTTTGAGATTAAAAAAGGAGAGTTCTGTTCCATTGTGGGAGCCTCCGGTTCCGGAAAATCGACCCTGCTTAACATGCTCGCAGGTTTGGAGAAGCCGACAAAGGGCGAGATCGTCATCGCGGGAGAGCATATCGAGAAAAAAAGAGAAAACCAGCTCGTCCGGTTCAGGCGGGAGCATATCGGATTTATTTTCCAGTCTTTTAATCTGATGAGCACAATGAACGCAATCGAGAATGTGGCGCTTCCGCTCAACTTTCAGGGGATGAGCCGCACGCTCAGGCGTAAAAAAGCGGAGAAAGCGCTCAGACTGGTCGGACTGCAAAAATATATGAAGCACAGACCTACGCAGATGTCCGGCGGACAGCAGCAGCGTGTCGGTGTGGCGAGAGCACTTGTGATGCAGCCGGAAATCATCTTTGCAGATGAGCCGACGGGAAATTTAGATTCCAAAACATCGCGTGAAGTGATGGAGCTGATGCAGAAGATTGTCAGAAAACGGCATCAGACGCTGGTTATGGTAACGCATGACAATTATCTGGCAGGCTTTGCCGATCGGATCATACATATTATGGATGGAAAAATCGTAAAAGTGGAGGAGAACCATAATCCGCAGGGGATTCTTGCAAACGGTGGGGAAGCATCGAAAGAGGATGCGCCGATACAGAACGGGCTGAAGGATAACGAGTCAATTGGCACGAATGAATAGAGAGTGAACAGAAAGTCATTAAACGGAAAGAGGGAGAATCATGAGGAGAAAAGTAAGAAACCTGATCATGCTGACAGGGACGATCACGGCGATGCTGCTTGCGGACTTGTCAGGAACCTATGGAATGGGAGGGAACGGCTTAGGCGTTGTGATGGCGACGGAAGATGGGGATGATAACGAGACCGACGGTAGTGGTAATGGTGAAACGGGAGAAACGTCCAACAATGGGAATACTACAGGTGCCGGTAGTGAAACGGGAAAAATGCCCGGTGACGAGACTCCTGCGGATTCGAATGGGACTGATGACACGCCGACGCCCGCAGATGATGAGGAATCTGACCCGATAGACGATAGTTTTGGTGGCCCCTCGACATACGCGGCAAACGACCAGCCAATCGTTTATGTACAGCCTTCGCCGATAGAAGAAGAGGAGGACGTGTTCGAATATACGATTTCCTATTCGAAGGCAAAGCTCGANANTTACTGNAACAANCTNAAAACGATTNACATTNTTACCGTGGAAAACGCGGCAANGCTCAATACCATATGTAATAATGCCAAAAGCTTTTTGGATTCAAACCCTGACATGGATTCGGCGGAGCGCATGAGCTATGTCAGTCAGATCATGGGGCAGATGGAACAGTTTGCTTCAAAGTATGGTTTTGAGGAAATCCCGCGTGCTTCTACAAGCGAATATATCGGTCTTTACAGTAACTGGGAGATACCGACGGCGGTATACGGGAAGTCCTGTCAGATCGTGTTGCCGGTCATCAATTATTGTGAGGAATATTTGAACGAGGTCGTCGTGACTCCTCAGATTTCCGCGGATTCCAAGGCATGGCCGTTTGAGATTGAGCAGACCGATTACAGCCGCATTATTCTTTCACTTGCGGGAAATGACAATACGGAGACGCTTTATGACCACAGGCAGGAGGTCAGCTGGATATTCCAGACAAGGGATGACGTTGCAACCGGCTATTATGAAATGAAGTTTTCCGTGCGTTACGATCGGAACAATCAGATGGAGTCGACGGAGCTTGTTACCTATGTCTATGTGCAGGGCTCGCCGGAAGTGGATAATGACAATGAGGGAGGCAGAACCTCCACACCGCGTATTATCGTAACCGGTTTCGAGACGAATCCGGCACAGGTATTTGCGGGCGATACGTTCACGCTTACACTGCATGTGCAGAATACCTCAGTGGATACGACGGTTACTAATATCCTTTTTGATCTGGAGGCGGCTTCCAGCACGGACGGACAGGGAAATTCCGTTGCCGGCGTTGCGCCGTTTTTACCGACATCGGGATCGAGCACGATTTTCCAAAATGCGATCTCTCCGGGCGGAAGTCTGGATCTGGCGATCGAGATGACGGCACGGGCGGATCTCGCACAGAAACCGTACGTGCTGAACGTCAATATGGATTATGAGGATGATAAGGCAAATCCGTATACGCAGACGGCAAATGTGTCCATCCCGATCTATCAGGAGTCGAAATATGACATCAGCTCCGTGGATTTATGGCCGGGCTCCTGCGGAACGGGAGAAGAGTGCAATGTCATGTTCAGTATTTATAATACCGGTAAGACGACGTTATATAACGTTCAGGTGAAATTTGACCAAAACTATGTGAGCGGCGGCGATGTGTTTGTCGGTAAGCTTGAATCAGGCGGAACGGGCAGCGTTGATACGATGGTAACGGCGATCGCCCCGAACGACGGAACCGTGACCGCTTACATATCCTATGAGGATGAGAGCGGCAATGTGACGACGGTAGAAAAAGAGATCGATCTTTTCATTTATGAAATGAGCTATGAAGATTTCGGAGCATGGGATCCGGGCATGGACATGGATACGATGGGCGATGCCGAACTCGATAAAAAGAGCAATACATGGATCTATATTGCGGCAGGAGTCGCAGCCGTAGTCGTTGTAATCATTGTGGTCGTGATTATTGTATTAAAGAAGAAAAAGAAAAAGAAAATGCTGAAGGAGCTTGAGGATTCGAGCACGGATGAGATACTCTAAGCTTGAGGAAGGACGGATAGTATGCGTTTTATGGATATGCTGCGCATGAGCGCCGGCAATTTATGGAAAAGAAAAATCCGGACAGTCCTGACAATCCTTGGCGTTGTGATCGGTACGGCATCCATTGTCGTCATGATTTCCATAGGACTTGGTCTCGATAAAGCGACTATGGAACAGATGGAATCCTACGGAAGCATGACGGCGATCGATGTGTATTCCTATGGCGGTTATTATTACAGCTCATCAAGCTCCAACGATCCGACGGAAGATTATCTGAGTGATGCGACCGTGGAACTGTTTGAGGCGATTGACCATGTTGACTATGTGTCTCCGGTCTTGGAGATCAGTGCGATCGCGCAGCAGGGAAANTACCGCGGNNNGCNCAGTATTCAGGGAATGACGTTAGAAGCTTTGGCGGCNNAGGGAATGGAACCGGAGCAGGNACNGCTGCCGTCGGCNGATGATACAGAACTGTCGTTCTTTTACGGAAATAATGTGATCAGCAATTTTTATATTGCCAAGAACTATACCTACTATTGGGAGGATCCGAGTCAATTTGAAGATCTTGATTTTATGAACGGGAATCTGTTTGTTACTTTTGACACGGACGCTTTCTATAGTTCTCAATGGGATTCCTCGGTTTCAAAACCGAAAAAGTATATCGTACCGGCGGTCGGCATGGAACGTGCGGAGTCGGAGGAATACCAGCGTTGGAATTATGCGGCATTTTGCGACATTGAGCAATTGATCGCGAAGCTGAAGCAGGTGTTCAAGAATAAAGCGATTCCGGGACAGCCGACAACGAGAGCGGGAAAGCCCTATAAGGAGTTTTACTATAATCATGTTGTTGTGAACGTGGACAGCACGGAGCATGTGACCGAGGTACAGGAACAGATTCAAAATTTGGGCTATCAGGCGAACAGTAATATGGAATGGGTAGAGTATGCGCAGAAGCAGTACGAGATGGTACAGGCGGTACTCGGCGGCATCGGTGCGGTTTCCTTGTTTGTGGCGGCGATCGGTATTGCCAATACGATGATGATGTCCATTTATGAGCGTACCAAGGAGATCGGTGTCATGAAAGTGCTTGGCTGTAATATGCACAATATTCAGGGCATGTTCCTGCTNGAGGCGGCATTCATCGGNTTTATNGGCGGTATNTNCGGCGNTGGCATAAGCTATGGNGCATCNGCAGTNTTGAATAAGNTTNNCATGAATTCAGAGAGNGGNTTNTTGGGCATGCGGGGCGAAATGTCCTATATTCCGCCATGGCTGATCCTGCTTGGTATCGGTTTTGCAGTCGTGGTAGGTACGATCGCGGGATTTTTCCCGTCCCTTCGTGCAATGAGATTAAGCCCGCTTGCTGCGATCAGAAATGAGTAATACAAAATTAATAAAAATATCATTGATTTTTATCTCCTCCGGAATTAGAATAGTCTGATTCGGAGGAGATTTTTTATCGCGAGAATTTGTGCTGGTGCGCAAGCTTGGGGTGCGCTTAAAGCGGGGAGGATTTTATGGAAATATGGATAACTGTGATCGTGACGTTTTTTGCCGGAATGGGGGCGGGGCTTGGCACGGGATTCGCCGGAATGAGTGCGGCTGCGGTAATCTCGCCCATGCTCATTACGTTTCTTGGTATGGAGCCGTATCTGGCAGTGGGAATTGCACTTGCGTCCGATGTACTTGCCAGTGCCGTGTCTGCTTATACCTATGGAAAGAATAAAAATTTGGATGTGAAGAACGGGCTTGTGATGATGGGAACCGTCCTGCTGTTTACAACGGTGGGAAGCTATATTTCCAGTCTTGTACCATCCGGAACGATGGGAAGCTTTTCTGTATGTATGACATTCCTGCTTGGGGTCAAATTTATTGTGAAGCCGGTCATGACAACAAAGGAGTCCATGCAGGCGGTAGCTGCAAAAAAACGTCTGGTACAATCGATCGTGTGCGGTATGCTCATTGGTTTTATCTGTGGATTTGTCGGCGCGGGAGGCGGTATGATGATGCTCCTGGTATTGACATCCGTGCTTGGCTATGAGCTAAAGACCGCGGTCGGAACAAGCGTATTTATTATGAGCTTTACGGCACTGACAGGAGCGGTATCTCATTTCGCAATCGGAGGCGCGCCCGATGTGCTGACGCTTGTGCTCTGTGTACTCTTTACTTTGTTGTGGGCGCAGATTGCGGCGCGTTTTGCAAATAAAGCGGCGCCGAAGACGTTAAATCGGGCGACGGGAATTGTGCTTGTCGTGCTGGGCGCTGCTATTTTCTCATTTTCACTTTTTTGAGATAAAATTGAACGAAAAGCGAGCGAAAAAGCAAACAAAAAGAAGAAATTGTCTGAAAATAACTGAAAATTGAATCAAAAATCATTAATTGAATACGAAAATATAATAATTTGAAATGAATCAACAAAAAACTTAAAAAAATTTCAAAAAATGTATTGACAAAAAGGAAAGCATGTATTATATTATACTTACAAGTTACACATTTACATAGATATCCTAATGAAAGGAAGGTATAGTCCACCAAAGCAGCATTATGATATTGAGAGAAATGAGTAGCACATCGTAGACAAGTACACTGAATGAGGTAACAGAAGCAACAAAGGTTACGGTACGACGGGTACAATGAGAATAGTGGAACGGATACGAAAAAAACAATGGAGGTACACCCAAGTGGAGTACGAAGAGTAGAGGGGAGTATAAACGAGGCGTTTATACTCCCTTCTGTATGCACGAAAATGGTAACGGCAATCGAATGTGCAGGCATAAACAGATTGAAATTGGAAATATTTTATGTCGCTTTTTTCATAAATAGGTAGAAATATAGTACAAAATCATGTATAGTAAAAGAGTAAATACCACATTGAGATACAATATTTATGATGCGAGGTACAGATATGTTTAAGAAGAAAAATATGGACCTTTACGAGGACGAGCAATACGAAGAAGAATCGGAAGAAGAATTCGATGAAATAGAGCAAGAAGACGGCACGGAAGAAGCCTACGAGGATGAGGCGGAAGACGGCACGGAAGAAGCTTACGAGGATGAGGCGGAAGACGGCACGGAAGAAGCTTATGAGGATGAGGCGGAAGACGGCACAGAAGAAGCCTACGAGGATGAGGCGGAAGAAGTCTACGAGGATGAAGCGGAGGACGATACGGAAGAAGCCTGCGAGGATGAAACGGAAGATGACGCCGAGGCGTATGCCGATGATGCTGCCTCTGATGAGGACAGCTTAGAGGAATCTTATGTCGAAGAAGATACGGAAAACGGAGATTATTCAGAGGAGCGGTCTGCAAAGCGCGTGATCAGAAGAAAACGAAGGATACGCAATCAGATCATTGCGTATATTGTTCTGCTGCTGATCGTAGCGGGACTTGCCTGCGGTGCGTTGTTTGCAGGGAAACAACTGATCCGGTTTATTGATGCGAGACGGGCCGCCGAGCCTGTGGAGGAAGAGGTACCCCCGCCGGAGGTGATCGCGGTCAATTCCCCCACGACGACACCGGAACCGGAACCCGAACCGGTGATAGATNCCGTTGATGAGGTGGCAAGGTATTATATCGCGCAGATGACGACTGAGGAAAAGGNGGCGGGGTTGTTTTTTGTGACGCCCGAATCCATGATGGAGNACGTGACGCAGGCNGTGAGAGCGGGCGCTAAGACGCAGGAAGCGTTAGATCAATATGCGGTCGGAGGACTGATTTACTTTGGTTCGAACATCCAAAGTGCGGATCAGATCACGGAAATGCTTGCCGGAACGCAGGAAANGAGTANGTACCCGCTGTTTTTCGGNGTGGATGAGGAAGGCGGAAGCGTTTCAAGAGTGGCGGATTCCCTGAGCGAGGTTAATAACGTCGGCAGTGCGCGGGAACTTGGCGCATCAGGAGATGGTGGATCGGTCTACATCGCTTATGCCGAGATCGGACAGTATCTGGCAAAATACGGATTTAATGTAAACTTTGCTCCGGTCGCCGATATTTATGACGGGCAAAACGACATGTTCGCGGAGCGCTCGTTCGGAACGGAGGCGGATACGGTCGCCATACTTGTTTCACAGGCGGTCATGGGCTTACAGGAAAATGGGGTGAGCGCGTGTGTGAAGCATTTTCCGGGGCATGGGAGTACGGACGCCGATTCCCATAACGGGCGTGCGACGAATGAAATGACGGAAGCGGATCTGATTGCGACGGAGATCATTCCGTTCCAAATGGCGTTACAAGCCAACCCAGATTTTGTTATGGTAAGCCATATCTCGGTTCCGGGTATCACATGGGATTATACTCCGGCGTCCATGAGTTCGGACGTTGTCACGAGAATCCTGCGCATGCAGCTTGGCTATGAAGGCATCATTATCACAGATGCCATGGATATGGGAGCGATCACGACTTATTATACGTCTGCGCAGGCGGCGGTGGACGCGATCAATGCGGGCTGTGACATGATCCTGAAGCCGGATAATTTCAAGGAGGCTTATCAGGGCGTGCTGGACGCAGTCAACAGCGGCGAGATTTCAATTGAGCGGATTGAGGAGTCTCTGATGCGCATCTATCGTGTGAAGTGTGCGGGCATGACGCTTGCTGATGTGCCGGGAGGCGTGCCGGTGGATGATGNNGGAGGCGCCGAGGANCCGGGAGCAGACGGCGGTGCGGAAGGCGGCGAANNCGGCGCCGGTGAAGGAGAAGGTAACGGGGGAGACGATGGAAGTCTTCTGCCGGAGGGCGNATAAATAAAGGGGAGACGCATAGAAAGCGACTCCCTTTTTTAATGTGGCACAAACAAAAGACTCCCGCATCAGCGAGAGTCTTTTATAAGAGCGCGAGACGGGACTCGAACCCGCGGCCTCGACCTTGGCAAGGTCGCGCTCCACCAACTGAGCCACTCGCGCATACCGTAATTCATACGGACAACTAACAATATACATGATGCGGACGCACTTGTCAATTATTTTTTTCGCGTGATATGCTTTTTCGTGAAATATGATAACCTTTCCTCACAATTTTTTCACAGGAACGACTTTTGATACAAGGAAAAATATGCTATAATAAATTCAATATTGATCGCGTGGATGATCCGGAAAGATGATTCGCATAAGCGTCGGCGAGAGGGAAGCCCCGGGAGAACGGGTCGGGGATGCCGGGCGGATGCGGGAATGCCATGGAACGGAAGGAGGAGCGGTATGGAGCGGTTTGAGAAAATATTGGAGCATATGTCCAATGTCGGCATCGTTGTATTGTCGCGGGACGAGCATATCGTTTTGTATGCAAATGAGACGTTTCGCCGTGCATATCCGGCGGCGGAAGCAGGAACAGGCATCCAGCCTGTTTTTGAGGAAGATAGCAACGCAAAACGGATATTAAGGGAGTTACGCCGGCATGCGGACGGCAAAGAAACGGATGAACGTTACCGGCTGTATCTGCCGGATTTCGGCGGGGAGACCGATGTGTGGTTTGACGCGTTCAGCTGGGACGGAACACCTGCGTATGTGGTGTATTTTATGCTGATCTATTTGGACGATACGGAGAAGTTTAAGTCGGAGCTGTCCAAGATCATGGGGGATACGCTTTCGACCGTGTACTCTGTTGTAACCGCCGTCAATCTGACGGGTAACGCGCATATGGTACTGGCGGCGGATGGAAAGACCGCGTTTCAGAAAGGCGATCACGGAAATTTCAGGCAGGCGATGCAGATGCTGACCGAAGGGGTTCATCCTGATCACCGCGAGGAATTTGCAAAGAAAACGGATCTTTGCTATCTGCTGGAACAGCTTGCAAAAGACAGGGATGAGGTGCATATCGAGTTTCGGATGAAGGAGCCGGACGGTGACTATCATTGGATGGCGCTTCGGTTTGTGCGGGTATATACGGCCGACATGGCGCGCGTTTCCTGCGTAGGTCTGATCAGAAATATCGATTTTCGAAGGAGCCTGCAGCAGAAACTCCAGACAACGCTGGATGCTGCGTATGCGGCGANTCCGGGCGNCGTCGTGCAGNTNATTGCAGATGAGCAATTAACGATCGTGCATGTGAACGAGGAGTTCTACAAGCTGGCGGAAAAAAAGAAAGAGGACTATCAGGGCGGCTATAGCGCCCATGTGTTGCCTGCAGATCGTGCGGAGGTGTGCAGGGTCATTTGGGAAAAGGCGAAAACGGGTGAGCCGTTTGACGTGATCTACCGGATCCGCATGGGGCGGAGCAGGAGGCTCCGCTGGGTACAGATGAGCGGTGTGAAGCTGGAGGAGCGTGACGGTAAACCGGTATATCTCGGTATCCGTATGGATATTACGGAGCTGAAAAACGCACAGATTCGTTTGATGGAGGAGCAGGTGCGCTCCGATCTTGCGATGGGTGCGACCGGCAATATCCGGTTTGAATATGACATAAGGAGCGATGTGCTGACCATGCATTGTCCGTCGAGGGAGGAGCAGGGCAGGCTGGTACCGTATCATATTGAGAAATGCTGTGAGGAAATGGGTAAAAGAGGCGAGGTGCATTCCGAGGATGTGGAAAAGCTGCTCACAGTATTTAAGGGTGGCAACAGAGAGGCAGTCGAGATTCGGATAAAAAACAGAGAAGCGCAGGAATACTCATGGCATCGCGTAAAATGTAAGGACGTGGGCGATTCGGATGGGCATACCTATATTGTAGGTATCATTGAAGACATATCGCGCGAAAAAAGTCTGGAAAATACGAACGAGCAGCTTCTGGAGCAGATGGGCTTCATGTTTCAGGATTCGTTCCAAAGGCTGTATGTCGTGGACTTGCAAAAGGATATTTGTCAGGTCTTCCGTCTTGGAGACGAGCGGACGCAGAATAGGCCGATCGTGAGAAAATTAACGCGTATCGTTGCCGCATATGAGCGGACCCGCATTTATCCGGACGATTTGGATAATTTCCGCGCGAAACGGATGTATCTGTCGTCGCCGTCGGCGTTTTCCAAGGGGCGCAAGGAGGTTTATTTTGATATTCGGGTACGGGACGGTCTGGGACCGGATTATCATTGGTATACGATCCTGATCCGCCGTGCGCAGCATGGTGAGGGCCGGTTCATCTGTCTGGCAAAATGTGTGGACGAGCTAAAGAAACAGGAGCTTTTGAAGCAAAAGTATGACGAACAGGTCAAATATCAGAGGTTTAGTGAAAAAATCATTGATTCGCTCGGCGCGCTCGTGGAATTCAGGGACAGCGACTCCGGGGAACATATCATGCGGACAAAGCAGCTCACAAAAATCGTGGCGACCTATCTTGCAAAGCAGGAGCCGGAGTATGATCTGACGCCGGAAAAAATAGAAAAGATCACGATGGCGGCATCGATGCATGACGTCGGTAAGATATCCATCCCTGACGCAATCTTAAATAAGCCGGGCAGGCTGACTGCGGATGAGTTTGAGGTCATGAAGACGCACACGACGAGGGGCTATGACATTCTCAACTCGATCGAAGTGGGACAGGATAATGAATTTTCCGCTTATTGCAGGGAAATCTGCCGCTATCATCACGAACGCTATGACGGCAGAGGCTATCCCGATCATCTGGTCGGCGATGAGATTCCAATCTGGGGTCAGATCGTCAGTCTGGTGGATGTATATGATGCGCTTGTGAGTCCCCGCGTATATAAGCCCGCGTATTCCCACGAGAAGGCGGTGGACATGATCCTGAACGGGCAGTGC
>WFLX010235235.1_pt1 | contig 10655 bp, 9 predicted proteins | sample 4967041 | NCBI WGS metagenome assembly WFLX01 (sample SAMN12857096, study PRJNA449069) | gut metagenome | isolation source: stool from male and female vole | host: Microtus ochrogaster | place: USA:Florida | collected 2017
CCATGTATGAGGCGGATGGCGTGGGGCTTGCGGCGCCTCAGGTGGGAATATTGAAAAGAATTGTTGTGATAGATGTGACGGGGGAAGATCCCATTCTCCTTATTAATCCGGTGATTTTGGAGACTTCCGGTGAGCAGACAGGATATGAAGGCTGCCTTTCGGTTCCGGGAAAGTCCGGTATCGTTACCAGACCCAATTATGTGAAGGTGCTGGCGTATAATGAAAATATGGAACAATATGAACTGGAGGGTACGGAACTGCTTGCAAGAGCAATCTGCCATGAACTGGAGCATTTAGATGGGCATCTTTATGTGGAGAGAGTAGAAGGCGATCTGGTGAACACGGCGGATTTGATGGAAGAAGAGGAATAAGTTAAGGGACATCAGGAAAGGAAGAATTTCTTATGAAGATTGTTTATATGGGAACTCCGGATTTTGCGGCGGCGCCCCTTGAGGCACTTATTAAGGCGGGACATCAAGTTACTGCGGTAGTGACTCAGCCGGATAAGCAAAGAGGACGGGGAAAGGAAATGCAGATGACTCCGGTCAAGGAATGTGCGCTAAAGCACGGAATTCCGGTGTTTCAGCCAATAAAGATTAAGGAAAAGGAAGCGGTAGACCAGCTTCGGGAATACCCTGCGGATATTTTTGTGATTGCCGCCTTCGGACAGCTTTTGTCGGAGGAAATTCTCGAGATGCCGCCGTTTGGGTGTGTAAATATCCATGCATCCCTTCTTCCGGCATACCGGGGAGCAGCCCCCATTCAATGGGCGATTCTGAACGGAGAAAAGGAGACCGGAGTTACCATCATGCAGATGGAAAAGGGACTGGATACCGGGGATATGCTTTTAAAAAGGGCGATTCCCATAGATCCTAAGGAAACGGGAGAAAGCCTGCATGACAAGCTGATGGAGGTTGGAGCAGAGCTGATTGTTGAGGCTCTGCCGTTGATTGAGTCAGGAAGGATTCTTCCCGAGAAGCAGGAAGATTCAAAATCATCCTATGCTTCACGGCTTAATAAAGAAATGGGACGTATTGATTGGAATAAAGACGCCGAAGAACTGGAACGGCTGGTGCGGGGGTTAAATTCCTGGCCCAGCGCATACACTTCTTACCGGGGAAAGACCCTGAAAATCTGGGAGGCAGATGTGATCGAGGGACAGAGCGGGAAACTTCCGGGTGAAATCACGCAGGTGGGAAAAGATTTTGTGGATGCAGCCTGTGGGAAAGATATTCTGCGTATATATTCCCTTCAGCTGGAAGGGAAAAAGCGCATGGCAGTAAAAGACTTTCTTCTCGGCTATGAGATAAAGCCGGGAATGATGTTAGGAGGCTGATGATGTACGGATATTATTATGACCCAACTTATCTTTTGGTTTTGATCGGTGCGGTTCTCTGCATTGCGGCAAGCAGCATGGTAAATTCCACTTATCAAAAGTATTCGCGGGTGCGCGCAAGAGGCGGTATGACTGGAGCGGAAGCGGCTCAGAGGATTCTGCAGATGTCAGGAATTAATGATGTGCAGATTCAGCACGTCAGCGGGGAACTTACAGATCACTATGATCCTTCCAAGAAGGTGCTTAGATTATCGGATACCGTTTACGATTCCCGGTCCGTTGCGGCAATCGGCGTGGCAGCCCATGAGTGCGGTCATGCCCTTCAACACAAGGAAGGGTATTTCCCGCTGAAATTCCGTTCAGCATTAGTGCCGGCGGCCAATATCGGTTCCAAGCTGGGACTGCCTATTGTGATCTTGGGATTGGTTCTGGGATTGGGATTTGATCTTCCGGGCGGAGGATATTTTTCGCTGGCACAGATTGGTATCTGGGTGTTTTCGCTGGCAGTTTTGTTTCAGATTGTTACTCTGCCGGTTGAGTTTAATGCATCCCACAGAGCGCTTAAGATGCTTGGAAGCTATGGGATCATGACCGGTGATGAAGTGGATGACTGCAAACGAGTTCTGGGGGCGGCGGCATTAACTTATGTGGCAGCAGCAGCCTCATCCATTTTACAGCTTCTCCGGCTTGTTATTTTAAGCGGAAACAGAAGAAGAAATGATTAATTCAGCTGCATAAGGGGAGATCATTTCTAAAAGACAATGACAGGTCTGCGGGGAAGAAAAATTGGAAAATGTAAGAGAACTGGCACTGGATATGCTGATGGAAATTGTAGAGAACGGAAACTACAGTCATCTGGTTATCCGAGACGTGCTCGATAAATATAATTACATGGATTTAAGAGATAAAGCCTTTGTAAAAAGGGTGACGGAGGGTACCTTGGAACGGATGATCCAGATTGATTATGTGCTGGATCAGTTTTCCAAAGTACCTGTTTTGAAGATGAAACCGCTTATTCGAAATCTTATGCGGCTCAGCGTTTATCAGCTCCTTTTTATGGATCAGATCCCGGACAGCGCCGTCTGTAATGAGGCAGTGAAGCTTGCAGGAAAAAGAGGATTTCGGGGGCTTTCCGGGTTTGTCAACGGGGTGCTTCGCAATATTGCAAGGAACCGTTCCGGTATCAGATATCCGGATCCGGAAAAGGACAGAGTGTTGTCGCTGTCGATCCGGTATTCCATGCCGCGATGGCTGATTGAATTCTGGGAGGAATCTTATGGAGAGAAAAGAGCCGGGGAGATTCTTGAGGGACTTTTAAACGAACATCCGGTAACCGTGAGGCTTTCCGGGAATATTTCCAATGAGAATAAGGGGCGGTGGCTTCTGGAACTTTCGGAAAGAAAAATTCAGGCAGAGAAGCATCCTTATCATCCTTTGGCATTTATTCTTTCGGGAACAGAAGGAATCAAAAATCTGCCTGGTTATGAGGAAGGTTTGTTTATGGTTCAGGATGTGAGCAGCATGCTGGCAGTGGAAGCGGCGGGAATCGGAAATGCGCCGGATGGAACCGGAAATGTACCGGAGGATCCGGGAGATTTGTTTGTGCTGGATGTCTGTGCGGCTCCCGGAGGAAAGAGCATGTATATGGCAGAAAAGCTGGGCGGGAGAGGAATGGTGTGTTCCAGAGATCTGACGGAGTATAAGGCGTCATTGATCAGAGATAATATAGAAAGAATGGGATATGTGAATATTAAAGCCGAAGTGTGTGATGCACGGACGCCGGATGAAAGTCTGTTTGAGAAGGCAGATGCAGTGCTGGCGGATCTGCCCTGCTCCGGACTTGGAATCATGGGGAAGAAGCGGGATATCAAGTATCGTATCACGAAAGAAGCGATGGACGAGCTTGTGCTTTTACAAAAACAGATTCTGGATGTAGTGTGGAGATATGTGAAGCCGGGAGGTGTGCTGGTCTATAGTACCTGCACCATTAATCCAGAGGAGAATGACCGTATCGTTCAGTGGTTTACAAGAGAGCATCCTTTTGAACTTCAAAGTCTGTCGCCTTATCTGCCGGAGGAACTGAAGGAAGAAGGAAGAGACGGAAAAATTCAGCTTTTTCCGGGAATCCATAAGTCGGATGGCTTCTTTATTGCAAGAATGATCCGGACATTTTAGAAAGGCGGATAAACCGGATATGAAGGATATTAAATCATATACTTTAGAAGAGCTTCAAAGAGAGCTGGAAAGCATGGGTGAAAAGTCTTTCCGGGCAAAGCAGCTTTATCAGTGGATGCATCAGAAGCTGGCAAGGAACTATGAGGAGATGAGCAATCTGCCTCTTTCCTTAAGGGAGAAGCTTTCGGAGCATTTTACCTATACTTCGGTGAAGCCGGTGAAAGTACAAAAGTCTGCCATTGACGGAACCGAAAAATATTTATTTGAGCTTTCGGACGGCTGTCTGGTGGAGAGTGTGTGGATGAAGTACAAGCATGGAAACAGTGTCTGTATTTCTTCTCAAGTGGGATGCCGCATGGGCTGTGCATTTTGTGCTTCCACCTTAGGAGGTCTGGAAAGATCACTCCTTCCCTCCGAAATGCTGGATCAGATTTATGCGATTACGCTTCTTACCGGAGAGCGGGTGTCCAATGTGGTGGTGATGGGAACCGGAGAGCCATTGGATAACTATGAAAATCTGCTCAGGTTTCTTATGCTTCTTACGGATGAGAACGGTCTGCATATCAGTCAGAGAAACGTAACGGTGTCTACCTGCGGGCTGGTTCCCGAGATGCGGAGACTGGCTGACGAAAAGCTGCAGATTACGCTGGCCTTATCGCTTCACGCACCAAATGATGAGAAGCGCAGGAAGTTGATGCCGATTGCAGACAGATATTCCGTCCGGGAACTGATGGAAGCCTGTGAGTACTATTTTGAAATGACAGGAAGAAGAATTACTTTTGAGTATGCACTTGCACAAGGGGTTAATGATACAGCTCAGGACGCAAAAGAGCTTTCAGAGCTTATAAAAGGACTGAACTGCCATATTAATTTAATACCGGTAANCCCGGTGAAAGAGCGGAANTTCNGCCGGTCTGGGNNGCCNGAAATTCTGTCCNTNAANAATAAACTTNAAAAAAANGGNATAANTGTTACNANTAGAAGGGAANTGGGGANAGATANTGACNGTGNNTGCGGTCAGCTTCGNAGNAGACAAAAGGCACTGAAGGAGGTAACAACGTGATACGAGCCTTTTCTGTNACAGATATAGGGAAAAAGCGAAAACTNAATCNGGACTATGTTTATGTTTCAGAGACTCCTATAGGGAATCTTCCTAACTTATTTATTGTGGCNGACGGAATNGGAGGTCATAATGNNGGAGATTATGCGTCCAAGTGTACGGTGGAAACGATTATCCGGGAGGTACGGGGGTGCTTTGAAAAGNATCCGGTCCGCATTTTAGGCAAGGCGATACGTATTGCCAACGATCAGATCCGCAGAAAGGCGGGGGAGGATGAAAGCCTTTCGGGAATGGGAACTACGGTGGTAGCTGCAACCTGCCTGGGTCATTATCTTCAGGTGGCCAACGTGGGGGACAGCAGGTTATATATTATCGGCAGTGAAATCAGACAGATTACCACGGATCATTCTCTTGTGGAAGAGATGGTGCGGATGGGCGGTATTGACCGGAAGGCTGCAAGAAACCATCCGGACAAAAATATTATTACCAGAGCAATCGGCGCATTAGATACGGTGGAGATTGACTTTTTTCATGAGGAGCTGAAGCCGGGGGAACTGGTATTGCTATGTTCAGATGGACTTACCAATATGCTGGAGGATGAAGAAATCGGCGCTATCTTGAAAGAACCGGTATCTATGGAAGAAAAAGCACAAAGACTGATAGAAGCCGCCAATGATAACGGAGGCAAGGATAATATTACGGTGATCATCATTGATGCGTTTGCCAGAGAATGATGCGAAAACATGGTTGGATGGAGATGAAATATGATTAAAATCGGAATGATAATCGGAGATCGATACGAAATACTGGAAAAAATCGGTACAGGCGGAATGTCGGATGTTTATAAGGCAAAGGATCATAAGTTAAATCGCTTTGTGGCCGTAAAGGTTCTGAAACAGGAATTTTCGGAAAATGCAAATTTTGTATCCAAATTCAGAATAGAGGCTCAGGCGGCAGCAGGGCTGATGCATCCGAATATTGTAAATGTCTATGATGTAGGAGAGGAAAACGGAATCTACTATATTGTAATGGAACTGGTAGAGGGAATCACTCTCAAAAAATATATCGAGAAGAAAGCAAGGCTGTCAGTCAAGGAGGCAGTCAGCATTGCTATTCAGGTCAGCATGGGAATTGAGTCAGCCCATAACAATCATATTATTCACAGAGACATCAAACCCCAGAATATTATCATATCCAAAGAAGGNAAGGTTAAGGTTACGGATTTTGGAATTGCCAAGGCGGCAACCAGCAATACGATTACATCNAATGTAATGGGANCGGTTCATTATACATCGCCGGAGCAGGCAAGAGGCGGCNATNCGGATGAAAAGAGTGATATTNNTTCACTGGGTNTAACCATGTTTGAGATGCTTACGGGCAGAGTGCCCTTTAACGGGGAGACAACGGTGGCTATTGCCATCAAGCATATTCAGGAGGAGATGCCCTCCCCCAGAGAATATGTGTCTGAGATTCCGGTGAGCGTAGAGCAGATTGTATTTAAATGCTGCCAAAAGAGTCCCGACAGGCGTTACCAGTCTATGGGGGAACTGATCACGGATTTGAAGCGTTCCCTGATGACGCCGGATGAGGATTTTGTCAAGGTGGTCGATCCGGATGAGGATGGCTCTACCAAGACGATCAGTGACAGCGAAATGGACAGAATTAAGAGGCAGTCCTACAAACGGGATACGATGGAAGAGGCTATGCATCTTCGAACCGAAAAGGAAGTAAAGAAGAGTGCAAAGCAGAGTGTGAAGAAACCCGTCAAAAAGACGTATGTGGTGGAGGAAGAACCGGAACCCGAAGAGGACGATGACGAGTACGAATATGAGTATGAATACGAAAATGACGATGAGGACGATGATGAGGATGAGTATGAACCGAAGATGGAAAGAATCACTACGATCCTTGCAGTGATTGCAGCAATCCTTATCGGCTGTATTGTCCTTTTCCTGGTAGGAAGAGCGGTTGGTGTTTTTGATTTTGGAAATGAGGCAGAGACTTCCGAAGGGGAGGAAGAGGAGGAAAAGCCCAAGGTAGAAATGATCACGGTTGTAGGCAAAACCGTGGATGAGGTGAAGGTCGCACTTCTGAATATCGGGCTGACTCCGGAGATTGAATATCAGGAAAGCGCGGATTATGAACAGGGCATTGTAATGAAAGCAAGCGTGGAGCCCGGAGAGATGATTGAAGAAGGCAGTAATGTGGTTCTTACCGTCAGTGCCGGATCCGAAGGAGTAGAAGTGCCTGATGTGGTGGGTATGTCCGAAGCGGAGGGTACTGTTGAGCTAGAAAAGAAAGGTTTTCCGGTTAATAAGACAGAAGACTATGATGAATATATTCAGGCAGGCAGCATCATTACTCAGTCTCCCAAAGCAGGTGAGAAGGCACCCAGCGGTGCAACAGTAACCATAACCATCAGTCTGGGTAAGGACACGGAAAAGGTCAGAGTGCCGGATCTGATGGGCAGATCAGAGGAGGAGGCTATGGCGATTTTGGTGGAAGCCGGCCTTCAGCTCGGAGTAGTATCCGAGGTAAACAATGAAAATACGGATCTCACAGGACTGGTATGCTATCAAAGCTATTCCGTAGGTTCTTATGCGGAGGCCGGTACCAAAGTTGATATCAGCATTAGCTTAGGGCCTATTCAATCCACATTTAGATTTACGGATGCGATTACAGCACCCACCGGGGAGGAGGATCCGAACTTCCGGGGAGGAACACTTGTTACGGTAACATTAATGGCAGATGACGGAACTCAGCTTTTGAGTACACAGACGACCTCTTTCCCCATCGAACAGCAGAATATTACGGGAATTAAATCCCAGACAGGATATATTCTCTATCAATACGTGAATGAGATAGAACCGTCAAGCATTGGCGAAAATGGAGAAATCGTGGGAGGCAGTTCTGAGTCGAAGGAAATACGCCGCCCGGTTAATTTTGTTGCAGAATAAGGAGAAAGACTGCTAATAAAAATGCATGGAGGGGTGTTGTTGCAGGGGAAGATCATTAAGGGGATAGCCGGATTTTATTACGTGTATACCAATTCCGGCCTGATAGAATGCAAGGCAAAGGGCATATTCAGAAAAGATGGAATCAAACCTCTGGTTGGAGATAATGTGGAGATCGAACTGGTGGATGAGGCGGATCATACGGGGAATATTGTGAAGATTCTTCCAAGAAAGAACGCATTGATCCGGCCGGCTTGTGCTAACGTTGATCAGTCACTGGTTATTTTTGCAATTGTAAAGCCGGATCCCAATTACAATTTGCTGGATCGTTTTTTGATTTCCATGGAAAAGCAAAATCTTCCTTCCGTGATCTGTTTTAATAAGAAGGATATTGCATCCAAAGAAGAACAAGATGNACTATTGGCAGCTTACAGNNGATGCGGGTACAANGTNCTATTTGTAAGCGGGGCTAAGAACCAGGGAGTTGAAGAGATCCGAAGCTGTCTTACTGGAAAAACAACTGTAGTTGCAGGACCCAGCGGCGTCGGAAAATCCACGATCATCAATGCGCTTTACCCCAAAGCAAACATGGAGACCGGAGAGATCAGCCGCAAAATTGAGAGAGGAAAGCATACCACAAGGCATGCAGAGCTGTTTGCACTCTCAGAAGATACCTTTATCATGGATACACCGGGATTTACATCGCTGAGTCTGGGGGACATGGAGAAGGAGGAATTACAAGGGTTTTATCCGGAATTTGCCAGATACGAAAAGGACTGCCGCTTTGGCGGATGCGCCCATTTAAGTGAGCCGGTGTGCGGGGTAAAGGATGCACTGGACAGGGGAGCAATCAGCAGGGTNAGGTATGGAAACTATTCAATCNTATATGAAGAATTAAAGAATAGAAAGAAATATTGATTCTAGAGAAANCCTGAGAAGGATTCCTTAGAAGGATTTAATGTGAATGGATGTTCACGGATAGAGGAAATGGAGGATTATTATATCATGAAACTAGGCATAGTGGGATTACCCAATGTGGGAAAGAGTACATTATTCAATTCCCTTACCAAGGCAGGAGCAGAGTCGGCAAATTATCCTTTCTGCACCATCGATCCCAATGTGGGCATTGTGGCAGTTCCGGATGAGAGATTAAAGCTTCTCGGAGATATGTATCACTCAAAGAAGGTGACTCCGGCAGTGATAGAGTTTGTGGATATTGCAGGTCNGGTGAAGGGTGCATCCANGGGANAGGGGCTTGGAAATCAGTTCCTCAGNAACATNAGAGAGGTAGATGCGGTTGTTCATGTGGTGCGCTGCTTTGAGGATTCCAATGTGGTGCACGTGGATGGATCAATTGATCCGCTGAGAGATATTGAAACCATCAACCTGGAACTGATCTTTTCCGATATGGAAATATTGGATCGAAGAATTGCTAAGACGGGTAAGGCAGCCAGAATGGACAAGTCCCTTGCCAAGGAAGCGGCGCTTCTTGAGTCTTTGAAGGCACATCTGGAAGAAGGAAAGCTGGCCGCAAGTTATGTGACGGAAGATGAGGATGAGAAGGCTCTCTTGGATTCTTATAATCTGCTCACTTATAAGCCGGTTATTTTCGCGGCAAACGTGGGAGAAGAGGATCTTGCGGATGACGGAGCTTCCAATCAGGGAGTTAACAGGGTGCGTGAATTTGCCTCCGAAAATGGCAGTGAGGTGTTTGCAATCTGCGCACAGATCGAGCAGGAGATTTCGGAACTTGATGACGAGGAAAAGGCAATGTTTTTGGAAGATCTCGGACTGAAAGAATCAGGGCTTGAGAAGCTGATCCGGGCAAGCTATCGTCTGCTTGGCCTTATGAGCTTTTTGACAGCGGGAGAAGATGAGACCAGAGCATGGACTATTAAAATTGGAACCAAAGCGCCTCAGGCAGCTGGAAAAATACATACGGATTTTGAGAGAGGCTTCATCAAGGCAGAGGTGGTCAATTATAAGGATCTGCTTGAACAGGGTTCCCTTGCAGCAGCCAGAGAAAAGGGACTGGTGGGAATGGAAGGAAAGGATTATGTGGTAAAGGATGGAGATGTAATTCTGTTCCGTTTTAATGTCTGATTGGATAGATTATAAGGAAGGCTTACTATGGATTTAATGGATATAGCATTCCCCAACATGGGAATCTATTTGAGAAATATACCGAAAAGCTTCAGTGTTTTCGGTTTTGAAATTGCGTTGTACGGCGTGATCATTGGCATTGGTGTTGTAGCCGGAATCACGATGGNGGCGAGGTGGGCAAAGGTGACTGGACAGGATCCGGAGGTTTATTGGGATTTTTCNATCTATGCGGTGATTTTTTCTATCATCGGTGCCAGAATTTATTATNNATTCTTTGAATGGGACAATTACAAAAATAATCTGCTCAGCATTTTAAATCTGAGGGAAGGCGGACTTGCCATTTATGGCGGTGTGATTGCTGCATTTACCACATTGTTTATCTATGCAAAGCTGAAAAAGCAGAATGCTTTCCGGATGGCAGATACCGGGGTGCTGCGACTGATTCTTGGACAGGCCTTCGGCAGATGGGGGAAATGTACGAACCGGGAAGTTGTCTGAGAATATACAAATAATTTTTTTGCCATGCGGCTTTCAGTAGTTATTGTACGTTCGATTGACATTTCGGATTCTCTGGCGGAGCATATTGTGGAGGGAACGAACTACATTCAGGTACATCCCACATTTTTGTATGAAAGCCTTTGGAATTTGGGTCTGTTGATTCTAATGCTTCTTTATTACAAGCATAAAAAGTTTGAAGGAGAGATAGCTCTTTTGTATCTGGGCGGTTACGGTCTGGGACGGGCATGGATTGAAGGGATTCGGACAGATCAGCTTTTTATTCCGGGAACGCAGATTCCGGTATCTCAGGTACTTGCCATTGTGCTCTTTGTGGGATCACTTCTCTGTGATTTGATCATTCGCATGAACCGGAAAAAGAAAGAAAATGAAATTTAAACTTTAAAATTGTAAAAAAATTTTAAAAAAGTTTTGACAATATCTAGTGACACATATTGTATTATGACACTAGATATTGTTATTTTTTTGAAAAATCACTTAGCTATTTTTACTCGTTTATAGAATTTGGAAG
>WFLX010021119.1_pt1 | contig 10654 bp, 8 predicted proteins | sample 4967041 | NCBI WGS metagenome assembly WFLX01 (sample SAMN12857096, study PRJNA449069) | gut metagenome | isolation source: stool from male and female vole | host: Microtus ochrogaster | place: USA:Florida | collected 2017
AGATTTACATTTGTGTAAAAACCATTTATAATGCGACTTGAGGGTACTACATTATGTGTTCGGCGTTATGGAAAATACAATATCTATTCCAGCATGGATAGGGAAAGGAGCACTGCTTTGGAACTGAACAGCTATGCACGCATCGGTAAGGCGGTCATTACAAAAGCAATCGGACTGCAGAAAAATTATAAAGAAGTTTATGAGAAAACGGATGAAAAGCTGAATGAAAGCAAATCTGGCTGCCATAATTGTGAAATCTGCAAGCTGAAGCAACAGTATTCTGTATTGGGGCTTTCAGAAGTCAGTGATACGCTGCAGGAGCAGTGCCGGACATGCTCGCATGCCGTGTGGGAAAATGTTTATGTCACACATACTACATATGTCAATGAGAAAAACCGTTATGGCTACCAGCCAACGCTTAAGATGAACGCCATCAAGCTCTTTATTGCATATCACTTCCTGCAGCCGGATGCACTTGGTTTCATCAAAAATGTAAGCATAAAGGAACTTGCCGGGCTTCTTGGCTGCACTCCTGCCACGGTCCGGTTCAGTAACGAAATCCTAAGCTCCTATGGATATTGCTACTTTAGCCATTCTGGCATTAGCGATAACCATATCAATGTGCTCTTACCGGAATATAAAAATTACCACAAGCCAGCAAGCGAGGGCGGTCGGGGATATATCAATCTGTCAAGCAGTATGCTTTCCGAGCTGTTGTCCATCGGACATCTAAATACGCTCCGCCTGACCATAAAAGGCATTCTTGAAGTTGATAATGCCTCTATTTATGATGTTACAAACCCAAATTTAACAGAAGTTACATCAACATACAATAAATTACGCGGTTTTCTGCCATCCTATTGCAAGCCTAATGTAATCCGCAGGGCATTGGAACAGGGTGATGCCATTTTCCAGTGTTCTTTCTCCAGCAGATCCGTGACTTTCAGTATGAAACAGGAGTACTCCAAGAAGAATCTGCGTAAAGCCATTCTTTTGGAAAGTGAGCAGGAAATTATAGAACATGTTGACTGTCTCAATGATATTTTGGAACTTGCAAATGACAAAGGGTCTTCCGCTGATGATGAGCGCACACAGGCTCTATTAGCTATGTTCTCCATCGATTCATTCTGTCATTATCCTACACTGAGCCTGAACAAGGATGATTATTCTGATTTGGCATCTATGTGTGTTCAGTACAATACGGGTATGGTAAAGCAGGCCATCTCATGTGTGTATAATGACTATGTTGCAAGGCGCAAACCAATAGAATCTTTCGGTGCCTTGACACGCCATTATATCCGCAATATTTCCGTTTTTAATGTCAAGGTTTCATAGGGGGCTTTTTTGTCATGCCCTTTTTTCCCATTTTGGTATAAAAAATCTGTTTTTTTCTTTGANTNTCCCTTATTTCCACTCGAGANAACATTTTCAGCCGGAAAAAGTTTTTNACATTGTAAAAGTTTTCACCCACATCANTCTTCTTATAATCCTTTATTCTATTTTTTTTATCCTTCTGGATGACTTTTCTTCCTTTTTGGCAAATAATTCATCTNCACATATGATACTTTATTCCCGCATCTTTGGNTTTTCTTCCACCTTTTTTTAACTGTTTTCTTTTAAATTTCCATTAGTTGTTGATTTTATTGGGTTTCTGAGATATCCATTTACCAATTAATGTTTTAATATATGTTCTAATATCTGTTTTAATATATGATAAAGAATGAATAAAATGACAGCCTTCCCATCAAATTATACCTTTCTGCACATGATGAGAGAAACTAAAGACAGCTATATTATATATCCATTTTACAAGAAACACAATAAAAAAATACGGGAGCTGCCAATCAACTCCCGTATTTACCGTAAGATTACCTAATCCTTACATTTTCCTGTCCCAACAAATTGCATAAAGAATGCCATGATTCTTTATTTACCAGAAATCGGTTTGTGTCCAGACATTTCACCTGCCTTATATTTTTCAAATAAATCTTTATCTGGACATCACCGTTATACCTTGAATAAAGCTGTTCCAATCTATGGTTAAGTCTTTCGTACTCCTGTATATCAGAAAACTGAAGCCATACCTCGGAAATGGTATCATTTAGGGGCATCATTTTTTCAAAGATAAGAGTTTTGTTCGTGTCTTCTCCTTCTTTTACGGTTCCGGTTAAGAACACTTTTTCTCCTTCCTTTAACCTCTCGCAGTAATCATCATACTTTTGTGGAAAGACGACCACTTCTATGCTGCCAATCAAATCTTCGAGCGTAACAATCGCCATTTTCTTTTTTTGACGAGTCTGCTTTTCTGATATGGATGATATAACTCCCCCGACTGTGACGGTTTTTCCATCTTCTAGAAGGTCATTCTCCTCAGCTTGCTGAAAATCCGTGCTTTTGGCTGTCACTTCGGAAATCCACTGCAGATAAAATTCGTCTAGCGGATGCCCACTCAAATAGATTCCAAGAACATCTTTTTCATATGTAAGCAGCGTTGAAAATGGGAATTCCTCTTCTNGTGCGGCTTTTTTGNGAGCAAATAGGTTGANTAAAGGGGTCTGCCCCGCCATTCCGTTCTTTTTCTCATAACTGATCCGGTNTAAAATTTCTNGATACTGCTCTATCATATATTTTCTTGTATGTCNAAAGCAATCCAGGGCTCCGGATTTTATCAAGGCTTNGNTGGTTCTTTTANTAAATGTGCTGTGGCAGTNCATGCGGANAAGAAAGTCTTTCATATCNTGAAATTNNTNTTTGGCTCTTTCCCCGCAAATATCCATANCGCAGTTGTCNCCANCATCCCGNANGGATGCAANGGAATAAATAATGGTAACNTTNTTTGACAGTGAAATCTAACTTTCCGCAATTGACGTCCGGCTTTGCTATGGGAATTGACAGCTGACGGCTTAAAAGAAGGTACTCTGATGTTTTTCCAACATCACTCCGTACGGAGCTCATCAGTGCAGCAAGGAATTCCGCCGGGTAATAATATTTCAGGTAAGCCGTCTGGTATGCTACTACGGCATAAGTCGTTGCATGGGACTTATTGAAGGCATATTTGGCAAAGTCAATCATCTGGTCAAAGATCCTGTTTGCCGCGTCTTCCGCAATACCATTGCTTATGCAGCCTTTAACATGCTCATTACCAAAAAGAAACACCTTCCTTTCATCCTCCATGACTTTGCTTTTCTTTTTTGACATTGCGCGCCTTACCAGGTCCGCGCGGCCGTAATTATAGCCCGCCAGCGTCCGGACGATCTGCATTACCTGTTCCTGGTAAATGATGCATCCGTAAGTAGGGTCGAGGATTTCCTTTAATTGCGGAATCTCGTAGGTGATACTTGCCGGTTCTGCTTTGNTGNNGATNNANTNNGGAATNNAATCCATAGGTCCCGGACGGTAAAGAGATATTCCGGCAATAAGGTCTTCCAGATTCTGTGGCTTTAATTGGCGCATAAAGCTCTTCATACCACTGCTCTCCAGCTGGAAGATACCGTCTGTCTGTCCGGTGCTGATATATTGGAAAACAGCGGGATCCTGATAATCAAACANAATCTNGGTATTATAGTTCTCTTTTACCGCGTCTATGGNTTTTTGTATGACCGTCAGTGTCCGCAGTCCCAGAAAGTCCATCTTTAAAAGACCTAGTTCTTCCAGAGTAGTCATTACAAACTGCGTCGTAAGTGTTCCTTCAGTGGAAAGACAGACCGGCACGAAGGAAGAAACCTCTTTTGGGCAGATGACAACGCCTGCAGCATGCGTAGATGTGTGCCGTGGGAGCCCTTCAAGGCGTTTTGAAATATCTATCAGCTTTCGTATGATATCGCTGCTTTCATATTTTTTCTTAAGTTCAGGCACATCGGCAAGAGCGCTGTCAAGCGTGGTTTTTGCATCCGTTGGGATGAGCTGGCTTATCTGGGACACCGTTGAAGAAGGTATTCCAAGTACGCGTGCTACATCCCGGATTACTCCTTTAGCGGCAAACGTGCCGAAGGTAACAATCTGGGCGACCTGATCCTTGCCGTATTTTGACACAACATAGTCGATAACTTCGTGGCGCCGTTCATAACAGAAATCAATATCGATATCAGGCATCGTTACGCGCTCCGGATTGAGAAAACGCTCAAAAAGCAGATTGTATTTCTTGGGGTCAACCTCCGTGATTTTCAGGCAGTAAGCAACAAGGCTGCCAGCGGCAGAGCCACGCCCGGGACCGACCGGTATACCCTTTTTCTTGGCAAAGTTAATAAAGTCCCATGTAATCAGGAAATAATCGACAAAGCCCATCTTTTTTATTGTATTAAGCTCGTAAGAAAGTCTTTCCTCATGCTCTTTATAACAATCAGGATAGCGTTCCATCAGCCCGTCTCTGCACAGCTTGTTCAAGTATTCCCATGAATCATATCCCTCCGGCGGTTCAAACTGCGGCAAATGGTAATGGTTAAAAGTAAATTCAACCTGACAGCGGTTTGCTATTTTTTCAGTGTTTTCCAGAGCTTCGGGAATTTCAGGAAAGAGCTGGTACATTTCTTCCGGTGATTTTACATAGAACTGCTCTCCTTCATAGCGCAAACGGTCTTTGTCTGTAAGCAGTTTTTTTGTCTGTATGCACAGAAGGACATCGTGCGCCTCGGCATCCTCTTTCCTTGTATAATGTACATCATTTGTGGCTACCAGAGGGATGCCAAGTTCTTTGTGCATTCGTACCAATTCCTGATTTATCTTTTTTTGTTCGGTAATACCGTGGTCCTGCAGTTCCAAAAAATAGTTATTTTTACCGAAAAGCGCTTGGTAACGCAGTGCTGTCTCACAGGCACCTTTGTAATTGCCCTGTGAGAGCTTTTTAGGCACTTCTCCGGCAAGACAGCCGCTCAGGGCGATTAAACCCTTATGATGGGCAGACAGCGCCTTAAAATCGATTCTGGGGCGGTAATAAAAGCCGTCCGTAAAGCCGAGAGATACCAGCTTGATAAGATTCTGGTATCCTTCGTTATTTTCAGCAAGCAGTACAAGGTGATAATAACCACGGTCATTTTTATTTAGCATGGAATCCTGGGCAACATACACTTCGCATCCGATGACCGGATGAATTCCTGCTTCTTTGGCGCATTTGTAGAATTCCACCACTCCATACATAACTCCGTGGTCTGTGATGGCGGCGCTTTTCATTCCAAGCTCTTTAACTCGTGCTATATATTCGGAAATCTTGTTTGAGCCGTCCAGCAGACTGTAAGGAGTGTGTGAGTGCAAATGTACAAATGGTAATTGATTCATATGATCCTCCTTTTAAAAAGGCAGGTGCCTTTATGGCACCTGCAGCACTAGTTTTTATTAAAGCAGTTCTGTCAGGAATACAGAGTAACAGAATTGCCGAGGTAAATAATCTGTATCATAGAAAGCTCCGTATATACAGATAAGTATTTCTTTAGTATCAGAAATACCGGATAAAGAGTGGTTTCATAGGAAAAAGCCCCTGTTTTCCTGCAGCAGTTTAGCGCTGTGGAAAATAAGGGGCTTTCCAGATGCCGTTCAAGGCAATGTTTTAGGTACCATTCCTCTATTATGCTTGGTTTATAGACTGCGGGANGATATTTAGGGTCGTATTTTAAACAGNACGGAGGCTGNTATGGAGCCGGAGATTCTTATCTCCTCCCCATCCGGCTCTTCCGGTCTGTCTGATTGCATCCCTCCTTCCTTCGCCTCTTCTTCCCGGCAGCTTTCGGCATATGTAGGATAAAGTTCTTCATCCGTAAATTGCCAACTGCTGAAAGTTGTTTCAAAAGGTATGTCATTCTGCTCTGCTGCATAGAACTGTCCGTTGGCTTGAAGTTCCTCCTTTGAATGTGACATGTTTGAAGACTGTGCGCACATCAGTTTTTTTACCGTGGACTTAAGTTCTTCTAGCTCCCGCTCCAGCTTCTGTATAGTTGCGGACATGACTGAGGGGTCGCTGTTCGTAAGTTCGTGGTTGCTCACTTTTATAAGGGCAAGCTTGATATCCATGGCAGGATTTACGCTGCCCCGTATGGAGCCCCGCAGGTCACAGAACTGTTCACATAACCAATAAAGGCGCTCGAAGCTCATGCTGTTGCCGATTTCTAAAGCAGACTGCACATAATCCTTGCTGTGCAGCACGGACTCTGGATGTCCTGTGGTCTTAATGGTAAGGATATCCATTAAAGCGGACAATATGGATTCTGTTATCAAGGCCGGCGATTTGCCCAGCTCCGTCAATTCTTCCAGACAGCTGAGGGCAGAATGGGTGTCATAGGCCGATATCGCAGACAGTGCTGCCAGAATATGGTCACTGTCTAATGCCCCCAGCCGCTTTTTTGCCGCTTCTGCCGTAATGCTGTTATCGGTGCTGGTCAAGAGCTGTTCCAATATGCCCAGAGCATCACGCAACCCTCCGTTGGCATTCCGTACAATGAGATTAAGTGCATCTTCCTCGCAGGCAGCATTCTGTTCCTTCAATACTTCCTTTAAGCGTTCCCTCATAGGCTCCGGTGCGATAGGGTGAAAAACATATTCTTCGCACCGGCTCCGTATGGTAACAGGTATTTTATGCAGTTCCGTTGTACAGAGGACAAATACGCAGTATGAAGGCGGCTCTTCCAGCGGTTTTAACAGCGCATCAAAGGCCGCAGCTGAAAGGTTGTGAACCTCATCAATGATAAATACTTTGCGCTTAAGCTGTACGGGACGGTATTTTGTCTGTGCCAGCATTTCCTTTATTTTGTCAACTCCGTTGTTCGAGGCGGCATCCAGCTCCAGCACATCAAGACTAGTGCTGTATGCAAGGCAGTTGGGACATTGCCCGCAGGGTCCGTCTTCCGTCGGGTGTTCGCAGTTTACAGCTTTGGAAAGAATGCGTGCTATTGTCGTCTTGCCGGTACCTCTATGACCGGCAAACAGATAGGCATGACCGAATTTCTGAGAGAAAGACTGCTTTTTTAATGTAATAAGCACATCCTCCTGCCCTTTGACCTCGGTAAAGTCTTTCGGGCGGTATAAATTATATAACATTAGGTTCCTCCTTTTATTTTAGTGTCTTTGATATTGGATGTTACGGTTCCTTTACCATAGAGCGTATCAGATCGAAAAAGTCATTTTTGGAATAGCTGCTGTTCTCCCATTGCTTCTGATGGACAGATAACCTGGAACAGATCTGATAAATGTGTGATAAGGAATAGAGTTTTTCAAGACCCTTAAAATCTGTGCAGCTTTCGCTCTCTGCAACCTTGAGTTTTTGTCGTAGCAACTGTTCAAACAAGTAGTAAAACATCTGCAGTGCCACCCAATAATGCGCTGAGTGTACCTCATAGAAATTATCAGGGTCTTTTTCCCGGATTAGATGGAGTATCTGGAAAAATTCTTCTCTCCTGCTGACCTGCATTAGTCTTTTACAGGTTTCCAACAGTTTGGNATAATAATCACTCATGTTGTCNNTTGCATGGGGACAAAANCCGCAGAGATACGCCGCAAATAATATTTCTTCTTGAGCAATTCCCTTTTCTAAGAAGTATGGAGTTATTTCCTTTATGGACAAGGGTGAAAACGAAATGATATTGCAGCGGCTTTTTATTGTTTCCAGCAGAGAATCCTGATTACAGAGGAAAATTAAGACATTTGTGCTGTTCCTATCCTCTAACAGCTTCAACAGCTTGTTTTGCGCCTGCACATTCATGTTCTCCGCATTGCATATTAGAAAGAACTTCTTTCCTTTTAACGCAGCAAGGGTGCTTTTCTCAAGGAGAGTGAGAATATTCTCCACCTTTATGATGTCCTGTTGCCTGTCGAGAAGGAAGAAATCAGGTTCTTTATACAGTTTGCCGCTGTCACATTCCATAAATTGTGCAATGACATCCATTGCTGCCTGCCTTTTCCCAAGTCCCCGCTTACCCAATAGTATGAGAGGACCGGGGTTTTGGGAACGGGCATAAGAATCAAGATTAAGGAACGCATCATCATTCCCAATAAAATTTTTATTCACTTTCCATATGCTCCTTTTGTATATAAATATAATTGTTAAGTGTGGGATCGAACACGGAGCCGCACTTATCCTGATTGCTGAATAGAAAATATTCAAGCCTGGAAACATCGCTTTGAAGCTGAATGGCATTTTTTAAAATAATAGCCTCCCGAATCATCGGTTTTCTGTCGGTACTCTCATATACGCAGCCGATTGTATGCATCAAAAGGCTTTCTTCCTCTTCTGTCAGACGGAATCCGTCATTCTGTGAGAGCATCTGGCATAGATACTGCAGTGTAAGTTCATGCAGGTTCAGAGGGATTGATGCCGGAATGCGTTTCATTTCCGGAAACGGCTTTAACATATTGACAGTCCCGATGGCGTGAAGCAGCCCTCCGGCAATAATAAGATCATTGTTGTAGGGCAGGGAATATGAGGGATTTAAATTATATTTTTCTAGTGAATAGGCCATGTATTTTGCAAGACATGTTACACTCACACTGTATACTAAAAGCCCTCCGTTAAAATTATGATGCCCTTTCAGGGTTGCTGGGAGTTTTTCAAAATCAGAAATGTTTGTGAAGATATGATGCAGGAGATTACGATAGTTTGGTGACTTAACGGCTTCGATATACTTGTAGAGCAGTTTCAGATAATTTTCTGTTTCCTGCTCGGAGATGCCATTAACATAATCTGAATACAGATATTCATCCAGCGGCATCATATGGGTTATGACCAACCGATAAGATGCATCCTGATTCTGGACTACCATTCCGCTGATTTGTACGATTTTTCCTGCGTATGCTTCATACTCCGCTTCCATGTATTCCTCCCATATCGTGCCAAATATCGTTCCGGTACAATCCTGAAGCAAAACTTCCTGATAATTTTTCTTGTTCTCATTTGTCTGTTTTACTGCAATGCTTCTTACATAAAAAGATGTTTCGATTGTCTGGGTAAAAAAATCAGATATCCCAGAAATATAAATGTTCTTTGACATAAGGTCCTCCTTTTATTAAACTGCCCGTTTAAAGACAGCACTGTTCGACAGCTCATTTAGAAGCTGTCCATAGTATTTTTCAATGAGTATGTTCAGTTCCTGACAATCCGGATATGCATAGGTGAGTAAAGGCTCTAATAAGGAGCTTTTCACCTTAAGAATTCGGTTGAAGTATATTTCACCGCATCGTGCAAAAATTTCCGCCCGGCGGAAAAAATACATTAAATTATACTTGCTGGAACCTTTCAGTTTCTTTGACACTGTAGGGTCAAGGCTTTGCATATCCTTTAAAAATGCTGCTTTATAAGCCTTCACAATCTCATCGAAGTCTACCCCGAGGGACAGGTCCCCAAGCTGGTCATCCAGCATATGAAAATGCTCGTGTATGAAGGATGAGGGGTTCTGTATGTCTACGCACAGATTATGTATGTTTGGATAGTACAGNCCGCTTGCCTTGTGCTTTCCAAGTTTTCGGAACCGTAAGGTTACATCCGTGAAGCTGGAACCGGAAAAATACAGTTTGTTGAGTTCCCTGTACTCCTCTTCTATTTTGTGCACAGCCTCTAGGTCTACATCTTCATCATATTCCACATACCCGAAGTAGTCATGGAAGCCTGAGCAATCCATTGCCTTTTGGATAGATAATGGGATACTCTTTTTGGTGATGTATGCTGTTGCAATCTTTTTGTGTAGGGACTCCCTGTGTTGGAACTCGTTATTTACATCCTGGAACACATCGGCAACCTGATAAAACAGATGCACCAGCTTAGAGTAAAGCATATAATCAGGGCTGTAGTAATACGGCGGAAGGTGTCCGTCCTTCCTGATAGTCTTTTTGAACAGGGATTCTAGCGGTACGGCTTCCTTGTCCTTAAGAAGCTTTATTAATGTGGTATAGTGAGCAAAGTCGTTGGTGTTCTCGCTAAGTTTATCCAGCTCATTGGAAAAAATGGATGTTATTAGTGGGGAGATATCTTCTGAAATCATTGAATGAAGGCAATTACATACAGATATATGTGCTAAGAAATTATAGATATTAACAATCTCTACGTTGTAATCTGGATTTCTCAGCATATGATAAAACCCCAATTTTCTTTTTGAAGTGGAGCCGATGCCTCCGTAGACTTCAATTGTTTCAGTCCCTTTTAACTCTACCCTTAATATATGGCTGCTTCTTAGCGTTGCTGCTGCAATCTCTGCGCCACTATGTTCTTTTGGATTAGGAAAAGAGAAAGACAGTCTATCCTTGTATATTCCCGCAAGATCAGATAAAAATGCAATCCCCTGTACAGCCAGGGAATCCTCGTTCTTAATTTTACATAGCTTTGCCTGAATGAACTTACCAATGATCCGAATGATGTTGTTACAGTGCGATGCAGAGTAATGATCGATCATAGGGAATGACAGGTTCAGGAAACTGTGCATATTTAATTTTGGGAGCATCGATTTATAAATGCTTTCCCTTTTCAGGCTGATTATTCGGCCTCCTTCAAGGAAATCGGTCTTCTTTGAGAATGATTCTGAAGCCGGTATTCCTGGCGGGAAGTATACTCCCATTTGATAGAGTATTTCGTCAGTAAGTGTCTGACCTTGGTTTTTCGGCTTGTTAAATCCTCCTTTTATTTGAGATAGGCGCTTAATATATGCGGCAAAATAAAAAAGGACATCAATGATGTCCTTTTAAC
>WFLX010083797.1_pt1 | contig 10654 bp, 8 predicted proteins | sample 4967041 | NCBI WGS metagenome assembly WFLX01 (sample SAMN12857096, study PRJNA449069) | gut metagenome | isolation source: stool from male and female vole | host: Microtus ochrogaster | place: USA:Florida | collected 2017
CGGAAGCGCTCCTGTCCAGAACCCAGTTAATCCCGCTCCTTATCAGGGACATCCCGAACCGATGCCCAAGACATTCCTTGTGTGGTCGGTTCTGGCGACAGTGCTCTGCTGTTTCATCCCGGGAATCGTGGCTATAGTCTATAGCTCCATGGTCAGCTCAAAATATTACGCCAAAGACTATGAAGGGGCTCGCCGCTGCTCTCAAATGGCAGAAATTTGGATTATAGTCTCTATCGTGCTGGGTGTGGTAACAGCTGCTGTCTATATCCCGATCTCCCTCCTGGTATGACGGATAAGACACGGAAATCAACCTCCAGAAGATTGTTTCTCACAGTCGGGGTAATCGCAGCGCTGGCCATAATATATTTTGCTGTTGATCCCTCGGCTTCCCGCTTTATGCCCAGATGCCTGTTTCATGAACTGACAGGATGGCAATGTCCGGGATGTGGAAGCCAGAGGATGTTGCATGCTCTCCTCCATGCCGATATTGAAGGTGCGTGGCATTACAATTCGCTCCTGTTGATCCTCCTCCCATTTGTTTTCCCGATGCTTTATCTCGAATTAAATGCCTCACGACATCCGGTGACATATATGAAACTTCATTCAGTTCCGGTGATCAATACCGTCTCCCTCATTATAGTAGGCTGGGGAATAATGCGAAATATATTGTAATCTTTCTCTCACTCATGCAAAGTCAGCTGTGAATCCACTCTTCATCATAGGATATATGGCAAGTGGCAAGACCACATTCGGCCGCGCCCTTGCACGTGCCACCGGGCGGCAATTCATCGACCTCGATTTCTACATCGAGCAGAGATACCGCACCTCAATTCCTGAAATATTCCAAAAAAAGGGGGAAGAAGAGTTCCGCAACCTTGAACGGCGGATGCTCCGGGAAGTCGGTGAATTTGAGGATGTGGTGATCGCATGTGGTGGAGGGACCCCCTGCTTCTTCGACAACATGGATTACATGCTTATGCGCGGAAACGTTATGATGCTCGATGCTACCCCTGCGCGCATCACCGAACGCCTCGTCATCAACCGCGAAAAACGCCCACTTATGAGAGGAAAGAAACCGGAGGAGATACTTGAAGCCGTAAAAGCCGGACTCTCCGCTCGTGAACCGCACTATTCGCGCGCCCACATCCGTTTCTGCGGAGAGGAACTTGAAGACCGCCGCCAGATCGACCGCACCGTATCCCTCTTCCGCGCCCTCCACCCCCACCTCTGACCGCGCCTACAATATAACAATATTACATCCTTTAATATTTCCCTTCTTTATTATCAGTATTATTCTGAACTGAGAAGTATTATTCATTTTTCTTCCGATCGATATTAAAGTGATAATCAACTTTTTGCAAAATATCATTTTAATTATTATATTTGCAGAACTATATATGTCATACCTTTAAATGACACCCCTCGACAATTCCCTCTTATATTATAGACTGTTCAGACTTTTCGAATAATACCATTTTAAACTTATATCACAATATGAACTTATCCAAACTAACAGGTAGTGTCCTCTTAGCAGCGACATTACTTTCCTTTACAGCCTGCGATAAATCCGGAGGTATTGAGTTTGATAACTTTGACCTTATTCCTGTAAAAACCACGAAAGACGGGAAGTGGAGCATGATCAACGATAAAGGAGAAATCGTGTATGACAATGAATTTAAAAATCGTCCCACGGCAGCTTACAACGGCCTCTTTACAGTAAAAGAAAATGATGGATATACCGTTTACTCCGTTGGTGACAAATCTCCCAAGGCAGTCACCGGGTTGGAAAACTTGAAGTCAGTAGGTATTTTATCCGAAGGGCTTCTGCCGGTAACATTAAATCATTCCCGTATCACGATGGTTGACAAATCCGGTAAAACTAAATTTGAACTTCAACCTGTTAAGGGTAAAGAAATCGTATGGTGTGCCTCCTATTTTGAGGAAGGTCTTTTGCTCTTTAAGACTGAGGATGATAAATTTGGATACTTATCCACTGACGGGAAAGTGGCTATAGAACCTAAATTTGACTCAGCAAATGGTTTTTCCGACGGTTTAGCAGTTATTGGTCACATTAAAGATGAAGACCACCCATATGATCTGAATTATTCTGTTATCGATAAATCAGGGAAAACCATATTCAAAATCAAAGAGGAACACTCTCTTGTAACATCACAATTCAACCACGGATATATCGTAACCAAAAAAGATGACCGCCTCTTTTTTGTAAATAAAAAAGGGGAAGAAACAAAGTTGCCATCCAAAATTTCCAGTATCCAGGGCTATAATNATAAATATATAGTNTTTGAAAATGATGGTAATTACGGAGTCGCTGATCTGAAAGGAGAGATAATTATACGTGCGAAATATGATTTCCTCATGTTTGACACTTCAGACACATTCTTTGCAAAGAAAGATTCTGATGATAATGAAATAATCAGACTGAATTCCAAGGGTGAAGAGGAGAGGAAGATTGACTATGACTATATCTTAAATTTGGGTAAATTCGGATATATAGTCGCAGAGGGTAAAACTTCTCTTCTTTTGGACGACAAATTCAATAAGAAAGGGAACGAAGAATTTTTTGACTTCAATCTTGATCCCGAAATTGAATATGGCGTAAATTCAGATTACTTCAATCCTGATGGGGTAGCGGGAGTTATCGTAGGGATGATTAATGGTAAGAAAGTGTGCGGCCTTACACTGGGTGAAAATGTAAAAAGCGTGATGAGCGGTAGGTCTCCGAGTGATTATTCTTATCGGAGCGAATTCGAAATCGATGATGAAAAGAAAGAAGGGTTCAGATATACAATCACCCCTACGGCCCTATTTACAAATAGAATGGCCAGCTACGATTATAACTACAACACATACAGTGGCGATTATTCGTGGAATCCTNATGCAATCTTGGGCGGAGTGAAATTTGACCTGTCAACACAATCCGAATGGGGCAAAGATGGTATGAAAGCACTTAAGAACGCTTTTGAAAAAGCCGGTTTCAAACTTGTAAAAGAGGGAGGAAATAAAAGCCTGTTCAAGAAAGGANCTATTCNNGCTGNTNCAGAATCTGCTGANNCCTCNTGTGGGATATTCGTAGTTGACTCGGCTATCCCGGCATTAGGAGATATGGAATCAATACTTAAATCGCAAATATCAGGTTCAGGAGATAATGAAGAAACGGTTGCGGCTATACCTGAAGAAGTGGTTGAAGCCGATACGGCCGTAGCAGCTCAGGATTATGTTGATTGATGATCCACACCGGTAGGATAGTTGCAATTCATAATTTTTCATTTAGGCCCCGACTCATAAAATCTGAATAAAAATTATTTTAAGACTTCATTCCCTTATAATACAATCGGGAATGAAGTCTTTCTTAATAAATCCTTCCATCCCTTTTTGCAGCAGAATGAGTTGGGATACCGAAAAAACTATTTTACAATAATTGTCCTGTAGGGAATGGCATTTTTTTTGTAACTTTGTGAAAATTAACGGTCACCGATAATGGTGTCTGCAACCTATGGAAAACGATGATTAGANAAGCGATACTTTCAGGAGTGCTGCTGATGGCAGCGAGTGTAGCCCGTATTGAAGCCGGTGAGATGGTGTGGTATGACGGTACTTCGCCTGTGACTGTCGGCACCGACACACGCACAGATATGGTCGTCGGAACAGCCATCGACATGTTTTGCTCAGACATAGCGGCTGTCACAGGAAAAAATGCAGTGAAGGTGAAGCCGGGAAAAGCCACAATCCTTCTGACTCAGCTCGACCGTGCAACAAGAGGCCAGAGGGAGAAATTGCGCAAGGCCGGAGTGCCGGTGGAGCGGATCGATACACTTATCGACGGATTCAATATTACGGTTGCCGACAACCGCATACTCGTAACCGGCAGCAACGGACGAGGCACCGCCTACGGCCTACTTGAGCTCTCGCGTGAAGCCGGTGTGAGTCCGTGGAGATGGTGGGGCGATGTTGTGCCTGCGCGCCGCGGTACCCTCTCGCTCCCGGAAGGCTACACCACCACGCAGGGTGCATCTGTGGAATACCGCGGAGTGTTTCTCAACGATGAAGACTGGTCGCTCCGTCCCTGGAGCTACGGAACTTTCGAGCCGGGTAACATCGGCACAATAGGCCCGCGGACCAACAAGGAAATTTTCAAACTGCTCATGCGCCTGCGGGCAAACGCTGTTTGGCCCGCGATGCACCCCGGCACAGAAGCCTTTTTCAAAAATCATGATAATAAGCTCGTTGCCGACAGTTGCGGCATCGCCGTCGGCTCTTCACACTGCGAGCCGATGCTCCGCAACAATGTCGACGAGTGGAATGTCGACGAGCGAGGACCCTTCAACTACATCACTAACCGACAGGCCGTTCAAGACTATTGGATAGAGCGCTTGCGCGAAGTTAAGGACTCAGAGGGAGGCAATATGTTCACCATTGGTATGCGTGGCATCCACGACGGCTCTATGGAAGGCGTCAGGACCCCCGAGGAGAAATTCAATGCACTTCAGCAGGTGATAGATGACCAGCAGCAGCTTCTCTCTAAATATGTAGGCAACCCGGCAGAGCAGATGCAGGTGTTCGTGCCATATAAAGAGGTGCTTGAACTTTACGAAATGGGGCTCAATATCCCCGAAACGGCCACACTGATGTGGTGTGATGACAACTATGGTTATATCACCAGACTCTCCAACCCCGAGGAGCAACTGCGCCCTGGCGGAGGCGGTGTGTATTATCATCTGAGCTACTGGGGTCGCCCTCACGACTATCTATGGCTGACCACAACCCAGCCCGGCCTTATCTACAACGAGATGCGCAACGCCTACGACCACAACGCACGTAAGCTCTGGATTGTAAATGTCCACGATCCCAAAGTGGCCGCCTACGATCTTGAGCTTTTCCTCGATCTTGCCTGGGATATAAACAGTGTTGAGTCGGACCGGGTAGGTGAACATCTGCGCTCATGGTTAGCGACCAACTTCGGCGAGGCAGCGGCTGAAAAGCTTTACCCTGCCATGCGGAAGTATTATGAGCTCACTGCCAAGCGCCGCCCCGAATTTATGGGGTGGAACCAGGTTGAGCTCGACAAACGTCTCTATAACCGTGGACTCAGTCCGGCAGGTAACACTGATTTCAGCTTCTCGGAATTCGGTAGTGAGGCTGACCGATATATGGAGGAGTATCTTGAGATAGCTGCCGCCGTTGAAGAGGCCAAAACGCTTGTTGACCCTACACTCCGTGACGCATATTTCGCTGCTGTACAATATCCTGTTACCGCGGCGGCAAATAATGCCGTGAAGATGCTTGAGGCACAGCGCGCCCGCTCTTACGCCAACGGCTCAACTCTGAAGGATATGTCTGCCAACAACGCTGCGATCTACACATCCGCGGCCAAAAGCCAGCAGGCATATCAGAATATCCGTTCACTGACCGACCACTACAACAACACCATGAGCGGCGGCAAGTGGGCACACTCGATGAATATGCGCCCCCGAGACCTGCCCGCGGGATCGGCGCCGGTGCTCCCCACCCAGTTGACTGACAAGGAGAAAGAGGAATGGCTTGCAAAAGCACCCGAACGACACAAACATACGATTGACACAGACGGAGCCATTGCCCTCAATGCCTCAGCATTTACTTTAGCCGAGGGTCCGCATCGCATCATCGACATGCTTGGCCACAGCTGCAATTCTGTCGAGCTGGGAGCAGGCGGTTCGCTGACTTACACCCTCGATCTCATCGAGCCCATGGAAAATGCCTTGCTTACTACTGCTCTTATTCCTACGCAACCTAATGACAACGGACATGTGCGCTACACTGTAAGTGTCGACGGGGCCGCTCCTGTGGAGTTTGATCTGAAGGAACCCTTCCGCTCCGAGATGTGGAAAAAGAATGTGCTTCGCGGGCAGGCCATACGCACGTTGCCTCTTGCCTCACTTTCAGCGGGAAAACACACTGTAACTATAACGGCTCTCGACAATCATATTGTTGTCGACCAACTTATGCTCGACCCCAAACCTGCACGCAGTTATTACCTTATCCCCACTGAAAGTTTATGAACCAATCTGTATTATTAGCCGCAGTATGGTTGCCGGTTACACTGTCAGCCGGTGCGCCTACCATAAAATACAAAAGTATATAAACAAATTGACAACCATGACCCTCCCTCCCGGAAATCATATATGGCTCTACGAGATGGAGCGTGGTTAAGGGGATTTTAGCGGAAGTTCTTCTTGCTTCGATTTTGAATCTTTTTTTTGCCGGATAGAAATTAATATGTTAATTTAGTGGCAATATTTTGATGAAGCCGGAACTCCTGCTTCAAACTGACCAAGGAGAGGATAGCAAACTAAAACACCTTATTCTTGTCAGCCAAATTGTTTTCGTTGACATACTGATACTTATGACTGACCAATTACAGGATTTTCATCCCCAGACTCAACTTGAGACAGTCACTCTCGAACAGGAGGGTGCCGCTATTCAGATCGGAATCGTTGCCAATTATTCCGACGGCTATGAGACCCGTATGCTTCTTACTCCTGAAGCCTGCGGAATGCTAACCTCCGCCGGCATCGCAGTCTCGATGGAGGAGGGAGCCGGGAGCGACATTAGTTTCCCGGATGCAAAGTATGCCGAATATGGAGTAAAGATTGTAACACGCGANGAAGNCCTNAAAGCAGGAATAGTGTTGTGTTACACCCCCCTAAAGGCAAAGGATGTCAAGAAAATGAATAAGGGAGCCTGCCTGCTCTGCATGATGGACAACCTCCTTTTCGAAACCCCGGTTATAAAGGCGTTGCTCGACAGAAAGATTGTCACAGGCTGCTTCGACAATATGTACAGCCACAANGATGAGCCTGNTTTNGCCAACATCATAGATGAAATAGATGGTCGCGCAGCGATNATGTATGCTGAAGAGGCCCTCTCTTATCTGGGAGGTGGAAAAGGAGTGCTCATGGCAGGAGTAGCCGGCATTANTNCANGTGAAANCCNCCTACTCGGTATTGGAAACGAAATGATTGCTGCTGCTAAAGCAGGAGCAGCGATTGGAGCGAAAGTCACCATCATGGATAATGATATCTCGACTCTTCAGGTAGCTAAAGATATTGTCGGGCCTCTTGTGGAAACTGTAGCCATACATCCTCGTGTGCTTTACAACCGCGTAAAGACTGCCGACGTCATCATCACCGGAAGCACCACTCGCCCATTTGAATTCCCCCGCAATCTTTCCGCTGCGATGAAAGAGAACGTGTATGTCCTTGACCTTCAGGAGACTCATCCTTCAGAATCGGTGCCACGCACGGTTGCCATGGCCCTCTCTAACGCCCTTGTAAACTTCTTCGCTGAGATGGCTATTAAGAATGGCATATACGGCATGATCGCAACCACTCCGGGCGTACAATTCGGAATTGTAACATATGAAGGAAAACTTGTCGATAAGCTGATTGGCAGTTATCTTGGTCTTCCATGCGTCGATATAAGCGTGATGCTCTCCGGCGTAAACTGATTAAATGAATCAAAACAGAAGTCTTATACATATAATCCCCTCCAATAAATGGGGAGGAATTCAATCCTACGCCCTCGACATATGCCGGCATTACCGGAGTCAGGGTTGGGAAGTGACGGCCCTGACGCGCAATGCCGTCGGGGTTGACTCCCATTTCGCCGAAAATGAAATCCGGCTTGTTCACGCCCCCCTCACCGGCTTTNTCAACATACCCTCTGCTCTGATTCTTGCCAGGGAACTGAAAACAACGCCCGAAGGTAGGACGGTGGTGCACGTGCACAGATACCGTGATGCCTTCACCGTCATCATGGCCATGAAGATAGCCCGCAGAAAAGATATCCGTATAGTCTCCACCCGTCATGCCGTGCGCAGAGGGCGCGACTCCGGACTTTTCCGTAAACTATATTCAAAAATTCATAGCCACATCTTCGTGTCAGACTTGGCATTCGAAGAATTTCGGGGCGAACGGCGACGCATCACGCTCCCCCCCGACAGTGTTTACATCTTGCGCAACAGTATCAATATGCCTCAAGCGGATCCGGTTGCCGAACCCTCACATGGTCCCGTCACGGCTCTATACCAGGGTTCAATAGTGAAAGGGAAAGGATTGGAAACTCTCATTGATGCGCTCTCTCAACTCAGGCCGCTGAAATTGAGATTACGCATCGCAGGCACAGGCAACCCCGATTATCTCGACTTGCTCAGGCGCAGGGCGATGTCGCGCGGAGTGATGGAATCTATCGACTGGAACGCAAAGTCTTACCCCTCTGTGGAACAGGCTTCCGAGGCTCATTTCGGCGTGATTCCCTCAATCGAAAGGGAAGCATGCGGAATGGGTAATATCATGATGATGGCTGCCGGACGGGCTCAAGTCACCACTTCAAACGGTGCTCAGGCCGAGTATCTTGAAAATGAAGAATCCGCTTTATTGGTTACACCGGCCGAAGCCGGAAAACTGGCCGCCGCCATCAAACGACTTGCCACCGATCCGGAACTAAGGAAAAAGCTCGCTGCCAACGCCAATTCCTTGTACAACCGTCTCCTCTCCTGGCCACACTTTATATCAACCCTCGACAAAATATACACAAAATGAAAACAGCCCTAATAACCGGTGTCACCGGACAGGATGGTTCATACCTCGCCGAATTCCTTCTTGAAAAAGGTTATGACGTGCATGGAACAATCCGCAGGAGTTCCACAGATTTCCGTGAGCGGATAGCCCATCTCGAGGGTCATCCGAATTTCCACCTTCATTATGCGGATATGACCGACTCCATGAGTCTTATAAAGACGGTGATGCAGGTGCGCCCTGATGAGATCTACAATCTGGCCGCACAGAGTCATGTCCAGGTCTCATTCGATGTTCCGGAATATACCGCCAACGCAGATGCCACCGGAGTGTTACGTGTCTTGGAGGCAGTCCGTAATGCCGGTCTTACCGATAAATGCAGGATATACCAGGCATCCACTTCCGAGCTCTATGGCAAAGTCGAGGAAGTGCCCCAGAACGAAAATACACCATTCCACCCATACAGCCCATATGCTGTTGCAAAACTATACGGATTCTGGATCGTGAAGGAATACCGCGAGGCATACGGTATGTTCTGTTGCTCGGGAATACTCTTCAACCATGAATCGGAGCGCAGGGGGGAGACATTCGTAACCCGGAAGATAACCCTGGCAGCCGCCCGTATTGCCCAAGGGAAACAGGACAAATTGTATCTCGGAAACCTCTCATCACTCCGCGACTGGGGATATGCCCCCGATTATGTAGAATGCATGTGGCTGATGCTTCAGCAGGAGAGACCGCAGGATTTTGTAATAGCTACCGGCGAACAACACTCGGTAAGAGATTTCGCAACCCTCGCCTTTGAGGCTGTCGGAATCCCCTTGCGATGGGAAGGGGAAGGAATTGATGAAAAAGGTATCGACACTCGAACCGGTAAAGTTATAGTGGAGGTTTCTCCCGATTTCTATCGCCCCACAGATGTTGTAAACCTATGGGGAGACCCCACCAAAGCAAAAGCGATCCTTGGTTGGAACCCCACAAAAACCACCTTCCCGGACCTCGTGAAACGAATGGTTGACTCCGATATGAAGAAAGTGGCGGCGGAACGCGCCTCCGAACATGTCAAGACCAATCTGGAAGAATATCTTGAGAAAGGAATTGTGAAATAATGCAGAAAGAATCAAAAATATTTGTTGCCGGCCATCGTGGGATGGTAGGCTCAGCAATAGTCAGGGAACTACAGAGACAAGGATATGCGAATCTCGTAGTCCGCACACACTCCGAACTCGATCTTACCGACCAGAGGAGCGTGAATGAATTCTTCGAGAAGGAGAAACCTGAATATGTATTTTTAGCTGCCGCCAAGGTCGGCGGTATCGAAGCCAACGACAAAGCACCGGCAGATTTCATGTACCAGAACATGATGCTGGAGATGAACGTCATCAATGCAGCCTGGCGCAACGGATGCCGCAAACTGGAATTTNTCGGGTCNNCCTGCATTTACCCGNGTATGNCTCNNCAGCCTATGCCTGAAAGCTGTCTGCTCACATCCTCGCTTGAAAAGACAAACGAGGCCTACGCCCTGGCAAAAATATCCGGCCTTAAATATTGCGAATATCTCAACCGCCAATACGGTACAGATTTCATTTCTGTGATGCCGACCAACCTCTACGGGCCCAACGATAATTATCATCCGACACATTCACATGTGCTTCCGGCTCTCATACGCCGCTTCCATGAGGCAAAGGAGAGTGGGGCAGAAAAGGTGACTTGCTGGGGTAACGGTTCCCCTCTCCGGGAATTCCTTTATGTGGATGATCTTGCTAACCTGTGTGTATTCCTGATGAATAACTATTCAGGGAATGAGACCGTTAACGCGGGCACAGGGAAAGAACTTTCCATCCGTGAACTGACCGAACTGGTGGCAGACACTGTCGGTTACAAAGGAACAATTGAATGGGATACCTCCAAACCCAACGGAACTCCGAGGAAACTTCTGGATGTATCTAAAGCCACAGCTTTAGGATGGACCTACCGCACGGAACTTCGCGACGGCATAAAACTTGCCTATGAGGATTTTCTGACAAATCCGATGAGAGCCGAGAGATGATACCTTTTCAATGGAGAGATGATAAAATAAC
>WFLX010043070.1_pt1 | contig 10653 bp, 8 predicted proteins | sample 4967041 | NCBI WGS metagenome assembly WFLX01 (sample SAMN12857096, study PRJNA449069) | gut metagenome | isolation source: stool from male and female vole | host: Microtus ochrogaster | place: USA:Florida | collected 2017
TTCTGCTTTCTGTATACAACCCTTCTTGCCGGAAAGGGAATGGGAGATATATTGGTACTCCTTTTTTTTTGGCCTTATCCCTTGTTTCTTTTCTTATTATGTATGTGTATCAAATATATTACAGGTACCAGACGTTCTAGCTTTGAGGCTTGCATTGTCCTGCGGTATAGTAATAGATGCATTATTGTTAATAAATAATTATCGTGATATAGATAATGATAAGGCTGTAGGCAAACGAACATTGGTCGTAATGTTAGGAAAACCGCTTACAGAGTATCTTTATCTGCTTCTTGTACCTTTAGCCTTAGGGTTGGTTATACTTTGTTTTGGTATATATGCCGTTATTTTCTCTATCCCAACTCTTATATTGCATTTACATACTTGGCATGTAATGTGTAAGATAGGAGCTGGCCGGGAGTTAAATCGTGTTTTGGGTATGACTGCAAGAAACATCTTTCTCTTTGGAATATTGACAACAATTATTGTCATAATGGCATAAAATGGTTATTAAAATGNACANAATCTACTTTTTGTNCATTNATTTTNTNCTCTTTTNAAAGAAANTGAGTACCTTNNCTGNGCAAAGACANNAAGAGAGAGNCANAANCATTAAAGACTTAAATTTAAAGAAAAATAATACACTTTAAACAATAAATCAATGAAGAAGTACAATTTTAACGCAGGTCCTTCAATGCTTCCTCGTGAAGTTATTGAGGCAACCGCTGCACAATGTCTTGACTTTAATGGTTCAGGACTTTCTTTGATGGAAATCAGCCATCGTGCAAAAGACTTCCAGCCTGTTGTTGACGAGGCTGTTGCTCTGTTCAAGGAACTCCTCCAGATACCTGAAGGCTATTCTGTTATATTCCTTGGTGGCGGTGCGTCACTTGAGTTCTGTATGATTCCTTATAACTTCCTTGAGAAGAAGGCTGCCTATCTTAACACCGGTGTATGGGCCAAGAAGGCAATGAAGGAAGCTAAATTGTTTGGTGAGGTTGTGGAGGTCGCTTCTTCTGCAGAAGCAACATATACTTATATTCCAAAGGATTATACCATTCCTGCTGATGCTGATTACTTCCATATCACGACCAATAACACCATTTATGGTACGGAAATCCGTAAGGATATTGATTCTCCGGTACCGGTGATTGCCGATATGAGTTCTGATATTTTCTCACGTCCGCTTGACGTCAGCAAGTATGGCATGATTTATGGTGGTGCCCAAAAGAACCTTGCTATGGCCGGTGTAACATTTGTTATTGTCAAGGATGAGTTGCTTGGTAAGGTTTCTCGTTCTATACCTACTATGCTTGACTATCGCACACACGTAGAGAAAGGATCTATGTTCAATACACCTCCGGTTGTGCCTATCTATTCTGCGCTTGAGAATCTTCGTTGGATCAAACGCAATGGCGGTCTCGTAGAAATGGAAAAGAGAGCTCAGCAGCGTGCTGAGATCGTATACGGTGAAATAGACTGCAACAAACTCTTCAAGGGTACTGCTAATGTAGAGGACCGTTCTCTGATGAATATCTGCTTCGTTATGAATGAAGAGTATAAGGAACTGGAGAAAGACTTCCTTGACTTCGCTATGAAAGAGCGTGGCATGGTTGGTATAAAGGGACACCGTTCTGTTGGTGGTTTCCGTGCGTCATGTTACAATGCACAGACCATTGAAGGTTGCGAGGCACTTGTGGCATGTATGAAAGAATTTGAGGCAAAGCACTAATATTATTGGTTGTTTGGCGGCCTACCATTAAGGGTGACTGCCAAACAATTAAGAAAAACGAAGAATAAGATGGCAAAAGNANNAATTGCAACAGAAAAGCCTTTTGCTGCAACGGCTGTAGAAGGCATAAAGAATATCATAGAGGGTGCNGGATTTGAACTGNTTNTTCTNGNGAAATATANAGAAAAAGCTCAATTGCNTGAAGCGGTAGCGGATNTAGACGCAATAATTATCCGTTCAGACAAGATTGATGCGGAAGTATTGGATGCGGCTAAGAACCTCAAAATTGTTGTGCGCGCCGGTGCCGGTTACGACAATGTGGATCTTACCGCGGCAACAGAACACAATGTTGTCGTTATGAACACACCGGGACAGAATGCCAATGCCGTAGCAGAATTGGTTCTCGGTCTTTTGGTTTATGCCGTTCGTAATTTCTATAATGGTAAGGCCGGTAGCGAACTGATGGGCAAGAAGCTTGGTATTCTTGCTTTTGGTAATGTTGGTCGTAATGTAGCGCGCATAGCAAAAGGCTTTGGCATGGAAGTGTGCGCATACGACGCTTATTGTCCGGCAGACGTTATTGAAGCTGCGGGCGTTAAGGCTATGGCATCACAGGCAGACCTTTTCAAAGAGGCAGATATTGTTTCTCTTCACATTCCTGCAACAGCCGAGACCAAGCAGTCTATCAACAAGGCTCTTTGTTCTACCATGAAGAAAAATGCTATCATTATCAATACTGCACGTAAGGAAGTTATTAACGAGCCGGAACTCATAGAACTCCTTGCTGAACGTACCGATTTGAAGTACATCACAGACATTAAGCCTGACGCAGATGCGGAGTTTGCAAAATTTGAGGGTCGTTACTTCTCTACTCCAAAGAAGATGGGCGCTCAGACCGCAGAGGCAAATACCAATGCCGGTATTGCTGCTGCCAACCAGATTGTAGGTTTCATCAAGGATGGAATTACAAAGTTCCAAGTGAATAAATAATATTCGATTATATATACAAAACGGGATGTTTGTCTGACATGTTAGACTTTTTGTCATGACATTCTTTATCCCTCTAAAATAGAAAAAAGAGACACTGTAACTAATGTAATTTGTTATTGTGCCTCTTTTTTTCTTATACGGCAGTTTTGATTTGTTGATAATATTGTGTTTTCTCTTTAATGGAAATATCATAATCTGTTATTTTTATAATGCTTTTCACACTTGTTCAAATGAATATCTCATGGGGAGAGCCTTGTGTTAATCGCTCTTCGGCAGAGAAATTGATGCTTGCGGCCAGCGGTTCGGATATTTATATCTTGCCGGAAATGTTTACGACAGGTTTTGATATTTGTCCGAACAAGATAGCAGAGTCTGCTGAGAATGGGGAGACTTTACGTTGGATGCTACGTATGGCTCAAAAACTTGATGCGGCAGTTGTAGGTTCCGTGCCTGTCAAGGCAGATGACAATTGTTATTATAACAGGTTGTATTTTGTCAAACCTGACGGCTCTTATCACTTTTACGATAAGCGACACCTGTTTACATACGGTGGAGAAGACAAGGAATATGAACGCGGTGAGAAACCTGTTGTAGTAGAGTGGAGAGGAATACGTTTTATGTTACAGATCTGTTACGACCTTCGCTTTCCGGTTTTTTCACGCAATGTTATTTGTACTGATGATAAGAGTGGAAATAAATTGCCTGCTTACGATTGTTGTATATATGTTGCCAGTTGGCCTGAAAGCAGAAGGAAGGTATGGGATATGCTCGTTAAAGCAAGAGCTTTGGAAAACCAGTGCTATGTGTTGGCTGTTAATAGGATAGGAGATGATATGCAGTGTCACTATAACGGCGGTACCATTGCTATAGACGCATACGGAAATGATATAATAAAGGCATGTGACAATAAGGCATGTGCCATTACAGCAGAGATGGATATGCAACGCCTGAACAACTTCAGAAAGAAATTCCCGGTACTTGGAGACGGTGACCGGTTTATGAGAACTTTTCTCGTTACAATCATTTTTATGTTATCATGGCTGTCGTCTTTGGCAGCTAAGGATTTGAACACTTCGTCATATATCAATTATGGGGAGACATATCTTGGAAAGGCATGGGCGACACTTCCGGTAACGGAATTTGCCCGTTTCAAAAAAGAGGGAAACAGAGTAGGATATGAAACAATGGTTTTTGAGCGTCGTCGCCAACTTGCGGCACTTGCAATGGCAGAGATAATAGAGCGCAAGGGACGTTTTATGCCGGATATAATCAATGGCCTGGAAGTCATGATGGAGGAACCTTGGTGGGGAATACCGGCTCACTATGGCAAACCGGTGCCGTTATACAGTGAGCAACCTGTGGACTTGTTCAATGCGGAGTCTGCTTCATTGATTGCTTGGATTGGTAAGGAACTGAAAGATGAGTTGGATCGTTTCTCACCGGAAATGTATAAAAAGATAGAACGTGAGATAAACTATCGTATTCTTACCAAGGCTTTGGGCAGCAATGACTGGTGGAAAAAAGCCGGCATGAACTGGAACCCATGGATATGCAGTAATTGGCTTACTTGTGTTATGCTGTATGAGAAAGACGCTGCCCTGCGCCAAAAAGCCGTAACAGAAATAGAGGGGTGCATGAAAGCGTTTATAGATGCTTATCCTGAAGACGGCGGATGCGATGAGGGAACCGGATATTGGGACAGGGCGGCGGCATCGCTTTTTGAGTGTTTCAGTCTGATGTCTCAGATAAGCAAAGAGGGGCTTGCCACTGTCACGGTATTGGATTATCAAAAGGAAAAGGTGGCACGTATGGGCGCATATATATATAAAATGTATATATCCAACGGCTATTCGGTTAATTTTGCTGACGCTCACGAGAACAAAAGTGTGGTGCAACTTAATGTGCTGTGGCCGTTTGCGTTGTATCTTGACGACGCGTCAATGAAAGGCTTTGCCTNATGGGTGGCAGCAGACAAGGATTNTTGGAANAAACCTGCGGCGTTATATGCGGAGAGTGNCAATTTCCCGACGTTGGGCAGGGAATTGCTGCTGTTGAAACATGTAAAAGCATTGTCGGAAGAACCTGTTAAGGAACCTAATGGCGAAGCGTGGTTTCCTGACCTGCAGATTGCAACAATGCGGGCCGGAGATGTTTTTGTTGCGATAAAGGGTGGTACGAACGGTGAAAGTCATAACCACAACGATGTCGGCTCATTTATTATATATTCTTCCGGTAGTCCTCTGTTTATTGATTGCGGGGTAGGAGAGTACACCTCAAAAACGTTTAGTAACGAGCGGTATTCTATATGGACAATGCAGAGCGACTATCATAATCTGCCGAAGATTAACGGGGTTAGCCAGAAAGACGGGAAGCGGTATCATGCGGAAGTTGTAAAGAGAAGCCGCCATAGCATTACGCTTGACATTGCAAAAGCATATCCTGCAGAAGCCGATGTGAAGTTTTGGAAAAGAACAGTGGTGCTAAAAGGCACAGATGTGGAAATAACGGAAGATTATGAACTGAACAATTATAAAGAGCAATCATGTGTGATGCTTATGACAACAACCTGTCCGGAGCTGTCAGAAGACGGGAGACTGATGATAGGAAAAAGCATTCTTGACTATAATCATAATATGGTGAGTGCGCAGATAGAAGACAAATCATCTTTGTTGGATCCATTGTTAAAGAGCCTTTGGGGTGAGCATTTGTATAGAATAGTTCTAAAGGTAAATAAAACGTCAAAACGCGCAAAATTCACTTACAGAATACGTAAAAAGTAATTGCATTGCTTTTGCGTTATAATCGCATTGAGATTACATTGTAAACGCACTGCAATTGCAATGTAATCTCAATGCGATTGTAAAAGACTTGTTATTTGTTAATGTAAATGATACAATAATAGTATTTTATTAAAATCCATTGGGGAAGCAATGAAGAAATCGCTGTCAGCATTGGCCTTTGGTACATTTGGGCTTGGAGTAACAGAGTTTGTCATGATGGGTATCTTACCATTTCTGGCATCTGACTTTCGGGTTACAATACCTCAGGCCGGTTATTTTATCTCGGCTTACGCTCTCGGTGTGTGTGTTGGTGCGCCGTTTGTGGCCATTGTAGCCCGCACATGGCCGTTGAAGCGTATTTTATACATGCTTTGTACAGTAATGCTGCTGGCGTCTTTGGCAATGGCAATGTGTCCTGTCCCGGAGGAAAATACCGGTATAACTTGGCAGTTCGGGCTAATGATGCTATTTCGTTTTTGTGCCGGTATACCTCATGGAGCGTATTTTGGGGTTGGCAGTATTGTTGCAGATCGTCTGTCAGAGGAAGGAAAGTCAACTTTAGCTGTGGCCATAATGTGTTCCGGCATGACATTTGCCAACCTTGTCGGTATTCCACTTGGTACTTTTTTCGCCGCTATGATAAGTTGGCGGCTTGTATTCGCATTCTCATGTATATGGAATGCTTTTACATTGTATAGCATTGTAAAATGGGTTCCGTATATGGAGCCGCTGCCCGATACCGGCTTTAAGGGCAATTTTCGATTCCTTAAGAAACCGGCTCCGTGGCTAATTATTTTTGCAACGATTTTCGGAAATAGCGGAGTGTTCTGCTGGTACAGTTATATCTCGCCCACACTTACACAATTGGCAGGCGTTGATGTGTCGTGGTTGACGATGATGATGGTTGTTTCCGGTGCCGGAATGGTTATAGGTAATCTGCTCGGAGGGGAGTTGTCAGATCATTTGGGACCGGGAAAAACGGGACGGGGATTGGAGATTTGTATTTTTGTCATCTTGGTATTGATAGCTTTTACGGCAGATAATAAATATTTTCTCGTTCCATTGATGTTCTTGGAGTGCGGCTGTCTTTTCGCTATCTCATCACCACAGCAGTTGTTGCTTCTTCGATTCAGCAAAGGAGGGGAGTTAATGGGTGGCGCTATGGTGCAATTGGCGTTTAACCTTGGTAATGCTGTCGGAGCGTGGTTGGGCGGATTGCCGATTGTTGAGGATACACCGTCAACCTACCATTACCCGGCTGCTATGGGTGCGGTAATGACTGTTGGCGGTATAGTCTGTTATGTTGTTTTTTGTAAGAAATATGCCTCTCAAGCATGAGAATCATAAGAAAATATGTTGATATTGCAATAACAAGCGCAAAAAAACGTTTGTTGTTATAGTAATATCTATTATTGATACTAAGAAAACAAATGATAATAATATCTTGATATGGTAATTAAATTATACTGATACAGTAATATGCGAGTTCTGAACATNNTTATTCTTGTGATTATTTTACCTTTATTTGTTTACGCAAATAATCCACGTTATAGAATCCTTGTAAGTACGGATATAGGGGGGACTGACCCTGACGATAACCAGTCTATGATACATCTCCTTATGTATGCGAATGAGTTCGATATAGAGGGGCTTGTCTCTTCTCCATCGTTTGGTGAAGGGTCAAAGGATGAAATCCTTCGTATGATTGACGAGTATGAGGTTGACCTGCCGAAACTACAGCAGGGAATGAAGGCTGCTGGTATTAAAGGAGTTTATCCTAAGGCTGAAGAACTTCGTGCTATAACCAAGCAGGGACGCAAGGGTAGTGCATCACTCAAAGGATATGATTGCCCGACGGAGGGGTCGGAATGGATTGTAAGTTGTGCCCAAAAGGATGATTCACGGCCACTATGGGTTTTGGTATGGGGGACTCTTGAGGATGTAGCGCAGGCTCTTCATGATGCTCCGGATATAGCCGATAGGATACGTGTCTATTGGGTTGGCGGCCCGAACAAGAAATGGGGGTGTAATTCTTACAACTATATTGCAGAGAATTTTCCAAATGTTTGGTTCATAGAAAATAATGCTTCATATCGTGGCTTTATTGGAAACTCAAATGATAATTCGTTATATGGGAACGGATATTGGCAACATTTTATGAGTGATGCAGGCGTAATGGGTAACGATTTCAAGAACTATTATAAAGGAAATGTGAAGATGGGGGATACACCATCGCTACTATATCTAATGTATGGTGACCCCGAGGTTCCGACTGACGAACATTGGGGAGGTAGGTTTGCAGCGATGGATTACAGTCCTAAGTATATCCTTAAAGGTGCGGTTACGGAGAGAGATACTATCTCTGTGTATTCTATGCTTGAGTGGCAGTTGGATGGTCCTGACACCGGGATACCAACAGACAGTGCTTGTTTTGAGCTTGTTGTTGATAAACAGGTCTGGCCGGGGTATCATGTTGGCGGCGGTAAGTATGTTGTAAGATATGCGCCGAAAGGCCCTGCTATATTGAACTATGTAATTACATCGTCAATAGATGGCTTTCCTGCACATAAAGGCACGCTAAATGTCGTTAATGAGTGGCCCGCTCTAAGAATGTATCAGACGAACAGTGCGAACATAGAATCCCGACATATTGCGCTTAACCATCAAAAATGGTTTACAGACGTGTCGCCTATGATAGCAAATCCACAGTGTGCAGAGTCTGGGAGGTATGCTAACATTGATAAACGTTGGCCGGGAGCTTCTACTGTAGCAAAATGGCGTCAAACAGTATTAAAGGATTGGGCTGAGCGTTTTATGTGGTTGAAGTGACACTTTAGTGTATGCTATTGCAGAATGTGTAGAACATGTGTCTCCTTCATGGCATAGGCTTTTGTTTTCTTTTTATTCGTCTGTGATTGATACAGTGATGGCCTTAGCAGTGTTGTATGTGATGTTAATTCTGTAAGAAATATGCCATTCAAACATAAAAAATGTAAGAAAATATGTTTGTAAAGCAATAATAAACGCAAAGAAACGTTTATTATCGTGAACGAGTGTTACTGAATAACAATATAACCTATATTAATACTAAGAAACAAATGAGAGTAATTATTGAACCGGATTATGACAGAATGTCAAAGTGGGCTGCGGATTATGTGGCCANGAGAATAAAAAANGCGAANCCAACAGNNGACAAACCATTCAAATTGGGATGCCCGACAGGCTCTTCTCCACTTGGCTNGTANAAGGAACTGATAAAAAAATATCAGGCNGGTGAAATTTCATTCCGTAATGTAGTGACGTTTAACATGGATGAATATGTTAATCTTCCTGAAGATCATCCGGAAAGTTATCACTCTTTTATGTGGAATAATTTTTTCTCACATATAGATATTAAGAAAGAGAATGTGCATATATTGAACGGCAATGCTGAAGACTTGAAGAAAGAATGTGAGGACTATGAGAAAGCCATTGCGGCAGCCGGGGGGATAGACTTGTTTCTTGGCGGAGTAGGGCCTGATGGACATCTGGCGTTTAATGAGCCGGGTTCTTCTTTGACAAGCAAGACTCGTGTAAAGACACTTGCAACAGATACTATTATAGCTAATTCCCGTTTCTTTGATTATGATATGAAGTTGGTGCCAAAACAGGCTCTGACTGTGGGAATAGGTACGGTGATGGCTGCCAAAGAGGTGCTTATAGTATGTAGCGGTCATAATAAAGCGCGTGCCTTGCAGCATATTGTTGACGGACCAGTGTCACATAAATGGACAGCGTCTATTCTGCAAATGCACGACAAATGCATTGTCGTGTGTGATGATGAGGCGTGTGATGAGTTGACTGTCGCAACCTACAAATATTATTTGGATAAAGAAAGAGGGAATTTATAAACNGANAAATNCATGGAATGAATATGAGTTGACGGTGTATTGAAAGNTGTNAANTCATATTNTTACTTTGAAGACANTGCGGAAAGAACCGTTGTTATAACTTGTGGAAGTGATATGAAAGAAACCAATCTCTTTGGTTGACGATACATGACGCCCTATACATGGGCATATATCATATTCCCCTATACGGACTATGCGCAACAGTTCGGAGGCGTCGTTTGGTAATTTGTCCAACTGAACTCCGGCGGGAATGTTTTCGCGGGTGACGTATTCGTAGGTGACAGGTAAATCTTGGGCGATAAGGTCATTCATACGTTCCTCTATTTCTTGTATCTGCTTGGGGCTCGGTTGTTGTTTGAGTGTATAGTTGATTTTTGACTTTTTGCGTTCTATATGGGCATTATGCGNNCTTTCGCAACCGAATTTCCTGATCATAACTTGGTTCAAAAGGTGTTCCGCTGTGTGTGCGGGTTCATATTCTTCTTTGTTGTGTGTGTTGAGTTGCAGTTGATTTTCCATTGCNTGTTTGATTGTAACGATGCNANATTATAAAGATTTTTTATAATGAACAATATATCTGGCGTTTCATTACTGTAAAAGAAAATAATCCAAATCTTTTTTGCACGTNAAGAGAAATATTTGTAACTTTGCACCAATAACAGGCATTTTNGATAATAAACAGAACCGTTGCTTGTGGCTTTTCCGTGAAAAACGTAATATGCATGAGTATATGTGGCTGTATATAATGATATTGAGACTAACTATAACTATAATATTATGAAACAACGTTTACAACTTTCTTTAATATTGCTGTTGGTATTTTCTACAGCCATATTTGCACAATTTCAATCAGCTCCGGCCTTTCCCGGTGCAGAGGGACACGGCCGTTTCGTTACCGGAGGCCGCGGTGGTGAGATTAGGCACGTGACAACACTCGCCGATAAAGGAACAGGCTCTTTCCGTGAAGCCGTGAAAGGTGATGCGAAGAAAATAGTTGTCTTTGATGTCGGTGGCGTCATAGCACTTTCATCAAATCTAAATATTGGTGCCAATACCACTATTCTCGGGCAGACGGCACCCGCTCCGGGTATAACACTGAGATATTATACCGTTAACCCGGGGGCAAACAACATTATCCGTTTCATTCGTATACGTCGCGGACAGGAAAGGGATGTGAATGACGGTGCTGATGCTTCTACGCAACGTAATAAAACGGGAATTATATTTGATCATTGCTCTTTTTCTTGGAGTATAGATGAGGTCG
>WFLX011301670.1_pt1 | contig 10653 bp, 9 predicted proteins | sample 4967041 | NCBI WGS metagenome assembly WFLX01 (sample SAMN12857096, study PRJNA449069) | gut metagenome | isolation source: stool from male and female vole | host: Microtus ochrogaster | place: USA:Florida | collected 2017
AAGCTTGGAAAGAGCGGGTAGCCAAGTGCTGCGCAATGGCTTAAACCAGCGCGACCCCAAGGCACGCAGCTTTCTTTGCGCGCTCTTCCCAATTCACTGCCGCTGCCCTAGAAAAGCCCGCTCCAGCGGCAAAAGACTGTTCAAAACACCGGCCGAAAATTGGCGCTGCGAGCCGCATTCGGCTATAAAAACCCGACTGATTCTGAACAAAGATCGTGATCGCCATTGACTGAGCAAAGCACCCCCGGCGGCGGAAAAAATCCGCCAGGCATCGAGCCGATTTCCATCATCGAGGAAATGCAGCGGTCGTATCTCGATTACGCCATGAGCGTGATCGTGTCGCGCGCGCTTCCCGATGTGCGCGACGGTCTCAAACCCGTTCACCGCCGCATCCTTTATGGGATGAGCGAGCTCGGCATCGACTGGAACAAGAAATACGTAAAATGCGCTCGCGTCACCGGTGACGTGATGGGTAAATATCACCCGCACGGCAACGCGGCGATTTACGACGCGCTGGCACGCATGGCGCAGGATTGGTCGCTGCGGTTGCCGCTGATCGACGGCCAGGGCAATTTCGGCTCGGTCGACGGCGATCCGCCGGCGGCTGAGCGTTATACCGAATGCCGGCTGCAGAAGGCGGCACATTCGCTGCTCGACGACCTCGACAAGGAAACGGTCGATTTCCGGGACAACTACGACGGCACCCTGCACGAGCCGGTCGTCGTTCCGGCAAAGTTCCCGAACCTGCTCGTCAACGGCGCTGGCGGCATCGCCGTTGGCATGGCGACCAATATTCCGCCTCATAATCTCGGCGAAGTCATCGACGCCTGTATCGCATTGATCGACAATCCCGCCATCGAGCTGCCGGAGCTGATGCAGATCATCCCAGGGCCGGATTTTCCGACCGGAGCCCTGATCCTCGGCCGTTCGGGCATCCGTCAGGCCTACGAGACGGGCCGCGGCTCCGTTATCATGCGCGGGCGCGCCCATATCGAGCCGATGCGCGGAGATCGCGAACAGATCATCATCACCGAGATTCCCTATCAGGTGAACAAGTCGACGATGATCGAAAAGATGGCAGAGCTCGTTCGCGACAAGCGGATCGAAGGCATTTCCGATCTTCGCGACGAGTCCGACCGCCAGGGCTATCGCGTCGTCGTCGAACTGAAGCGCGATGCCAATGCCGAAGTCATCCTCAACCAGCTTTACCGCTACACGCCCCTGCAGACCTCGTTCGGCTGCAATATGGTCGCGTTGAACGGCGGCAAGCCGGAGCAGATGACTCTGCTCGACATGCTGCGTGCCTTTGTCTCCTTCCGCGAGGAAGTCGTCAGCCGGCGTACGAAATACCTGCTGCGCAAGGCGCGCGAGCGGGCGCATGTGCTGGTCGGTCTTGCGATCGCCGTCGCGAATATCGACGAGGTGATCAAGCTGATCCGCCAGGCGCCGGATCCGCAGACCGCGCGCGAACAACTGATGGAACGCCGCTGGCCGGCCCACGACGTCGATGGGCTCATCCGGCTGATCGACGATCCGCGGCACCGGATCAACGACGACGCTACCTACAACCTTTCCGAGGAACAGGCCCGCGCCATCCTCGAACTCCGCCTGCAGCGTCTGACGGCACTCGGCCGCGATGAGATCGGGGACGAGCTCAATAAGATCGGCGATGAGATCAAGGATTACCTCGATATCCTTTCGTCGCGGCTCCGCATCATGCAGATCGTCAAGGACGAGCTTACTTCCGTCCGTGACGAGTTCGGCACTCCGCGCCGCACCGAGATCGCCGAAGGCGGTCCCGACATGGACGACGAAGACCTGATCGCGCAGGAGGACATGGTCGTGACCGTGTCCCATCTCGGCTACATCAAGCGCGTGCCGCTCACGACCTATCGCGCGCAGCGCCGCGGCGGCAAGGGCCGCTCCGGCATGGCCACCCGCGACGAAGATTTCGTTACCCGGCTGTTCGTGGCCAATACGCACACACCGGTTCTGTTCTTCTCCTCGCGGGGCATCGTCTACAAGGAGAAGGTCTGGCGGCTTCCGATCGGCACGCCGCAATCACGCGGCAAGGCCCTGATCAATATGCTGCCGCTGGAGCCGGGTGAGCGCATCACCACGATCATGCCGCTGCCCGAGGACGAGACGACCTGGCAAAACCTCGACGTCATGTTCTCGACGACCCGCGGCACGGTCCGCCGCAACAAGCTCTCCGACTTCGTCCAGGTCAACCGCAACGGCAAGATCGCGATGAAGCTCGAGGAGGAGGGCGACGAAATCCTGTCGGTCGACACCTGCACCGAGTTCGACGATGTGGTGCTCACGACAGCACTGGGCCAGTGCATCCGCTTCCCCGTCGCCGATGTGCGCGTCTTTGCCGGTCGCAACTCGATCGGCGTTCGCGGTATCTCGCTCGGCGACGGCGACCGGATCATCTCCATGGCGATCGTCGCTCATGTCGAAGCCGAACCTTGGGAGCGTGCCGCCTATCTGAAACGGTCTGCCGCAGAGCGTCGCGCCGTGACGGGTGAAGAAGAGGAAATCGTCCTTGTCGGCGAGGAAGTCACCAATGGCGGCGAACTCACCAATGAGCGTTACGAGGAATTGAAGGCGCGCGAGCAGTTCATCCTCACCGTCTCGAAGAAGGGCTTCGGCAAGCGCTCCTCGTCCTACGACTTCCGCACGTCCGGCCGCGGCGGCAAGGGCATTCGCGCCACCGACACGTCGAAGACGGCGGAAATCGGCGAACTCGTCGCGGCTTTCCCGATCGAGCACAACGACCAGATCATGCTCGTCTCGGATGGCGGTCAGCTCATCCGCGTGCCGGTGGAAGGCATTCGCCTCGCGAGCCGCGCCACCAAGGGTGTGACCATTTTCTCGACCGCCAAGGACGAGAAGGTCGTTTCGGTCGAGCGGATCAGCGAGCCGGATGGCGACGAGGAGATTGAGGCCGTAGGCGCCGAAGGCGTTATGGCGCAGCCGGAGCTCCCACCGGAGCCCACGTCGACGCCGGAGGAGTGATCGGGCCGGAAGATGAGTTTCAGGCCCGCCGCTGGTCCAGCGGCGGGCCTCTTTTTATGGGCCTGCGCGCCTGTCGCGCTTCCGGGAGAGGAGCCTTGTAAACCAACCGATATAGCCGTTATGACGCTGCTCGGTTGCCTCCGCTAGGCAAGGCACAGGGATCGGGCCCGTCAGTTCTTGAAGACGATGCAGGCACCGCCGCTCTTGCGGATAGCGGCGCAAAGCTGATCGGCTTCGGCACGTGTCTGCCGGCCGATGCGGGCGGCGTAGCGGCGTCTGCCTCCGAAACTGCCGTTGCGCTCCCGAACAAGAACCGCCTTTTCGCTGTTGATCGGCGCTGGCAATCTTTTCACGGCATTCATGAACAAGCGTTGCGCCACGGATTTCTGGTAGTGCGCCGAAAGTTGAATCCCCCAGGGCGCCCAGACGGCTTCGTCGGCGACCACCAGCTCGCGCAGGCGCCGCGTGTCGGCGAGTGCAACGCAGCCGTCGAGAAAGCTTTTTTCCTTGTCGAGTTCGATATTGAGCGATTTCGGTGGATTGTCGCGCCAGTCCTCGACCGAGTAGGCCGTGATCGCCAGCACGTAATCCCGCGTTTCATAGGGCAGCCGGTCTTTTTCGAGGAAGCGCTCGAGGCCGGCCTCGCCAGCATTATAGGCCGCCGCCGCAAAGCCAAGATTGCCGTAACGCGACTTGAGCTCGCTTAAATATTCCGCCGATTTGCCGAGGGCCGCCACAGCGTTGAAACTGTCCGACAACCCGCGCAGCTTTGCCGTCCCGGGCATGAACTGGGCAATCCCCTCCGCGCCCTTCGGGCTGATGGCGTCGGGCTGGAAAAGGCTTTCGCGCCAGATCAGCCGGGCAAAGAAAGGGGCAGGCAGGTCGTTCGCCTTGGCATAGTGTTCAATAATGGTGCAGACGTCGCGAGAGAAATTATCGGGGCTGATGCAGAGACGAAGGGATGGGTTTTCTGACGACACTCCCGAATACAAGCATTTTTTCGGCGGAGCTGGCGCGTCGGTGCGAGCCTCGGCGAGCCGATATTGATCGGCGAAGATCAGCGCCGCGGCAGAGAACATGGTTGCGGCAAAGCGCAGCAAACGCTTGTTTCGGATGCTCCAGATGCTGATTGTACCTGTGTTTTCGTGCCCGATCATGCGGCCCTCAGCGACGAACGATTGCACATAGATAGCATTTCCGCTGCGGGCGAGAAATCGTCAGTTCTGGCTTCAATCAGGTGAGCCGCTGCTCAGGATCAGCTGCATGAAGGTAAGGTCGAGCCAGCGGCCGAACTTCGTGCCCACCTCCTTCATATGCCCGGTCTGCCGAAAGCCCAATTGCTCATGGAGGCGGATCGACTGCAGGTTTCCCGATTCTATCCCCGCGATCATTACGTGATTGCCAAGCTCTTCGGCCCGGCCGATGAGTTCAAGCATCAGCGTCCGGCCTATGCCGCCCCCGCGCTGGTCCAACCGGACGTAGACCGAGTGCTCCACGGTGTGCCGGTAGCCATCAAAGGCACGCCACTCGCCGAAAGAGGCATAGCCGACAACTTCGCCCGTGCCGGACAGCGCGACAAGCACGGGCAATCCGGCAGAGTTGCGCGCGTCAAGCCATGTGGCTCGATTGGCGACATCGACAAGGGTCTCGTTCCAGATCGCCGTCGTATTCGCCACGGCATCATTGTAGATGGCGCAAATTGCCGGGAGGTCGGTCTCAATGGCGTCCCTGATTTTCATATCGGCCTCCTGACGGCGATTTTCTCCGTTGTCGCCTAGCCGTGCAGCTCCGCGGCGGCAATCTCGGCGATGGTCAAAGTGCTCTCTGGGTTTTCGCCGTCACCAAGAAACCAGGCGGCGGACAGGCCGGCATAGGCGACTATCCAATGCAGGAGCCTCCTCGGCTCAAGGCGCGCCTCATGGGCGACGACCGCAAGCTGCCCATGCAGACGCCCTGGAAAAGTTCCGAGCGGAAGCTCCGGATTGCAGAAGAGATTGGCGTAATCGAAACCGCGTTCGCCGAGGAGCCCTTTCGGATCGATGGCGAGCCAGCCCCGGTCATCGAAATCGAGAATATTGCCGTGGTGAATGTCGCCATGCAGGACGACCGGCGCACCGGGAGCGGAAAAGAGAAACCGCGCAGCATCCGCGCAGGTCCCGAGAACGCCCCCGTGGATGCGGGCTGCGGGGGCAAGCGCCTGGAACCAGCGTTCGAGCGGTGCTAAACCCGCCGGCGGCGATGGACGTGGTGCATGCAGCGAGGCAACCGTCCTGCAGATGATCCGGGTCACGGCATCGTCGCTGCCGGTCATCGCCATGTGAAAAAGCGATCGTCGGCTGTCAGATCGCTCGATAAGGATCGCGTTGTCGGTTGCGGCGTAAACCCTTGCGGCACCGTGGCCATCCCACCATTTCATCAACCGCCCACCGGATATCTCCTCCGGCTCGTCTGCCACCTTGAGCATGGCCGGCAAGCCACGCCAACGAACGGGCAGCAGGCGGCTCGTCCGCGTGAGGATGGGCTCACCGGCGGGGTCGAGAGCCCATTTATCAATGAAGGATGTGAACATCCGTGCAGCATAATCGATTCGCATCGTGAAGGGCCCGCCTGCTGAGCGGGCCCTTTCCTCATGGCGATCTCTCAATCGATATCAGGCGACGTTTTCGAGCGACGGATAGTCCGTGTAGCCTTTGGCACCGCCGCCATAGAAGGTTGCCTGATCCGGTGCATTCAGGGCCACATTGTCTCTAAGCCGGCGTACGAGGTCCGGGTTGGCGATGAAGGGTTTGCCGAATGCAACGAGGTCGGCTTCGCCGCTTTCGACGGTCCTCAGCGCCAGATCGCGATCGTAACCGTTGTTCGTCATCCAGGCCGCCTTACCCCCGGCTGCTGCATAGGCGTTACGCAGGGCTGCGTAGTCGAAGGGCCGATCGCCCTGCTGGTGATCGCGTGCTCCGCCCGTGGCGCCTTCGATGACGTGCACATATGCGAGCGGGTAACGAGCCAGTCCTTCGACGACATAGGTGAAGAGGGGCTGCGGATCCGGATCGAAAGCGTCGTTTGCAGGGGTCACGGGAGAGATGCGGATTCCCACCCGACCGGCGCCGATCTCCCCGGTAACGGCGTCTACGACCTCGAAGAGGAAGCGGGCGCGGTTCTCGATCGAGCCGCCATAGGCGTCCGTGCGTTCGTTTGAGCCGGAGCGCAGGAACTGGTCGATCAGATAGCCGTTGGCAGCATGAATCTCGACGCCATCGAAGCCCGCCTCGATCGCGGCGCGGGCGGCCTTGCAATAATCCTCGACGATGCCGGGGATTTCCGCCAATTCGAGCGCTCGCGGTTCGGAGGTTTCGGCAAAGGTCCCGGTTCCATCGGGGTTGATCAGATAGGTCTTCGATTTGGCACGGATGGCCGACGGCGCAACAGGCTTGCCGCCCTGCGGCTGAAGCGACTCATGCGAGATCCGCCCGACATGCCACATCTGCACGACGATCCTGCCGCCGGCTTTGTGAACGGCATCGGTGATCTTGCGCCAGCCGGCTAGGGCTTCCGGCTTGTAGAGGCCCGGCACGTCTGCGTAGCCCTGGCCCTGGTGACTTATTGCCGTCGCCTCGGTGATCAGCAGGCCGGCGGATGCGCGCTGCTCGTAATAGGCGACGTTGAGATCATTGGGCACGGCCTGGGGCGAACGGTTCCGGGTCAGAGGTGCCATTACGACGCGGTTCTTGAGTACGATGTCACCGATCGAAATCGGGTCAAAGAGAGAGGCCATGGATTGTCCTTTCCGTAGCGGATTGAGGCTTTGGGGGGAAAAAGGGTTGATCAGAGATTGCCGATCGTCTTTAGAAATTCGGCGATCGTCTCCTCATTGCGCTTGTAGAAGACCCACTGGCCGACGCGGCGGCTCGACACCAGACCAGCGCGCTGCAGCACAGCCAGGTGCGACGAGACCGTAGACTGCGAGAGGCCGCACCTCTCGAACTGCCCGGCACACACGCCCATGTCGAACGGATGCTCCTGGCCCGAGAAATGAGCCTGCGGCTCCTTCAGCCAGGTTAGAATCTCCACGCGCGTCGGATGCGCCAGCGCTTTTAGAATTTCATCTCTATCCATCGTATTTCGGTATATTTGGTTTAATCGAAATATATATCGGTAAATTCCGATATGAAAAGTCACAACGCTGTGATTGCAGCATGGACCACCACGGAGGCCGGGAAAAACGTGCAAAAAAAGAGGGCCACAAGAAAACTTGGGCCCTTTCAGTTGTGAAGGTTTCAAACCTCCAGAGGGGAACAGCTGCTGCAGCGGCTGGGGAGGAGAAAGCCGCTATATGCACCAGCTGAAACTGATATGGGCAGGGCCGTGGTCGCTTTCAATAGCCGCCTCCAATATTTTATCAACTGAGGGATGTGAGGCATTCACAAGGAAAAAAAGAGGGCCACAAGAAGAACTTGGGCCCTTATAGTTGTGAAGGTAATTTAAACCTCCAGAGGGGAACAGCTGCTGCGGTGGCACTGGGAGGAGAAGCCACCAAGATGCATCAGCTGAGTTCGGTATGCTGTTTTTTTGGGCTGCCGGCAATCATTTAATATGCATGACAGCCATGCCGTTTGCGCATCCCTGCCTGTTTTTGCGGCTCTCGACAATCAAAGCTCTCGACAGAATCGATCATCCTGGAAAATAATACAGTCGTAACAGCGCGTTAGCGCGGATTATGGCAATTGCCCGAAATTCGGGCAATTGCCAAACCGTCAAAAGTTCCAGTTTCTCGCTTTGGAAACGATGTAGTCGCGGAAGACTTTCAGCTTCGCCGCGTTCTTCAGCTCGTCCGGGTAGCAGAAATAGGTATCGAAGGATGGAATGTCGGCGCTGATCGGCAGTTGAATGAGGCCCGGATCGCGGCCGACGATGTAATCCGGAAGCATCGCGATACCGATGCCGAGCAGGCAGGCCCGCTTGATCGACGTCTGGCTGTTGATCTGCAGGTGCGATATGCGCGGATTATCCGAGTCGCGTCCGGCAATCTCAAGCCAGTTCACATCGAGCAGGTAGTTCGGCGCCGGTTCGCCGAAGGTGATGATCCGGTGATTGTCGAGATCGTCAAGAGATTGCGGCTCGCCGAACTTGTTGATGTAGGACGGTGCGGCATAGACGTGCATGTGCACGGTAAAGAGCTTGCGCTGGATGAGATCCGATTGCTGCGGCTGCCGCAGCCTTATGGCGCAGTCCGCATGACGCATGTTCACGTCCAGCTCTTCATTGTCGAGGATGAGCTGCACCTGGATCTCCGGGTACAAGGACATGAATTCCTGGATCTTGTCGGTCAGCCAGCCCTGGCCGAGCCCGACGGTGGTCGTGATGCGCAACTTGCCGCTCGGCTTGTCGGTCGTTTCGCTGAGCTGGGCCTTGACGCTTTCGAGCTTCATCAGCACGTCGTGAGCCGTGCGATAAAGCATTTCACCCTGTTCAGTGAGGATCAGGCCGCGGGCATGCCGATGGAAGAGCTTGATGCCGACGTCCTGCTCGAGCGAACTGACCTGACGGCTGATTGCCGACTGTGATAGATGGAGTTTGTCTGCCGCGTGCGTGAACGAGCCAGCTTCAGCCGCCGCATGAAAAATGCGAAGTTTGTCCCAGTCCAGCGACATAGAGTCCCCCATAAAGGCTCGGCCGGAGAGAGCTGCCAGGTTTCTCCGGAGACGACCGATGCATCTGTTCCCTGGATCACGTCGATTTAGGTCGGAGACCCAAATCATGAACGCGATCGTTTCTAATTGGTCAGGGCGGGATGCGGGCGGAAAGACCGCCCATACTTTCCTCATCCCGCGCCCAGCAGAGCCCACGCCCCCAATCCTGGCGCGCGCTCTGATTCGCAACTTCTATTCGGCTGCGATTGCGACGGGCATATGACCCGCCAGATATTTCTCCGCTTCAAGCGCCGCCATGCAACCCATGCCGGCCGCTGTAACGGCCTGACGATAGATATCGTCGGTGACGTCGCCGGCGGCGAAGACGCCGGGCACATCGGTCGCCGTCGAATCCGGCGCGGTCCAGAGATAGCCGTTGGGCTTCTGGCGAAGTTTACCCTTGAAGAGCTCGACGGCGGGCGCATGACCGATCGCCACGAAAACCCCGTCGATGACCATTTCCGATGTTTCGCCGGTCTTGGTGTTACGAAGCTTTACACCGTTTACCGAGGCCGGCATCGGGGGCTTTGCCGGCGTCCCGAGATATTCCAGAACCTCGTGATCCCAGATCACCTTGACGTTCGGCTTCGAGAACAGGCGCTCCTGCAAAATCTTCTCCGCGCGAAAAGCGTCGCGCCGGTGAACCACGGTCACCGTCTTGGCCAGGTTGGAGAGATACAGTGCTTCCTCCACCGCCGAGTTGCCTCCGCCCACGACGATGACATCCTTGTTGCGGTAGAAAAACCCGTCGCAGGTGGCACAGGCGGATACGCCGAAACCCATGAAGGTCGGTTCCGTTTCGATGCCGAGCCACTTCGCTTTGGCGCCGGTGGCTATGATCAACGCGTCTGCCGTCCAATCCGTGCCGCTATCCGTTCTTATGCGGAAGGGGCGGACGGAGAGGTCGACGTCGGTTACGAGATCGTTGACGATCTCCGTGCCGACATGGATCGCCTGTTTCAGCATCTGCTCCATCATCCAGGGGCCTTGGACCGGATCGGCATAGCCGGGATAATTCTCCACGTCGGTGGTGATCATCAGCTGGCCGCCTTGTTCCATGCCGGCGATAAGCACCGGCGAAAGCATGGCCCGCGCCGTGTAGATGGCGGCGGTATAACCGGCAGGGCCGGATCCGATAATCAGACCTTCCGTGTGGCGCGCAGTCATGCTTTTGTCCTTCGTCCGCCGGGTTGGCCGGGCAGCCTCGTCCGGTGCAATCCAATCATGCAAATATTGCCTTACTTTAGGTATTCACAACGCGCACTTTCAAGGGCGCGCGATCTGATACACACAAGTGGTTGCGTGGGCAGCGTCGATTTGACACCAGATCGGGCATATTTGCATCGGTTTTGAACCGCCCAACCGCCATAAGACGCGACCGCGCGGGACGGCACAAGGATTTTGTGCATGCAGATGCGAGCGCTCTCGTTTCGGTATTCGATTACGTGCTACCCAAGGGAAGGAGACAGCGCCCGGATCAGGCGCCGCTGACGCGGCGCCTTCGGCGCGAAGGGATCGGCGCTACGGTATCGTACCGTCGTCCATCGATCGGCGGACAAAAGGCCTTTGCCGCAAGCAAGGCCGACATGATTGGGGATATGGGCAATGGTCGTACGCGTCGAGCTCGATGCCATCGATATGAAAATACTGCGCGAACTGCAGGATAACGGCCGTATGACGAATGTGGAACTGGCCGAGAGGGTGGGGATTTCGGCACCTCCCTGCCTGCGCCGGGTTCGCAAGCTCGAGGAGGCCGGCGTCATCCGGGGCTATCGCGCGCTTCTGAATGCCGCCGCGCTTGGATATGATCTCGTTGCCTTCTGCATGGTCGGTCTGAAGCACCAGTCCGACGCCAATCTGAAGGCCTTTGCCGCCCGCACCGCCTCATGGCCGCTTGTTCGCGAGGCCTGGATGGTGTCCGGAGAGTCGGACTTTCTGCTGCAGT
>WFLX010073389.1_pt1 | contig 10645 bp, 6 predicted proteins | sample 4967041 | NCBI WGS metagenome assembly WFLX01 (sample SAMN12857096, study PRJNA449069) | gut metagenome | isolation source: stool from male and female vole | host: Microtus ochrogaster | place: USA:Florida | collected 2017
GGCCCGAGCCGCCGCTCTGCTTCTTGTGGCGATAGTCGGCGCGAGCGGCCTTGGTGATGGTTTCGCGATAGGGAATCTTGGGTTCCTCGAAGATGATGGGGAGCTTGTCGTTGTTCTCGACGCGCCACTTGAGGGTGCGGAGGTGGAATTCGCCCATGCCCGATACGATGGTCTGCTTGAGCTCCTTCGACTGCTCAACAACCCATGTGGGATCTTCCTCGTGCATGCGGGTGAGGATGGCGGAGAGTTTTTCGGCGTCGCTCTCGGTCACGGGACGGATGGCGCGCTGATATTTGGGAGCGGGATATTTGATGAAGTCGAAGGCGTAGTCACAGCCCTTGGCGTCGAGGGTGTTGCCGGTGCGCACATCCTTGAGCTTGACGGTGGCGCCTATGTCGCCGGCACAGAGGGTGTCGACGGGAGTCTTGATCTGACCGCACACGCAGAAAATCTGGGCGAGACGCTCCTTTGAGCCGCGGTCGATGTTTTCAACGTCGGCGCCTGTCTTGAGGGTGCCGCTCATAACCTTGAAGTAGCTCACCTCGCCGATGTGGGGCTCAACGGTGGTCTTGAACACGAAGAGGCTGAGGGGGCCGTTTGAATCGGGCTTGACCTCGACGCCGGCGGTGGTGACGGGGGCGGGCATCTCTTCAACGAAGGGCACCACGTTGCCGAGGAATTCCATCATGCGGCGAACGCCCATATCCTTGAGCGCGCTCACGCAGAACACGGGATAGATCGAGCGGTCAACGAGGCCTTTGCGGATGCCTTCGCGCATTTCGTCTTCGGTGAGGTGGCCCTGGTCAAAGAATTTCTCCATGAGGGTCTCGTCGTTTTCGGCAGCTGCCTCGACGAGTTTCTGATGAAGCTCGTTGGCGCGATCCATCTCCTCGGCGGGAACATCCTCGATGGTGGGCACTCCGCCGTCGGGTCCCCATGAATATTTCTTCATGAGCAGCACGTCGATCATGGCGTTGAAGCCGGGGCCGGCATTGATGGGATATTGTATTGCGGTTACCTTGGGGCCGAACACCTCGGTCATCTGTTCGATAGTGTTCTCATAGTCGGCTTTTTCGCCGTCGAGCTGGTTGATGGCAAAGATAACCGGCTTTTTGACTGAGGCACAGGTGCGGAAGATGTTTTGTGTGCCGACTTCCACACCATATTGGGCGTCGATGAGAATCACGCCGGTGTCGGTAACGTTGAGGGCGGTGATAGCGTTGCCAACAAAGTCATCGGCTCCGGGACAGTCAATCACATTGAGCTTCTTGCCGAGAAATTCTGCATAGAAGATAGTTGAAAACACTGAGTAGCCATATTCTTTTTCAACGGGGAAATAGTCGCTGACAGTGTTTTTGGCATCAATAGTGCCACGACGTTTTATCACTCCACACTCATAGAGCATCGACTCTGCGAGTGTGGTTTTACCGGAACCCTTGCTACCGAGCAGGGCAATGTTTTTGATTTCGTTGGTCTGATAAACTTTCATTAATTAAGAAGTTTATATGGTTTGATATTAGATTTTTATGAGGAGCGGAGAGAAGATTGCTTTTGAATTGCGGCTCTAATGTAGGGATAATTTTTGGGATAGAGCGGTTTTGGAAATATGTTTCACAACATATTTTCTGTTTTTGCCTGATATATAATAATTATGTGTGGAGGTGTCGAAAAAAAATCGTAACTTTGCACCCGTTTTTCGCAAATCAGCTCCCGCTCTCAGGAGGGAAGCCCGGATTTGACGACAACTTTTTGAAATATAATTCACTCCGCGAAGCATGGCAAGCCACGACTCTAACAATTTCGACAACCTGCCCGACAACGACATTGACCGTAGCGAGGGGGGAGGTCACATTTTTGCGTTTGAGCAGATAGTTAGCAATACAGGCAAGGAATCAGACACCGACTATAACGACCTGCCCATATTGCCGACTCGCGACCTTGTGCTGTTTCCGGGGGTGACTTTCCCCATTACTCTCGGCCGCGAACGCTCGGCCAAAACCGCTCAGGAAGCCTCCGACAAGGGCATATATATCGGCATAGTGTGTCAGCGCGACCCTATGGTCGAGGAGCCCTCGGTGCCGGTTGACCTCTACCGCTATGGAGTGTTTGCCAAAGTCATCAAGCTGCTCAAATTGCCCGACGGGCGCCAGACAGCTCTCGTGAGCGCGGGCGGAAAATTCAAGATACTCGGCGCCGGAGAGGGTAAGCTCATGCCGGGCGCACCCTCAGCCTCGGTCAAGCCGGTCAAGGAGGTGCCTGCAGCTCCTTTNGANNGNGAATATTCGTTTATCGCCGAGCAGGTTAAGCACACNGCTCTCGAACTCCTGAGNCCGGTGATTGATTCACACTCNGAAATGGTGGTCAACATCGAGAGCAACGACGATTATGACGACACCATCAACCGTGTGGCCACNAATGCCCCNATNTCTCCCGCCGAGAAGATCGAAATGCTCGGNCTCTACCGCATGAAAGACAGGGCTTTCGCTCTGCTCACNGCNCTCAGCCGTGTGAGCGAGATAGCCGGCATGGTAAANCAGATAAAGGAAAAAACCTCACAGGCTCTCAGCGAGCAGCAGCGCTCGGCCTTTCTCCAGCAGCAGCTCGAGGTGATAAGGCAGGAGCTCTACGGAGCGCAGTCGGACGACAGCACCAACCTGCGCGAGCGCGCCGCCGAGGTGAAACTCACCGACGATGCCCGTAAGATGTTCAACCGCGAGCTCGATAAGCTGCAGCGCCTCAATCCCCAGAATCCCGACTATATGGTGGCCTACAACTATCTCGACCACCTGCTCAGTCTGCCGTGGGGGGAATATTCTCCGCTCCCCGAGGGGAGTGTGGCCGATGCCCGCGCTTGTCTCGAAAAAGACCACTACGGTCTCGAGAAGGTGAAGGAGCGCATCGTGGAGCAACTGGCCGTGATGCTCAACAATCCCGAGGGCAACAGCCCCATCATCTGTCTGGTGGGCCCTCCCGGAGTGGGCAAGACCTCGCTCGGCAAGTCGATAGCCGCCGCCCTGGGCCGCAAATATCAGAGAGTTTCGCTCGGCGGTATGCATGACGAGAGCGAACTGCGCGGCCACCGNCGCACATATATAGGTGCCATGCCGGGCCGCATAATCGACGCCATTCATCGCGCCGGCACCGCCAACCCGGTGCTTCTGCTCGACGAAATCGACAAGATGAGCTCTGATTATAAAGGTGACCCCGCCGCCGCGATGCTTGAGGTGTTAGACCCCGAACAGAACTCACGCTTTCACGACAACTATACCGACGTGGACTTCGACCTGTCGAAAGTGTTGTTTATCACCACGGCCAATACTCTCTCAACCATTCAGCAGCCCCTGCTCGACCGAATGGAGGTGATTGACATCTCGGGCTATCTCCTTGAAGAGAAAGTCGAGATAGCGCGCCGCCATCTGTTGCCGCGACTGCTCAAGCAGCTCAACTTCGAGAACTCAGGCTTTGAAATCTCCAACTCCGCTCTTGAAGCCCTTATCGAGGGCTATACCTCGGAGAGCGGTGTGCGTCAGCTCGAAAAACAGCTCGCCTCGCTGGTGAGAAAAGCGATTCTCGCCAAGATGTCAGAGACCGCTTTCCCCACCCCTGTCGAGGCCGCCGACCTNGAAAAACTGCTCGGCGTGGCTCCNTATACCCGCGACCGCTATGAGGGTAACGATTTTCCCGGAGTGGCCACCGGANTGGCGTGGACACCCGTGGGTGGCGAGATACTCTANGTNGAGACCTCGCTCGCTCCCGGCAAGGAGGGNCTCACGCTCACCGGCTCGCTCGGCAACGTGATGAAAGAGAGCGCTTCGATAGCCCTGCAATATGTCAAGGCCCATGCCGAAGAGCTCGGCATCGACCCCAAGAAACTCGAAACCAACGCCGTGGCCATACATGTGCCCGAAGGCGCCATACCCAAAGACGGCCCCTCGGCGGGCGTGACCATGATCACCTCGATAGTGTCGGCGCTTACCGGCCGCAAGGTCACCGCCGGCATAGCCATGACCGGCGAGATAACCCTGCGCGGCAAGGTGCTTGCCGTGGGAGGCATCAAGGAGAAAATCCTCGCTGCCAAGCGCGCCGGCATCTCCACCATAGTGCTTCCGGCCCAGAACCGGCGCAACATCGCCGAGATTCCCGAGCGCTATGTAAAGGGCATGACTTTCCATTATGTTGACAATATCACCGAACTGCTCGACTATACTCTGGCCTGAAAAATTGGTGAATTGGCAATTTTTGTATAATTTTGCAATATTAACAACCATCACATATTAAATCCATCTTAGCATTATGGCTGACAATACACCTGTAAAGGAATCAGAGGAACTGGTAAACTCCAAGGGCCTCAATTTTGTGGAGCAAATCGTGGCCGACGACCTTGCCGCCGGTAAAAACGGAGGACGTCTCAACACCCGTTTCCCACCCGAGCCTAACGGCTATCTCCATATCGGTCACGCCAAAGCTATCTGCATGGATTTCGGTGTGGCTGAGAAATTCGGCGGCACATGCAACCTGCGCTTCGACGACACCAACCCNGTNAAGGANGANNNNGAATANGTNGACGCNATCCGNGANGATATNCACTGGCTCGGCTTTGACTGGGNCGACCGCGANTATTATGCCTCCGACTANTTNCCNCAGCTCTNTGATCTNGCNGTGAGANTNATCAAGGAGGGNAANGCCTATGTCGACGANCAGACNTCAGAGGAAATAGCCCGTCAGAAAGGCACACCCACCCGTCCCGGCGAGGCAAGCCCCTACCGCGACCGCACCCCCGAGGAGAACCTCGACCTCTTTGAGCGCATGAACAAGGGCGAATTTGACGAAGGCGCCCGAGTGCTCCGCGCCAAAATCGACATGGCCTCACCCAACATGCACTTCCGCGACCCTATAATGTATCGCATCATCAAGACCCCTCACCATCGCACCGGCACCAAGTGGAATGTCTACCCCATGTATGACTTCGCCCACGGCCAGAGCGACTATTTCGAGGGAGTCACCCACTCGATATGCACATTGGAGTTTGTGGTTCACCGCCCCCTCTATGAGTATTTCGTAAAGGAACTTGCCGACGACAGCTATTGCCCCCGTCAGATTGAGTTCAACCGCCTCAACCTCACCTATACCGTGATGAGCAAGCGCAAACTGCTTCAGCTTGTCAAGGAGGGTCTCGTGGCCGGTTGGGATGATCCCCGTATGCCGACCATCTCGGGTATGCGCCGCCGCGGCTTCACCCCCCGCTCTATCCGCAACTTCGTTGACCGCATCGGCTATACCAAGTTCGAGGCCCTCAACTCGGTGGCTCTGCTCGAACATGCCGTGAGAGAAGACCTCAACGCCATCTCAACCCGCGTTATGGCAGTGCTCAATCCCGTCAAGGTGGTTATCACCAACTATCCCGAGGGTCAGACCGANACCGTTGAGCTCGAAAACAATCCCGAAGATCCCGCAGCCGGCACCCACTCGATGCCCTTCAGCCGCGAAATCTATATCGAGCGCGAGGACTTTATGGAAAATCCTCCCAAAAAATTCTTCCGCCTNGCTCCCNGCGGAGAGGTGAGACNNNAAGGCGCCTATATCATCAAATGCACCGACGTGGAGAAGGATGCCGACGGCAATATCACCACCATCTACTGCACCTATGACCCCGAGACCCGCAGCGGCCTCCCCGGCTCTATGCGCAAGGTGAAGGGTACCCTCCACTGGGTAGCCGCCGATACTGCAGTCAACGCCACAGTGCGCCTCTATGACCGCCTGTTTAATGTCGAGAATCCCGGCGCAGAGACCGAGCGCGATTTCCGCGAACTGCTCAATCCCGATTCGCTCAAGGTGGTGGAAAATGTGAAGCTCGAACCCTATATCGCTGAAAACGCCCGCCCCGGTGAGCATTTCCAGTTCCAGCGCGTGGGCTACTTCACTCCCGACTATGACAGCAAGCCCGGCAACCTTATNTTCAACCGCACCATCGCGCTCAAGGACAGCTGGGAAAAAGAGCAGAAAAAGCAGTAATCTCAGCCAACTTAACCCTATCTTAACCTGTAAGTGAGTCAAGAGAACAACAGCGGCGAGGATTCGCGTCGCGAGCTATATGAACGTTTTTCCGGCGATCTGATCGAAAATCGCGGGGCGATGTTCTATGACCGTGAGGATCTGGTGGAGCTATATGATTATGCCACCGATGTGGAAGACCGTTATGTGGCTCTTGAAGTGTTGTTCTGCGGCGAAAGGCTCTATCCGGGCGACACCGCTCTGGCCGAACGCCGGGCGCTCTACTATTATTCGCTCGATGAGGGAGCCTGTCGCAAGGCTATCGCCGCCCTGCCCGACGACTCGATGATAGGCAAGCTGTTGGCTCTGAGACTCGACCGTGTAGGCAAGGATGAGGCTTCGCGCACTTTTGAGGGGCTGCTGATGTCGCGCCCCGAGTTTACCGACGAGGAGATAATCCAGCTTGCCGACACCGCCGAGGAGCTNGACATGTATCCCTGGCTTAAGGANCATAAGGATGCTATCTGCGCCCACACCGACTATCCNCAGACATTTCTCTATGAGCTGTCGCAGATAGCCATGGAGCAGGACCCCGAATATGCCGTCACCATACTCGAGGAGCTCACGATGCTCGAACCTTTTACGGCCGATTTCTGGCTGTCGATGGCTCAGGTGCTGATTTCCGACCATAAGGCGCTCGACAAGGCTCTCGACGCCATAGAATATTCCCTGGCCATAGAGCCTGACAATGCGCGGGCGCTGATGATGAAGGCTCAGTGTTACAACGAGCTTGACTATCCGCTCGATAAGGTGGAGCCGATTCTCCGCAGGGTGATCGAAATGACCCCGCAGATCTCGGCGGCCACGCTTGCCCTCGCGTTGCTTTATTCAAATGTGGGGCGCAAGGAGGAGGCGATGAAGATGCTTCTCGACTATAACACAAGCTATCCGGGTGATCCGCAGGTGCTTGAGGTGCTNCTCACNGTCAGCAACGGCAACCTGTCGCACAATCTNGTGAANTCNTTTCTCAAACCTGAGCTNGCGCCNTATCGCGATAACTTTGTGGAGATGTCGGAAAAGCTTGCCTCAGAGGGNCTTCACGGCGGCGCCGCCATGCTGCTCACCGCTCTTGANGAGGTCTACGGNCTGCCCCACGANCTCGACCTCATGATGGAGGCGCTCTATCGCAACAACCGCTATGAGGAGATAATAGCCCGTTATGACGGTCTGCGCCACAAAGATGCCCTCGGCGCCTATCCCACCGAGTTGAGCGAGAGAATGGCCACGTTCTATTATCTGATGTCGCGCATAAGGTTGGGCATGCTGGCCGGGTTGCGCGAAAAGGTTAAGGGCTTAAAGGAAAATACTTTGGGTGGCCCCGACACCCCCATCGACGATTTGATGCGCAGCAGCGTGATTCTCAGCCTCTTCAGCGCGATAGAAAACCTGCTTGAGCGTCATGCCGACGGCAGCGAGATCACCGTCGACGAAATCAACGAAATCGACCCCTTCGGAAATTTGAAATAATTTTCGGGATTAATCCTGAATAATCCCGATTAATCGAGATTAATCCCGACAACTCCCGAGAAGGGGTGGTTAGGGGAGGAGGAGCTGGAGGGTGAAGACGTCGCGGTAGGTGCGGCCTTCGCGGAGCCAGCTGCGCAGGCGCCCGGTGATGTTAAAGCCCACGCTTCTGAAAAGCGCTAACGAGATGTCATTATCCTCAGGCACAAGACAATAAAGCTGATGCAATCCGAGGCACCGGCGGCAGTAGTCGGTGGTGAGGGTGAGCGTCTCTTTGCCATATCCCTGCCGTCTCTCCGATTCAGAAATCACGATACCCACGGCGGCTCTCAGGTTGAGCGGGTCGAACTCATAGAGGTCNACNGCGCCAACGGTCGCGCCGGTGGTTATGTCGGTGACCATGAGGCGCAGCTGCTGATCGGAAAATATGTCGCCGCAATAATTCTCGATATATTTTTTGAGACAGTGGCGCGAATAGGGCGCTACGGTTGAGCCGATGCGCCACAGGCGGGTGTCGTTTTCCCACTGTGTCATTATGTCGAGGTCGTCAGGCTCGGGTGCGCGAAGAANGATTCGGTCGCTTTGNNGGAAGGGGGNGCTGCTCCGGGNCATGGNGAAACTCTTTNAAAATCAAAACATCGACTCACTGAAATCAGTTCTTCCCGCCAGTGAGCGCGAGAGGGTGGCCTCGTCGGTATATTCAAGTTCGTTGCCCACCGCCATGCCTCGCGCCAGCTGGGTGATCTTAAGCCCGGGGTTGGCTTTGCGGAGCTTGCGGTAGATGTAGAAGCAGGTGGTGTCGCCCTCCATAGTGGAGCTGAGGGCAAGAATCACCTCAGAGATGGGGCGGGTGGTGACACGCTCCACGAGCGAGTCGATAGTGAGCATGTCGGGGGTGATGGCGTCGACGGGCGAAATCACTCCGCCGAGCACATGATACAACCCCTTGAAGGCCGCGGTGCGCTCAAGACTCATCACATCCTTGACCGTCTCAACCACACACACCGTGGAGCTGTCGCGCCGGGGATCGGAGCAGATGGCACAGGTGTCGGTGTCGGAGATGTTGTGACACACTCCGCAATATTTTATGTCGCGCCTCAGCTCGAGAATGGCGGTGGAGAGGGCTTCGGCCTCCTGAGGCTCGCGCCTGAGCAGGTGGAGGGCGAGACGCAGCGCCGTGCGCCGGCCCACACCGGGCAGACGTGAGAGCTCGGTGACAGCCCTTTCGAGCAGCGGACTTTGAAATTCCTCGTTCATCGTTGGGGGAGTGTGAGTGGATTGAGTTTATTTATGCAAAGGTAATACATGACGGTCAAATATACACTCATACAGCCCTTAAAAAATTAAAAAATGAGTTAGTGTAATTAGAAATGTAATTAGAAAAGTCGTTAAATCTTTTAAATTGGCTTTTTGATAATTGTTGTAAATAGTTTGCTAAAAAAAACAGCCATTTAGTTTGTTGCTAAATGGCTGATTTAAACTATTTAGGTATAAAAGTTAAGAATCTTCGGATCTTAGAAGTTGACCACAACCTTTTTGATTATTTCCCCTATGCGGATTAAGTAGATATTATGCCTGTCAACTGCGATAGAAGATGGGCCTTGAGCTCTTGTCAAAACACGTCCGTCGAGAGTAGATACTTCAACGACTTGGTCATCAGTAATACCACTGACATTTATGCACATACTTTCAACAATGATGGTGGGATGCAAAGTTGAGGTGGTTTCAATACCACTAGAAGGAATAACTCTTACATTACAAGTGGTGGATATACTTGAATTGTCAGAATTATAAACTGTGGCCGTTATTACAGTTGAACCTGATTCCAGAGCAGAAACTATTCCATTTTCAACGTTGGCAACTTTTACGTTACTTGATCTCCAAACTACATCACTGCTAGTGCAATCTGTAGGACTTATAGTAGCTGTCAGTTGGAATGAAGAACCTACCGATATTGTTAAATCTTCATAATCCAATGAAATAGATTGTGCGGGAATGTATGNCGGCNNATTTACTTTTATTTNAATACTTCCAGTCGTTTTANACCCATCTGTGGCNTAAGCCGTGATAATCGCACTTCCTTCCTTATTTTGTGAAGTTACAATACCTGATGCATCCACAGTTGCAATTGATGTATCTGATGAGCTCCATGTAACATCCTTTTTTGTAGCTGTAGTTGGAAGTACTGTTGCTGATAGTTGTACGCTATGACCCATCTCAAGAGTAGTAAAGTCAGAGGGAACGTTGATAACAATGTCAGCAACCGGAGTAGGTATAACTTCAAGAGAAATGGAATCCATTATAAACTTGTTGTCATCTGCAGTTGCGATTATCCAAACTGTGCCTATTTTAGCGTGGGCCGTTACCTTACCATCCCCATCAATAGTCGTTATTTCTTCATTTGAAGATGACCATGTAACTCTTTTGTTTGTAGCGTTATCCGGGAATATTGTAGCGGTGAGGAATGTACTTTCCCCATCTTTGAGCATAGTATCAGTGGGTTTAGATATGGAAATGCTATCGACAGGGATGCCTATAATGTTAATATCATAGTAGGCTTCAATTTTTGAAGCATCTACGGCAGACGCTATTATTGTCACAGTTTTGTTAATGTTTTCCACATTNTTTGTAGCCGTAACTTCTCCTGAAGNAGTTATAGTTGCNATTGATGAATCTGAGGTTGACCAATTTACNGNGGTATTGGTTGCATCCTCAGGTAAAATACTTGCTGTTAGGGTCATGGTTTGTCCAAGCTGTAGATTATGAGATTTACCGTTTATTGTTATTTCAGAAATAAGTGTTGGAACAACTAACACGACAGATTTTCCTGTTATTTCTGAGTTCTCATTGGCGGAGGCCGTTATGGTCGTACTTCCAATTTTTAAGGCAGTTACTATGCCGTCTGAATCAACAACCGCTATATCAGGATTGCTTGAATGCCATGTCAGAGATTTGTTAGTGGCATTTTCAGGTGTTATTTTTGCAGATAGTAAAGTCTTTTCTCCAACTTTCCAATATGCCTTGAGGACTAGTGCCGATTGCTGCTACCGCAATTGAGGGATCCACAAACTGACGCTTATCCGAAGTACGGATGCCTGTCTTAGACCTAAGCGAGGGCTGCCAGGCTTTA
>WFLX010251312.1_pt1 | contig 10645 bp, 10 predicted proteins | sample 4967041 | NCBI WGS metagenome assembly WFLX01 (sample SAMN12857096, study PRJNA449069) | gut metagenome | isolation source: stool from male and female vole | host: Microtus ochrogaster | place: USA:Florida | collected 2017
ACTCATCAACGACCAACCAGTATCAACAGAGACTACCGTAAGCAAATAAAAATAACTTTAGGTTCGCTTCTGTCGCTTGTGCGACAGAAGCAGAAACCCTGCTGAGACAGCAGGGTTTCTTTTTTGCTTTTTTTGCAAAAAAATTTGGACACCAACAAAAAAATGATTAACTTTGCAGTCGGAATGCCGCCACTACGGCTCCTGATGCAGGAATGGTGGAATGGTAGACACGGGGGACTTAAAATCCCCTGGCCGTTGAGGCTGTGTGGGTTCGAGTCCCATTTCCTGTACTCATTAATAAGACCTTGCGAAAAAATTCGCAAGGTCTTATTTTGTTAACATCATTTAACAAATGACTGTCCAAAATGGGCAGTCATCCGGATTAAATTTGCGCATGAAAATAAAATCTCCCCTTTTGGGGCACAACGCAAAAATTTCCGGATTATGAACAGTACGTATTACACATCCAGCTCTTCAGGAGCACATATCTACACTTCACGCACAGTGCGCCGCGTGGCAGTAGGGCGCACAGACTCTCTCATGAGCTATGGCGACAGGATATCGGTACGCGTCGTAGCCGGAGGGCAGCGCATAATGGAATATGAGACGCGGCAAGTAGCTGATATGACCGACCTCACAGGCGACCTCCGCCGTCGAGCAAAAGGAAAGAAAGGACTCGTCGTAGTCTATATCCGCAACCATGACCGTGGCTGGAGTCGCGAACGCCGCATCATGCTATATCCTCAAAGGAAACATTCACCCGTACAACGTCCGGAGGCGGTGCAAGTGCCTATGTTCTTTCCTTGGGAACTCTAAACTGAATGCATAATTCATAATGCATAATTGGCTTCGTGTTGAGTCAAATAATTATAAATTATGCATTAGACTAAGGATTGTAGAGGTCCTTATTATAGAAATCAAGGATTTCGTAGGTAGCTTTGAGGAGTTGCTTGGCTTTTCCTTCCGGATTGATACGCTGGGCTGCCAAGTAGTCGTTGATAGCCTCACTGCGACGTCCGAGACCCCAGTATAAACGTCCTCGCTCTATCAATGCATCCTCATTATCAGGATTGCCATGCAGACGCTCAGAAAGCGACTGGAGCTTCTTTGCGGTTTCTTCTGTCATATTATCTCTTTCTATTATTATATATTAGGGATGTTTATTATATATTAGGGATGTTCAGTTTGATGTTACAAATATAAAGTCAAAAAATTTACCATAAAGCGCCTCTCCGAGGCTACTGTGCTATCTCTCAGACAACCCCAGACTGAAGTCTGGGGTTTGACATAATCATCAGGTCTCCGACCTGAGTCCACATCACAAAATGGGATGATAATTTAGACCTTAATATTCTATAATTTAGTCGAGTGTGCAACGACATGATTTGACGGGATGATGAGTGAATAGGGAGGCGAGACAATCGAATTTCTCGGGATTCTCGCTTGTCAGGAATTCTGCTGATCCCCCCTTGGAAAGCCTACGCTCCATCTCAGGATGACGCTTCAGATAATCTTTCAGTGACTCCGCCACCAGATGCCCTTGCTCAAGGATATGCATCCCCTTTGGTGCATATTTGCGTATTTTGTCGATGAGCAGAGGATAATGCGTGCAGGCAAGCACCAATGTGTCTATTTCCTGATCCTTCGCCATGAGCTTATCAATATACTTCTTCACGAAATAATCCGCTCCATCCCCATCAGCCTCAGAATTCTCCACTATCGGTACCCATAAGGGACAATCTTGTTGTGATACCTTCATATCCGGAAAGAGCTTCATTGTCTCTATGACGTATGACTCGCTTGCCACAGTGCCCGGCGTACCCATAACGCCGATATGACCCGTCTGCGACACTTTATCCAATATCTCCACCGTAGGCCTAATCACTCCCAACACCCTGCGCGTAGGATCTATACCCGGAAGGTCTTTCTGCTGAATCGTGCGTAAAGCCTTCGCTGAAGCCGTATTGCATGCCAAAATGACAAGTGGACATCCCCTCGAAAATAGTTCCTTTACAGCTTCAAGAGTATAGCGATATATTACCTCAAAACTCCTCGAACCGTATGGAGCACGTGCATTATCGCCCAAATAAAGGTAATCATATTCGGGAAGGGTCTTCCGAAGATCTCGGAGTATGGTCAATCCTCCATAGCCGGAATCAAAGACACCGATTGGTCCTACTGAAATGGCGGAAGCATCAGCCTCCGCCATTCTATTTTGTAAATTAACTGTCATAGTGTTGGATTCAACACAATATTGACTTCATTTTTATTTGACACCAAGTTTAGCTTTCACTGCAGGAGTGACGTCTTCTACAGGGGCTGCATAATAAAGGGTAAGCTGTGGGTCGTACATCTGGACGAGTGAATAATTACCTTCACGGCCAACGCTTTCTATTGCCTGTGCTATCTTTTGCTGGATTGGACCCATAAGGTCGTTTTGCATCTTCTGGAGATCCTGCATAGCAGTCTGCTCAAACTGCTGGATTTTCTGCTGATAATCGTTGATTTCACGTGTCTTGCGCTCCTTGATAGCAGGAAGTTCGTTTTCAGACATATTCTGGAATTCAGTCACCTGACGGTTGAATTCCTCACCAAGTTTCTTATATTCTGCATCATATTTGTCACTCACTTCCTTGAGCTGATTACGAGCAGCCGTTGTCTCAGGCATAGCCTCGAGGATTGAACCGAAGTCTACGAGACCTATCTTAAGCGTCTGAGCAGACAGAAGCATCGGGCAGATAAGCGCGATTGCCAAAAGTACTTTCTTGATCATTTCTTTTTTGTTTGATTTTATTTGTTATTGTTTATTATTTTACTTGGAGTATCCGAGTTTGGCAAGCACCTCATTGCTGACATCAATCTTCGGCGAGGCGAAAACGATGCTCTGAGATGAGGCACGGTCGAAGATGACTTGATAGCCTTTCTCTTCAGAGACCGCCTTTACAGCATTGTAGACATCTTCCTGGATAGGTTTCATGAGGCTCTGACGCTTCTTGAAAAGTTCTCCTTCCGGACCGAAATACTTATAGCGGAGGTCGGTCACTTGCTTCTCCTTGGCTACGAGTTCCTCCTCGCGCGACTTCTTCTGGTCGTCAGTCAGGAAAATCATCTCTGCCTGATAGTTCTTATACATGGTTTCAGCCTCTTTGGAAAGTTCCGTGACTTCACGCTCCCAACGCTGCGACACCTGATTGAGCTGCTCGTTTGCCATCTCATAACTGGGGACGTTGCGGAGGATATAATCCATATCCACAAGCGCAAACTTCTGGGCGTATGCACCGACAAAGGCGGTCAGCACAAATGCCAAAGATATGATAAGTTTCTTCATGTTATTCATACATTTTTAAGTTAAACATACTACTTTAAAGACAATAGAACGTCTATAAAGTTTAAACCACCCTCCATAACCCTCTACGCAAAACGAAAAACGTAGAACTCAAAACGCAACTTAGAATTCCTGTCCAAGTACGAAGTGGAGATTGCCACCTCCCCGACGTCCCCACACCTTGTCGAAACCATATCCCCAGTCAATGCCAAGGAATCCGAGCATCGAGAGATAAAGGCGGACACCGACACCAGCGGAACGTTTGAGGTTGAATGGAGCAAAGCTTTTAATATCAGTCCACGCATTACCCGCTTCAGCAAACGCAAGTGCGAAAATTGTAGTGTTAGGCTGCATCATGAATGGGAAACGAAGTTCGAACGTAAACTTAGAATATGCATACGCCTCGTAGAAGTAAGGAGTGAACTGTCCGTTTTCATAACCACGCATCGCAACCGTCTCAGTAGCGTATGTATAGCTACCTGTCATACCGTCGCCACCGAAATAGAATGTCTCAAAAGGAGACTTCACATACTTGTTGTAGGATCCGAGAAGAGCAAAGTCAGCTTTCGTCATCATGACGAGACGCCAATTACCTTCAGGATTGGTAAGTGCAGTAAAAGTCTTGGCCTGGAATTTAAGTTTCCAATATTCGATCCATTTGTAGAGTTGAGCCTGGGCCTTGACATCACGGTTGTTAGCTTCCTCAGCAAGCTTCTGCCAGTCATGTCCTTTGCGGAGAGATGTCCAAGGAGGAGTCATCTGAAGAGAAACCATGAAGCTTGATCCACGGCTTGGATAGATAGGCTGATCTGTCGTGTTACGGCTTAATGTGAGTCCGAGTACAATTGAATTTGCAGAACCGGTATTCATGAATCGGAGGTAGTCCCAATTCTTTAGATAATACCAACGGTAAGCAAGCGACACCTGGAACTGGAACCAGTCATCGGGCCAAGTCAAACGAGTACCGTATGCTGCCGACACACCGGCAAGCTGAAGCACCTTGTTGGGGTCGTAGGCATTTAGGTAGTTATATTGACCTAAACCACCATTGTAACCTCCGTAATAGTAATACATTGATGAGTATGAATCCATCCAACTCTTATTATAGAAGCGACTGTTGACACCTGTAGAGCGGCTGTAGTCAACGGAGAATGAGAATGAGTTCGGTCGTTTTCCACCAAGCCATGGGTCAAAGAAACTGATATTATAGCTCTGGTAGTATTTGGCATTGGTCTGGGCAGAAATAGAGAATGTCTGGCCGTCACCACGAGGGATTATACCACGATAGCTTTGCGGATTGAAGAGATTCTTGATGGAGAAATTTGAGAACGAGAGAGCAACTTGACCTGTCACACCAGTCTGACCCCAACCAAGAGAGAGCTGCACCTTGTCGTTGGCCTTCTGCTCAAGGTCGAAGACTATATCCACAGTCCCGTCCGCATCATTCGGAATAGGATTGACTCCCATCGTCTCCGGGTCGAAATGGCCGGAAGCTGCAATTTCACGCGCCGAATTCATAAGAGCCGTCTTGGAGAAGAGGTCGCCCGGCTTGACACGCAATTCGCGGCGGATTACTTTCTCATATAGTTGGTCGTTACCATTGATTACAACCTTATTGATCTTAGCAGGTTGACCTTCGTAGATTCTCATAAGAAGTGAAATGCTGTCGCCTTCCACTTGCTGCTCGATTGGAACGAGATTGAAGAAAAGATAACCATTGTCAAGATAGAAGTTGCTGACGGCGTCATCATCTTCCGCCGTGCGCTTTGCCAATCGCTTCTGATTATAGACATCACCCGGGTACATACCAAGTATCTGGTTAAGGAAATCTGTAGAATACAAGGTATTTCCTACCCAATTTATATCCTTGATATAATATCGGTCGCCTTCATCGACAGTCAGATAGATATCAATCTCTTTATCGTCGTATTTCACAATCGAGTCGCTGACAATCTCAGCGTCGCGGTAACCGAGTTCGTTATACTTCTCGATAATTCGTATCTTATCGTCGGCATAATCTGAATCAACAAATTTCTTCTGCTTGAAGAGATTGAGGATGTCATGATTCTCATTAGTCTTCTTCATCGCATTTTTAAACTTACGGTCGGATAGCACATTATTGCCGTTTACGTAAATCTTATGCACCTTTACCTTATTCCTTCGATCGACATTAATTGTCAAGAAGTCATAGTTTTCCTGGGAGAGGTCGGGCTGCTGCGAGGATGTCACAATGACATCCTTAAAACCTTTGTCGGAATAAAATTGCTTTACAACTTGCACGATACGGGCAACAATATTAGGAGTCAACTGCTGTCCCTTCTCAACACCGAGGCGTTCCAGAAGATCTTTCTTTTCGCCACTCTTCACGCCAGTGAAACGAAGTTCTGCCATACGCGGCTGCTGCTTGAGTGAAATCTCAAGCCAAGCTTTGTCGCCTACTGTCTTTTCAAGGTTGATCTCAACCTTTGAATATAGACCCTGCCGATAGAAACGTTTCACTGCCGTAGAGATAGCTTCACCAGGTATTTCGATGCGCTCGCCTACCGAGAGTCCGGAATAGCCGATGATGACATAATCCTCCACATCAGGCACGCCTGTTACTTTGATACCTGCTATTTCATAGACCTTCGGAATCGGGCTGTNGATGATGTCGGGAGCGTAGATNGNATCGTNGNTANGTGTNTGCGNCATGGCAGCCAGAGTCGCNGCTAATGAAGCGACAGCAAGCATAACCCATCTTTGCATTCTATTGAAAATCATATTATTGTTGTCAAGTTGTCAGATTGTCTTTTCTAATTATAAGATTTATAAGAATATAAGATTTATAATTCTTATAATCATTGAGCCACTTGCTCCGAAGTCTTTCCGAATCTGCGCTCACGCTGCTGATAATCCACAAGAGCGAGGGCATATTCTTTCTTCCCGAAGTCGGGCCAAAGGGTCGGTGTGAAATAGAGTTCACTATAGGCTATCTGCCAGAGGAGATAGTTGCTTATTCGCTCTTCCCCGCCAGTGCGTATCAATAGGTCGGGATCCGGCATACCGGCCGTGGCAAGATGATTGCTGAATACATCCTCATCTATGTCATCCGGATTCAATTTGCCTTCCGCAGCCTCGCGTGCAAGCTTACGTGCAGCATCTGCTATTTCCCATCTTGAAGAATAGCTTATGCAGATATTTAGCTGCAGGCCGGTGCAATGCGCAGTCTTGTCGCGTGAGTCATATAGTTCTGCGCGCGGGCCTTCCGGCACACGCTCTATATCCCCAAGAAGATTTATCTTCACATTGTTTTGAAGCAACTCCGGCAGCTCCCTTGCAATAGCCCAACCTATAATGGTCATGAGCGTATCTACCTCCTCTTTCGGCCGATTCCAGTTTTCAGTGCTGAATGCATAAAGTGTGAGGTAGTCCATCCCGAGGTCGGACGAGAGGGCAGTGACATTATGCACGCTCGTGATTCCTTCATAGTGGCCGTCGCTGCGCATCTTATCGCGGTTTTTAGCCCACCGGCCATTTCCGTCCATAATCATGGCTACATGNCGCGGNATNCGCNNCATGTCGAGTCTGCCAAGNATATCTTCAAGTGTTTCCATTCGGAGTTATTNTTATTCTTTATAGTTGCAAGTGGCGCANCGCTTNGAAAACTCNTAACTNAGCGTCACNGANANNGTTGAATACCAGTCGGTGTTTTTTGCAAAACNCGACTTNATNGCATGNGGATCNGAGAGCATNTNNCCNTCNANACGGTCGGNNAAGGTCTTCTTCATAAGGAATTCCAAGCCGAGGTTGAGTCTCTCGTTGATCTTATATTTGGCGCCTATGCCGAAAGGAAGCGTAAACGCTACTCCGGTATAGCCGTCTGTGGTCCATAAAGTAGCGCCAAGTCCTCCAGTGATGTAGGGACTCCAGCGTTTCAGTTTCCTGTATCTCTCCCCTATCCCGTAGTTGAAGAAGTTGAACTCAAACATTTCGCAGAGTTCGAAAAAGGTAGTGGAAAACTTAAACTGAGCCGCATCGGGCAAGACATCTGTCATGTTTTCCGTATTTCCAGTCAGAGTACCGACATAAAATCCCGTTTTGAAAGCGATTCTCGGATTGCGCATGTAGCGGAACAGCAACATTCCATCAAATCCGGGATTGCTCCATAGGTTGGAAGTATTGGCATCTCCAAGATAGCCTGTCATACCGATCCCACCACCGGCATCAAACCGATAGTCTTCCTGCGCTGTTGCATTTTGAAAAGCACCAAGGCAGAGAGTGGAAAGCAATATCACCCGGGAGATCTTCTTCATTGCTTCAGAACTGTGGCACAAACGTAAGTCGGTTGAGCACTCCACGCCAAACTTCGTCGTTGAGTGAACCGCTTTCTTTTACTCCTCCAAATATATAAATGTAAGGGCAATCCCAATACACTTCATAATCTTCCACCGCATACTTCACACGAGCCATCCCAGGCAGACTTCTGCTTGTAGAGCGGGTCCAATTATCAGTAAGGGATGCCTGTTTGGGCCATTCTACCATTATGCCATCCAAATTCTGAAGACTTGGGAAATGATCCGGAAGCTGCAGAGATGTGTCAGCTGCACACCAATTGACGCCATTGTCGTATGACTCATATATAGTGCGATTATATTTGCCATCTAAGCGCATACCACCGATAAGCATCCACACGGAGAACTCTGTCTGCACGAGTGAAGAGGAAGGCTTGCGATAGACATAGTATGGCACAAGTGTCGCTCCAGCAACAAAGGGAGTCATTCCTTCAGAAAGGACAGCCCAATGGTCGCCGTCAAAGCCCCAGGTTTTATCTGTATAAGACCCATCAGCAAGCCTTCCGCCAACCATAAAGCCAATCGGAAGTGTAGTCCAGCGATTGCTAAACTGCACGAAATTCGTATAGTCTGCCACCGGGAAGTCTTGGCTTGCAGTGGTCTCTGAATACCCATAATCTGAAGGCCAGTATGTATGCACGAATGTTCCACCCTCGTTGCGCAAGCCAAGCAATANGTCGCCGTATGCTCCGATGATGTTGNTCCAAACAGCTCCNGTATTCTCCCATACGATGCCATCCGCAGATGAGTGAAGTACTCCTGTCTTGTCAAGTACATACAACAAGTCAGNCGTGGCATTGAAAGTCCTTACAGCAGGCTCAAAATCAATCGACAAAGCTTGCTTATTCCACTCTCCGCCGAGAATGTCAGTAGCTATGGAGAGTGTGTAGTCATTATTATTTTCTTCTATGAGAGAATAGGTCGTATCCTTAAACTTAACTGTCTTCTGCGANTTTGGATTTCCTTGACGGGATGGTATNGGNGCGACAGCAAGCCTATCCCAAACGAGAGAATCAGGATGCACCTTATGCACATTGACCTNTATATCGTAGGAGNGGGAAGTAGTGTTGTCTTCTGCAACAATCNTTANCACCNCCTTCCCTGAAAAGTCANCTGANTCATTTGGATTCNTCTTATAGTNAATCTNTCCAGTTGTCTTTCCCCCAGTTTGGGTAAGAGTGACAGCAGATGCTGAGGAAGTATAGCTGATTACGGGTACCAAACGAGTTACGTCGGTACCAACCGGAAGGGAATCAGCATTGAATATGACACCCTTGTTAAGGTCGATTGAGAAAAACACTGAGTCAACCTTCACTTTCGAGCCGCTCTTCGATTTAAGGCTGAAATTAGTCACAGCCACAGAAGAAGCCGGCATATATACATCCTCTTCAGTTTCCGTCTTCTTATTGCAAGAAGACAATGACCCCATCAGCATTATGAGACATGCCGATAATATCCATCCGCTTAATAATGAGTTCTTTATGTTCACAAACGTATNTTTTTGTCGCTTATGTGCGTATTTTCAACTTNCAAAATTANCATTATTTGCCAAATAAACCGACATCTAAAGGCAACTTTTTTCGTCATATCTGACTATTTCGGTTGTTTTTAACAACTTTTATGAAAATATTCTCACACAGAGGGCGCACAGAGATGAAGATTTTTTACTACTTTTGTAAAAATTTCATTATTTATGAAGATTGACATTCAATATATGAAGCGGGCTCTGCAGCTTGCGCGGCTTGGGGAAGGATTGGTGTCTCCCAATCCGATGGTAGGCGCGGTCATTGTGGCAGAAGATGGGANGATTATCGGCGAAGGCTACCATCACCGTTATGGTGGNCCACATGCTGAAGTCTGCGCAGTAAATTCGGTAAAGGATACCGACCGACATTTGCTCAAAGACTCTACTATCTACGTAACTCTCGAGCCNTGCTCCCACTATGGCAAGACTCCNCCTTGCTCTAAGCTAATTATCGACACCGGTATTCCTCGGGTAGTCGTAGGAAGCGCCGATCCTTTTCCTGAAGTCAGCGGACGCGGCATAAAGATGCTTCGAGATTCCGGAGTGGAAGTTGTGGAAAACGTTCTTCGAGAGGAATGTGATGCACTTAATGTGCGGTTTTTGACGGCACATCGGCTTGGACGACCTTGGATTCAACTTAAATGGGCCCAGAGTGCCGACGGATTTATGGCTGCTATAGACAAAGATGGAAGACCATATCCAGTTCAGTTCTCCACTCCTGTCTCGTCAGTGTGGATGCATCGCCGTCGATCTATGGTTGATGCTATAATGGTCGGTAAGAATACACTTGAGATTGATAAGCCACGTCTCGATTGCCGTCATTGGCCAGGACACGCCCCACGTCGAGTTGAGCCACGTCATGACCTTGAAAATCAGATGCACGAGCTGTATAAGGAAGGGGTGACATCCCTCATGGTAGAAGGAGGTCCCACGTTGCTCCAAAGTTTCATCGANCTCGGGCTTTACGACGATGTCCGCATAGAGANAGCTGAAAAAAAATTGGGAGCCGGACTNNNGGCTCCCAATATAAAAAATTTTTAGTCTAATTGGTCTAATNGGNCTAATNNGNCTAATTAGACCAATTAGACTAATTAGACCAATTTATCTATGCCTTCAGTTTCCTTCCGGACGCAGNCCGCGGACTACTGCGCCNGCCTGCCACATCTCGCTTTCGCGGAGATCCTTTAGTTCTTTCTCAAGACCTTCACGATAGTCTGGCTTGGAGTTGCTGTCGATTGAGTTCTGAGCTTCGATACCATCGGCCACGCTCTTGTAAAGATTCTGCATTACCGGCTTAATAGCGTCGTGGAAAGGTGTCATCCAGTCGAGAGCACCTCGTTGTGCTGTAGTAGAGCAATTTGCATACATCCAGTCCATACCCTTCTTTGCTACGAGTGGCATAAGCGACTGAGTTAGTTCCTCTACTGTCTCGTTGATTGCCTCTGTTGGAGTGTGTCCTTTTTC
>WFLX010004108.1_pt1 | contig 10644 bp, 7 predicted proteins | sample 4967041 | NCBI WGS metagenome assembly WFLX01 (sample SAMN12857096, study PRJNA449069) | gut metagenome | isolation source: stool from male and female vole | host: Microtus ochrogaster | place: USA:Florida | collected 2017
AGCCGCACGTGCCGCTTTTTCCTCATCGGTCTTCTTCGGCATTGCGAATACAGCCATTATACGGTTGAAGGCTGCCGTATCTTCATCTACAAGATGAAGGAGTTCATCCATCAGATGCTGCCCAATTTCAGCGGCATCAGAGAACTCTTCCCAACGGTCGTCGTAAGCTGCCTTATGGGCAGATAGATTTGCCACCATAGTGCCGAGAGCAGCCCCAAGAGCACCCATATATGCTGAGATACTGCCACCCCCAGGAGCAGGAGATTCTGACGCTGTCACCTCAGCAAAGCCCTTTACTGTAAGGTCGATAAGTTTCTTTGCTGAATTATCCTCAATAAGATATTCTATCACCTTCTGCTTAGGATCGAACGGAGCGAGTTGGTCGAGACCCATTGACTTGATGGCTATGCGAATTATCTCCTCTTCAGGAATACCGGTACTGCGTTGTTGTTTGTGCAAGAAGTACTTCCCTGCATCAATCAGAGTGCGTTTTGGCACAAGTCCTACAATCTCAGTACCTGTCACTCTTACACCCCTTGCATCTGCTTTACGGCACACTTCATCAAAAGCCTCGTGAAGAGGTACCTGTGCTATGTCTGTGATGTTCATTGACACCTGAGCGATACCGTATTCATCAATATACCAGCCAATGGCCTTTGTGCCTTTCAGTGTGCCCGGAATCATGATGGGTTTACCATTTTCATCCTTCATAGGTTTGCCGGTCACTTTTCCACCCTCACGCATCGGACGACCCTTCTCGCGCACATCGAAAGCGATGGCATTAGCACGGCGTGTGGAAGTGGTATTAAGGTTGAAATTGACTGCGATAAGGAAGTCACGAGCACCTATTGTTGTGGCACCTGTCTTAGCTACCTCAGCATCATACGGACGGTTGCCGAAATCAGGACCTTTCTCTTCTGAACCCATTTTGTTAGGAAGCGCCTCATACTCACCTTCGCGACAAACTGCAAGGTTTTTTCTTTCAGGACGGAAGGCGGCTGCCTCATAGCAATATGTAGGAATATTCAATTCGGTTGCCACTCTTTCTGCAAGTTTTCTTGCCAGTTCGGCGCACTCTTCAAGAGTGATACCGGCTACCGGGATTAGTGGACATACATCAGTGGCACCCATACGGGGATGTGCGCCGTGATGGGTTGTCATATCGATTACCTCAGCGGCTTTCTTTATTCCTTGGAAAGCAGCTTCCACGACAGCGTCTGGTGCTCCAACGAATGTCACCACAGTGCGGTTAGTAGCCTCACCAGGATCCACATCAAGTAGGCTAATCCCTTCTACGCTTTGTATTGCCTCAGTTATTTCCTTAATCTTTGCTTTGTCGCGACCCTCACTGAAATTGGGGACGCATTCTATGATTGGATTTTTTTCCATGATATTTGGGTTATTTTTTCATGATTTCTCACGATTCTCAGGATATATCAAGATGAATCAAGATTTATCAAGATATATCCTTGATTGATNTATCCTTGATTATTGAAANCNNTTTNTGTCTCTTTGGGTCTTTTTTTGGAGNGTCATGCGGAAAGCTTCNGTGAGATCTACNCCNGTCTGGTTGGCNAGGCAGACGANGACCCAGAGGACATCGGCAAGTTCNTCCTCAAGATTCCGGTCNAGATCACTTTTCTTCGACACCTGAGGACCATACTTTCGCACAATGACACGAGCCAGCTCTCCTACCTCCTCAGTAAGAATAGCCATATTCGCAAGCGGCGGAAAGTACCCTTTGCCGAAATCCCGTATCCAGCAATCCACTTCCCGCTGCATCTCCTCCACAGTCAAATTTTTAAAAGTCTCCACAGTTAACTGATATTTTGACAACTTGACAACTTGACAACTCGACAACCTGACAACCTGACAACCTGACAACTCGACAACCTGACAACCTGACAACCTGACAACTCACCAACCTGACAACTCAAATTATTTGTAAAAGTCTGAGTTCATCACGAATCTCGTTACCGCTAAGAGTGCGTCGTCGCGAGATGATGCGTGCGAACTCATCTATAGCGGGGTGAAGGCGAGGATTGGCAAAAATACGTCTGGAATAACTGAGCGTGCGGTTGAAGAGAGCATCAATCTCATCATCTTCCAGCCCACAACTATCACGCCCTTCACGTAGTATCTCATTGTGGATTTCGCCGAGGATATCCACAGGAACGTCACGGTGCATGCGTACCATAGANNGCGACAGGACGTTGCTGATCACCATCGNGGCTGTGATNTGAANATTATGTACNAGGTTGTCCCATGTACTCTTAGGAGATNTNGATGNANTGCCTGAGAAATAGTATTCATTGGAAAATTCCACCATGGTGTCGTCATCACCGTCAAGACTCACTTCCGCAATCCTGTCGAAAGCATCCAATGCTGCGAGTGAAATAGCCATGCCTGCAAGTCCGTAGGCGCGGTCATCCTCATTTGAATACTCAAGCGTCAGAGCCTTATCTTCCTTATCTTTATTATTCTTTTCCTTCATATTTTTTCAAAATATTCGTAATCTTAGCTAAAATAGCTATATTAGCTAAATAGCTAAAGTAGCTATTCCTTTAACAAATAATCTGGTCATTGAGTTGCATCAAAAAATAATCTGCAATCCAGCTGCGGCATTGAATCCTTCAAGTGGCAGTCCCGGTAAAATTTCCTCATGTCTGTTGAGAAGATTGTTGAGTTCTGCCCCTATACTTACTTTGTTGGTTATACGGTATTCTCCACTCAGATCGACGCGGCTGATTCTACCCAGAGAATACATACGCTTGGCCCTAAGTCTATAGTCAAGGCGGAGTGAGAGTTTGTCAATAGGACGAGATTCTACGGAAAGGTCTGCTGTGACCTTCGGACGGTCAAAACCGTTCAGGAAACCAGTCTCTCCATTTTGGGGTTGTAATGCAAGTCTACCGTGTATTCTAAAGAAGCGGCTGAATTCAAAGCCGGCATTAGCTGCGATACTGTAGCCATGTATCTTGCCGGTTTGAGTATAACTTCCGTAAGCTGCAAGATTATCGTTGAGTAGAGCCTGATATAGTCCTCCGAAACTTTCGTCTGTGGTGGTTCGCCAATCTCCTTCCACACCCAAAGTCCACTTACCACCCGGATTCAACTGGAAAGCTATGCGCACGTCGAATGGAGTATACGCCGCCTGATAGCATCCATAGCCAGGATTGGAATAATAATCCATAGAGTGCATCCAAGCAAGAGTTCGGAGATGAGTGCCACCTCCTATCGATGCAAGGAATGCAGTTATACCCTTACGTGCTGAAAAGTTTACATCGGGAGCGATACGGAAACGCGTTGATTCTCCATTGCCCACCACTGCCAAGTTGGCTCCGATACGCAACGAATAAGTTCTTTCAGTAAGGGTGTAGGCCGGAATTAGTTCTAAGCGGTTCACATTGTTGCCTATTGCATTGATTACACCCGAATAGCGAAGTGCAGCTCCGAAAGAAGACTCTTTAATCGATTCGGCATTGATCATATATTTCACATCGGCTCCTATATTGACAGAAGTCTCGCGCTCTCCTTTTGACTTGGCATATTGGCGGGGATATTCTGTTGTCAGCAATGGGAGATACAGAGCCCTATAGGCGAAATGGCGTACATCAGCGTCAGCAGAATATTTCAGTTTACCGGCGCCAATACCGTCCCATTTTACGTGGGCATACACATCATTGAGGGTCTGGGTAGGAGCAGTGACAGCTTCTCCGGCTTTTCCACCCTGTAGAGTGGCATAATAATTGAAATACCCGAGATGATATTGAAAAGCAGCATCAAGACGGCCCATTCCGAGTATTTTATGCGTGAGATCCGCTCCGATTGTCTCGTCGTAACGGAAACGTTTGTCGGCAGCCTGAAGATATTTCTCTGCATCTTCTTTCCATGCTTGCCACAGAGATGTGGAGTTGTGCTGGAGATAGACGTTGAGTTCGGTGTCTTGATTTTTGATTGCATTGAATCCTGCAGATAAGGAAGAGTTAAGCCAGCTCCCGAGCCGGAAGTCAAGGTAGCCTTTTGAAGTATCGTAGGCTTTTATTGCGCGCCAACCGGTTGCNGGNAGNTTGAGTGCATCNGGTGAGAAATTCGCAATCACACCCTTACGGTCGTAAGTCATAGGGGACTCAGGGGCTATCAGCGTCACGGTTGAAGGGAGCAAAGCAAGACGGTCAGCGGGAATTATCTCAGGGGTATACTTCCCCTCTACGGTGACCGACTCAGTGATGCTCTGTGCAAATGCAGCCGATGACGCCACCCAAATAGCCATCACTACAAATATATATCGTAATGTCCTCATACTATTCACTATTAACTATTCACTGTTCACTGATTGGAGTATTTCCTTAATCTCTCTGCAATTGCTTCTGATATGTCGGATTCTTCACCTGGATAGTTATCGCGAAGGCTCTTGAGATATTCTACGGCGAGATAGTCGTTGCCGTCAGCGTGATATGCGTCAGCAAGCGATATGAATCCACGCGCAAGCCAATATGAATGCACTGATCCGGCATCTGTGAATGCTTCAAGAGTGGTCAAGGCATTCTTGGTGTCGCCTTGCTCTATGTACCAATCACCGAGTTCTACCGCAGCCTTCGCACCAGACAGGGAATTGGGCGCAGCAGCGAGATTCTTCAGAGCCTCTTCTCCAGCTTTGCTTTGACTGCTGTGGAGGAGACCGGATGCTTCATAAAAACGGGCTTCCTCAGCATTTTCAGCACTTACGCCTCCCATTGAAAGAAGGCGGCGCGCATAGTCAGTGCGTTGCTCTGCATTCTCTGTGGTGCGCATCACTCCGGCGATAGCTTCGGGTGCAAATTCAGCTCCCCCACGGTTTTCAAGATCCAAATNGTTAGAAAGAGCTTTCTTCTTGTCACCGGCATTTTCAAGCAAGTNGNNTCTCAGGAAGAGNGCAGCCGGCACTTGAGGAGAGTNNCCTCGCATAGATAGAAGCTTGTCGAGATATATGAGGGTCTTGGAGGCATCTCCTTCGTTGTCTGCAGCTTCAGCNAGATCCATAAGTGCGTTNGCAAGGTAGCGGCCATCCGGGAAGTCGTTGATNTATTGCTCAAGTGGAGCCGTGTTGCTTTGGTTGGCAGCGTATGCGGTCTCGGCAGCCTCGAAGGTGATGGCATCCATCTCATCGGGGTCAATCTTTGGTGCACCTTGGATGCTTTCAAGGAAACGTGCGTATTCCTTCAGGCTCCCGTCTCCAGCNGTNATGCGTCGCATATCATCGTTTGCNATAGAAGCCTCCTCACTNGTAGGCCACATCTTAATNATCTCCATATATGNAGCCTTNGCCTTATCAGTTTCGCCCTGNTTNATATAGGCNANTGCCAGAGATATGGCACCGGAGCGGCTCTTATTGTCTTTGGGATACTCTTGGGTCAGTCGCTCAAAATAGGGAGCTGCCCTGTCAGGCATATCAAGGGCAGCCATCGTGTTTCCTGCCTCCAAAAGCACCTCCGATGTCCATTTGGAATCCGGACGTTCTTTNAGGAAGGCATTNAGTTTCTTCATCTTAGAGTCNGTGCCCTCGGTGACTCCAACCACTACAGCNTATCGGAAAGCNGCATAGTCGGCATCTCCTGCTCCTTCACGCGAAGCACGCAGATAGAGGTCGGCTGCTTTTTGATATTCGCCGAGATAAAGGAGGCAGTCAGCGGCGCGTAGCATAGCATCCCCTTTCATTGCTACCGGTACGCTTCTGTTTTCAGCAATTTCTGCGAAATTTTTCCTTGCATCGCTCCAATCTTTCATTTTAAACTGCGAGTAAGCAAGACCGTAGCGGGCAGAGATTCGATTTTCGGGAGTGAGTGTACCGCGTAGGGCAATAGAATATGCGTTGGCAGCGGCTTTGTAATCTCCCGATGCATAGAGAGCCTCACCAAGCCAAAGGCGTGCCTCGTCAGCAAGAGAGGCATCGGCAGATTTCATATCGGCTGCCTCCCCAAGATGATTGATAGCCTGCTGGAGTGCACCGGTAGTGATTTCGCTCGTGCCTAATTTATATAGGATTTTTTGTTTTGTTGCAAGTGTGGCAGCCGAAGGATTCCTTACCTTGTTGATAGAAGCCAATGCCTTGAGGTAATCGTGCTCGTAAAAGTATGCCGCGGCAAGACTTTCCTGCACGTCGGAGGCATATCGGGAGTCAGGATATCGTGTAAGGAAATCCTCAAGTTTCACTATATTGCTTGCGAATGGGGCATTGCCTCCCTTAGTTAGGGCTACGATGTGATTGTAGAGGGCTGTCTCAGCCACACTTGAATCGTAGGCCATATTAGCGGCTTTGTCGAAGGCCATTGCGGCTGCGTTCATATCTCCAGTCTGTTCGGCAATCTGACCTAAATAGAGATATGCTCCTTGCGCGAGGTCGTTGTTGCGGTCAGTAAGTGTGCGGAGATTTTTTTCTGCATTGGAAAGATCGCCATCGGCATATTGTATAGCACCGAGGGCATAGACGGCATCGTCGTTTGGATATTCAACAGTTTCTACAAACTCCTCTAAGTGTGGACGTGCCATATCAGAAGTTCCTTGTTTGAAATAGCTTAGTCCAGTGATGCGGTGTAGTTCCGGTAGAAGTTCATCGACGGGATTCTTTGCCATTATGGTATTGGCATGGTCTATTACGTCATCGTATTGACCCCGCAGATATTCTATCTGCGCCATATAATACAATGGCTCGATGCCTTCGTTTGGCGAGGTGCGTGATGTGTGTTGCGTGTTGCGTGTTGTGTTTTGGGGAGTTCGTTGTAAGTTCTTTCCCGCGGATCCTCTCCTTCCACGACCAGCCTCACTATTCACTATTCTCTTTTCACTATTCACTATTCGTTGTTCACTATTCACTCCTTGCTGTTGCTCTGCCACTTCAAGCATCATCTGATAGGCAGTATCATAGTCTTTGTTGAGATAGTGAATGTAAGCGGTGTAATATTTTGCAGCGCGTTCGTATCCAGGAGTTGTGGCGATTGAGGCTATGAGCGGGGCTGCGCTTTCAGGGAGCCCACATCTTAGATAAGCGAGGGCTTTGCGATAGCTGTAGAGCGGCCGCTGCTCGGCTCCAAGGGACTTGATATCTACTTTCGCATATTGGGCTATGGCTTCATGCCAGTCGGCATGATACCAATACCAATCGCCAATGGTCAAGATGGCTTGAGTTGCCTTGGTAGAAGTTGGATAGTAGGTCGCAAGACGATTTAGCACGTCGATGCAGGCGGCATCTCCGCGCTCGAAAAGGGCACACCCTTCATCGGCGAGCCACTGGGCTTTTTGCTCTGGCGACAGGAATTCGAAATCATCTCCACTTGCTGTGGTCTCATTAAGGGCTCCGAGTGGGTTTCCGGTGGAAAGCATTCGGGAGGCGCGGTAAATGTAGCCTGGTGCTAATGGATCCGTAGAGTTAGCAGTTCCTAAGCCTTGTGCCATGGCAGAAGGCGTGAGGACGGTCAGAGCTAAGACGGCACTAAGCATCTTTGCATCAACCTTCAGAAGACTGAAGGCCGACGACTGAAGACTCAAAAATATGCGGTTATGTTTCATCTGCNTCTAATTTCCCACAAAAATAGCGCATTTAGACGAAACTGCAAAATTTTACACCCCTTTTTTTGAAAATACNNTCTCAACTTTCAAGTTCCAAATCTATGGCATCTGGACTNTCNGTNTGTATTCTGCTACTATCTATTTGATCCGCATAACTTTTTTTGTTTTGCCTTTGCAGTGTATTATATACGTGATTCCAGGCGTGAGAGTTAAGGTTGCGTTTGCTGATATTTCTGCAATCTTTATTCCGGAGACTGTGAAAACTTCAAGATTTTCGAAAGCGTAAAGTGTATTTCCTTCAATCTTGAAACCATTTGAGCCATCACTTTCCACTATTTCCACTCCCGAAAAATCTTTCTCTTCAATTTTGGAGAAGTTTTTCCAGCACTCATTTTCTCTATATGATTCCAAACTCCCATTTGGCACAAAAACTTCTGCATTATAGTCCATGAATGTCGCAGTTGTGCTATTTGTAGAAAAAGAAGGAGATAGGGTTGCTTTAGAAATAATAGTCTTTATACTTAGGCTGCTGAAGGCCTTGCCACCTATCTCACTGACTTTACTACCAAGAAAAACATCTTCAAGATTATTGCAGTCAGCGAAAGCATAGTNCCCGANNGTGACNACACTTTCAGGAATCTTGACGGAGGTAATAAAGTCATATCGGTTGAAGCAATTTTTCCCGATGTCATGCGGACCCTCAGGTATATCAAGAGTCTCAAGGATTTCCCCGTCCAAATAGAATNGTGTCTCATGTCCGATAGGATTGGAATACAGATTATTAAAGGTTGATTCAATCCAATCAATTATATTTGAGCAGTAAACCTCCCTCAAATTGGAACATCTCAAGAATGCGCCGTCGCCATATTCCTTTTTACCAGACTCAACCACCACTGACTCAAGATTCTCACATCCAAAAAAAGCTTGTATCCCTATGCTTTCAACACTTTCGGAAATCTCCACGGTCTTAAGAGGTGAATATTGGGCGAAGGCATTATTTCCGATTGCCTTTACATCAGANGNCAGCNTGANATCGNTGACCAATTGATCATCGACATANAGTTTAGCTCCATTGCTNAACGGATTGGAGGAAGCATCTTCAAAGTTTATCTTACTCCAGTTGTCTATTGACTTGCAGTCTACTCTTTTAAGATTTGAGCAATCTGCGAATCCGTCGGCAGATACTTCCTTGACATTGTTCCCAAACGATACTTCTTTGAGGGATTGTGAATTCCGGAAAAGTTGTTGTGGAATGTATGTGACTGAATCGCCGATGACAATCTTTTCAAGATTTTTGTTGCTCAAGAAAAATGAAGAAGGAAAAGAGTTATCATTCATTTGACCGATATTTCGTCCTAAATACAGATAGGTAAAGGGACAATTTGCAAAAGGTGACGAGCCCAAAAGAAGCTTTGTGTCTCCATCTTCGAGTGTCACACTGGAAAGACCCATGCAATTGTAGAATGCACAATAACCAATTTTTTGAATATTCTTAGGAATTGTTATCTCTGTCAAAGCCTCACACTCAGAAAATGCACTTTCACCTATTTCAACTACTCCGGTGCCAAAAGACAAGGATGCAAGAGCGGGGCAATCAGCAAAAGCCTCATTGCCGATTGTAAGTTCTCCTTTCCCGAAATTGACCTCGTTAAGTGACTGACAATCTTTAAATGCTTTGTCTCCTATTTCTCTTATATTGGTGANAGTCAACGATTCNAATNCGTTACACTCTCTAAATGNACTNTTGCNTATTGATTCAAGTTTGTNAGNAATTTGTATTTCCTTTAGTTTACNGCAAGAATAAAAAGCAAAATCCCCTATGGTCTTTACAGTTGAAGGCAAAGTGATGCTCTCCAATTGAGTATAACTGAATAAACTTCCCGATATTTCTTCAATTCCTTCAGGCAGTTCGATTGAAATGATGGAGGATCCGGAAAATGCACTTTCTTCAATTTCCTTAAGAGTAATAGGTAACGTTATCGAATATAGTTTTTCACACGCCTCAAATGCACCGACACCTATGGCAGAGACGACATATTCATCATTTGAGACTTGAATAGAAGTCGGTATTTCGACATAATTAGGCAATTCTGCATAATTATCACCCTCCTTATCAATATTATAGGTAACCTTTGCTGTCATCGTCTTTTCATTCAATCTATAAACAAGATCACCAACCTGCACAACATTCATTTCCTCTGCGAAAATATAGCCAGAAGAGAANACAAATAAAGTNAANAANAGAANAAATCTATTCATAATGANAAATTATTTAGTTTTAAATATTTTATATATTTCGGATTATTATTTTTACAATCTCACACCGATGCCAAGCATAAGATTCTGAGGAGCTTTGAAGTCTCCAAGACGGTATCTTTTCATATTATTTAATATTTTGTTTTATCGAATTGTAGATGTTTTTTAGAAGGATAGTATCGGGGCTGTTGATTCCGAATGAACCGCTTTCGATGCGGACGTTGACTTGAGGCGCGGTTATCACAGAGTCTTTATAGACGAAGCCAAGACGTTTGCCAATCAACCGTTCTGTGCCATCTGCCCATTTCTTACGATATTGGGGTTTCACTACTCCTTCAATCACCAACTGGCTTAAAGTATCACCGTCNAGAACTAAAGTNTTTCTGACCATAACAACATCCTCAAACTCNNTNACGGTAGCCAANGGCTTTCCTACAATTGAATTATACGGATAATCGGAAACATGATACCACCCATCCACCCTGTGATGCGTTGAACAAGCACAAACCAGCAAGAGAAGTACCATCGGAAATACTATGTTTAATTGTCGATTCATNCGGTCAATGTTTTTAATGGGCAAAGTTACGATTTATTNTTCACTTTTGTCTTAACAAAAGTTTAGAACGACAAAATAAAACATAAAAAAAGCGAGGACAAACTAAGTCACGTCTTTGTTGATGGTCGTAGGAAACCATTAGAGCAGATGTAACAATAACAGCCCACGCTATATGCGTGAGAACCACTATGCTATCTCTTGCATCGTTTTGAAAATTTCCTACGTTTTCAACAAACAAGACAAGCATAACGCTTCTTATTTTAAAAATGTCGTGGAATAGCCATGCC
>WFLX010108242.1_pt2 | contig 10644 bp, 11 predicted proteins | sample 4967041 | NCBI WGS metagenome assembly WFLX01 (sample SAMN12857096, study PRJNA449069) | gut metagenome | isolation source: stool from male and female vole | host: Microtus ochrogaster | place: USA:Florida | collected 2017
TNATTACAAATTTAAGTGCTAATAATCGATATGGGATTACCTTAATTACGGTAAAACATACCTTAATCGCTGATAACTAAAAATAATGAGGATGCGTCATGTTCAATTTTGACGCATCCTCACTATCCATAATTCGCTATTTTANTAANAGATTCCGTTCNTCCTCTACCGTNATTGGCGATGAGTGCCCTGACAGTAGCGCCGTGTCGGCAGGNAGNGTCAGAATCTTGTTTACGATTGACTCTTCCAATTCCNGNCGGTTTCCTCCCGGGAAGTTGGTCAGCCCNGGTCCGTGCTCATANAGNGTGTCGCCAACGAATGCCACTCTTTCGTCAGGGGAATAGTATGTGACNGATCCGGGGGTGTGTCCCGGTGTGTGTATAACTTTCAGATAGAAGCCTGAGTTGGCTTTNAGCCNGATTATTTCANCGTCATAGAGCTCTTCATAATGGGACACTATGACCNGATTGCCCGAATTGGCGCTAAGATTCAAATAGGTATCCGTAAGATACTTCGCATCGGCAGGGTAGACATAGATTGGAGCTACAAGTTTCTCTCTCAATAACTCTGCGGCTCCGGTGTGGTCAAAATGCCCGTGCGTGAGCAGAATCTTTTCAATGTGCCATCCGTTGCGCGCCACAGTGTCATATATTATGCCTGGTTGCGCTCCCGGATCGATCAGGAATCCCGATTTTGTGGCATCGTCGATATAAAAGTAGCAGTTTTCGGCGAATACGCCCTGCACTGTTAATTCCCGTACCATTTTTATCNTCGATTAGTTGGTGATTATAGAAGTTGACAGCCGTCGNGTCCGCATGCGTGTGGNCGCTCGCCCGATTGTTGTTCTTCCGATTCTTTTGCCTGTTTCTTAAGTTCGCGTTCAAGAGCCGATTTGAAGCCGTCGACGGTCATTGCTCCCGGCACTGCGAAACTTCCGTTGAACACAATATATGGAACTCCGTGAACGCCGCGCATTGCTGCTTCGCGTTCGTCGAGGCGCACTTCGTCATCATATTTGTCCGACTCCAGAACTTCCTTGACATCCTTTTCATCCATCCCTACGAAAAGTGCTTTGTCAAGCAGTACTTTATGATCGGAAAGAACAAGATTTTCAGTGAAATATGCTGCAAACAGCGCTTCGTTGAGACGTGCCACTGTCGCGCGGTCATATTTTGCTTCGGCGAGTTTCATGAGCCTGTGCGCGTCGCGGGTATTGGAGTATTGCGTTGTCATATAACGAAAATCTATACCGAGTTCTTTGCCGAGATCTGAAATCTGTTCAATCTGCTTCTTGGCGCCTTCGATTGAAAGGCGGTACTTCATGGCAAATCTTTCGGGGGTGGTTGTAGTTACCTCTTTCNGTGCTGTGGGATCGAGTTCAAATGCTCTGAAATCGATCGTGACGTCATTTTGAAGTCCAAGTTCCTCAATAGCTTTTTGAAGCCTTGTNTCACCAATGTAGCAGTAGGGACAAGCGAAATCGCTCCANATTGTGAGTGTCATCATAATATTTTCCTTTCTTTTTACTTATGTTGTTGAATAATTTTTTTCAAAACTGTGGCGAATGTATTCATTTCATCGGGGGTAAGCAGGGCTTCGAGCGCATGTTGGCGATCTTGCGCTACCGAGTAGATTTCCGGTTCAATCTCTCTGCTTTTGGTTGTCAAATATACACGTAGGCATTTGTGGCTTACCGATTGGGTTCTGACGAGTTCTTTTCGTTCCATTGAAGCGACGCATCTTGAAATTGCCGCTTTATCTTTGTTGATAATGGCGCCGATTTCACATTGTTGCATTCCGTCACGGGTGTAAAGCGCCCGCAATATCAGATATTCAGGAACCGTTATCTCAAGCCCTCTTGCCGCAAGCGCCGCAGCGAGNTCNCTGACGAGGACTTGGTAAGCTGTGCCAAGCATACAACCCATATTGGGCATCCCGTATAAATTCCATTCGTTCGTCATAGTACTTTATAAACAAACTACGACGAAAATAGTTGANGAGACAACTATTTTATGCGAATCCGTTCAATAGCAAGATGATGGTGGNAAANGAGGCGACGGCGAGAATCCCGACGAAATATTTTTCNGTNGTAGTGAATAGNGGAGCCGATTTTTGATTTTGTTCTTTCCGCGCCTTTATGAAGAAGCCTATTCCGGCAAGGTAGAATATNGAGGTCATCACCAAGTTAAGCAATCCTCCGGCATAAGCCATCCACAGGCAGAAGATTGTGGCGATGAAAGCCATTATTCTTATTTTCCATGTCTCGGCTTTCTTTAGGGAAAAAAGCGTGGTGAAGAAGTAGCATGGAACAATCATGAGACCGGTTATGTGGAGAGCGGCGAGGTAAACGTCGTCAGCCATCACCACCATTAGTAGAAATAGTTCCATCGCCACGCTTGAAGCGAATAATCCGAAAGCCGGCATTCCGTGACGATTAACACGCTTGAACACGCTTGGAAGAATTCCCACCAATGCCGCTTCATAGGGAACCTGAGCCACAACCAACGTCCATGCGACCCATCCTCCGAGCAAGGAGATGATAACGGCGATTATCACAAACCAATAAGCCCATTCTCCGCAACTTTCGCGAAGGATATAGGCTATAGACGGATCGGGAAGTTCAGAAAGCTGGATGCGGTTAAGANGTCCGNAGNATANCAGCGAGACTGCCATATATAAAGNCAAGGCGATNGCNAATCCAGNNNTACCGGCTTTTNCNACATCANAACTTTTTCTTGCTNGCGCCGACATCATCACCGCTCCTTCGACTCCGAAGAAACAGAAGAGCGTTACCATCATCGTGTTTTTTATCTGAGTTCCGGTGCCTCCTATTTTCGCAGTGTCATCAAGAAGGCTGGTTTCAAACAAGCCGGCTTTGAAATAGATTATAAACACTGTTATTATGAAAATAATCATAACGACTTTCACAAGCGCAAGGAGCGAATTTACCGTCTTGGCGGTTTTAACACCCTTGGAGACAATGTAGAACATGACCCATATCAGGACCGAACAGAACATCACCGTGGGGAAACCATGTTCATGAAGCGCCGGGAAAAAGGCTCCCATTGAATCGTTAAGCATCACTCCGTAAGCGACATTGGAGAAAGCGGTGCATAACCAGTAGCCCCATGCGATGTTGAAACCGGCGTAATTTCCAAACCCTGCCTGCGCATATTGATAGAGTCCGGCGTTATATTGCGGATAACGGTCGCTCAACCATTTAAACAGCAGTACTATGGGCAGAATTCCTATCGATGTTATTATCCAAGCTAAGAATACAGCTCCGGGAGTGGCTACGGTAGCCATGTTCTGAGGAAGATTGAAGATGCCGACTCCTACCATTAGCCCGAAAACGAGCGCGGTAAGTCCCCAGAATCCAAGTTTGCCGGTTGTTAGCATTGTAGTGTCAGTTTTAGATAGTCACTGTGAAAAAGCCAGTATTGATTGAGGCTCTGAAAAATGATTTGGCAAAGTTACCAAAATATTTTCCAATATATATTTCAGAATAGATTAAAAGTGGATTGAATAGATTCATGGTGGTGTGAATTTTTATGATGAGGTTGTAGAATTTAGAGTTATGCGCTAATTTCGTGATTAGAAATAGTTATTGATCAAAAGATGAAACATGATAAGATAGAGATTCGCGGAGCGAAAGTTCACAATTTGAAAAATATAAATGTGGATATTCCGCTCGGCGAGATTGTGGGGATTGCCGGTGTTTCAGGATCGGGTAAATCGTCGCTTGCATTGGGCGTTTTATACGCTGAGGGTTCACGGCGTTATCTTGAAGCTCTGTCGACTTATACGCGTCGACGCATTACCCAGTCATCGAGAGCCGACGTGGATGAGATAAGGTATGTGCCGGCTGCCGTGGCGCTGCACCAGCGTCCCGGAGTGCCGGGAGTCAGGAGTACTTTTGGCACCGGAACGGAATTGCTCAACAGCTTGCGATTGATGTTTTCCCGCTTGGCAAGCCATCGTTGTCCAAAATGTGGTAATTATCACGCGCCGTCGCTTGATGTCGCTGCGGAACGTGAATTAGTGTGTGCCAACTGCGGAACTCATTTTTATGGACCGGGAGCGGAGGAGCTTGCTTTTAACAGTACCGGGGCGTGTGAGAAATGTGGCGGTACGGGCGTGGTGATGACCGTCGACAGGTCGACGCTTGTCCCGGATGAGACACTGTCGATCGATGAAGGCGCCGTGGCTCCATGGAACAGCCTTATGTGGTCGCTGATGACCGATGTGTGTAGGGCTATGGGCGTGCGTACTGATGTTCCGTTCAATCAATTGACTGAAAAGGAGCGAGACATTGTTTTTAACGGTCCGGCTGTTAAAAAGACAATACTTTATAAGGCTAAAAAAAGCGAGACTGCCGGTGAACTTGATTTTACGTATTATAACGCTGTTTACACGGTTGAGAATGCTTTGGCTAAAGTTACTGACGAGAAGGGGATGAAGCGTGTGGAGAAATTTCTGAAAAGCGACATCTGTCCATGTTGTCATGGCACGAGATTGTCGGAAGCGGCGCGTGCCCCGCGAATAGCGGGAATAGGGCTTGATGTCGCAACCTCAAAAACTCTTTCCGACGCTATTGAATGGGTTAAGTCGGTGCCTGAATCTATGCCTGAAGAGATGAAGCATATGGCTGTCAATATCGGCGAATCGTTTTTGTTGACGGCACGTCGTCTTGTTGATCTGGGACTGGGCTATCTTAGCCTGGACCGCGCTTCGGCGACGCTTTCCACCGGTGAACGCCAGCGGATGCAGTTGGCTCGAGTGGTGCGTAACCGCACTACAGGTATTCTTTATGTTCTTGACGAGCCGTCAATAGGTTTGCACCCGGCAAATATCGACGGGCTTAAAGGAGTGATGCGAGACTTGATTGACGATGGCAACACTATTGTGCTTGTGGATCACGATACGCAGATTTTGCGGGATGCCGACTGGCTCATAGAACTTGGTCCCGGTGCCGGAGTAAACGGTGGTAATATAATCGCTGAGGGAACGATTAAAGAGATTGAAGAGGACGGTAACTCCAAGATAGCGCGGTTTCTTTCGGGAGAGGAGGAACAGCGGATTTTGCCAGTTGTCCCGACTGATGAAATGTTTGAGGAGGGTTGTATTGATATGAAGACCAGCTTAATCCATACTGTAAAGCCTCTCGAGGTGAAGATACCCAAGGGGAGGTTGACTGTAGTGACCGGAGTTTCAGGCTCGGGGAAAACCACTATGGTGCTTGAAAGTCTTATTGCAGGTCTTCAAGCTAAGTTTTCAGGTGAAACGCTACCTGAGCATATCGTTTCCATCGACGCTCCCGGCATAGAGCATGTCAAACTTATAGACTCCACTCCGATAGGCGCCAATGTGCGTTCGACAGTCGCAACATACGCCAATATTCATGATGAACTGCGTAAAATTTATAGCCGCTCTCCTGAAGCAAAGAGGCTTAATTATAAAGCGGGTGATTTTTCCTACAACACCGGAAGTTTGCGATGTCCCGTGTGTGATGGCACGGGTTCGGTTAATCTGGATGTGCAATTCCTGCCTGATGTAGAGATTCCGTGTCCTGAATGCAAGGGGTCACGTTATAGCAAAGCGGCATGGTCGGCGCATATTCCGAGCGCAGACGGTTATCCGGTCTCTTTGCCGCAGCTGATGGCTGAGGATGTGGAGCAGGCGGTGGAGATATGCGGCAATCATAAAACGGTGGCTTCACGACTTTCAACCCTTAATACTCTCGGGCTCGGTTACCTCACTCTCGGCGAAGCTACGCCGAGTCTTTCAGGCGGCGAGGCGCAGCGGCTAAAACTTGCAACTGAGATGGGGCGGACCCAGAGTGACACTCTTTTTGTGTTTGACGAGCCTACTATAGGATTGCATCCTCTTGATGTGAGGAAACTTCTTGATGTGTTCAGCCGACTGATTTCACTTGGAGCCACGATTGTTGTGATCGAGCATGATCTTGATGTGATAAGGAATGCCGATTATATCATAGATATGGGACCGGGAGGAGGAGAGTCGGGCGGACTAATTGTTGCTTCGGGAACTCCTGAACAGATTGCGGCGAATCCTGNCANCATNACAGGAAAATTTATAAATATCCGATAGAGGGTTAAGAATTGAAAAAGTGGATAATAACGTGANTGTCATTANCCACTTNTGTNTTAGCTTAATAATTGGGGATCAGGCTTCAGTGTGGAAGTTAGTNAAAACGCCACGCTCTTGAGCCGGCAGCCCTTCTTCTTTTTTCGCCTTGTCAAAGGCTTTAATCATGAAAGCCATGTTACGTCCCAGATTTCTCATGGTCTGTAATCCTTCAAGATCATCCTCCACGTCCTTGGCGGTGAATCCATGAACTTCGTTCCAATAGGTACTCGGCACGACAGGCATGGCGCTGATGGTGAAATATTTGTTGATCTCATCAAATGCCGATGTTGAGCCGGCTCGCCGAGAAGAAACGACTGCGGCTCCGACTTTCATAGTCTTATCAATGGTTCCCGACGTGCTATAGAACAATCGGTCAAGAAATGATAGGACCTGTCCATTAGCTCCTGCGTAGTAGACGGGGGTTCCAACTATGATGCCGTCAGCATTGGCAAATAGGGGAGCGGTTTCGTTTACAGCGTCGTTAAACACGCATTTCCCATGAGTGCGACAAAAATTACAGCCTATACATCCTCTGATATCTTTGTTGCCGATATTAATGCGTTCTACTTCTATTCCATTGTCGGAGAGTGTTTGTTCTGCTTCACGGAGCGCGCGGTCTGTGCATCCATTAAGATGGGGACTGCCGTTTATTGTCAATACTTTCATGTTGGGATTGATTTGAATGTTTTTTTAATAACGCAGAGAAACAGGGTAAAGTTTATTTTGTCATTACGTTAAAAAAAATGATATGGTTACTAAAAATTCAGATTTTATTTTGTACTATATTTGTAATTATGAATTATGCATTAAGAATTGTGAATTGATAAAATGCGACAGATGAGAAAAGCCGGCAGGCAAAAGAGCGCGGAATGGGCGCTGGAAGTTTTTGATAAAGCTCCTTATGTGACGGTTAGNATGACCAGGCAGGATGGCACTGCCTACGGAGTGCCGCTGTCATTGATAAGGACCGATGACTCCACTTTTTATTTTCACTGCGCCGATGAGGGCGAGAAACTGGATTGCATAAAGCATAATCCGACTGTGAGTCTCTCGGCGGTAAGTAAATGCGCCCCTGTCTTTGAGGAGGAGAATAATAATTTTACCGAATATTTCCATTCCGCTATTGCAATCGGAAAAGCCGAAATAGTGGAGGATGACGCTGAAAAGATAGTGGCGTTAAGATTATTGTGTCAGCGATTCCTGCCAAAACACATGGACCATTTTGATGAGGCTATAAATAGAAGCCTTGGAAGAACTACTATTGTGAAGATACGGCTTACTGAGGCGCCTGTCGGGAAATGCAAACCTTAGAATTAAGCAACAAAAAAATCCTGCTGAAAAGCAGGATTTTTTTGTTCACTATCAGATTTAAACTTATTTTACAGGCTCGAACTGGTCTTTGCCTACTCCGCATATCGGGCAAGTCCAGTCGTCCGGAATATCTTCAAATGCAGTTCCCGGAGCGATTCCGTGTTCGGGATCGCCAACTTCAGGGTCATATACCCAGTCGCATACTACGCAGACATACTTTTCCTTATCCATAATCTTATAAATTTATTTGTTATTGTTCTATGTCAATAAAACGCACGATAGGTTAGCATTGTTCAGGCGTTTTGAGGACGGGTAACATTCATTAACGAAAAACTGAGCGTTCCGTTAATTGTTAAAATTCTTGATCCATTCATTGACTGCTTTCCTTGCTACAGTTTTTTTGTTTATCGCATGGTAAAGCCTTCTGTGCAGCGTCATTCCCGACAGAATGAATGATTGTAATAGGTATTGGGACGATTGTGGGGCATTTTGGATTGAAAAAGATAGCTGATTATGGATTTTAATGTTATATTTGCGGTAGGAAATAAGATTTTAATTTATAAATATACATAGCAAAATATTTTCCGGACATGAACATGAAAGAAACAATCAAGGAGCAATTTGCCAGCCGTTTCGGCGATGCCGGTCAGATGTATGCTTCGGCAGGACGTATTAACCTTATTGGAGAACATACCGATTATAATGGCGGGTTTGTTTTNCCGGGAGCGATAGACAAAGTTATCCTTGCCGAGCTTAAACCCAACGGCACCGACAAGGTNAGAGTTTACTCGGTGGATATCGACGAATATGCCGAGTTTGGCTTAAACGAGGAGGATGCTCCCGCACAGCAGTGGGCTCGTTATATCTTCGGTGTTTGCCGCGANATAATCAANCGCGGGGNAGTGGTTAAAGGTTTTGATGCGGTGTTNGCCGGAAANGTTCCTCTTGGAGCCGGTCTTTCGTCATCGGCTGCATTGGAAAGCTGCTTTGCGTTTGCTCTCAACGACATGTTCAATGATAATAAGATAGACAAGTTTGAGCTTGCCCTTATCGGTCAGTCGACCGAGCATAACTATTGCGGGGTGAATTGCGGTATCATGGACCAGTTTGCGTCAGTGTTTGGCAAAGCCGGAAATCTCATGCGACTTGACTGCCGTTCTCTGGAGCATGAATACTATCCGTTCAATCCCGACGGTTATCGCCTGGTGCTTCTCGATTCAAAAGTTAAGCATGAATTGGTGGACTCTCCTTATAATAAACGTCGCGCGTCGTGCGAGCATGTCGCTTCGGTGATTGGAGTGGAAACATTGCGTGACGCTTCGATGGAAGATCTTGAGAAAGTTAAGGATCAAATCAGCGAAGAGGATTATAACCGCGCAAAATATGTTATCGAAGAGAAGCAGCGCGTTCTGGACGTGTGTGACGCATTGCAGCGCGGCGACTATGAAACCGTGGGCGACAGAATGTATAAAACCCATGAGGGAATGTCGAAACTTTATGAGGTGAGCTGCGTGGAACTCGATTATCTGAACGATATTGCTAAAGAATGTGGTGTGACCGGCTCGCGCATCATGGGTGGTGGTTTCGGTGGTTGCACGATCAACCTTGTCAAGGATGAACTCTATGACAAGTTTATTGAAACAGCAAAGAGGAAATTTGCTGAAAAATACGGACACGAACCTCAGGTATATGATGTCGTTATATCGGATGGCGCTCGTAAAATAGATTAATACGTTATAATCATGAATATTGAAACAAAGAGAGTGAAATCGCCGATGGGCGAAATCACTCTTTATACGCTGACNAATAAGAGNGGNGCTTCNGTGACTTTGTCAAGCCTNGGAGCNGGAATAGTAAGCGTTGTCGTGCCTGACCGTGACGGTAAACTCGATGATGTGGCGCTTGGATATGCTAATGCCGCTGATTATATAAATGACGGTCCTTGCGCGGGAAAGACTCCGGGACGATATGCCAATCGCATCGCATTGGGGCATTTTAAAATCGGGAATAAGGAATATACACTTGCCACTAACAATGGTCCTAACGCGCTTCATGGAGGTCCCACCGGTTTCATGAACCGTATATGGAAGTCGGAAGCCAAAGGGAGCCATGTTAAATTTTCGTATCACTCAGTGGATGGCGAGGAGGGGTATCCCGGAAATCTTGACGCAACCGTAGTGTATTCGTGGAACGACAATAATGAGCTTACGATTGACTATACTGCTGAGTGTGACGAAAAAACAGTGGTTAATCTCACTAACCATGCCTATTTCAACCTTAATGGCGACGGAAACGGAAATATACTTGATCACACGTTGAAGTTGAATGCGTCAAAATATCTTCCTACCGATTCGACTCAGATTCCTACGGGCGAACTTGCTGAGGTTAAAGACACTCCGATGGACTTTGTTGCAGGGAAAAAGATAGGGCAGGATATCAATGCCGATTTCGAACCTCTGAAAATCGGCAAAGGTTATGACCATTGCTGGGTGCTCGACGGATGGCATAAGCATGAGTTGAATCTTACCGCTGAACTCAGTTCGGACAAGAGCGGACGTGTGCTTGAAGTGCTCACGACCCAGCCCGGCGTGCAGGTGTATACGGGCAACTGGCTTGCAGGTTCTCCTAAGAGCAAGTCGGGTAAGGATTATCAGGATTATGATGGGGTTGCCATCGAATGTCAGGGATTCCCCGATGCCCCCAATCACAGAAACTTCCCGTGTCAGCTTCTCGGACCGGGGGAGGTTTATGAACAGACGATTGTTTTCCGTTTTAAAACGAAATAATTAAGGAAATGAAACCAACGCTATTTGTACTTGCTGCCGGTATGGGCAGTCGATATGGAGGTCTTAAACAGCTTGACTCGCTTGGTCCTAACGGGGAAACCATCATGGATTATTCAATCTATGATGCCATCAAGTCGGGATTTGGTAAGATTGTGTTTGTGATCCGAAAAGATTTTGAACAGGAGTTTCGCGATAAAATCGTGTCGAAATACGAAGGTCATGTGCCTGTCGAAGTGGTTTTTCAGGCTACCGATGCTCTTCCTGAAGGTTATAAATGTCCTGAGGACCGTACGAAACCGTGGGGCACTAACCATGCGGTGTTGATGGGAAAGGATGCCATCAAGGAACCGTTTGCGGTGATTAACGCCGATGATTTTTATGGCAGAGACGCTTTCCG
>WFLX010320977.1_pt1 | contig 10643 bp, 9 predicted proteins | sample 4967041 | NCBI WGS metagenome assembly WFLX01 (sample SAMN12857096, study PRJNA449069) | gut metagenome | isolation source: stool from male and female vole | host: Microtus ochrogaster | place: USA:Florida | collected 2017
CCGATAACTCAACAATCACACCACATACAGTAACAAGAAGAATAAAACATCCTCTTTTTTTACATTTCTTCATAACATTCTCCATTCCAAAAAGAAAAGATGTGCTAAAGCAAAAACATATTGTTACATTGAATTAAGTAAAAAAATATGCTAAAGTAGGAAGTATCATGGCAGCCACAACTAAAATAATAATGATAGCTGAAATACGCTGCTTTGTTTTTTTATTGTGCATGTTAAACATAATTTCTCCTTATAAAAAGTGTCGCCGGACAGCAACGCTTTGTGTACGGAACCATAGCCGTAATTTCTATGGCAATAATGTTAAACTCTGAAAGGATATTATATATGAAATATTATATTTTGGCAAGTCTAATTATTTTCGGCTTAGTGATACACAGGGCTGCGAGACTTCAAAAAAAGAGAAAAAAGGAAGAAGACCGAGATTTTTGGGAAAGAGAACGTCTCGCCAATTCCGTCCGCCGCAAATCTCTGGACGACCTAAATTATATTCAAATCCCCATGGAAAAACTTCCCCTTGACATCATGCCGGAGGATTCTTCCGTGACCGATTGTATACAGAACTTAAAGGAACTGGTGAATCAGCCCATTGTCAATCTGACAGGCTATACCAACACCGATTTAAAGCTGGAATATGGCACGGCAAACCTTGCTCTTCTTTCGGAATACGACCAAAGCTACACCCTTTTGGTACAAACTCTGCAGAAATGGGCGGATAGCCTGTACAAGGGCGGTCATATGGAAGAGGCTCAAACAGTTCTGGAATTTTCCGTAAACACCCAAACCGACGTCAGCCAAAGCTATTACCTGCTTGCCGAAATTTATGCCTCCAAGCTGGAATATTCCAAAATAGAACAGTTGTATGATGCCGTACGGGACCTGCGCTCCTCCAACAGGGAAACTATCGCCCGTAACTTGCGAGAATCTTATCTATAAAACGACCTGCCTCACTTCTGGTGAGCTTTTCCACATCTGCCTCCGGATTAATTTTATGCTGCTCCAGCAGACGATATAACCTTTCTTTTTGCGGCTTTGTTGCAGGTGTGTCTCTTTTTACCTGAAAATGAAGCAGCACCGGCACAAACGGCTCTTCACCTTCTTTTTCAAATTGCCCTGCCAGCTTACCATAAAGAATATGAGTTGCCTCCGCATCCGCCAGCGCACGGTGGGCATGATGGGGAATACCGTAATATTCACAAAGATAATCCAAGCTTCTGTGCTCTAGGTCAGCCAGATATTTACGGGCAATTTTGAGAGTATCCACAGCCTGTTTTTCAAATGAAAGCTTTGAATTCACAGACGCCTTCTTTAAAAAGGAATAATCAAAGAAAATACTGTGACCCAACAGTGGAAAATCCTGTAAAAATTCTAATAACTCCGGCAATACCTCCTCAATATAGGGAGCATCCTCCAAATCCTTATCTTGAATCCCCGTCAGCCCTATAATTCTCTCTTCAAGCCTCCTTCCCGGGTTCACAAAGGTCTCGAAGGTATCCGTTACATTGCCGTCCACCACCTTCAGCGCGCCGATTTCTATGATTTTATCTCTCTTAGGCTTCAAGCCCGTAGTTTCCAAATCAATACTGATGTATGTTTTCAGCATTTTTTACTCCTTTAATATACTACAAATTAACAGTAACGGCTCAGCTGCACGATTTATATGCTTCATTGTCGTCGGGAGGCGTATCCGTCGCTCGCCTCCCTTCTCCGCCTTGCAGACCGAAAATTTATGCTGCGCCATTTGACTGAAAATATTCGGTCAGTACACTAGAAATAGATTACCTTTACAGAAGCTTCCTTTGTCAGAGGATTTCTGTCTTTATAGTCAAATAAAATATATGCGGCAGGCGTTCTTTTTTGTAGGCTATACTGTATACCCTCTAAATCCTCTTGGCGCCACACNGGATAATAAAAAGGCTCCANATGGGTCATTTTGCTCATCTGCTTCCAGTCATAGCCTGCATAATCCGGTAAGTGCAGGCGTTCCTTCTCCTCATTTTGATAAAAGCTGCGTATTGTTTCCTTTACGCCCGCATCACCCATATCCTCCGCAAATTCCGGTCTGCTTTTCAGATTTTCCCTCAGATACATATCATAGAGCAAAAGCTCCTTGTAAAGCCCGGTATGCTTTTCATCATACCTTTCCGCAAACCGCAAAAGCACCTGATAACGATAGGCGCGTGCCNGGCTATTCNCAAAATAGCCCTCCNCCTCATAAAACTCAGCCATTGCCTCATNCATGGCAAAAGGACTGCTAANCACCCTCTCCAAAAAAGGAATCGTGTGCATATACTGATTGCTGTTATAGTACAGCTCTACCATCTCCTCAATGTGCTTTAACCGCAGCACATCTTCATAGGAAAGCCACTTGGTATACAACACCTCATAGGGCGGTTTGTCCATATAGNCGATTNCGTACTCCTGCGCCNTCTCNTGCATGGGAGAGCCTTTNAATACCTTNAGGAANCCCAGCTGCAGCTGTTGTGGCTTCNTGGCATACNCTCTGTCAAAGGATTTCCCAAAGCTCTTATAATCTTCATAAGGCAGTCCTGCAATTAAATCCAAATGCAGATGAATGTTTTTTCCCCTATGAAGCTCTTGTACAATCCGTTCCAGCCTTTCTATATTCATAATGCGGTCAACGGCCTTTATGGTCAGCTGATTTACGGATTGCACCCCTATTTCCAGCTGCACCAATCCCGGACGCATTTTATTCAGCAGTTGAATCTCGTCCTCCTGCAAAATATCCGCTGAAATTTCAAAGTGAAAATTGGTCACATTATTGTCGTTTTCGTAGATATATCGCCAAATCTCCATTGCATGGTTGCGATTACAATTAAAGGTTCTATCCACAAACTTCACCTGTGGCACCTTATTATCCAAGAAAAATTGCAGCTCTCTTTTTACGACACTAATGTCACGTAACCGCACCTGCTTGTCAACAGAAGACAGACAATAACTGCAGCGATAGGGGCAGCCTCTGCCGGACTCGTAGTATATTACTTTATTGGCAAAGGGCTTCAAATCCTCATATAGAAAAGGCAGCTTATCCATGTCCGTCAGCTCACGGGGGCGGGTATAACCATCCGGAAGACACAGACCGGCAATTTTTTTTAAATCATTTTTGTTAAGGTCGCCGGCATCTACATAACATTCCAACAATTCCTTAAAGGTTGCCTCACCCTCTCCCACTATAATGCCTGTGGTCTGAGGATACTTCTCTAAAATCTCTAATGCGCCATACGTTATCTCCGGTCCGCCCAGCCAGATATCCGTATCCGGCAAAAGCTTGGGCAACTCCGCCAACAGCTCCTGTACCATGCTCCAATTCCATATATAACAAGAAAAGCCGATAACATCCGGCTTTCTGTAATAAATATCCGCTAATATATTCTGCAGGGGCTGATTAATGGTGTACTCCGCCAGCTCAATATATTGCCTGAGCGTTTCTCCCGCATAGCCCCGCAGACTGTAAATAGCCGGATTGGAATGTATGTACTTTGCATTGATTGCCGTTAAAAGGAATTTCATCTTTACACCTAATTTTATTTCATTCTATATTCGTCAAAAAATCAATACAGCACTGCCGGTTCGTCTCCGATTTCTACCACGTTGAAGACAGCCGTATCCAATCAAGATAAGCTCCTTATTTTCGAGCACTATCCAAGTCCTGCTGTACCCTTTCCAAATCCTGTCGGATGGACAGCTTCTGAGGACATGCCTGCTCGCACTTACCGCATTTGATACAATTCTTCGCCTGATGTTCCTCGCCGATTTGATTCTCCCAGCTAAATTTTACCATATTATAATTCTGATACATGTGATATGTATTCCAAGCACGGAAATTACCCGGAATGTCCACATTAGCCGGACAAGGCATACAGTAACGACAACCCGTACAGCCATTCCGTACACGGCTATGAAGAATATCCACCACTTCCTTAATAAGCTCCTGCTCCTTCTCGGATAAGGGCTTGAAATTTTGGAAGGTGTTCAGATTGTCCTCTACCTGCTCCATGGTTGACATACCGCTGAGAACCACCTTTACACCCGGCAGGCTTCCCACATAACGCAGCGCAAAAGAAGCGGCGGAGGCATTTGCATCCACGGAGTGGAATTTCTCCATAATATCCTCCGAAAAGGATGCCAGCATACCGCCCTTTACAGGCTCCATAACAATCAAGGGAACCTCCTTGGAGGCTGCAAGCTCATAGCCCTTTATTCCCGCCTGCTCCTCCGTATCCATGTAATTGAGCTGTATCTGACAGAAATCCCAATCCTTATAATTTAAAATATGCTCAAATGCCTCATAGCTGTCATGGAAGGAAAAGCCCAGATATCTTATCTTACCCTCAGCCTTAAGCTCCTCCAAACGCTTCACACAGCCCATTTCCGCCAATTCGTCAAAGCGCTGTCCGCCCATGGCATGCATCAGGTAAAAATCAATATGATCTGTCTGCAGCCTCTCAAGCTGTTCCTCAAATATACGATCCACATCCTCCAACGAATGAACCATCCATACAGGCAGCTTGGTTGCCAAAAAGAAGGAATCCCTGTCATACTTTTTCAGGACCTTGCCCACAAAAGGCTCGCTCTCGCCATTGTGATAGGGATATGCCGTGTCAATATAATTCACACCCTGAGCAATTCCTTTTTGCAGCATTTCCTCCGCTTTCACCTCGTCAATTTTTCCCTCCGGCGTCACGGGAAAACGCATGCAGCCAAATCCCAACAGGGAAGTCTCGATTCCCAACTTTTGTAGTTTTCTCTTCTCCATAATTATTCTTCCTTTCTCTTTTTATTTCACTGCCCCTTAATTTCCTTTTCCAACTCTGCCTTAACAAATTCCGCAATAGGCTTTGCCACAGCCAAGGCCAGCCTCACAGGCACAGCATTGCCAACTTATTTATCTCTAAAATATATTTTTCCTTACCTACATGTACCATGGGTCCGCCCGCCGGATTGGCACCTGTCGCCACGACATCCACCAAGACATTTTACCACATTAATAGGAATTTCTCCACATTACTTCTGCAAAAAAATCTACCTGCCCACTATATACCCGTCCTTGTTAAACTCCACGCCGTATTCCTTACTGAANTCGTTGATTCTGCCGATAATACGCTCCGCCNCCTCANCNGTGGCAACNGTGGGCTNAAANTCATTTCTGNNNGCCACGGAGCTTAGCGAACAGGGGATAATACGAACGGTTGTGTCTTCTGTCTTTTCTCCTTCCACAAAAGTAAAGGTCTGTGTAAAAATCATAGTGTCCTTGTCGGAGGGATTACGGTTCGCCCCAAAGCAGAAGTTTCCCAGACTATAGATAATATATTTTCCCTGATACTCCTCGATTCCCTGCAAAACATGAGGATGATGCCCTATCACCAAATCCGCGCCCCAATCAATACACTGGCGTCCGAAGGTCTGCTGATATTCTTCAGGATAATACTCTCTCTCCGTACCCCAGTGACAGCAGGCGAAGATTAAATCCACACCTTCCTCCATCAACTTATCGATTCCGTTCTTCATAATTTTTTCCACGGCATTTCCCTGAGACGCTTCATTAACCGAAACATATCCGATACGAATGCCCTTTGTCTCATATATCCCGATGTTATTGTCATAGGCATACACAATGCCCTCGCTCTCCAATGCCTCCACCGTGTCGCGACTGCCTCCCTCGCCGTAGTCCAGCCTGTGATTATTGCCCATGCTGACCGCTTCAACGCTTCCCGCAGTAAGTATTTTCACATATTCCGGATCTCCCTTGATATTGTAGGTACGCCCCTCATTCAGCTCCTCGGAGAATGTAAGCACGCCTTCCAGATTCACTATTGTCATATCGTCCGCAGAAAAAATATCAAATACATTTTCTAAAAAGTAACCCTCATCCTCTTCCTTATCATAGGTCTGGCGGAAGGAATAAGCATACTCCTGCATATGATGATTCCCAAGTGTGACATCTCCAGCTGCAGAAATCGTAATGGTAGTTTGCTCCGGCAAAGGCTCTTCTACAAAAGTGCTTATTACTTCAGTCTGCTCCGGCTCCTCCTGTTCTGTTCCCTGCGTGGAAATTTCCTCCGCAATGTCCTCGAAATTCCGGAAAAGTTTTTCCTCCTGATTTTGTGCCGTGCTGTTCCATATGGGCAGCGCCACCTCCAAATCATCACCGCAGCCGGATAAAGCACACATGCACGCAAGCATACCCATTATCCTGATACCGCTTTTTACTATTTTACACAAATCTTTCACAGCTCCTTACTCCGACTTGGTTTCCCCAAAAATATTTTCCCGCAGATACCTTTTATTTGCCTCAAAATCCACCTCTAATACCGCCATGCCGCGGATAGTGGCATTATTATAGGTACCCTTCTGAGGTATGCTGTCCTGCACAATATCATAGGTCAATGCCTTACCAGCCATAAGGCTTAGGCTAAAACATTCTCCCTTGGTCAGGTTGGTGGTCAGATTGGGCAGCAGCCCGTCTGTCAGCTCCTTGGGATTAGTGATCAGCGCCTTGGGAAGTCCGTGAATAACCTCCGTAAGCACCTTTCTCTGCCTCTCGGTCCTGCCGAAATCCGTTCCAAGATAACGGTTTCTGGAATAGGCAAGCGCCTGCGGTCCGTTCAAATGCACCATACCGCTCACAGAGGTGTCCATATTGTCCGTTCCCTGAGGTCTTCCCGTCAGCATATTGTACTCCACCAGATAGCCGTTTACATACTCGATTTCTTCCTGACTAAGCTCCAAATCAATACCGCCCACGGCGTCCACCAGATTGGCAAACGCCTCAAAATTCACCAGCACATAGCGATTCACCGTAATGCCCAGATTCTTTTCAATCGTCTCCATCAGAAGCTCCGCTCCCCCAAAGGAATAAGCCGCATTGAGACGGTTGCCGTCATGTCCGGGAATCTCCACATACATATCCCGCAGAAGCGAGGTCATATAAATCTTTTTGGTCCTGCTGCTGACGGATAAAAGTATCATGGCATCGGAACGCCCGTCCGCCCCATTTTCCCGAGAGTCATTACCTATAAGAAGAATATTGACTACTCCATCTTCTTTCATAGGCTCCCCCACCAAAGAATCTATCTGCGCATAATTCATTTTATCATACATAGTTCCTACCAGCCAGTATAGCCCGCCGCCCAATATCGCCAGCAAAATAACAAGTATAAATACAAATTTTTTCCATTTGGATTTTTTCTTACTCTTTCTGCTGTTTTCCTGCTCCTCTACCCTTTTACGACCTGTATTCTTACGCCTTGTATTATCGGATTCTGTTTCTTCGCGCTTTATATTTCTGTATTTTGCGCTGTCAGATTTACCCCTTTGCTTTGTTTTTCCTGATTTTTCGGGCTTACCTCCCATACTCCTGCCGTTTGCATGGCTGCTCTTAGTACTCCCCTTTTTAACATTCTCACGATTTGTGCCTTGGCTTCCTGCGCCATCGCTTCTCGCACTTTTGCTTCTTGTGCCTTCTCCTCTTGCACTGTTTTTCTTTGTGCTTCGGTTTTTTGCCCCGCTGCGCTCCCTGCTATCCCAGTCCTCTACATAATCCTCACCCAAAATACCATGGGAATTGAATCCAATCACATCTATCTCCTTTTCCTTCGTTTCTTCCTCTCCAATAGTAAAAAGCTGCGGCTCCTTATTCCTTGGCTCCTTGGCGTTCCTCTGTTGCCTTGCTGCGCCCTGCCTTTCGGCTCTTGCCTGCCGCATCTCGTTCTCCAAAAATTCCTCCAATCCTCTCTGAATCTGTTCCATTTCATTGACAGAGGTTCTCTTAGAGTCATTGTTCATACTATCAAATCCTTTCTGCCTTCCCTATGCCGTCACTATCTCCTAACCCCATTCCGAAACGCTTTACCTGTTCAATCATATGCCCGATGTTTCCCTCCCCGGCAAATTTATCCACATCAAAAAAATCCTCATTCAAGCCAAGCCACTCTAACGGATGGGCTTCCTCCTTCAAAACAGCCTGTTCCTTTAAACAGCCCGCATACACCTCAACATAATTGTTTTGATTGTAATATGTGAAATCCATCATATGGCGAAGCTCTACTTGCTCACGGGTAATTCCCGTCTCCTCCAGCAGTTCTCTGTACGCCGCATGAAAACCGTCCTCATCCGGTTCCAGTTTTCCGCCCACAAAATTGTACATGTCTTTATAGGGATTTTTGGTACGCTTACAAAATAAGAGCTTCTGCCCATCCTCTGAGTAAATTATAATACAATTGTAGCCCTGCATGGTATTTCCTCACCTTCACCAAAGTTAAAATGTTCTTAAACCATGCCGCTTACTAAAAATTGATTCCTTCGAACCCTGAAGCTCCATGGTTTTCTCCATTATAAACGCTGCTTATTAAAAATGGAAGCACCATTTTGGTGCTTCCATTCTTTTATTTTTCTATTGGCATTCAAATTTGAACATTACGCTCGTTTCTCGGAAGTCAATGATAAACTGCAGGTTCCGGAGCTTTCGCTAACTGGAATCCCATTTCGAGTATCCACTCTGTAAGAATCTGAACCCTTAAACTAAAAAGATCAAAATAATCGCAAATGATACTTTTAAAAGATGCGCCCGTAAAATGAGTTTTATATCCTAATTAAAATCATTTTAGGCTTTTCTTCAATTCTGTAATTCATAGCTCTATCGCCTTCCAAAGAAATTTTTAAGACAAGACGGGAAAAGAATTTTAGGTTGCTGCCGTTTGCGCGAGCAGCAGACGGAGTGATATCGTGAAATTTATGAAATGCTTTAGCAAAGCTGCCCAGACTTTCATAGCCATAATTTATAGCGGCAGCAACAACCTTTACATCGCTCGTTGCAAGCTCTGTGCCTACTCGTGATAATCTGCGGTTCCTGATGTATTCCCCTATGGTAAATCCGCATAGGATACTAAATATTGGCTAAAAATGATAGCTTAATAAAAAATTTTGTGCTGCGACTTTATCATAGTCGATGTTTTCTGTTAAATGTTCTTCGATATAGTCACTTTCCGATATTCTGTACGGATTATAGTCGGAATTATTTATTATTTTATGCATTTTCGATATATATAAGCATTATGAACTTTATAAATGCAATTGCCGGGCAGGGAAAAAAGAGTAAAAATATTACAATGATAGGGTCTATGAAAAAATTTCTGTAAATAAAGATTTATAAGGTCTTCTATGATAAAATCTAAATCATAGGAGGCCTATTATTATGGCAAACAGAAAAAAAGAAGTTTACAAAGTAAAACCCATGACAGAGGGAAAGCGCAACATCATTCAAGGTCTGCTGCAAGAGTACGATATTGAAACCGCTGGGAACATTCACGAAGCGCTCAAAGACCTTTTAGGCAGCNCTATCAAAGAAATGATGGAAACAGAAATGGATGAACATCTGGGTTATTCCAAGTCACAACGCTCCGACAGTGACGATTACCGTAACGGTTATAAGACCAAACAGGTAAACAGCAGTTACGGAAGCATGGAAATCGAAGTGCCTCAGGACCGTAAATCCACCTATGAGCCGCAGGTGGTGAAAAAGCGGCAGAAAGACATTTCCGATATTGACCAGAAGATCATCTCCATGTATGCAAAAGGCATGACTACCAGACAGATATCCGATACTCTTGAAGATATCTATGGTTTTGAAGCCTCAGAGGGCTTTATTTCGGACGTTACGGATAAGATCATGCCACAGATCCAGGACTGGCAGAACCGCCCGCTTTCNGAAGTGTACCCTGTCCTGTATATTGATGCAATTCATTATTCCGTCCGTGATAACGGAGTCATCCGGAAGCTTGCAGCTTATGTTATCCTCGGCATCAACAATGACGGATACAAAGAAGTGCTGACCATACAAATCGGTGAAAATGAAAGCTCCAAGTACTGGCTTTCTGTTCTGAACGGCTTAAAGAACCGTGGTGTAAAAGACATCCTGCTCATCTGTGTAGACGGACTGAGCGGAAGAAAAGAGGCTATAGCGACTGCATTCCCAAAGACTGAATATCAACGATGCATTGTCCATCAGGTCAGAAATACCATGAAGTATGTGTCGGATAAAGACCGCAAACCTTTTTGTGCTGACCTAAAGACGATCTACCAGGCTGCGACAGAAGAAACAGCGCTGGGTGCGTTAGAGCGTGTGACAGAGAAATGGAGTGAAAAGTACCCGAATTCCATGAAGAGTTGGAAACAGAACTGGGATGCCATTTCTCCAATCTTTAAGTTTTCCATTGCAGTAAGGAAAGTCATTTATACCACCAATGCGATAGAGAGTCTGAATGCCACATACCGAAAACTGAACCGCCAGCGCAGCGTATTTCCCAGTGACACAGCCCTGCTGAAAGCACTCTATCTTTCAACCTTTGAAGCCACAAAAAAATGGACAATGCCGATACGCAACTGGGGACAGGTCTATGGAGAACTGAGCATCATGTATGAGGGACGCGATTACCNGAATAGAGTTCCATGCAGACCACCAAAACAGGCGGAAACTTTCGCCTGCTCTTGACATGCACCGGCATATGCTGTTATAAATAAAACGAGGGCTGGAAGCTCACTTAAGAGCCTTCAGCCCCATCATTATCATAGAAGATCTGTATTTACAGACTTTGTTTCACACACTC